>Ga0272448_1004517_pt1 | contig 15812 bp, 15 predicted proteins | sample YNPCB0191_FD_202220 | JGI IMG/M metagenome (GOLD analysis project Ga0272448, IMG submission 202220) | Hot spring sediment microbial communities from Yellowstone National Park, WY, United States - YNP-CB-019-1 | ecosystem: Environmental > Aquatic > Thermal springs > Hot (42-90C) > Sediment...
CAATGGCCATTGCATATTTCACCATTCCACTTGAGACTAGACCTATACACGTCTGAAAGGCTTCTGTACCTGCTTTACATGCAAATTCATAATCCGCTGCTGTGACTTTTGGGGTTGCACCGATCGCTTCAGCAACAATAGAGCCACAGGGTTTTACAGCATAAGGTTTAGACTCGGTACCAACATAGATCGCCCCTATCTCTTCAGGATTTATATTCGCTCTTTTTAAGGCATATTTCGCACATTCCACAGAGATCGTTACAGCGTCTTCATCCATATCCGCAACCGCTTTCTCTTCGATCGGAGATTCGAATCCCCCCCAAATACGGCATATTTCCGAGCCTTTCAACCTATTCATAGGGATATAAGCACCGTAGCCTAAAATTCCAACTGTAGAATAGGTTTTCATTGCTTAACCTTCTCCAAAATAGACTGAACTGAACATATCAAAAAACTATATAAATAATTCGACTTTAATCGTAATGAAATTCGTCAATTGTCGTATTATTTAATCTTCTCATCTTCGGAATTTGTCATTTTTTAAATAGATTTTACTTAAAGATTTAATTGATTTTATTGATGCTCTCAGAGAGTATGGTTTCTCAAAATTATATGATCTAAACGCTTCAATGTCTCCTACTAATTCGATGTTTTTTAAACCAGATTCGCCAATACTACTTTTTTCAGCATTAATAATATATTTAACCTCTTCAGGATCAACCCCCATCATTCTGCAACATACAGAGTCAACTGAAACAGGATTGGTCCCTGCAATAATTAAATCAAGTTTTTTCGGTGTCCCAATCAAAGGTCCATTTCCCTCCATAGCAACTATTCCATCAACTATAATTAGATCGTTTCTTATCTTCTGGGCTAGAAAAGGGATAAGATCATCCAGATATTTATGTAAAACACTCTTATTCTTACGCTGTAGAACTCCAAAAAGATTCTTCATTGATAGAGTGACTAAAACATGCCCTTCAGTCTTCATTTTTGGCAAATTTATGAAATAATCAGCTTCAAGAACAGTCTTCGGCAACCTAATCTCAATACCTGAAAATGAAAAAGTTTCATAGTCGTCTTTACTTAGGTTGAAAAAATCTACATCCAGAGACCTAACTAGATCTGAAACACCCGCATCTTTAATTCTTCTCTCAGCGTCCCCAGAGATATTGTCAGACTCTACTACGACTATGTTACTAGTAACTGTTTTGATTAGTCTTATAACGGCTTCTAAGACTCTTAAATCAGTTAAAACCATCCCATAAGGATTTTTCGAGTAACAAATATTCGGTTTAATGACGACTCTTGCTCCTTCTCCCAGGTTGAGACCACCTACAAGATTGACCGCCTTAATAATAGCCTCAGAGACGTCTCCAACCACTTTAACTATCCCGACTTTCAATTAAGCCACTATCCTAGTCCATTGTTTTAGTAAAATAGTAGAGAGTATTCTGCATCATTTTTATCATCGCTATCTCTTCATCCACAGTAAACTTGGGGGGTTCATCTTTCATGATAACTTTTTTAAAATGCGAGTATTGGTTTACAAATCCTGGATGTCTAAACCTCAACAGGTCTAAGTAAACTTTGATACCCTTTTTCTCGAACACTTCTTTCCTCTTTCCGTCAATTTCTATTTTATATCCAAAGGGCATCCTGATCAAATCAGTAGTTATACTTCCATAAGTTCCTTCAATGCTCATCTTGAAGTTTGGAATAACTTTCGTCCAGCTCATAAATGAATCGATTTCCACTCCTTTCTCAGTCTCCATGATCAAATTTAAGTTGTCAACAACTCTAAATTTTCTTTTTATAGGATCTCCATCTAAAACTCTCACGGCTACTCCTGCAATCTTATGAGTACAGGAGAGAATATGAGGAAGAACATCTTCAACTATTCCAAACTCGTTCTTCAATCGAAAATCAGTCTTAGCGCCATAATTTCTAAGATTCGTCTCAAAAGTTGCAGAAATTTTTTGGATATTGCCTAAGATTCCTGAACCGATCTGCGATTCAATTTCTCCAAGACAAGGCGTAAAAGAATAGTTATGCACAGTCATAACTATTAAACCAGACTTCTCAGACTCCTCCTTAATCCTTAAAGCACCTTCAACGCTTGTAGCTAAAGGCTTCTCGCAGAGGACGTGTTTACCTGCTTTAAGAGCATCTAAAACCATACTCTCATGGAATTCAGGTGGAGTATTAATCACAAGAGCATCGACTTCTGCATCTATTAGCAACTGGTGGAAACTAGAGTAACACCTCTCAGCCCCACACATTTTTTTAACTTTATTCATGTTGGATTCGTTTCGATCCATCACAGCAACAGTACTTAGATCACCAGTCTCCTTTATCGCTCTTAAATGGAACATTGTAGTGACTCTGCCACATCCTACAATACCGAGTCGAAGCATGTTAATTCCAGATAGCGTTTTAGCATTTATGAATTTTCAATAATTCAGTTTCAATAACACTTTTATTGGAATTTAAGAAGAGGAGAAGGAATTTTTTAATGGATTGGAGAATCGCAAAAAAGAATAAAATCATGAAGCCAAGTTCAAAGAAAAATTCTCATTAAGACTAGATGAAATCTTCTTCAGCGTATTACCTAGGGTGGTAACTTCTAAATCGGATAGATTATTCCATTCTAATGAGGAAAAACAAATTTTATAGACCTCAATATTGTTAGAATATTAAGGTCTATTTGTCTATACAAATAAGAAAATTCACAGCAAATGATATTGAACACATCCTGTCGATTGAGAAAGAATCATTTGATGACGCTTGGCCGAAACATTTTTTTATTTATATGCATCAAAAAGCGCCAGACCTTTTTCTAGTAGCAGTTCAAGATGAGACAGTATTAGGCTTCGCAGTAGGAGAAATTAGAGAAATTATGTTCAGCGGTATATCTCATAAATTCAAGGTTGGACATATACTTAACATAGCGGTAAAAAAGATTAGAAGGCGAATGGGAATCGGTAATCAATTAATGGAGAAGATAGAAGAGAAGTTTAAAGAGAATGGAGCCTCAAGGGTAACCCTAGAAGTTAGAGAGTCTAATATTGATGCTATTCATTTCTATCTTAATAGAGGATACCAAGAGATCGGCCGAGTTAAAGCATACTATTATGATGAAGATGCTTTAATTATGAGCAAAAATCTCTAACTATTAAATCAAAAAAGAGAAATTGTTTACAATTTTATCATCACTAGGTTAAAATTAAATACTCATGCCTAAAGACTTAGGGTGATCATGAATTGGGTTCAATAAAAGTAGCGATAGCGGGAGTTGGAAACTGCTGTTCTGCCTTAATACAAGGGGTTCAATACTATCATGAGCATGGAGACTCTTTTGGACTCGTTCACGAAACCATAGGAGGGTTCAAAGCAAGGGATATAGAGTTTATAGCTGCCTTCGACATCGAACCTTCAAAAATTGGCAAAGACCTTTCAGAATCCATCTTCTCTCCCATTAACACGGCTCCGAAAATTATGAATGTCTCAAAGCTCGGCGTTGAAGTTATGGAGGGAGTAGATGGAGAATCAGGTAGAAATATTGAGCTTTCACGAAAACGTATAGTAGATAAATTAATTGAAAGCGATGCGGAGATTCTATTGAACATAATATCAGGAAGCTCACATAAATCTTCAAAACTTTATGCTGAGGCTGCACTTGAAGCTAATTGTAGTTTTCTAAACGCCACTCCCGCTACTATTGCTTGCAACCCCTTAATTGCAAAGCTCTTCGAAAATAATGAACTCCCTCTTGCTGGGGATGATCTTTTAGATCAGATAGGGGCCACGGTTCTACATATGGGCATCCTTGAATTCTTAAACTCTAGAGGCGTGAGAGTAGAAGAAAGTTATCAGTTAGATGTAGGTGGTGGCGCAGAGTCGAAAAGCACTTTCGAGAAAACAAGAGAACTTAAAAGGAAGATAAAAACCGAGGCTGTGTCGAAATCAGTGTCATATAGTTTTCCACTTGTTTCAGGATCAACAGATTATATTGATTTTATGAATAATCAGAGAGATAGTTTCTTTTGGTTTAAAGGAAGATATTTCAGTGGGGCGTCATTCACAATGGATGTTAAGTTAAGCACTTTTGACGCGCCAAACGCTGGGTCGATCCTGATAGATGTCATCCGTGGATTAAAACTCGCTCGAAAAAGAGGTTTAAAAGGAGTTATCCACCCTATATCTTCATATGGGTTTAAGAATGCGCCTAAAAAGTGTTCAGTATCCGAAGCCTACAATGAGTTTAAACGATTTATCGAGCAATAGTTTAGCGTGAAAAATATTGAATATCGTTTTCATAATTGGAACTGCAGGATCGGGTAAATCTGAATTAACAGGCGCATTCACAAACTGGCTACAACTTCAGGGTGAAAATGTTATAGCCGTGAACTTGGATCCTGGTGCAACCATTGTCCCTTATCCCGCCAGCGTTGATGCTCGGGATTATATTCAAGTTAACACGATAATGCAGAACTACTCTTTAGGTCCAAATGGAGGGCTTGTTCTAGCCTGCGATATGCTCATAGACATAATCGACAAGCTTGCTTTCGAAGTTGATAGCTTCGGTGCGGATTTGGTAATAGTGGACACTCCTGGACAGATGGAGCTCTTCGCATTCAGGAATACAGGAGCAAAGATCGCAGAAGGGCTGATAGGGGATTCAAAGGCTATAATCTACCTTTTTGACTCTGTCTATTGTCGAGACCCTTTAAACTATGTTATGAACATGTTCATAGCATCAGCGATTAATACTCGCTTCCTATTGCCACAGGTCTCTGTGTTATCGAGATCCGATCTCTTAAAGGATGAGGAACTTGAAGAAATATTAGGATGGTCGGAAGATGCGGAACTCCTCGAGAAAGCGATCGATGAAAGGCTTACGGGGACAAATAGAATGATCAGCCGAGACATGTTGGATATAATATATAGACTCGGTCTCGATTTCTCTCCAGGGCCAGTCTCATCGAAATCCAATGAAGGTTTCAGCTGGCTATACTCGGAACTTCTAAGAGTTCTCACAGGCGGTGAACCATTAACACCTTAAGAAGGAAACGGTTATAGCTTATTAATGCTATCTTTCAATTCGACTATGGTATGACGCTTTATCTGACTCAGGATGAGGTAAAATCCATTCTAGATATGGATTCCACCATCGAAGCCGTTGAGGATGGCTTTAAAGCGATGGGTCAAGGGAAAGTTGAGATGCCTCCAAGGGTATACTTGCATTTTGAGAAATACAATGGAGTTTTAATCGCTATGCCAGCCTACTTGAAATCTTTAGATGCTGCAGGTTTGAAGGTTGTAACAGTCCACCCTGAGAACCCTAAAAAGCATAATCTTCCGTCAGTAATAGCGAGGATCATACTCAATGATCCTGAGAAAGGTGAGCCTCTAGCTATCATGGATGGTACATATATTACTGCGATGAGAACTGGTGCTGCTGGGGCTGTGGGAATAAAATACTTGGCTAGGAAAGATGCTAAAATAGCTGGAATCATAGGCTTAGGTGTTCAAGGGCGCTCAAACCTTAGAGCAATGTGCTCTGTTCGAAGAATTGAGAAAGTTAAAGCCTTTGATTTGGTGCCATCTGCCTCTAAATCCTTTCTAGAGGAGATGTCTAGAGAGTTAGGCATAGATGTTGAGGCAGTGGGATCCGTTGCCGAGGCGGCTAAGAATTCAGATATAATTGTGACATGTACCCCGTCAGCTAAGCCGCTTCTAACTTCTGAAATGGTTTCTAAAGGAACCCATATCTCAGCTATCGGAGCAGACACAGCCTCTAAGAGGGAGATAGATACAAGCGTCCTTAAGAAAGTTGACAAGATTGTCGTAGATTTCCGAGATCAAGCCTTTGTAGTAGGAGACTTTTCAATCCCCCTAAAAGAGGGTACAATAAGAAAAGAAGATGTCTACGCTGAACTTGGAGAGATAGTGACTGGAAAGAAGCTTGGAAGAACAAGTGATGAAGAGATTACACTTTATAAAGCGACTGGACTAGCCATCCAAGATGTGGTAACGGCATTCAAAGTATACCAGATTGCGAAAAGAAACGGTATTGGAAGAGAGATTTGATTCCTTTAAAGGCTATAAAATCCATCATTTTTTTACTCAATTTTAACTATTTATTCAACTTGGCTCAATAATATAAGGGGTTCATGAAGAATCTAGCTGTGCTGTGTAACTCAAAGATTGATCAATTTTATGATAAAAATTCTAAGGTATATTACGTTGAGGATTATGCTTCAAAGGTTATAAGAGATCTTATTAAATCTGAACGATATGAAGCGGTCGTAAAATCAGGGAGAAAAGCCGGTATTGTCACGTTAAGTGATATGTTACGAGTCTCCCAACCTGATGCTTCCAGACTTAGAGATATATGGAAAGTGACAGGCTACATTACAAAGCATGAAAAAATTTTAGACGCTGTACGGATGATGATTCAAATCGGCGTCAGAGCTATACCAGTTATGGAGGGTGATGAAGTTCTCGGATGTTTCACGCAGGTTAATATATGCGAGGCTATTTACGGAGTAGAGGAGCTACCTGACATAAAGGCTAGAGAGCTTATGAAGATGCCTGTCAAAAGCCTAGATATCAACGAGAGGATAGCAGTCGCAAGAAATCTAATGCTAGAGGAAGGAATCAGTAACATACCTGTCGTAGAATACGGAAGCCTAGTGGGTATGATGACAGCTAAAATTATAATCGATTATTTCTTAATGTCTATAGATGAAAAATTAACGGGAGGAACTACTGGAGAAAAAGGCAAACAATTGTCAGGAATAGTTGGAAGAGTTATGGATCAACATCCTTTTACTGCGGATGCTAACGCCCATTGGAGAAGTATAGCTCGCGGGATAGTAGAGCGAAAAAAGGGAGCTTGCACTATTATAAACGGAGATCGTAAGGTAATTGGAATCGTAACTCCAAAGGAAATCATGAGACCGCTCCTAACTTTAACGACTGAGGAGGAAATACCAATTTACATGACTGGATTCCAGGCGCAAGAGTTGTTGGAGAAAAAATTAGCTGAGGAGAGTATTCGTCGCCTATTAAAACGTACCCAAAGGCTTCATACACATATTGAAGAGGTAAGAATAAGCATCAAAAGAACGAAAGCTTTCGGAATAAGAACTAGATATGATATAACAGCTCAAATTAGAAGTGCAGGAAAGATCAACATATCTGAAGCTAAAGGCGGGGATTTTTTGACTACTTTTAAAATATTATGCGAAAAAATTGAAAAAGTGCTGGGAAAAAATAGCTAAATACCATTGAAAGAAAGGACTAAAAGAAAATCCATAATCTCCTCGCTATTTGGCTAACTTATTATTAAATAGTTACATAAGTATCAAATTATTTGAAGTATGGATAAAAAAAGATTTACTGTCATAGTTACTGAACCTATTCATCCTTCAGGTATAAACTATTTGAAAAACAAGGATACAGAAATCGTTGAGATGCCTCCGAACTCGACTGAAAGAGATCTTCTGAGAATAGTTTCTAAGGCTGATGCACTGATAACAAGAGGCGGTTTGAAAATAACTAAAGAAGTCATAAACGCCTCTTCAAGGCTAAAAGTAATCGGAGTCCATGGCGTAGGCTACGACCATATCGACCTTGAGACGGTTAGGAATCTCGGCATTAGGGTCTTCAATACTCCAACTGCGCTGACGGATACTGTTGCAGAGATGACTATAGCTCTCATGTTAGCTCTGGCTCGTAAGATAGTGAGCGCGGATAAGGCAATCCGAGCAGGAGATTGGGCAAGGAAATATGTAGACCTTATAGGCATTGAGATCATGGGTAAGAATATTGGAATCATCGGCTTAGGGAGAATTGGAGTAGCGGTAGCATATCGTTTGAAGGCTTTCAAAACGAATCTGACCTATTTCGATGTTTTAGATAGGAGCAGATTTGAAGATGAGCTCAATATTAAACGGGTTGATCTAGACAATCTTTTAAGTGAAAGTGACATAATAACGGTTCACCTTCCTCTAACACCTGAGACGAGAGGCATGATCTCCTATAGAGAGTTTAAACTGATGAAGAAAGAGGCCTATCTCGTCAATACTGCAAGAGGGAAGATAATTAATCAAAAGGCCTTAATCGAATCTTTAAAGGAGGGTAGAATCGCAGGAGCAGCTTTAGACGTCTTTGAAGAGGAACCGATAAAACCTTCTAATCCCCTATTACAAATGGATAATGTTATACTCACGCCTCATATAGGAGCAAGCAGCGTGGAAGCCATGAAACGTATGGCAGTTCAAGTCTCAGAAGGAATAATAAAAATATTGCACGGAGAAACTGTAGAGAACATCATCATATAGGAGATAAAAAAAGTTATCGGGCTTATGGAGGCATCTTTACTTTCGTAACGCCATTTTTCTTATCTCTACTTCTAATTTCTTTGAGATTAATGTCAAGTTTTTTCTGCTATTGATAACATTTATTGTTGAGTGATTAATGATGAGGATGAACGAGGAGTATGTTTCTAGGTTACATAGAGAATCCTTGGTTGTAGATACACACTGCGATACGATAATGTATCTTCTGCCTACACGAGAACGAGGAACCAAGACAAGGAAGCTGAATGAACGTTCTGATACAGGTCATATTGATCTCCCACGTTTAATTGAAGGTGGGGTCGACTGCCAATGCTTTGCGATTTATACTGCAAGACAAGAGAATCAGCCAGACGCTCTTCAAAGAGCCCTCCAAATGATAGATGCTTTCGATAGAGAGTGTCAAACAACTCCGGATATAGTTATGGTTCATAACTGTGAGGAGATCTTAAATGCAAATAAGGAGGGAAAAGTTGGAGCACTCTTATCTCTTGAAGGATCTGAACCATTAATGTCTGATCCTAAGCTTCTGAGAATCTTCTATAAACTCGGTGTTAGAATGGTTAGCTTAACATGGAACTGGCGAACATCTTTTGCAGATGGTATTTCAGCTAAAAGATCTCAAAGTAAGCTCACGGAACTGGGTATTGAAGCCATTGAAGAGATGGATAGGCTAGGAATAGTTTACGATGTATCCCATTTAAGTGATAGCTGTTTCTGGGACGTTGTAGATGTTAAAAAGACTCCATTCGTAGCTTCTCATTCGAATTGCAGAGCTATATGCGACCATCCTAGAAATTTAACTGATGATATGATCAAAGCTATCGCAGATCATGACGGAGTAATAGGAGTTAATTTCGCACCCAATTTCGTCTCAATAGAACAGGCGGATGTTAAACGTCTTATAGACCATATTGATCACATAGTAAAGATCGCAGGAGTAGATTACGTTGGATTAGGATCAGATTTCGATGGGATTTCATCAACCCCGATTGGGCTTGAAGATGTTTCCAAGATGCCAAATATTACTAGAGAGCTTGTTGAGAGAGGGTACTGTGAAGAGGATATTAGAAAGATCCTAGGGGAGAATCATCTAAGAGTTTTCCGAAAAATACTTCGTTAGACCTTCCACCTTTTATATCCTTGATAAAAATTTCCGATGAAGACGTTTCTGTAAACTTAAATATTTTTATATCTTTCAAGATGAACTGATCTGAAGCTGAGGTGTAGAGATTTGGGCTGGACCAAGTATGGCTTAGCAATGTACATCGGCGCTATACTTAACATGATCTATGCATTCTACAGTTTAGCGAGAGAGGAGCCATTTTTGTCGATCATCCTCCTCTCAAACTTTTATATAATGATATACTCTGTAGCTAATTTAGAGTCGGAACACTCTGAAAAGATTGGGGGGTAGATACGACTGTATCTTAACAAAATTTTCTATTCCTTTCCTCAATTCAACTCCTCGCTGGTTATATTAAATTGTTCTAGTATTCTTAGAGCTGCAGGTTTGATTTGGTTTTCAACGTAATAATCCACGTCTATCTCATCCCAGCTCGCTAAATTGTATGGCTTCGCTTTTTCATACATTTTACTTCCTTTCAGTGTTATTACATAGCCAACCTTATCCCCTATTGATAGAGACCACCCAGCCTCTTCTAACATCAAAGCCGCCTGAACATGGGCAGCTCTAACCTTATATTTTTCAATGGGTTTAGTCAGGGTTTTCCATATGATTAAATCCTTATAGGGAGTCTTCCTTTCCCGCAGTTCGGATAAATGTTTTTTAACGATCTCAACCGCTTTTTTAATATCTCTTTCCCTCAAAACGATTCCCAGAACATCTTCTTGCACTTTCTTAGAGACATCAGCCCAATCTCCCCGAATCACTTCTAATCCAACTATATCTAATCGACCATCAGGCAGTAGCCCACAATATCTCTTTTTAGCTTCGGTGAAAAGAATACTCCGATAAATCGTCTCAGGTTTGATTTCGAGACCTAACTTATTCTTCACTCCTTCCAATAATTCTTCTATTTTAGCTTGATCGTAAACGACAAAGATGCTGTCAGTATCACTATAGATGACTTCAAGACCTATCGCTTCAGCAAACTCGATAGTATTCTGTATCGTTTCTCTCCCCCATGCTGCTGTGGCTTCTGCTACCTCCTTTGAATACCAGCGAGCACCCAACCATCCGGCATAGCCATAGGTTGCATTAGTTATCAACTTAATCGCACGTTGTTGAGCGTCGAGTATTCGATATTCAAAGCTCCCCTCCTTAAGCTCCCTCATTTTTTTGCTTACTTCGCTTCTACGCTTAATCAAATCAGTGAGAACTTCTTTGTAGAATCCTGAAGGGGCTCTTCTAAAACGATATTTCCCCTTCGGGGCCTCCCAGACGCCCTCTGGAGGCTCAGGCTCTCCAGGTTGAATAACGGTGTCTGGGGAGATGTTTTTCGATATCATGATATTAGGGTACATTGATTTGAAGTCAAGAACAATAACGTTGTTATGGATTCCTGGCTTAGGCGGAAGCACAAGCCCCCCTTCATATGTATAGTAAGGATGCTCCAACCGGTTAGGAAATAACTCTCCGATTCTGTGGGCATGGCGCATTAAATACCATTCCACCTTAAAACCTGTTGCAGCTGTCCCTATATGGTCGAGTGGTAACCCAACTAGCGTTGAGAGTTGAATTGCATTCTCTAGAATAGTCTGGGAAATATGGAGTATCATCTGAGCTCGAGTCTCTGAGAATCTCAAAAGATGGTGGCGATTTTCTTCGATATCCCAAAAACTTGGGATATCGAAGTCGTCAATAAAAACCGATTCTTCTGTTTTTAATAATCCTAAGGATTGCGCAATGTTTTCAAGACTCTTTACTTTTACTTGGGTAAACTCATCATAGAAATCATAGATGTCCAAATTGGCTCTACCTGTTACAGATATGTGGCCATATACGCTTCTATGAGGTATACCACCATCCCTATTTATTGAAAAAACAATGCCCTGCCTTTCAGCTCTAGAAATTAGATAAGGAAGATGCACCTGGTTTACCTCATAGCTTACTAATATATCCGGGTCGACTTCGTTAACGAAATTTCTAAATTTTTTAATAAGCATCTCATCATCTTTATTTTCAGATATAAATTGATTCTTAACACCATTATTATCTATTGCCGATATGATTAAGACGGGATCTTGAGCTGCCTTTGACGTTCCCTTCACTCCATAAACTACTGTATCAAAACTTAATATCCTCAATTTTGGAAGGTCGAACCTATCTAATTTTTTAGGATTCGATTTTGCCAGATAGATCTGATCTACTTTAAAATTCTTATTCTTGATTTCTTCAACTTCAAATTCCATCCAAGAGCAGGGGTTTACTTCTTTATCTATGAGATAGCGCATAGAAAATCGAATATCATCTTCAAAACTAGATCCAGCGTTTAGAGTTTTTTTAAGATAATTTGCATATTTCGGTAGGTCGTCAGGGTTTTTACATTCAACTTTAATGGCTTTTATAGGCTTCCCAAAAATTTTTTTCTCAACTATATAATGCCCGACAATGTAAGGTAGTTCTCCTTTTAACATTGTGATTTGATCATAAAGAGATTCTATATTACCTTCTTTAGGTGTCAAGTAGAAGTATGGAGTAAGATTCTGATCGATAATCAAAATACGATTCCCATTACCGTCAAACCCCCAAAGTCTTATCTCGGGACTATCCTCTACGACTTCGTATCCTATATCTAACAACCAAAAATTGATTTTCAAATGTCTCCAATTTTGTATTGTGAATAGTAAAGGAAAACGATTTCTGTATTAGTTAAAATCTCCACTACGGGAAAAATTCTTTTTAACTAAAGTAGAGATAAGTTTATACTGATAAAACATGAAACCTTGGCTTCTGAATATTCTTGCTTGTCCTATAGACAAACATCATCCTTTAAGAGCGTATTTTTTCTGTTGGGAGACCTCTGAAGAAGAAATGCAGAAGTTAGTCACAGAGATCGGATTATTTAAAGAACGATTTAAAAAAAACTCTCGAAATTTAGCAAAACAATTGATCGATGGAACCATAAGCCCGCAAGCAATTAGAGTTATAGAAGATCGATCAGCTTCGAAATATTCGAAACTGATCTTTTCTGAAGCCCTCAAATCACTAGATAAGATTGAAGCCGTTAAAAACAAATCTGAGGATTTACTTTTAAAGAGTTTTCAAAGTGAGCTTAATATATTAAATTGTTTCTTAAACTTAGTTGAGGTTGAATCGGGATTGCTTGTGTGTTCAAAATGCGAAAGATGGTATCCTATTGGGAGTTCTGTGAAGACAATCCCTGAGCTATTACCTGACGACTTACGTGAGAAGGATAAAGATGCTGCTTGGTTGAGTAGGTGGCAGAAGCTTATACCCGTCGATGTGATAGAGAATGGGAGACCATTTAACCTGAAATAAAAATAATATACCTCTTCATTTTAGGTACTAAGTTTTTATTAATGAAAGAAATAAGGTAAAGAGGTATAGACATGGTAAACATATATCATGACAAGGATTCTGATCTTTCGATTCTCGAAAAAGAGACTATATCTGTAATCGGATATGGAAACCAAGGACGGGCTCAAGCATTGAATATGCGCGACAGCGGCCTAAAAGTTTTAATAGGGAATATCAAGGATAAGAGTTATAATCAGGCGTTAAAGGATGGTTTTGAAGCTTATTCTATTTCGGAGGCTGCAGAAAAAGGGACGATACTATTCATACTACTACCTGACGAAGTTCAGAAAAAGGTCTTTGAAACAGAGATAATCCATCATCTTAAGCCAGGAAAAGCAATAGTATTCGGACATGGATACAATATTCACTACGGTTTCATACAGCCACCAGGTTTTGTGGATGTTATTCTACTTGCTCCTAGAATGGTCGGAAAATTTGTTAGAGAACTATTTACAAGGGGCTCAGGAGCACCAGTATTTCTCAGCGTGCAGAATGACGCGTCTGGAAAAGCTAAAGAGAAGGCCTTAGCGCTAGCAAAGGCTATTGGCGCAACACGAGTTGGGGCTATGGAAATATCCTTCGCTGAAGAGACTGAGCTTGATCATTTTTCTGAGCATTTTATTGCACCTGTAATTAGTCGCGCTTTGATTCTAAGTTTCGAAGTATTATGCGAAATGGGTTATACCCCTGAAGCCGTTCTCCTTGAGCTATATGCTAGCGGTGAACTCAGCGAAGTTGCTAAAGCAATGGCTACTGATGGAATCGTAGCTCAACTTCCTTTCCACAGTAGGACGAGCCAATATGGCCAGCTGATATATGCTGAAAGAGTCATGCCTGATTCAGAGAAAGAGTTCATTCGTCAGATAGTCAGGGAGATACAAGAGGGCACATTTGCTCGAGAGTGGCAGTTAGAACAGTATTCAGGCTTCCCCGTCTTCCATAAACTTCTTGATAAAGCATTCGCTCATCCCATAAACGAAGCTGAACGTAAACTCAAAGAAAAAATGTCTATAGATATTCGCTAAGAATCTAATATCTTTTTGTACTTTTTGCAAAGGAGGTTTAATCATTGTATAGACCTGATAAAACAATGTATTTCCTTAACATAGCTTTAGCTGTTGCTGCAAGATCTACTTGTCTTAGGAGAAGGTTTGGGGCCGTCATTGTAAAAGATAATACTATAGTTGGAACTGGATACAATGGGACTGCGAAAGGGGTCATCAACTGTATTGAGGAAGGATGTATTAAAAACGATTTAGGTCTCCCTCACTCAGAATCTTACGACTTATGCCCTGCTGTACACGCTGAAGAAAATGCGATTATAAATTCGAATAGAGCAGACAGGATAGGCTCTAAGCTATATATCGCTGGTCTGGATGAAAACAACAAATATACTTATGCCATCCCATGTAAGAGGTGTAAAAGAAAGATAATTAATAGCGAGATCGAAGAAGTTATAATACTTGATGATAAAGGGGAACCACTTCACTTCAATGTTAAGGACTGGATAATAGAAGACTCGGAGTGGTATAGAGAATCATTAAAAAGGGCTCGAGAGATCAAATTATGTAAAGAATAGATTTAGTGAAACTATTTTGAAAGGGTTCTATCTATTAAATGACTCAGAGGAATAGAGGCGTACTATGAGGTTTAGAGATAGAGATTCTCCTATATCTCGAGAGGGGTTAATTTTCAGAGTATATGGATATGACCATCCGAGAGATTCTTGTTTCTGCGACTTGGAGTATGCGCCTGAAGAGGTTTACACCTCCGTGATCCAAAAATCTGTTAGAATCTTGGGAAATAGAAGATTCTACAAATTTTATTTCGATGAAGGGCTTAGATTCATCTATAATCATTTTCCTGAATATCTAGTTTTTCACAAACATCTAAGCCAGGTGCTTGTAGGTCTAAAAGAAGACCAGATAATCCAAGTAGTTCGTCCAGATGAAAGGTTAAAGGAGATCTTGATATCGAGAGGAGACCCATTAACCGAAGAGTTAAATAAGGTTCTAGAGCTTGTTCTTGAGATCTCAAGCCTTGATTTAGGAGATTTTGGAGTATTCGGATCAATATCTCATGGCTTTCATAACCATATGTTTAGCGATATCGATCTTATTGTTTATGGAAAAAAAGAACTAAAGGAGCTTCGCGAAGCATTAAAGAGCTTATACAGTGAAAACTTGCTATCTAACGAATTCGATGATTGGACCGTAGAAATGCCTCCGCTGCATTGGAATTTCTCGAATTACTCAAAGAAGGAATATGGATGGCACCAAAGGAGAAAACTCATATATGCGACTCGAAGAAGCGAAAGGCTTGGAAGGAAGGTCAAAATCGAGTTTGAGCCGGTGAGGAGATGGGACGAAATCAGAAACGAGTATGATGAGACTCGTAAAATAGAAAAAATTGGGAGAATAGAAGCTACGGTAAAAGTAATATCCGATGAAGACTCGGGGTTCATGCCTTCCGTTTACTTAGTAGAGCCCCTTAGAACAGATCCAAATGTTGCAAACGGGGTTGAAAGAGTAGTCTCCTACATGGAAGAGTTTAGGTTGCAACTAGAAGCTGGAGAGGTAGCTCAAGTTAGTGGAATACTTGAAAAGGTCGAGACGCGAAATAGATGTTTTAATCAGATAACCTTAAGCCAAGGCAAAGGTTATTTCGATCAAATAATCAAGTTAATAAATTAGGTAACTTTATAAAGGTTTGAAAATCGAAAAGAAAAAAGAGGAAAAGCCTTGAGCTTTGAAAATAAAATTCAGGATATAGAAGAGGAGCTTAAGGTTCTTCTAGACAAGATTGAAAGGATAGAGGAAAGGTTAGAGGAGATTGAAGATCGCCTCAACGAGATAGAAGAGAAGGTAGAAGAACTTTAAACCTTCCAATTTAAAAAAGGAAAGATGAGGGAAAAGTGTCTTTCGGAGAACATACATCCAAGC
>Ga0272448_1004518_pt1 | contig 15810 bp, 15 predicted proteins | sample YNPCB0191_FD_202220 | JGI IMG/M metagenome (GOLD analysis project Ga0272448, IMG submission 202220) | Hot spring sediment microbial communities from Yellowstone National Park, WY, United States - YNP-CB-019-1 | ecosystem: Environmental > Aquatic > Thermal springs > Hot (42-90C) > Sediment...
CTCGGGCAGGCGGCGTTTGAGGCCCGTCGGCCGGGAGAGGCGCCTCGACCGCTCAAGGAGTTGCTCGCCCAGTCGCTCACCGGCCTTCCCAAGCAAGAAAGCACCAGCGCTACTGACTTCCTGCATGAGCCGGTGCTGGGGCCGGTGGCTCCATTGGCCGTCGAGGCGGTCACCAGAGTCGGCGAGAAGATCCTGGGAACCCCAGAGGAGACAGGCAAGTACAGCCCTACCAGGGAATTCACTATCGGGCTCGGCCAGGGCCTCACGGAGGCAGGGATTGACCTCACCAGCCCGATGAACATCGGCATCATGGTGACCCTGGCCAGGATGCCGTGGGCATCGGTTGCCGCCAAGGGACCAGCGTTCGCCAAGGCAGCCAAGGCAGCGAAACTTGCCCTGTCGGTCTACTTCGGCGGATCCATGGGCAAGGCTTCCCTGGAGGGCTTTGAGGAGGCTTCAAAGCTCCAAAAGGAGGGAGACTACCGGGGCGTCGGGAGGGAGATGGCCAAGGCCATCGTGGACGGCCTTTTCGCCTTTGGCGCCACCAAGCACTCCTGGGAAACCCTGCGCACTCCGAGCGGGCAGATTGGCGGCCGCACAGCGACAGATGAGAAAACTGCCCAGGAAGCGGCTCCAGCTGCGCCTGCGGCTGCTGCTGTGGGCGAGCCTGAATCTGCTCCCCCTCCGGCTCCGGCTCCGGCGCCTTCCCTTGCTCCGGTCAGAGCGGGGGCGGGGCGCCTTACCGAGTCGGAAGCCCGGCAAGCCAGCCTGGCCATGGGCGAACGCAAGCCCCTGCCTTCCGAAGAGATTGAGGCCCGTCTGCGCTACGCCTGGGAGCGAGTCAAGACGGAGGCGGAGGCCGCCAACGAGAAGCCCGTCATCGACGAGAAGATGCTCCAGCGCGTGTTGGGTCTTTTACCGGACCAGGGCGCTGCGCGTGGGCAGGGCATGAGCGCCAGCCATAAGGCCAGAGTGCTGTTCTCGGTTGGGAACAAGCTCGGGCTCTGGTCGGTGAAGGGCACGGAACTACCAGCAGCGGCCGCCACGACCCCAGCGCCTGCTCCTGTGGTCAGCGCGGCGGAAGCGCAGGCGCAGCCTGAGGCGGCTGCTCCGCGTCCAGTGCTTTCTGAGCTGATGCCCGGCCTGAGCCCTGAGCAGGTGGGAAGAGCGGTCGGGGCGCTGCCCAGAAAAGCCCCCACGGCGCCTACGCTTCTGAAGACTCCCGCGGAGGAGGCGAAGGCCAGGGACATCAGCCGGAGGATCTACGGCAAGGACTGGGATGAGCTCGATGGCATTACTCAGATCAATATCTGGAGGCAGGTTCGGAGCGGGATTCCAGCCGACATCGAGATCAAGTCGGTCACCCCGGAATCTGTGGTCTACCGCAGTCCAGGGACGGACGCGGACACCACGCTTCCGCGACAGGAGTTCGTCAACCGCTACCCGGCCTACCGTGGAATTCTGGCTGGCCAGCAGGCCGCCACTGCTGCGTCGGCATCTCCGGCGGATCTTGCGCCTCCCCCGGAAGTTGCTGCCGGAGCGGCGATGCCCTCCCAGGCAGCTCCCGCGGCTCCTGCGGCTCCAGCGGTCCCGGCCGAGGCCACAGCCCCTCCGGCCGCTCCCACACCACTTGCCGCCGCTCCTGTCGAGCCGGCCACGCCGACCACGCCGACCACGCCGACCACGCCGACCACGCCAGCCGCTGGCCGGAGCAGGGCGCGAAGACCAAAGGCTGCGGCGCCAGCAGCCCCTGTGGCTCCAATTGTTCCGCCCGAGCCGGTTGAGGTCGCTCCACCGACGTCCGGGATTCGGACGTCGGTGCCGCCGGAGGCGCCGCCGGCGCTGACTACTGCTCCTCCTCCGCCGGTGGTCAGCCTGCCGAGCACGGACAATCCGAAGCCTGGAGACCTGTTTGAGGTTCCTGGGCTTGGGCGCTACCGAGTCACAGATGTTTCTGGGAACACGGTTACCTACGAGTTTGTTCCCTCGGACCCGGCGAAGCCAAGGCTTGTGGTCCCCGTGGACCGCAAGATCTTTGCGGGCATGTCCAGGCTGCGGCCGGTGGCTTCGGTTGCGGCGGATGTGGAATCTACGTCGCCTACGCCTGCGCCTGCGCCTGCGCCTGCGCCTGAGCCTGAGCCTGCTCCATCCCCCGTGCAGGCCGCTGGTCCGACTGCTGTCAGGACGGGCAGAGCAGCCGCTCGGCCTAAAGGCAAGGCTGAACGCACCCAGGCCACGGCCGCAGGCGCAGAAGTGACCGCGCCTGCTCCTACTCCGGCTGTGCCAGCACCGCCAGCCCCGGAGCCACCGAGCCCACCTGCGCCGCCAGCGCCACCAGCGCCGGAGCTACCGGCCGCGCCAGCAGCGTCGAAGCCGCGTCGCCCTCCCAAGAGCGGGAAGGCTGCCACTGAGGGACAGCAGGCGGCGCTGGAATCTGCTGCTCCGTCCACTCCGGCAGCTCCTCCGGAACCCATTGCGCCTGGCCGGCCTTCGGCGCCGCCCGCACGGGCTGAGGAGGCCATGGCAACGCCGCCAGCGAAGACCGCAGCCGGACTCCAGCCCGGGACGGACTACATCGTCGCAGAATCTTCTCCGGACCTGGGCCTGGTGCGCGGCGATCGGCTGACTTTTGTTGGGTCCGACAAAGGACGACTGCGCTTCCGCGACACGGAGGGCAACCTGAGCATTATCCAGGCATCGCCGGCCGATGTTTTGCCGAGGTTGCGCCCGGCAGCAGAACCCGCCGTGACCACGGCGACGCCAGCGGCACCCGCCCCGGCGCCAGCGGCGGCCCCTCCGAAACCAGTGACGTCGGCTCCGGTTCCCGAGGCGGCCAAGGCTGAAGCCCCGAAGCCAGTGGTCGAGACAGCGACTCCGAGATCGGAGACGGCAGCCCCGAATCCGGTTGCCGAGGAGGTAAAGGCTGCGGCCGCGGCCAAGCAAGAAGCGCGTCGGGCGAGGGGAAAGGCCAAACCGGAAGCAGAAGCCGAGCCAAAACCCGAGGCGAAGGCGGAAGAGAAGGCCGCCGAGGCCGAGAAGCCCCCGGAAGTCGCTGACGCCATTGAGCGCCTGAAGGCGTTGGTGGCCGACATCGTCAAGAGCGAGAAGGGCGAATGGGATGTTGACCGCGAGGTGCGCTTCTGGAGGACTCTGCTGCGCCGGGAGGTTCCGGAGGAGGCTGGCGAGCTCGGGCGATTCGCCAATGACCTGTACGTAGTCGCGCGGTGGCATCTGGATCGGGCTAGAAACGCGCTTCTGGGCAAGGCAGCGCTCGGGCAGCCAGTCTCTACCGATCAGATCCGGGAGGGCTGGACGGCGCGCATGATCCGTGAGTTCGGAGAGCCGATCCGAGGCTTCCTGGAACTGATCTGGTCCAAGCTCATCCCGACTGGATGGAGGAAGGTCCGGCCGGAGATTCCCTACGAGGAGCTGCGGACTCCGCTGCCGCCGGTGCCGAGGGCTGCGGAGAAGGTCAGCGCAGCCGAAGAACCGGCAGAGCCGGTTGCTGAGCAGCCGGCCAGGTCCATCCCAGAGGGAGCCACGCCGCCGCCGGGCAGCCTGCGGCTATACAAGGTCAAGGAACTGGCGGACGAGAAGGGCAACGTGGAGTGGTCCACTGTTCCTCCTGAGCCCAGGTACCGCCAGGTGTGGCGGACCAAAGGGGACACGGAGACGATTTTCAACTCTCTGCGCCAGGCGGAAGATCGGGGGTTCAAGCCGTCGCAGCTGGAGCGGGTCAGGATCGAAATCCGTCCGGCGGAGATGTACGTGGCTCCTGAGCATGCGGAACCCTTCAAGGTCAAGGAAGGCGTCTACCGGATTCCCGAGAACTACCGTTTCCCGGAAGTGGAGCTCCCGAAGGCGCCGCGCCCGCGTCCGGCCGGGTACAAGCGTCCGGCCGCTCCGCAGGAGCCTGCGGTCCCCATCGAGCCGCTCCGCCCTGGCCGGACTCACCGGCCCGGGCAGCCGCCAGTTCCGCTTCTAGACCTGCTGAAAGAGGAGCGGACCGAGCCGACAGTGCTGAGCCGCGGTCCCGCTCCGAGGGTTGAGCCCACTCCTTGGATTCGGGAAAGCGCCAATCCTCCAGAGCCCCTGTTCGAGGAGCGGCCTGCAAGGAAGGGAGAGCAGAAGCCGAAGTCTGAGGAAGAGTCCGAGCGGTGGGAGCCGCCCGAGGAGGTGAAGGCCGCCGCTGAGAAGGTCGGCATGGACATGCTGAATCGGCCAGCCGAGCCCGGAAAGTATGTCTTCCAGAAGACCGGCAAGAGCGGCACGAGCTACCAGGTAAAGTTCGACGTGGTTGACGGCAGCTGGACCGCGCGGGAATACTATCCGGACGGCTCCATGCGGGCGCACCGGGGCGAGGGTGAAGCCGCGCTGATCGACTACCTGATGCGGCGGCCGGGATCGGAGCCGAGGGCGTTGTCAGCCGCAGAACGGCGCATCGCGGAGGAGGCCGAGACGATGCGCCGCCCTGCTCCACGGCCGCTCTTCACAGCGAAAGGCCGGGCGCCGGAAGAGGCTCCTGGACAGCTTCCTCCGGCCAAGGAGCTTTTCCAGATCATCCGGGGAGCCATCGACACCTCGGCGGAGTCCTATGCCCGAGAACTAGCGGCCGCACGCCAGAGGGTGGAAGATCTCCAGAAGGGCGCTCACTCAGCCATCGAAACCGCGGTTCAGTACGGCCTGCGAGCTCGCAGTAAGGAGGGCAAGGAGGCCAGCAAGCGAAACAAGATCGCCGAGACTGAGATGCAGCGTGCCGCGAGGCTGTTGCAGACGGCGCAAGAGTACCAGAAGCGGCTGGATGAGCTGCCGAAGCCGGGCAGGGCGTGGGAGCAACTGAGCCCTGAAGAGAAGGCCAAGACCGTAGCCTTCCTCCTAGGCGTGGCGCAGTTCCGCCCGTCGGTCGCCGTTCCGGAGGTCGGCCCGCTGGAGCAGCGCCCCTATGGACCGGAGCGCATCCAGCAGCTGGTGACGGCGGCCACAGGCATTGCTCCGCCTCCGCCGGTCGAGACCAAGCCCACCAAGGAGACCTTCCGAGCGGTCAAGTCCGGCCAGGTGGTCCTAGACGTCAGGGAGCTCTCGGGCGTTCCCGGAGCGAGAGCGTGGCAAGTGATGCTGCGCAATCGCGGGGTGCAGGAACCGCACCAGGAGGCCAACGTCTACGTGGTGAAGGAGAGAGGCAGGTACTCGGTCTATCGTGGGGAGCAATGGACTCCCGAGAACCGCGTCATCTCTCATCGTTCCCTGACATTTGCCAAGCGGGCGGCGGCGGACGTGGTGGAGCGGTTCATGCGTCAGGAGTACGGCGCTGGCCGGCCGAGCAGCGGGCCGAAATCTCCGTCCAGTGTGGTTCTGCGGCCCGTGGGTGAGTCCTTGTCCCTGCTCACGCCGATACCGCCAGAGACGGCCATCACGACCTCCGCGTCTGCTCCGAAACCGGCGGTGGAGGTCCCTAAAAAAAAAAGGCTGAGCGGCCGGAGTTTTGGAAGCACCCAGAGCGCGGCGCCTTAGACATTAGTCCGCTGGTTTCGGCTGTTGAGCGCATGGCCGCGGCGATGCGTCGCGGAGCAGAGGCGCTGAAAGAGTCTTCCGCCGAGAAGGGGGAGACCGCCGCGGCAGGACGGCCGGTGAGCCAAGCAGGTCGCGCCGAGCAGGGCCCCGTCGCTGCTGATGTCGGGCGCATCATTGGGGAGAATTTGGGAAAGAAGCTGGGCCTAGTGATGCGCCTGGCTCGTGGCGATTATGAGACTTGGGAAGCCGAGGCCGGGGACCTCGTAAACGCTGCAATGCGGCAGTCCATGGATGCGATTGCTGGACCACTTGCAGGTCTGTCGAGACTTTATAATGCGAAGGTTGTTCCGAGCAACCTTCATCCAGTCGTGGCCGGGCCCATCAAGTTCTTCTACAGGGAGAGCCTTAGAAAACTGGCGGAAAGTTTGCCGCAGGAACTCAAGAGCGATCGGGATAGGGACCAGACGATAGCGAAATTGGCGGCCGAGTGGGTGGACGGCAGGAAAGGAAGCAACGTGTTTATCAAGCCGGAGTTCCTGCAACGGCTGAGCCACGAGGCCATTCTGGAATCCATCCCGAGGGACTTGAGCAAGGTCCCAGAGCACAGGCTTCGGTTCTACGGTCAACTCCTGAGGCTAGCTCTCAGAGACAAAACTCTCGAACAGGCCCGCTATCCTGATGAGGAGAGGGTTATGCGGTACCTGTCGCGGGCGGCGTCCCATCCGGAGGGTGCGGCAGCCATCCTGCGCGTGTTGGATGCCTCCGTCAGGAAGAGTCTTGCCTCAGTCCTTCCGAGGTTGGCCAAGGCGCTAGAAGGGTCAGCAAAGTCCTCCGAGCCGTTAAAGCCCGGTACTCAGGAGCCAGCGAATCCGACAGAGGCCGAGGCCGGAGCGGAGGGGCTGAGCCGGAGAACCGTGCTGAAGCTCGGAGCCGCGGCCCCGGCAGCGATTTCGGCTGCCGGCGCGGCGCCGTCATCTGCTGCCCTTGCCCGGGCGGTACAGGTGTCCCTGATGAGCCGGTTCCCAGGATTGGTGGCGGATGTTGTGAAAATGAAGTTCGCCAAGCTAGGAAGAGGCGGCTACGAGGCGTTCCCAGCAGACAACAGGGGGGCGTTGCGGGACTTCCTCCGGAGGCACCCGAACGCCGAGCTCAAGGACGGGGCGGTGTTAGTGGACCCCATTTCTGGCGTTCCCATTGCGACGGTCGGGGAGGATCTGGCCTCCATGGCAAAGAAGCCACCGGAGAAGTGGAAAAGCCCACTCGGCGGGGAGAGCGGCGCGGAACTCACCGACGATTTATGGGATACTTCTTTCACTCAGGCATCCACGGCCGCAGCGATGATCGAAAGCAAGTTCGACCGGATGCGGTCCAATCAGTTGGAGTCCAGGTTGAAGCAGGTTGAGACGGAGATCAAGCGGCGGGAGAATCCCGAGGCGGCCAAGGCTGCTCCCATGCCAGCTCCGGGGCCGAAGGCAGAGCAGACGACCAGACCGGAGTTGCTGCGGTCTCTGGCTCCAAAGCCCGAAGAGGAGTCCCCGGCTGCGCCGCTCCCGGTGGTCTCGGCGCCTAAGGTCAGGATGGAGTCCCGCGTCGAGAAGGGCATGACCAGGGCGCAGTTCTTCCGCAGGCTGGCCGGAGCGGAAGAGCAGCCCGCTCCGCCTGAGGCCAGAATGAGGTCCGAGGTTCCGCCCAAGCCAGCGCTGGAAGCCAAGGAGGCTGGCCAGACCGGCGCCGCAGCTCCTCGTCCAGCGCTTCTGGAACGCGTCCGTCAGAGGGTAGGCGGAGCCGCGCAGAGAGTGAAAGAGGAAGCCAAGCGCTTCTGGGAGGAGGAACGGGGGCAAGCGGACGTCAGCCGCATGGTGGAGCTGGGGAAGCGGATGTTCATGAAGAAGGACTTCCCGAGCTACGCTGGCACCAAGGAGAACCCGGTCACGGCGTGGGTGGCGCCCACCGGCGAGAAGGTCGGGTTCGTGTGGGGCCCTCGGGCTGGCCACCACCTTGACGTAGCGAGCAAACTGGTGGGGGGCCGGACGGGGCCAGGAGGGCGCTGGTCGAACCCTGAGGAGGTTTTGCTCGACCAAGGGTGGATCCGCCTGCATGGACACTCCATAGAGTGCACCGACCGCGCCGTAGAGACGCTTGGGCTCATGGAGGCGGTTAACACGGCCGTTGTGAATGCCAAGCGCGAAGGCAAGAGCATGATCATACTCAACGTGCACCGTCCTGAGGGCAGGTATATGGGCGGCGTGCCGCTTGAAACTGTAGGCGATTTCCTAGAAGACCCAATTGGGTATCTCGGCCGGTACGGCATGTTCGTCGAGAATCCGAAATTTGCTCGACAGGGGAGGTGAGCGACTATGAACATTGTCAGCCAGAAGCAGCAGCGCTTCTTGGGCGCAGTGGCCAGCGGGCGGCTGAAGGTGCCGAACCTCCGCCCAGCTAAAGCCCGAATGATGCTGGAAGAGAACCGCGGCATCAAGCTCCGGTCTCTTCCGATTCGGAAGACCTCACGGAGGTTGGCCGCCCGCCGGTCAACAAAGAGGTGAGCACTACGGCCTCCTCGGCCGAGCGGCGCCTCCTGCGCCACTTCACGATCCGGTTGTGGCTCGGCGCATGGAGGTTGTGGGTCAGGCACCGCTCGTCCAGCTGGGCTATGGCCCATTCGATGTACATGGCGCGAAAGCCGGGCACCCGGAGCAGGTCATCGACAGTGACCGTCCTCAGCTCCGCTAGGGTGTAGACTCCGGCCTCGTGGAACTTCTTCAGAGCGGCGCCCGGCGGCCGGAGCGCCTCCAGCGGCTGGTCATCAGCGTAGGGCCCGGTGATCCCCCAGGCGTGGATCTTGCGGACAAGCTCGGCGCAGCGGCGCGTGGCCTTGGCCAGTTTGGCCTCGGCCAACAGCAGGCGCTTGATCTTCCATTGGAGAATCTCCCGGACTTCCTCCTCGGTCAGCCCGGTGGCTCGGACGACCTCCGCTTCCGACTTGCCGGTGAGCAGGAGCGCGAAAATCGCCCTGGCCAGCGCGTTCCGCCCGACGTAGCGGAACTTCTCCAACTTCCGCTTGCGGCTCAGCGGGCCTCCATGCGCAGCTTGTTGCATCGCTGATCCCATATGATGACGATCGCGGTCCGGCCTCTAGCCTTGAGGGCGTCCCACAACCGAGGAGCAAGCCTCGGGGCGGCGTCTTCGATGCGGCGAGAAAGCATCCGGTGGAACATCTTCTCGCCTCGGGCGCTCTTGGGAGCGTAGATCTTCATGTGGCATCCTCCAGGCAGCGCATCTTTTTGATGCACTCTTTTTGGTACTGCGTTGGCGGCTCATCCGAGCAGTTCTCCAGCATGCGTCCCATTTCGCACAGGGCGATGGCGTCGGCGATGTCATCGCTGGCTTCGCTGGTGTCGATGCCCCAGCGCTTGAAGACCGCCAAACGCATCACGCTCTTCTCGGCTTTGCCGTTGCCGGTGGCGAACTTTTTAAGGCTGGTGGGCGCCACCAGCATGGTGCGCACCTGCTTCTTCCAGAGCCATACTCGGACGATGTAGGTCAGCCCGGTGGTATCGGCATGGCCTCGTCCGGAGAAACGGCCTGGCACCAGCGCCTCCATGACGACCAGGTCCGAGTTTCGGATCACGTCCACGATCTGGCCGGCCATGTAGGCGATCCTGGCGTAGCCCTTGAGGCCGTCGCTGCCGATGATGTCGTAGGTGCGGCTCTTGGCCTCGGTGTCGTAGGTGCACCATCCGGTCCGGTTCAGGGAGATGTCGAGTCCAGTGATTCTCACTTGCCTTCTCCTTGGGAGTGTTTTCTCAGGTGGGCGCGGCAGCCGGTGAAGCTGGCGCAGACCGCCCGCAGATTGGAAATGCGATGGTCTGCGCCCTTTGATCGCGGCTGGATATGGTCGATCTCCAGACGGCCGCCGGCGGCGCCGCATTCAGCGCAGCGCCAACCCTGCTTCTCGAAGACGATCTTGGAGTGCAGCCGGTAGACCTCGTGCAACAGCCTGGCCAGGCTGGAGGATTCAGTCGGCCCAAAAGCCACCAGCGCCACGTCTTGACCAGAACAGCAGCAGAGGCAGGTTGCACACCAGTCTCCGTCCGGTTCCTGCTGGGTTTGCGGCGTGTGGCCGCAGGTCTTCTGAAACTTGAGCTTGGTCATGCCTCCCCCTTGACTTGCCTCTTCGCTCGGAGCCGTTGAGAGTACAGATAGCATCTCTGCTTGTGACGCAGCGCCCGGCAGCGGCCTGGGTGTGTCTTTGTGCCCGGCTGCCCCATGCCGGGCTTTCCGCATACCACGCATATGAACTGCACCTGTCTGGGAATGGGGATGATCGGGGGCCTCCATCCCTGCGTGTAGCTGCTCACAGGTTTCTGGCCTCCAGGTCCGGCCGAATGGCCCGCTCCACACCCTGCTTGTCGAGCTTCTTGAGCAGCTCCATGCTCTCTGCGTAGCTCAAGTTCCGTTCCAGCAGCGGGAGCGCAAAGTCCCTGGCCCAGCGTTCCAGCTGAGCGACCCTGGCCTCCAGATCAGCGATGCGCTTCTGGGTTTCCTCGTCGTTGCGAATGATCTCAGCAGGTTGTTCCATTTACGCGCTCTCCTTTTCCTTTGATCTGTTGACCTTCCTAACCTTCGGGATGATCTCGGCGACCACATCGTCCGGATCCCGAGACTCGAATCCATCATCGTCGGCCTGTTCGGCTGACTCCTCGCCATCAAACGGCAGAGATTGCTGGCAGGGCTCGATGCGGAGCGCAATCGGGTCCACGCCGCATTGATCTGCAAGCGCGGCGCACAGAGCAGCCTGGCCAACCAGCATGGCGGTAAACCGCAGCTCTGGGCCTTCGTCGGTGAAGTTGACCACCGGGGCCTCGATCTCTGAGCAGTTGAGCGTAATCTCTCGAAGGCCGGGCTTCAGGTAGAGCTTGCAGTCCTGGATCTTGCTGACCAGGCGGATGGAGCCGACACCAGGCTTCGGGGTCGTGCCATAGAAGACCGCCTCGTAGCAATCCAGTTTGTCGGCTAGGGTTGGGGTCAACCATAGCCGGAAGTCAATGGCGACCTTGGGGTCGGCCTTGGTCGGGCGGATGCGGATGCGCCGCAGCCAGACTTGGGGGAGATTGATGTCATGCAGTAGATTCATCGGGGTGTCCTTTCTGGTACTCTTCGTACAGCGCAAGCCAGTGCTGTTCGCACTCATCCATCATGGCGGACAGGATGGCGCCTTCTTTCTCTGAGCCCACCACTTGGTGGACCTTGGGGTTGGCGGAGAATTCCTTCCAGCGGTCTGCGATGTCCTTGGCGCAGTGGAGCACCACGCTTGCGCCCTGCGTCTCTCCGGGCTGGATGTAGCCGCGCTGCTCAGAGTGCAGCCGCAGCTCGGTGGTGCTCATCTCCGAAGCCATCTTCAACAAGTGATTGGCATTGCGGTCCTTGCCGGTGGCGAACTTGCTCAGAATCATGAGCTTGCTCCGGCCGATCTTGGTGTATAGGTCGGGGTTCTCGACCAGCTGCGGCCAGTCGCGGGCGATGATCTGAGTCTCCCAAAGAGTGGTGCGGCCCAGGCCCAACTTCCTTCCCACGCCCTCCTTGCGGAACTCCTCGAATGTCTGATAGCCAAGGCTCTTGTATAAGCTCGGCTTATTCTGGAACGTCACCAGAATCTTCCCGATGATGGGCTTCAGGCGGTCGAGCTTGAACGACAGCAGGTTGTAGCCAGCCACGCACACCCGCAGGGTTTCCCACAACTGCTCGGCGGTAGCGTCCTCGGGGATGATGGCTTCGATCTTGATGCTGGGCTTCAGAATCTCCTTGAGAAGCTGTTGCCCCTTCTCATCAATCTGCACCAGATTCGTCACCTTCAGTCCCTCCTTTGAGCCCAGCCAGGAGCTCTTTGTGCAGGCAGGTCTGGCCGCAGCAGTGCTTCATTCCAGGGGCCTTGACCAGCGGTTCGGTGAGCGGAGCCGCCAGCCATCCCACAGCATCTCCGACCGACATCGGCATCAGGATGTACCAGCCGTTGCCTGAGCGCCGTTCGGCGCCACAACAATCGCAGGTGATGACCTCAGTTCGTATCATTCTGGGGCTCCTTCGCAATGTTTTTTGTCACGTCTATGGTTTCTCTCCTTTCTCTTGATTCTCCTGAGCGATTCACGGATCGCCTCGACCCGTGCTTCGTCGTCTTCCGATGACCTTGGGATGCAGGTCTTGTGAAACGGCTTCCTGTCCAGCAAGACCATGCTCTCCAAGACACCGTAGTTGAGGTAGTAATCCTCGAAGTCAGTTCCCTTCTTCATGCTGTTTGCTCCAGTCCGGCGGCGGTTCGTCGTCCACCCGGTTCACAAACTGGGTGCTGCCATGAAGGAACAAGAGTTTCGCGGTTCCGGTGGGACCATTGCGCTGCTTGGCGACAATGATTTCCGCAACCCCGCGCAAATCTTCCCGGCTCTGCTTGTACATCTCCTCGCGGAAGATGAACAGAACCACGTCGGCGGCCTGCTCCAAGCCGCCGGAGTCCCGAAGGTCGCTCAGCTTGGGACGCGGGTCGCCCTTTCGGAGCTCCGGCGCCCGGCTCAATTGCGAACAAGCCAGCACGGGAACGGCCAGTTCCTTGGCCATGGTTTTGAGCCCGTTGGCAATGCGGTTGACCTCGACCTGCTGGTTCTCGTAGCGGGCGTGAGATGAGCCCGCCATCAGTTGCAGGTAATCCACAACGACCAGGCGCGGCGGGCTGCTGCGCAGCATCCGGCTGAGCTTGACTCTCATCTCGGTCAGACTGCAATTGGGAGTGTCGTCGATGTAGATGGGGGCCAGCGCCAGGCGGTTCATGGCATAAACAAAGCGCTTGCGCTCCTCCTCTCCGACGGCTCCGGTGCGCAGGCTGTGCTGGTTGACCTTGGAGATCGAACAGGCCATGCGGGCCAACAGTGATTCCCGGCTCATCTCCAGGCTGAAAATCGCCACAGGGTAGCTGTAATTCATGGCGACGTGCTGGGCGATGTTGAGCACAAAACTGGTCTTGCCAGCGGCCGGCCGGGCGCCGATGAGGATCAGATCTCCGGGCTGGAAACCCCCGGTCAGCCGGTCTACCGAGTGGAAACCTGACGGAACCATGCTCTTGCTGGCTGAATCAGTGAACGTTTCCAGGCCGTTCGGCAGCTCCTGCAAGATTGTTTCCACCGGCAAAAGTCCGGTGCCGTTGCTGGTTTCGGAGAGCAAATCGGCCACCGCCAATGCGCCCTTCTGAACCTTGGCAATGTCCGCGTCCGGCCGTCCGCATTGCTCGATCAGGTTTTGGAAGTTGAACATGCTGCGCCGCAGCAGGCTCTTCTGGCGAACCACTTTGGCCCAGGACTCCAGGTTGGTCATTCGCGGCAACCCTTCGTCCAGAGCCACTAGGCCGCCGTAGCCGCCCACCAACTGCAAGTGACCGCTGCGGTTCAATTCCTCCGCCAGCCGAAGGTGATCCAGCGGCACCCGGGCCTCATGCAGGCGAATCATGGCCTCGAAGATCCGGCGATTGGTCTCAGAGCTGAAGTCTGACGGCTCCAGAACGGTCATGACCGCCTCCATCGCCGAAGGGTCGATCAGGAGCCCGCCGAGAATGCTTCGCTCCACCTCGGGACTCTGTGGGAGTTGTGGTTCGGCCTGCTTTTTCGCCATTGCGCTCAGTCTTTGCTGGACGTTCTCAGTTCTTCAACCGGCGGCAATCTCTCCTCGTACATCCGCCGCAAGGCGGCGGGCTTTGGGAACTCTTCCAGGCTGTCATAGGCCAAGTCCAGGATCCAGTCCGTGTCGATCGTATCAGCAGGGAGATCGGTCGGAACGGCGCATTTCCGCTCCTCACAGATCTCCCGGATTGGCTTGTTGTGGACGATGCGCAGCAGACTGCGGACATAGGCGTCGATGCCCTCCTGGGTGCGGGGGAATCCCGGCCAGTCCGTAAACCGGCTCAGTTTTTTGGCCAGGAGCAGTTTTACGTCCTTAGGCGCTCTCACTTTCTCCCTCTCCATCGCTATCCTCCACAGAACTCAAGTACTTGGCAAGAGCGTCCGTGCCCGCCGAGACCTTCGGCTTGGTGTCCGAACGTCGGATGCGAGCCCAGGCGCGCCCTTCGGTCAAGATCCGGTACCAGTTCTCGACTCCATCCTTGGACGTCTTCAGAAGCCAATGAAAAGTCAGCCACTTGGCTTCGTCGCCCTGCGCTTCATGGATCTTTTGGCACAGCGCCAGGATCTTCTCCAGCTCGTTCAGGAACTCCGGGTCGTCCGGGCGGCCGCGGTCGCGCCTGGTCCAACGCTCGACCGGCTCGCCTAAGGTGACTACCTCGTTCCACCTCTGAGCAGCATACGGAATTTGGCCATTAGAGGCGCTAGGATCAATCGGAGCGGAGGGGGGCGTATCAGGTACCACCCCTGCCTTTCCGATTGAATGGTGGCCGCCGGATGCGCGGCGCGGCCTATTCCATGTGCCGCCCTCGTCGGACTGCTCGGCCTGCTTCAGGAATAAAGCCAGCGGCCAGCCCTTCTCCCGGAGATATTCGCTGTCCTCGGCCAGGTACGCCAGAGCCGCCCGCCGGAAGGACTCTTTCCCCATACGCCGCTCCAGATCGCGGATTCTCTCAACCGTTCGGGTGTCGCAGGCACGGTGCAGCTTGAGCCGCACCCGGCGCTCGCGTTTCCAGGCATGCACCAAGAACTGAACCACCGGGGTTTCCAAATCCACATCCGCTACTGCTTGCCTACTGTGCTCGGGTTGGTCTGAGGTTTTTTCGAGATGCGAATTTTCTTGTGGGGGGGCTATTGGGGGGACATGACTCTCTTCCTCTGATTCTCTTAAACTACTATATATATCTATATAACTATTATGGTTTGGGGTGGTGTCAGATGTGGCACTACCACCAGTGTCAGATGTGGCACTACCCCCTGCACCCCCACCAGTGACACATGTGGCACTACCCCCGGTGTCAGATGTGGCACCACTTCCGGCCGAAGATCTGGGGTTTCCTCCGCCTGAGGGCGAGAGCCGGACGCCGGGCGCCGAGGTGTCCTCGAAGCAGGAGTGCCAGAGGAACTGGTAGACGCTGGTGTCTCCGGGCCTCTGCTCGACCTTGAGGAATCCGGCTTGGACCAGCTTCGCCAGATATCTCCAGCACTGGCGCTCACTCATGCCGATTTCATCGGCCATGGTGCGCACCGACGGGAACGCCTCTCCGGACTCTCCGGCGTATCGGGCTAACCGCCCGTACACGATCTTTGATCCATTGGGAACATCCCTGCTCCGGCATAGTCCATCAGGGATGAATATACCAGTGAATGTTCGGTACGGATTGAACACTTGTCCTACTTTTGGCACGGCTTACGTCTCCTTCTGGAACGAGCGTTTAGTTGCAAGTCGGCCTCCTGTGGCGGGCACTCGTCCGGAGGCCGTTCTTGGGGGAGGAACTGCTCGACGATTCGGAGAGGTATGGGATCGGCTGGTTTGTTCCCCGAGTGCCCGGGGTCCTCCGATCTCCTGCGCTCACCGTCATCTCCGAATCCTGTTCTCTCCGAAATATCAAAGCTGCCCGGCCATCTGGGAGGGGGTTGGTCTGCTTTGGCCGCTCGGAGACGACGGCGAAAGCCGCCAAACCGACCGGGCAGCTTGACGCGCTGTTTACATTTCTACACCCGCTCTATCGCCGTGTCAAGGATTTTTTCGCGCCAGTTGGTAATAGTCCAAGAGGAACTGCCTGGTAGTACTAAGTGCCGCTCGAAATTCCAGAGTGCTTTCTGGAAGGCGTCCCTCCAGAAGGCATTTCCAGTCCTCGGTACTGAAGGACTTAGCCGATTTGATGGCTGCGACGATGTTCTTCTCGATCTGCCCGGGCAGGTTCAGTTTGCGCTGGTGCTCCAGCGATTCCTGGTACAGCCTGTAGTAGTGGCCTTCGGTCCAGCTTTCGCGGATGAACCAGCGGATGATCCAGCGGGCCATCTGGCTGAGGAACTCAGCGCTGCGCGGCCTGGTCAATTCCGAAAGCACATCGGCTGGCGATGGGTTTTCTGCCAGATTGCGCGGGATCAGGCAGGCGGTCTGAAAGATTTGCGCAATCACGTCCTCGGCCAACACGGGTTCGTAGCGGTAGGGCTTGACCAACTCCCATGCCTCAATGGGGCTCAGCGAAGGGGTGGTGTCGATGCCGAAACAACGCAGCATAGAGCGCTCGCTCTGGTAGTGGCGCATGTCCGTGGTGGCGGTCATGCCGGCGGCCAGCACCGGCCCGATGTGCTCGGTCGCCCAAGCCCCACAGCGATTGCGGGACGCGAT
>Ga0272448_1004523_pt1 | contig 15801 bp, 12 predicted proteins | sample YNPCB0191_FD_202220 | JGI IMG/M metagenome (GOLD analysis project Ga0272448, IMG submission 202220) | Hot spring sediment microbial communities from Yellowstone National Park, WY, United States - YNP-CB-019-1 | ecosystem: Environmental > Aquatic > Thermal springs > Hot (42-90C) > Sediment...
AATGCGTCGGCGAACTTCCTTTGCACGGTATAGACCAATCCCCGGGAGACATAGAAATCTGGATCATTCGGTTCCAGCCGGATCGCTTCTTGAAAATCTACCAAGGCCCGCTCCAGTTCGCCTCGTTTGAAATAGAGGACACCCCGGTTGTAGTAGGCTTTGGCATATTTAGGATTCAGTTCGATGGCTTTGGTGTAGTCGGCCAGGGCTTGGTTTCGATCTCCTTTTTTACTATAGGCGCAACCCCGGTTGTAATAAGCCACCGCTTCCCTCGGACTGAACCGAAGCACTTCATTGTAGTTAGCGATCGCCTCGTCATGGAGTCCTTGCTCTTCGTAGCAATTGCCGCGGGCATAATACGCCTCAGCCAATCGGGGATTGATCTTGATGACTTCCGAAAAGACAGCGATGGCCTGATCGTAGTCTTTCTTTTCTCGAAAGGCTTCCCCGCGGCGCATCAGATCCATTTCGTCGAACATGGTTTCAGGCCCCCTATGTTAGAGGACGATTTCTATTTCTTGAGCGCCGAGATTAGGCGCTTCTACAGGGTTGGGCTTTTGGCCGTCATGGAAGAGAATACAGTTTCGGCCCGTCCGTTTGGCGTCCTGAAGCGTCTGTTGAAGTCGTTGGAGGACTTTTTCGTCGGCGTCTTCTGGACGCACTTCCACCACGCTCCCCGTAACCGTCAGGCGGAACGTCGTCTCCTCATGACGAAAGACCGTTTTTTCCAGGGTCTGGCGTAATAGTTCCGCATGTTTGACGGCGGCGCGAGGCCCTATATCCAGCATCATGAGGAGAAAACTTTCCCCTGTAAAACGCCCTACCAAATCGCTGGGAGAGGAGTTTTTTTTCATGAGTTCTGCGACATGGACCAGGACGCGATCCCCGACCAAAGGGCCATATTTCTCGTTGACTTTTCCAAAGGCGTCCAGGTCCAGCAGTATTCCGGCGATCTGTCGGGTTTGGTGTCGGCCCTGTTTCCACCATTCGGCTAATGCGACCTCCAGACCGATGCGGTTCCGTAGTCGAGTCAGAGGATCATGCCAGAGTTGACGTTCGATGCTTTCCAGTCGGCCTTCGTAGCGGGCCACGGCGAGGAACGCCGCCTCTTGCATATCCCGGAGCCAATGGCGGGCGATACGCAGGTTGTGAATTTCCGAAAGTAGCCGACGATTGGCCGCTTCCAGGTCCGATTCAAAGTCCATGTGCTGGAGGTTGCTCAGTGTGGTTTCCAGTTGGGCCGACTGTTCCAGGTTGGCCATCTCAATCTCTTCACCGAGCGACCTCAATTCGCCTAATTCGCTGATACGGGCGGTAAACTTTTCCGCGGCTTCCCGCTGCTGCTGAAGATAAGTTTCGCAGTCTTCTTTGAGTTCCTCCAGACACTGACGGATGGTTTCCCGATCGCTCCGGCCGGCCGCGGCCCGTAATCGCATGTCGATCTCCTGCGTACGGAGGCCGCTTTTGATCATCGCGATATTTAACTTCAATATCGACGTTTCTACGTACTTTTCGTTCAGATCCCAGTATTCAGGCTGATCCGGCCGGAGCAGTTCGGCCATGTCCTCGTCATACGGTTCATCCCGTGGCTGAAGTTCTATCGATTCCTGTTCCAGGCCATCGAGAAGGTTATCCACAGATTGGCTCGCCGCCTTCTGAAGCCATGTGAAATCCTCCCCCTCCAGACTCTGACGCCGAACCAATACCAAGGCGCTCCACGCATCCCGGAGTGTAGGCGGCGCCAAACCCAAAAGCACCGCCGCCCCATATCCCACGGCTACATTCACCACCGCAATCACGAACGTCAATACCACCAACGTCATACCGGAGCGCCTAGCTCTCGCAGGGACTTCACTATGTCTGCCGGCTGAATCGGTTTGACCAAAAACCACTCACATCCTTCCCGAAAAGCGCGGAAGCATTCGTCCGCATCCTCTTTGGCCGTGGTAATGATAATCTTCACGCCATCACTCCCCATGATCCCACGATGCCGTTCGATGGTTCGGATTGCCTCGAGCACCTGATGTCCATTCATGTGAGGCATCATGATATCGACAAACAGATAGTCGTAAGGATCTCCGTCCTCTAGGGCAATCCGGAACGCAGTGATCCCCTCGTCGCCGTCGTAGGCCGTATGGCACGTGCCAAACTTCGAAAGAAGCTTCTGTAAAAACATCCGAAAGTCTTTGTCATCGTCGATCACGAGAAACTTCATGCTTCTTTCTCCTTAAATGAATGTTGAGGTGAATAAAAATCGAAAAGAGTGGAGAATCTGCTTTTCCCTAGCCGCTTTGCCGTTACATCACCGAAAAGTAATTTTCCACCGCCAGATCAAGGTATTCCGGCGTCATATCCAACGGCCGTTTCGTAAAAGCGCAATAGTTAGCAATCTGAAGCATCAGGTCTCGCGGATGGCAACAACGGAACGGCCGGCCCGCCGCTCGATAATGTTTGGCGATCAAATAGTCGATCGCTTCTTCCCGATAGGGGCAACCTAATTGCGCTGCCATTTTACGAAACAACGCCCGGAATTCCTCTTCCGTGGGATCCGGTACTTCGATCTTATACGGAATCCGCCGCAGAAACGCCTCATCAACCAGATCTCTCGGTTCCAGATTGGTCGAAAAAATGATCAACTGGTCAAACGGGACTTGGATTTTTTTGCCGTTCGGCAGGTTCAAAAAATCCACACGTTTTTCCAGCGGCACAATCCATCGGTTCAAAAGTTCATGCGTGCTGATCCGTTGCCGACCAAAGTCGTCGATGACCAATGTGCCGCAATTACTCTTCAGTTGCAGCGGCGCTTCGCAGATGCCGGTGGAGGTATTCAGGGTTACTTCCAGGGCCGACATGGTCAATTCGCCGCCGGCAATGATTGTCGGACGCCGGATGCGAACCCACCGCCGGTCGATCTTTCGACCGTCCCACAGCCCTTGGCCTGGGGCCAAAGGCACTTCTTCATGGTTCACCGGATCAAAAAGCCGAACGATTTCCCCATCGACGCCCAAGGCCCGCGGTATCCAAATCGTCGGTCCAAAAGCGCGGGTGATCCGTTCCGCAATACTTGATTTTCCATTACCCGGCGCGCCATACAGGAACAGCCCCCGTCCGGAGTTCATGGCCGGCCCCAGCCGATGAAGAATCTTTTCGCTCAACAAAAGGTCCGAAAAAGCCCGGCGCAGGTCTTCCGGCTGAGGGTGTTGTCGGCTAAGCGACTGGGCCTCCACGCTGGCAATATATTCTTTGAGCGAAACCGGCGCCGAGCCGTAGTACGTGCAATGGGCGGAATATCGCCGAGCCCGCTCCCGACCCAATTCCGTCAACTGATACACAAAGTCGTTCATTGGCGCTGCGCCTTTATGAACGACCAATTGCTCCTGCTTCAGCCGACGCAAAAGCTCATCCACCAACACAAAGGGCAGCTTGATCTGGTCAGCGATTTCTCGACCGGAAGCCTCCCCCCGGGCTAATAAAAACTTCAGCCCCAAGGCTTCCACTTCGGTGTCGGTCAATTGGGCCTCGGCGAAACTGTTCGGCTCAATGGGTACGAATTCCGAACAGGGATCAAGGTCGAGCGTCTGGGCAGGCTGGGATCGTTTGGCCTCGGAAGAAATCCCTCCTTCCCTTGCTTGCCGAGTCAAATGCTGAATCCGTTCCAAAAGCATGTTTAATTTTTCATCATCCGCCCCCGATTCCCCCCCGAGGTCAGCATTCTGAGCAGAAACAGCTCCGGGGGTTCGCAAAGATTCTCGACGCCCCTCGCTCGCTACGCCTCGAGGAATAGGAGAAACAGGATCAAAGGTTCTTTCGTCCATGCTTTTTTACGAAAAAATCAGGAAATCTTTCCAAGGGATTAGGAGACGCATTCCAACTATTTTGGGGGCTTATGCCTTTCTCAAACTCCCCTCGATGGAAACCAATCGGCGGATTAGCTCCCATCAAATAGGAGGGGAATTCGCATTTACAAACAGGGATCTCGTGAAATCGCTTGATCTCTTTTAAAACCTAGCTTTTGCCTTTCCACCTCGCAAATAAAGGGCTCTGCTAGGAGGAAGGAGAAATATCCGGATTGGGCTCATCCATCTTTCCAAAGTGGAGAAAATAAAGCAGAAGACCCACCCCGATGCTCGGTTGGTACAATCCCCCCACAACCTGGGGAATGGAAAAGTGTCCGAATAAGTCCTCTTGGAACATCGCATTTTATCCCCCCAAATAGGGGAAGCTGTTTTGGGAAAACCAGAAGACCTCTATAATGACTTTTTCCAATCCGGCGGGACTCAAGGAAGCTCAAAAAGCCGGGCAGAGCGTCTCCTTTTCGGCAGCTCCTATCCGAAAAAGCATCTTCCCGAGAGGAAAAACCTATGCGAATCGGTGCGGTCGTTTATCTGAATACCTGCCCGTTGGTGGCCGAGTTGCCCCGACTCGCCCCCCATGTGGAAATCATCTTTGATGTGCCCAGCCGACTGGCCCAGATGTTGGCCGATGGCCAAATCGATGCCGGCGTAGTTCCGTCGATTGAAGTGGCCCGACATCCCGAGTGGCGCATCGTCTCAGACGCCTGCATCGCTTGCCGAGGCCAGGTTAAAAGCGTCAAGCTCTTTAGCCGAGTACCGATCCCAGCCATCCAACTCCTGGCCCTGGATGAAGGATCCCGAACCAGTGCGGTGTTGGCCCGTATCTTGCTGCAAGAGCGATATGGCCTGCAACCAGAACTGACCACCCTACCGATCGGCTTTCCCGCCTGGGACTCGCCAGCGGATGCGGTCGTGTTGATTGGGGATCGGGCCATCCGGGCCCCGGAAGACGGCTTTTGCGAGGTTTGGGACCTGGGCCAGCAGTGGGTCCGTTGGACGGGACTCCCGATGGTTTTTGCCCTGTGGGCTGCCCGCCCGGACGCCGATTTAACGGCCTTGGATCGCCTGCTACGAGAAAGTCGGGATGCAGGTCTAGAGAAACTCCCCGAAATCGCCCGTCGCGAAGCCCCCAGCCGCCAATTGTCCGAACAACAGTGCCTCCAGTACTTCCAAGATCATCTGTTTTTTGTCCTCGGAGAGCAAGAAAAAACGGGACTCCGCCGTTTTTATGACTTGGCCCGCCAATATGGTTTTCTTACTCCGGAAGGCTTGCGGATGTCTTCAGACGCATCCAAGAAGGCGGCCAACTAAAAACCGAAGGGGAAACGTGGGTGTTCGACGCAACTCGGATTTTGGAGCAGGTCCTGATTGGCAGGCGGCTTACGCCGGAGCAGGGGCTTTGGCTTTTGGAATCGTCGCCGTTGGCTGCCTTGGCGGAAGCGGCCGATCGGATGACCCAGCAACGGCATCCCCACCGGTATCGGACGTACCATATCGACCGGAACATTAACTATACGAATGTATGCATCAGCGGGTGTCAATTCTGCGCCTTTTCCTGTGCGCCCGGAGATGCACGTGCTTGGGTTATCGACCGGGAGACGTTGTTTCGGAAGATCGAAGAGACCATTTCTTTAGGGGGTGATCAAATACTTCTACAAGGTGGCTTGCACCCGGAACTGCCTCTCTGTTGGTATGAAGAAATGTTGCAAGCCATCCGTAGTCGGTTTCCGAAAATCAACATTCATGGGTTTAGCCCGCCGGAGATTGCCCATCTCGCCCAGATTTCCCATTTGCCCGTCCGAGAGGTTCTCCTTCGACTCAAAGAGGCAGGCCTGGGCAGTTTGCCCGGGGGCGGGGCGGAAATCTTGGTGGATCGGGTTCGCAACCGGGTTAGCCCTTGCAAGGTCTCCTCGGATGGGTGGATAGAAGTATGCCGAACGTGGCATCAACTCGGCGGCCGAAGTTCTGCCACCATGATGTTCGGCCATGTGGAAACCTTGGCCGACCGGATCGAACACCTGGAGCGTCTCCGCCGGTTGCAGGACGAAACCGGCGGGTTTACCGCCTTTATTGCTTGGACGTTTCAACCCGGCAATACGGCCCTGGCTCAACTACCCAAAACAGGGGTATTCGATTACCTCCGTATGGTGGCTCTCAGCCGACTTTATCTCGATAATTTCCCCAATATCCAAGCCAGTTGGGTTACCCAGGGGGTAAAAGTGGCCCAGATGGCCCTCCGATTTGGGGCCAATGACCTGGGCAGCTTAATGATCGAGGAAAACGTGGTGGCAGCGGCTGGAACCCGGTTTCGGGCCAGTTTGGAAGAAATTCAAGGGGCCATTCGCGCTGCCGGGTTTATTCCCCGAAGACGTAATGTGTTTTACCAATGGATTGACTAACCGGAAGCATCCCCGCAAAGGAACCCCTCCTTTTGAGGGTTCAAGGGAAACAAAGGAACGAGGAAAGACATCCTCCTCGGTTTAGAGATCGCTGCCATAGATGGTGGGATAAATTAACTCTTTAGGGGTATAATGGCGGAGCTAAAAACTTTCCTGGGATGCTTGGCATCCTGGTTGCAGGGATTGGAGATATGGCACCGTTTCGGCCTTTGGCAGGGCATCTTCAGAGGCTGTCCCTTGAGCAGGGAATCGGAATTCCGATGATTTGTGTGGATCGGCTTACAAAGCATTACAACGATTTACGTCGGGGCCAGTTTGTGGCCTTGGATGGCCTGACGTTCCAGGCTTATCCAGGGCAGATTTATGGCCTTTTAGGGCCGAACGGGGCGGGCAAGACAACCACCCTTCGGATTCTCAGCACCCTGCTCCAACCCACTTCTGGAACAGCCAGCTTGAACGGCTATGACATTGTCCGGCAGCCTGCTCAGGCCCGTCGGCAGATCGGGTTTGTCTCCACCTCCACGGCCGTCTATGACCGGATGACCGCCTGGGAGATGGTCGAGTATTTCGGCCGGCTTCATGACCTGGACGACGACCTTTTGCGCCGTCGGATGGAGGAGATTTTCCATCGCCTTCACATGAATGAAATCCGGGACTTGCTAGGGGTGAAGATGTCCACCGGGATGAAACAGAAGGTTTCCATTGCGAGGGCGTTAGTGCATGATCCGCCGATTTTGATCTTCGACGAACCTACGGTGGGGTTGGACGTATTGGTCGCCAGGTCTCTGCTGGAAACCATCGCGCAGTTGCGCATGCAAGGCAAATGCATCCTCTTTTCTACCCATATCATGCGGGAGGCGGAAAAGCTCTGCGACCGAATTGCTATCCTCCATCGAGGCCATCTGTTGGCCGAAGGCACGCTGGAGGAACTCCGCCAGCAATATGGCCAAGAAGATTTGGAAGAACTGTTTTTCCAACTTATCCAGCAACATGAAGAAAAATATCAAGAGCATTCGCATTCCACAGGACCTGCATCTGGGGTGGTATCGAAAAATGGTAACATTTTAGCCGAATGAACCAACTCGCCTTTCCCGCCGCAGGAGAGGCGGCTCCAGAGCGAAGCGAAGTTGGCTGAAGGGTCTCATTCCCGCGCAGGCGGGAATCTAGAAAATAGAAAAAGTCCATATTGCCTGGATTCCTGCTTACGCAGGAATGACACATAGACCCCTCCATTCAGCTAAAATGTTACAAAAATTATTGATTGGGGCGGTGGAACGTCGGAAGGAGGAGGAAGGCGTCGCGTATGAATCTTCGGCATGTATGGCTGGTATTCTGCCGGGAAGTGCGGGATCAGTTCCGGGACCGCCGCACGCTGTTTATGATCGTGGTGTTGCCCCTGGTGCTGTATCCGCTTTTGGGGATGAGTCTGTTTCAGATTCGGCAGTTCATGCAGGAGAAGGCCACCCGGGTCTTGGTGCTCGGCATAGAACATCTTCAAGGGGTGGAGCCGCCGCTAGTGGAGGACGGCCAATTTGCGACAGCCCTTTTTGACGATCCGGAGCGGGCCAGGCTTTTGCAGTTGGTCGATGCTCGGCAGCTAGTTGGATTTGCCAAGGGTATTTCGAGGGATTTGGCACGGGAGGAGGCCAGGCTGTTGGTGCAGGCGGGCAGCTATGAGGCCGCCTTGTATATCCCGCCCGATTTTGCCCAGCGATTGGCCGCCGTCCGAAAGGCGATGAAAACCCACCTGGAACAATCCCGCCGTTCCGCGCCTGGTAATCCCTCGGCAGCTTCAGCGGCGCAAAGCCCATCGGATGGGTCCCCTCCGGCAGTGAGCGGGCAGGAAGATTCGGCAAAACAGATGGGTGGGCGCACCGTGGAGGGCGGCCCATCGGATGCCAGCCTCCTGCCGGCCATTTCGGTCCCTGCGCCGGAGATTTTTTATTCGACGGCTACGGAGCGGTCCCAGTTGACCTTTGCCCGCCTTGCCGAGCTGGTGGAGCGATGGCGGGAGGCCATTGCCGCCAAAAACCTCGAAGCGACCGGAGTCCCTGTGCAGGCGACCCGACCTTTTGATCTCCAGAAGGCCGATGTGGCCGAGCAAACCGCCTTCCGCGGAGCGGCCGTGTGGGCCAAAATCCTGCCGGTCATGCTTCTGCTGTGGGCGCTGACGGGGGCGTTTTACCCGGCCATTGATCTATGCGCGGGTGAAAAAGAGCGGGGCACTCTGGAGACGCTACTTTCCAGCCCGGCGGAGCGGGAGGACATTGTGGTCGGCAAATTGCTGACGGTCATGCTCTTCAGCATGATCACCGCCCTGTTGAACGTAGCGGCCATTGGGCTAACCGGTTGGCTGCTGCTTGCGCAGTTGCCGGGCGTGGGGGCGCCGCCCGCTTGGTCGGTGGTGTGGTTGCTGGCAGCCCTGATTCCGATGTCGGCCTTATTTGGAGCCTTATGTTTAGCCTTGGCTGCCTTAGCCCGAAGTAGTAAAGAGGGCCAGTACTATCTGATGCCCCTTCTTTTAGTGTCGATGCCGCTGGCCATTTGGCCGATGGCCCCAGGCGTAGAACTCAGCCTGGGCAGCAGCCTGATTCCGGTCTCCGGCGTGGTGCTGGTCCTGCGTACGGCCATGGAGGGCAACGGCTGGCAAGCCGTGGAGTTTTTACCCCCCGTGGTGGCGGTCACGTTAGGCTGCTGCGCTTTGGCGGTCCGATGGGCGGTGGAACAATTCAATTCGGAAAAAGTGCTCTTTCGATCCGGCGACCGATTGGAGCTGGCCGTTTGGCTTCGCCATCTGGTGCACAGTCGGCAAGCTACACCCACGGCAGGCGCCGCCCTGTTCTGCGCCGTGTTGATTCTGGTGCTCAAGTTCTTCCTGAGTGTTACGTTGGTTGGCCTGGAAGATTTGGTCGCCAATGTGGTGATCTCTCAACTAGCTGTTATCCTGGCCCCTACGCTGCTCTTGAGCCTGCTGGCGACCCGAAACCCCAGGGAAACCTTTCTATTGTATTGGCCGATGCCCGGCTGGAAAGGCCTGCTCCCGATTGGCGCCGCGGCCGTGTTGGCGGTGGTGATCCATCCCTTGGCAGGCTTAGTGCAAAGTATCGTTATTCATTTGTATCCTATTGATCCGGCGGTTCTTCGGGCTATGGAACACCTCCTCCAGACGGCCCCGAATCTGCCCGTGCTGATCCTGCTGGCGGCTTTGGTTCCGGCAGTGTGCGAAGAACTAGCCTTCCGCGGCTTTATTCTTTCCGGATTTTTGCGTTCCGGGCGTCCGGTGCGAGCGATTTTTTATGCGGCCCTGTTTTTCGGCCTGACCCACCCGGTGCTTCAGCAGGCCATGGCGGCCTGTGCGGTGGGGATGGTGATCGGCTTTTTAGCCTACCGAACCGGCAGCATCCTGCCGGCCATGGCCTTTCATTTGGTGTATAATGCGATTTCGTTGAGCGTAGGGTTTTGGGCCGACCGGGAGGCTGCCGCCGCTGGTTTGGTCTATCCGTGGCCTGTGGTCGCTGGGAGTCTGGTTTTAACCGCTTTGCTCCTGATAGGGTTCTGGAAATGGTCGCCCGCTTCCGGCGGTCGGGCGCATTCTCCCCTGGCCGCAGGGGAATCCCAGGTTGTAACAGACCCTTTGGAAGCGTTTTCCTCTTCCGCTGCCGCCGAGGACAACCCGGCCTCCGTTGACGCCAACCCATGCCTCAAAATGGAGTGCAAACCCTAAAAGCCCGGTATGTGTTTCCGGTTCTGGGGTCGCCGATTCCGGACGGCCTGGTCAGCAGATTACTGGATGCCCGTGATGGTAACCTGCGAGGCGCCCAGGGTGCCGCCTTTGGCCGAAGGCTTCTGGACCATCTTAGGTAGTTCTACATGAGCGAACCAGGCATAATTGGGGCGCTCGCTGCGTCGGAGCACGTCCTGGATGGTTTCGCCTTCTTTGAGCTGGATGAACCCGGGGACGTTGCTGCCGGTAACTTCCCAGGCCGTCTGGCCTTGCCAGACCAGTTTCAGCCGGCAGAGGTACTCCTGGACGTTGTAGATTCGTGTGCCGATCTGGCCGAAGACGTGATAGCCTACCTCACGTTGCTTGCCCGCTTCGGTGGTAGCCACCAGTTCGACGGTCCCGTTTTCACCTACGTGGCAGCCGTTGGCAATCAGTTTTTCACGGAGGACGGCGGCAACTTTTTCGCGTTCGGCGGGGTCCGTCAACCCGCTGACGTTGATCCGGACGGTAACCCCCGGCTTGAAGATGAAGAAATCGGGGGCTGCCATGGCCTGTTGCATCCGCTGCTTGGCAGTGGGGTGGGGAAGCGTGGCAGCAACCAGGGCGCCGGCATCGTGGGTGGCCACCACAAACCAGCATACGTTGCCCAAGGAGGTAACTGCCTCGTGCCCCTGATAAGTCCACACTTTGGCCTGGGTAACCAGGTCCACCAGAAGCGTCTTGCCCACCAGGGCGTAGTTTTCGGCCGGGCATACCAAGTTGCTGCCCACATGGAGGTTCATTCCCGCCAGGAGCATCTGTCCGGCCAGGTTTCCCGTAGCCGTCTCCCAAACATAAATCCGGTCGAAGGCGGCACAGACCAGCCGGCTGCCGTTCGGAGTAAATGCAAACACCGGGAAGGGCAACTGGGGCGCCTCTACGGCCTGGAAGGCCGCCACATTTCCGGCCTCCAAATCCAAAATGCCCACCTCCTTGTCCGTGGCAAAGGCCACGTATTTGCGGTCCGGGCTAAGGGCCGGGATGCAACCCCCTTGGGATTTAACCCAGTATAGAGGCTGGGCCGTGGCCGCATTCCACACCGTCAGCTTTCCCCCACCCAACGTCAACAGCTTGTCGGGGCCGGCGAAGGCGGCCCATTTCACGTCGCGTTCCGGACCCTGGACATCGTCATGAGGTATCCATCGGAGCAACCGTTGAATAGCCGATCCCTTCAGACTCCAAATTTCCAACTGATCCTGTTTGCCAAAACCGAACTCTTCCCGACGCATGACGACCTTGGTTCCCGTGTCATCCAGTGCCAAAGGCGCCATTTTTTCGGGGGCGTTCGCACTGCCCAGCACCTTGCCGACAGCCAGATCGCAGAGCACCAGACGGGTGCGACCTTCGCTGTGGGGGCCTGGCTTTTCCAACATATACCCAATCACCGCTCGCTGACAGGCGGGATTGACAACAATCCCTTGGATACGCTCAAAGAAATCTGTTTTGGGAGGAAGGGGCAGAGCCCGGTTCCGGCCCCCGGCGGACGTCTCGGGAGGCGTAATCGACAGCTTCCAGGGTTCCTGACTGGCTGTGGGCAACAATTGCTGTGCCTGAGCCCAGCGGGGGCTAACCGTTTTCGGTTCCCCCGGAGCTTCTGGCTGTTGGCCCTCGGCTTCTTCCGGCGCCGGCATGGTCTGACGCCCCTTGGGTCTGGCCGGGGTAACCTCCTGGAACGGATTCGCCTCGGCCTCCAGATCGGCCACATATTTACGGTCCGCTTCGCACAGCTTGTCCAGGGGCACACTCACCCGCTTGCCGTCGGCGCACTCCAAAACCACCTTGCCATCGCTCATTTGCACGAACTTGGCCTGGACCTTATACTTGCCCGACACGTCAGTCCAGGTCCGCATCTGCTGGGCCAAACTGACTCCGACAAGAAAAATTGCCCCGATCATCACCCCGGTCCACCAGCCCAATAGGCAAAAAAACCTCCTCCGCCCCCTACGGGCCATTGCACTACCCATCGCTCACCCTTTCGTTAAAGAAGAGACACGAAGAATTGTTTACGGGGGCCTGATGGATGCCCAGATGGATGATGCTCGCCCAAAGCCCCCCGCCGAAAGAGCCGAATAGGGAACATTTTAGCCGAGAATGGAGAGGCGTGCCTGTCACGCTCGCCCAGCGGCGATCCAAAAGACATACCTCCCAGGGATCGGACCTCCGAAGCAGGTCCCTCCAAAGGCCTCTTCCTTCGGCTAAAATGTTCCCCGAATAATAAGAGGTCTCCCGCCGCTCCCAGTAGGAATCCGTCCCAGACGCAATCCTTTTCGGTTCTCCCCAGCAACCCTACGGTCGTCGGACGCCCATGATCCACGTACCTCAGTTTACCTAGGGGAGTCAGGTTATCAACTCCCCCTAAAAGTGGTCTTCACCCGGGGTGGTGGAAATCGCCAATACCTGTTCAGAGACAAGATGCGCTGGTCAACCGACTTGTAGCGAGCGTGCAGTCTCGGTGGGCACCGGCCCCAGTTGGGTACGATTCGAGTCTGGTCGCCACGGCCCCTCGGAGGCCGTGAATTGCCGCAACTCCTTCCCTATCAACGGGATGGGGCAAACTTCAGACTGGGTGAACTTCGCTCTCTATTTTGACTGTATCCACTCGGCCAGACTCCTACGCCTTGGAGGGGCTAACAATCACTCGGATTCTAGTAACATTTTAGCCGAATGGAGGAGTACAATGTGTCATTCCTGCGTAAGCAGCAGTCCAGGCTGCTTTGTGCCTGTTCCAGTGCTCGGTTGTGGTAAGCGGGGCCAAGGCAACATGGACTCTCCTTTTTCTGGATTCCCGCTTTCGCGGGAATGACACCCCGGATTTAGCCCGCCGGGGGAGAAGCAAGTTGGTTCGTTCGGCTAAAGTATTACGGATTCTACAGATTGTGGCCATTGGTCCCGGTGGATACAGTCAATATATTGAACTGCTCACAATACGGGCACATAATAAGCTCTCCTGGGGCCTCTAACCACGGAGGGCAACGACGGATTCCAAAGTTCGTAACACTGCCGAATGAAGGGGGCAATGTGTCATTCCTGCGTAAGCAGGAATCCAGGGTCCTTGTGCCGCCGAAATCCCCCTCACCCGGCCACCCTGTCGGTTGGCCGGCCTCTCGATGGCCAGGGGAGATGCCAGTTACTTCAGTCGGCTAGGTTTTCGAAAGCTGTAGAATGAACGCCCATGGCATCCGAAACCTGAAAGCCCGGTATGTGTTTCCGGTTCTGGGGTCGCCGATTCCGGACGGCCTGGTCAGCCTGGCCGGTGATCGGATTATGGCGGTGGGACGCCGGCCGATCTCGGTGCCGGTGGAAGACCTAGGTTCGGTAGCCCTTTTGCCCGGCTTGGTGAACGCCCATACCCATTTGGAGTTTAGTTTCTTGGATCGTCCGATCGGACAGCCGGGCATGGCGTTTTCCCAGTGGGTTCGGCTTGTGGTGGAGCAATTTCGTTCCCCCGCTTCCCACAACGAAAAAGCAGAGGCTCTGCCCGGGGCATCCTCGTTGGAAGGGCAAAAAGACTCGGCTTGGGCACCGTCCGGCAGGACAGCAGCAGCCGGTGGGACAGAGGGAAAAGCTGCGGAGGCGATTGTGCGGGGGTTGGGGGAGTTGATCCGGACGGGCACGACCGCGGTGGCCGACATCGTCCCGCCCAGTTTACCCGCTCACTTGTGGAGCCAATCGGGCCTGAAAGCGGCCGTGTTCGTGGAGCTTCGGGCGCCAACGGCCCGTCGGGTCCCTTTAGCCCTCCAGGCAGCCCAGCAGGCGATCTCCGCCTGGCAAACCGGTACGGAGAGTTCCTCCGCCGGCGGCCCGGATGGCGGGGTGCAATTGGGCCTCAGTCCCCATGCCCCTTATACGGTCCGACTGGAGCTTTTGGAAGCGGCCATTCGGCTTGCCCAGCAGTACCGGCTGCCGGTGGCCATGCACCTGGCAGAATCCCTAGAAGAAATCCAATTGCTCCAAAGCGGCCAAGGTCCGCTGCGCAGGTTGCTGGAAGAGCTGGGCCAATGGGAGCCGGGGTTGGTTCCGGCGCCGTGTCGGCCGCTGGACTATCTTCGGCAATTGGCCCAGGTGGACCGGGCGCTGGTGATCCACGGCAACTACCTAGACGAAGAGGAGTGGGCCTTTTTGGCCGAGCATCGGCAGCGGATGGCGGTGGTCTTTTGTCCCCGTAGCCATGCCTATTTCGACCATCGGCCGTATCCGCTGCTGGAGATGCTCGCCTGGGGCCTGCGGGTGATCCTGGGCACCGATAGCCGGGCTTCCGCACCGGATACGGATATGCTTGCCGAAATGCGCTGGGTAGCGGTCCAGTTTCCCCAGCTTGCCCCGCAAAGGATTCTGGAATTGGCAACACTGGAAGCAGCCCGTGCCCTGGGGTGGGGCGAACAGTTGGGCGCCTTGGCACCTGGCCGACGTGCCGATCTGGTGGCCGTGGCCTTACCTGAGCAACAAAGTACAAATGATCCCTATGAACTCCTGTTGGGCAGCGATCTGCCGGTGCTGGCCGTCTGGATTGCCGGGCAAAAGGTCTTCCCGGCTAGGGAACCCGCTTCCTGCCCACCATGACCTGTTTGCCGGAGGTGTCCGAGATGTCGGAAGGGAATCTGCCGACCATTGACCCGATCCAAGGGGATTTTTGGGTGCTTACCGGGCCGACGGCCAGCGGCAAAACCGAAGTGGGCTTGTCATTGGCGGAACTGCTGGGGGCCGAAATCCTCTCGATGGATTCCATGGCCGTTTATCGGGGCATGGACATCGGCACGGCCAAGCCCACCCGCCAACAGCAAGCGCAGATTCCCCACCATCTGATCGACCTGATCGAGCCGCACGAGGAGTTCAGCCTAGCCCAGTATCTGACGGCTGCCCACCGATGCGTGGCGGAGGTGCGAAGCCGGGGCCGAACGCCGCTTTTTGTGGGCGGCACGCCGCTGTATCTGAAGGCCCTGCTGCGGGGCATTTTCCAAGGTCCCCCCGCCGATCCGCAGTTCCGGCGTCGGATGTACGAGGAGGCGCAGCGGTTTGGCCATGAACATTTGCACCGACGATTGGCCCAGGTGGACCCGCTTGCCGCCCGGCGGCTGCATCCGCACGATCTCCGGCGGATCATCCGGGCCTTGGAAGTGTACGAAAAAACCGGTGTTCCGATTAGCACCTTACAGCAGCAGTTCGACCGCGCCCGGCCGGCCGATCAGTGCCGGGTCTTTGTGCTCCATTGGCCGACGGAGCAATTGGACCAACGTATCCGCCGCCGTGTGGAGGCCATGTTTGCGGCCGGTTTTGTGGAAGAGGTACGCCGGTTAAAGGCCGGGCCGAGGGGGTTGGGCAAAACCGCCTCGCAGGCCGTCGGCTACCAAGAAGTGCTGGAATACCTGGACGGCGTGCGGGACCTTGCCGAGACGATCGCCCTGGTCCAACAGCGGACCCGCCAATTTGCCAAGCGGCAGCGGACGTGGTTCCGCAGCCTGAGCGAATGCCGCTTTGTGCCGATGCAGGAACCGGTGCTGCCGGCTGCTGTAGCCCGCCGCATCGCCGCCGAAGGAGCCATCCTCACTGGCCGTCCGGGTCAAGCTTCTCCGGCCGGAGGGCCATAGAGAGGGGGTTTGGGGATCAACTGCCGAAGGCACCTGAACAAAGGCTCATCTTCGGCGGTGGGTGCGGCCTGCGCGGCGGCGGGCTCGGGCGGGCCGGGTGGCCTGGTGAATCTGCGCCTCGGCCAGATGTTTACCCACCTGTTGCCGAAGCTGCAGGATGCGGTCCCGGATGGCCGCCGCCCGCTCAAACTCCAACGCTT
>Ga0272448_1004524_pt1 | contig 15801 bp, 14 predicted proteins | sample YNPCB0191_FD_202220 | JGI IMG/M metagenome (GOLD analysis project Ga0272448, IMG submission 202220) | Hot spring sediment microbial communities from Yellowstone National Park, WY, United States - YNP-CB-019-1 | ecosystem: Environmental > Aquatic > Thermal springs > Hot (42-90C) > Sediment...
AAGGAACGGAGGCGGGCCGAGGAAATGCCGCGCAACGCTCTGGGCATCATGGATCTCACGAACGGCCAGGTGACCCGCATCGAGCGCGTGCGCGGTTTCCAGGTTCCCGAACAGGGCGCGGGATTCATCGCCTACCAGCTCGAGCCCAGGCAGCCCGAGCGCAAGCCGGACACCGCCGGCGCGGAACCGGCGCAGAGACCGGCCGCGGGCGCGCGCCGGGCGGGGGCGCGCCGTCCCGAGTACGGCAGCGACCTGGTCCTGCGCAACATGGCCGACGGGAGCGAGCGCGTCTTCGCCGACGTTTCCGAGTACACCCTGAGCAAGGACGCCAAGAGCCTGGTCTACGCCGTCGCTTCGAGAAAGGAGGAAAGCAACGGCGTCTATGCGCTCGTCCCGGGCTCGCCCGCCGAGCCGGTCGCCCTGCTGTCCGGTAAAGGAAAATACACCCGCCTCACCTGGGACGAAAAGCAGTCGCGGCTCGCCTTTTTGAGCAGCCGCGACGATGCCGCGGCCAAGCAGCCCAAAATGAAACTTTACCTCTGGGAGCGCGGCGCCCCGGCGGCGGCCGAACTGGTCTCGACCTCCACGCCCGGCTTCCGCCAGGGGTTCGTCATCAGCGAGCATGGCAATATCAGTTTTTCGGAGGACGGCGGCCGCGTCTTCTTCGGCACCGCCCCGCCGCCGCCTCCCGAACCGGATCCCGATGCCCCCGAGCCGCCGGATGAAGAGAAGGTGAGCCTGGATCTGTGGCACTGGAAGGACGACTTCATCCAGCCGATGCAGAAGGTGCGCGCCGAGCAGATGCGCAATCGCTCCTACCGCGCCGTCTTCCACCTGGCGGAAAAGAAGCTGGTGCAGCTCGGCGACGAGACCATGGAAAGCGTCACGCCCGCGCGCGACGGCCGCTGGGCGCTGGGCTCCGACGACCGGCCCTACCGCATCCTGGTGGGCTACGACACCGACTACGCCGACTACTACCTGGTGAACACGCTCGACGGCAGCCGCCAACTCGTGCGCCGGAAACAGCCGGGCGCCTTGAGCTGGTCGCCGGGCGGACGCTACGCGCTCTTTTACGCCGACCGGGACTGGTACACCGTTTCGGTTCCCGAGGGCAGGATCGTCAACCTGACGGGGAAGCTGGGCGTCAACTTCTGGAACGAGGATCACGATTCGCCGGGCCCGCCTTCTTCCTACGGCAACGGCGGCTGGACCAGGGACGATCGCTACGTGCTCCTCTATGACCGCTACGACATCTGGCAGGTGGCGCCCGACGGCAGCGCCGCCAAGAACCTGACCGACGGCGTGGGGCGGCGCGATAAGCTGATCTTCCGTTACGTGCGCCTCGACGAGGACGGGCCGGAGCGCGGCATCGACCCCGCGAAGCCCCTGCTGCTGCGGGCCGAGAACGAGTGGACGCGCGACACCGGCTTCTACCGCGACCGCATCGACGGCGGCGCGCCGGAAAGGCTGATCATGGCGGCCAAGAGCTTCACCAACCCGACCAAGGCCAGGAACGCCGACGTGCTCCTGCTCACCGCCTCGACCTTCAGCGAGTTCCCCGACCTGCTGGTGACCGATTCGAGCTTCCGCAAGCTCGAGAAGGTGAGCCACGCCAATCCCCAGAAGGAGGGCCTGCTGTGGGGCAGCGCCGAGCTGATACGATTCAAGAACACCGACGGCGTGCCCCTGAGCGCCATCCTGATCAAGCCGGAAAACTTCGATCCGTCGAAGAAGTATCCCATGCTGGTGTACATCTACGAGCGGCTGTCCCAGGGGCTGCACCGCTTCGTCAACCCGGCGCCCGGCGGCTCGATCAACGCCTCGTACTACGCCAGCAACGGCTATCTCGTGCTCCAGCCCGACATCGTCTACACCATCGGCTATCCGGGGCAGAGCGCGCTCAAGTGCGTCCTGCCTGCCGTGCAGGCGGTCGTCGACCGCGGCTTCGTCGACGAGCAGGCGATCGGCATCCAGGGCCACAGCTGGGGCGGCTACCAGGTCGCCTACATGATCACCCAGACCAACCGCTTCCGGGCGGTGGAGGCGGGCGCGCCCGTATCGAACATGACCAGCGCCTACAGCGGCATCCGCTGGGGCACGGGCCTGCCGCGCCAGTTCCAGTACGAGCGCACCCAGAGCCGCATCGGCGGCTCGCTGTGGGAATACCCGATGCGCTTCCTGGAAAACTCGCCCGTTTTCCGCGCCGACCGCGTGCAGACGCCGCTGCTGATCCTGCACAACGACAACGACGACGCCGTGCCCTGGTACCAGGGGATCGAGTACTACCTGGCGCTGCGCCGCCTGGGCAAGGAAGTCTACATGTGCGTCTACAACAACGAGCCCCACGGGATCCGCCGGCGCGGCAACCAGAAGGACTTCACGCGCCGGATGCAGGAGTTCTTCGACCACTACCTGAAGGGGGCGCCCATGCCGGAGTGGATGGGGCGCGGCATCCCGTACCTCGAAAAGGAACGCGTCCGGCCGTGAGCGCCGCGCGGCGGAGGGTACTTGACAAGCCGGATAGCAAATAGTAATTTTTATCACGTGGTACCTGATCGCACGAATCGACCGCGGCTCACCGAGGCCGCGCTCACGGAACTGTGCGCGCGCTTCGAGGCCGAGTGCCGGGCGCGCGGGCTGCGGCGCACGCCGCAGCGCCTGGCGGTGTTCCGCACGGTCGCCCGCGATCCCGGGCATCCGACGGCCGATGCCGTCTACCGCCGCCTGCGGCGGGCCATGCCCTCGCTGTCGCTGGCGACCGTCTACCGGGCGCTCGAGTCCCTGGCGCGGGAGGGCTTCGTGCGGCGCGTCGGCTCGGGCGAGGGCACGGCGCGCTTCGACGCCGACCCGACGCCGCACCAGCATCTGGTGTGCCGCTCGTGCGGCCGCCTGGAGGATGCCGCCTACGAGCCCTTCAACCGGCTCGTGCCGCCGGCCGAGGGCCCGGATGGCTTCGCGCCGGAAGCGCTCGATATCCGCATCATCGGCCTGTGCCGGCGCTGCCGGCGCCGGGCGCGCGCGGCCGCGCGATCGGGAAGAAAAACCTGACATCCCGCGGGGAGCCTGCCTCCCCGCATTTCCGAGGAGGAGATCCGTTATGGCCCAGTTGAAGGGATCGAAAACGCACGAGAACCTGAAGTACGCATTCGCCGGCGAGTCCCAGGCGAACCGCCGCTACCTCTATTTCGCCAAGATCGCCGACGTCGAGGGTTACCCCGAGGTGGCGGGCAACTTCCGCGAGACCGCCGAAGGGGAGACCGGCCACGCCCACGGCCATCTGGATTACCTGAAGAAGGTGGGCGATCCGGCGACCGACCTCCCCATGGGGAGCACGGAGGAGAACCTGAAGGCCGCGATCGCGGGCGAGACCCACGAGTACACCGACATGTACCCCGGCATGGCGAAGACCGCGCGCGAGGAGGGCTTCCCCGAGATCGCCGACTGGTTCGAAACGCTGGCGAAGGCCGAAAAATCGCATGCCGGCCGCTTCACCGAGATGCTGAAGTCGATCAGCTGATCTGCAAGCCGCCGGGCGGCGGCGCGCGCCGCCGGACGCCGTTCCGGCGGCCGGCGCCACCGCAGCGGCACGCCTTGCCGGGAGGAGCGATATGTCCGAGACCAGGGTCTCGTACCAGCCGACGGAAGGGCTCTCCTACGATCCGCTGGAAGAAAAATACTGGGACCGCGACGGGCTGTTGCGGGAGATCGGGCGCGTGTTCGAGATCTGTCACGCCTGCCGCCTGTGCTTCAAGTTCTGCGACACGTTTCCCGCTCTGTTTTCCTTGATCGACAAGGAGAAGCAGGGAAATGTCGCGGCGATCACGCCGGCGGAAGCCGAGCGCGTCCTGGATACCTGCTTCCAGTGCAAGTTGTGCGAGGTGAACTGCCCGTACACGCCGCGCGACGGTCACGAGTACCGGCTGGATTTCCCCAGGCTGGTCCATCGCTTCCGCGCGCTGCGCGCCCGCGAGCGCGGCATCCCGCTGCGCGACCGGGTGCTGGGCAACCCCGACCTGACGGCCCGGATGGCGCGCGCGAGCCTGGGGATGGCCAACGCCGCCAACCGCATCCGGGCGCACCGCTGGCTCATGGAGAAGCTGCTCGGCATTCACCGGGACAAGCTTCTTCCCGAATTCGCGGGCCGGACCTTCGATGCGTGGGCCGAGAAGACCGGGCGCATCGCCCGGGTGCCGGGATGCGAGGTGGTGCTTTTCCAGACCTGCTTCGTGCAGCACAACGCCCCGGAGATCGGCCGCGACACCATCGAGGTCCTCGAGCGCAACGGCGTCGACGTCAAGTGCGTGCGCGGCCTGGAGTGCTGCGGCATGCCCGCCTGGGAGAAGGGCGACCTGAAATCCCTCCAGGCGCATGCCGCGCGCAACCTCGAGATCCTGCTCCCCTTCGTCGAGAAGGGCGCCCGGGTCGCGGTCGTCAATCCGACATGTTCCATGATGATGCGGCGCGAGTACCCGCAACTGGTGGCGGCGCGCGACCGCGAGGCGGCCGTGAAGCTCGCGGCCGCGGTCGTGGATCCGTGCGAGTTCCTGTGGTCGATCCGGGACCAGGCGCGCTTCAACACCGGCTTCCGGAGCACGCCGGGCGCGGCCGTCGCGTGCCATGCCCCCTGCCACCTGCGCGCCCAGGCGATCGGCTTCCGCGGCCGCGACCTCCTGCGAAAGATTCCGGGAGTGAAGCCGGCCCTGGTCCAGGAATGCTGCGGGCACAACGGCACCTACGCCATGACGGTCGAGGGCTTCGATCCCTCGCGGCGCATCGGCGGCAAGGCCTTCGAGGGCATGAAAGAAACCGGCGCGGCGGTCTGGTCGACCGAATGCCCGCTCGCCGCCCTGCAGTTCCAGCAGCACGCGGGCGTCAAGCCGCTTCATCCCATGTCGATTCTGGCGCGTGCCTACCGGGAGGACGGATTCCCGAACAAGGTCCCACGGCAGGACGCCGGCCGGTGAAAGGAAGCATCGAACCCATGCGAACCGTCCAGCGCAGCGAAATCGTCGACTACCAGACCTACGAAGAAATCCGCCCGGCCTTCCAGCAGCAGGTGTTTGCGGCCAAGGCGGCGCGCCGGGTGCAGGTGGGCGCATGCTTCACCTTCCTGTTCGAGAACCACCTGACGATCCGCTATCAGATCCAGGAGATGATGCGGGCCGAGAAGATCGTGCGCGAGAAGGACATCCTGCACGAGCTCGAGACGTACAATGCGCTTCTCGGGGGGCCGGGTGAGCTGGGCTGCAGCCTGCTGATCGAAATCGACGATCCGGCCGAGAGGGCGGTGAGGCTGCGCGAATGGCTCGAGCTGCCGCGCCGCATCTATGCCCTCATGGAAGACGGCCGCAGGATCCGCCCGCGCTACGACGAAGGCCAGATCGGCCGCGACCGGCTGTCGTCCGTGCAATACCTGAAGTTCCCCGTGCGGGGCGAGGTCCCCGTGGCGATCGGCATCGACCTGCCGGGAATCGAGGCCGAAACCCGGCTGACGGGAAGCCAGCGCGCGGCGCTCGCCGAGGATCTCCGCTAGCGCGCCGCAGGCGCCCGCGCGAAAATCATGGATACGGATCCCCCTGCGGGTTTAATATCCCCCTGACCGCATTCTGCAAGAAAGGGGGTGCCTGTGCACAAGACGTTCTGCCTGATCGCCGTTCTCTTCTTCGCCGCCGCCCTTCTCGGCCAGACCGCTCAGAAGAAGGGACCCAAGGTCTACATCTCGGTCGACATGGAGGGAATCTGGGGCGTGGTGCACGGAGAGCAGGTGTCGTCGACTTCCGGCGAGTACGGCGTGGCCCGGCGCTGGATGGCCGAAGACGTCAACGCGGTCGTCCAGGGCCTGTATGACGCCGGGGCTGCGGAGATCGTGGTGAACGACTCGCACGGCAGCATGCGCAACATCCACGCCGACGCCCTCGATCCGCGGGTGTCGCTGATCAGCGGCTCGCCGAAGCCGCTGTCGATGATGCAGGGGATCGATGCCTCGTTCGATGCCTGCATTTTCGTGGGCTACCATGCGCGCGCCGGATCGTCGCCGGCGATCCTGGACCACACGATCTCGGGCGCCGCGATCCGCTCGATCCGCATCAACGGGCGGGAAATGCCGGAGCTCGGGATCAACGCGGCCATCGCCGGATACTTCAAGGTTCCCGTCGTCATGCTCAGCGGCGACACCGAGACCTGCGCCCAGGCCAAAGCCATCCTGGGGAACGAGCTGGTCACGGCGCCCGTCAAGGAAGCCATCGGGCGCGTGGCCGCGCGCCTCTATCCGGCCGAGGAGGCGCGCCGCCGCCTGAAGGAGGCGGCGGCCGAGGCCCTGGCGAAGCGGAGCAGGATCCCGGTTTTCCGCCTCGATCCGCCGTACGCCTTCGAGGTCGAGTTCCACAACAGCGCCCAGGCCGAGCCTCCGTCGCTGCTGCCCCAGGTCAAGAGGACGGGCCCGCGCGCCGTCAGTTTCGGCGCCTCGGATTACATCGAGGGCTTCAAGCTGCTGCGGGCGATCATAGCGCTCGCCGGCACTGTGTCGTGACTCGGGAGCGGGGAGCCGCGCGCGACCGTGCGGCAATCCCCGCAGGAGGAGCGCATCCATGAAACGCCGGGAATTCCTCAAGCAGTCGGCCGCGGGCGCCGCGGCCGTTTCCATCATGCCGCAGGCGCTTCTGTCGCAGGCCGAGGACAAGGCCGGGGTCGCGCTGGTCAAGACCGGGGATCGCGCCGCCGGCATTTCCGCCGCCCTGCGCCTGATCACCTTCCCCTCGCCCAAGGGCAAGAAGGTCCTGATCAAGCCCAATTTCAACACGGCCGACCCCACGCCGGGCTCGACGCACAACGACACGCTGCGCCGGCTCGTCCTCGAGATGAAGGAGCGCGGCGCCGCCCGCATCACGGTCGGCGAGCGCAGCGGGCCGCCGCCGACGAAATCGGTCATCGAGGCCAAGGGCATTCCCGCCATGGCCGAGGAACTCGGCTTCGACATCGTCAACTTCGAGGAGCTGCCGCCGGAAGGCTGGGTTCATTGCAACCCGCCCGGCTGCCACTGGCAGAACGGCTTCGATGTCGCGCGGCCGATCGTCGAGGCCGAGTATCTGCTGTGGACCTGCTGCCTGAAAACGCACGGCGCGGGCGGGGTCTTCAGTATGTCGATCAAGCTGGCCGTGGGCGCCACCAACAAGAGCCTGATGCGCGAGCTGCACGGTGCGCGGCAAACCCACATGCGGCGCATGATCGCCGAGATCCATCAGGCCTTCCGGCCGCACGTCATCGTCATGGACGGCATGGAGGCCTTCGTCGACGGCGGCCCCTCGCGCGGCAAGCTGGTCGCGCCGGGCGTGATCGTGGCCGGCACGGACCGGATCGCCGTCGATGCCGTCGGCTTGGCGGTGCTGAAACAGCAGGGAGCCAACGTGGCGATCATGTCGGTGAAGATCTTCGAGCAGGAGCAGATCCAGCGCGCCGTGGAACTCGGCCTGGGCGTGGCGGGTCCCGATCGCATCGAGATCGTCACGGGCGATGCGGAAAGCCGCGCTTACGCCGACACGCTCCGGGAGATCCTGGCGCAGGGCTGAGGGGGGCCGTTTCTACCATGCGGAAGACTTCGATGCGTTTGCTGTCGTTCGCCGTGGCGCTGCTCTTTTGGAGTGCCGGCGCCGTGGCCCAGGGCAATCCCCAGTACGAGCTCAGGGGTTTCTTCCAGCAGGACCGCGCGTTTTCCCTGTGGTCCGGGAGCCCCGACTTCGACATTCAGGGCGCTCGATCGAAGGGCGGGGGATTCGGTTTTGCTCTCACGCCGGCGGAATGGTTCGCCCTGTGGACGGAGGTTTCTTTCTTTTCCGGCGTGCGCCAGGGGGACTACACGCTGAGCTTCCTGGTCGAGACGCAGGGGCTGCGCTACAGCACGGCCTGGCGCGGCCCCTTCCGCGTGTACGGTCGCGGCGGCGTGGGCTTCGCGCGCTTTGCCTTCGAGGGTCCGGGCTTCGCTGCGGCTTACTACAAGATGAGCCTGGTCTATGGGGGCGGAGCGGAAGTCCGGCTGAGCGATCCGGTCTCTTTCTTCGTCGACGCCTCGGCGCTGACGATGGGCCTGCCCGAGCTGACCGCCGTCCCGGGCCGCGACAAGTGGGACACGAGCATCCTCCTCGGCTTCGGCATCGCGGTCAAGTTCTGAAAGAGCGGGTCTGCGCCCCGAGGCTGTCCTGAAACTCGATTCAGCCTCCGCAGCCGCGCGTCCCGCCACGGCTCGCACGGGCGCTTGAACGAAATCAGGTCTCAAGGCAACGGCGCCGGGCGCGAGCCTCGCCGCGATGCTGCGTGCTTTGCGGCGCTCGGCCGTCAGGGAGCCGGCGGGCGGAGGAGGTAGCGGCTGAAGTCGAGGCCCTCCTCCTTCATCAGCCTCTCGACCTCGTCCACGGCCTTGGGAGCGCCGGCGGTCAGAACCAGCCGGCCGCTGTCGGTGATCAGCACGTCGTCCTCGATGCGCACGCCCAGCCCCTCGTCGCGCAGGTAAAGGCCCGGTTCGATCGTGATCACCATGCCGGGCTCCAGCCGGCCCAGCGTGCCGACATCGTGCACCTGCAGCCCGATCGAGTGGCTCAGGCCGTGGATGTAATACCGGCGCAATCCGCTCCGGTCCTGGATCAAACCCAGCTTCACCAGGCCGGCCGCGAGGATTTCGTCGACCTTCGCGTTGACGTCGCGCATCTCCACGCCCGGCCCGAGCATCTCGATGGCCGCCCGATTGGCCGCGAGCACGATCTCGTAGATATCGCGCTGCCTCTTCGTGAAGGTCCCGCTGACCGGGATCGTGCGCGTGATGTCGGCCGTATACCTTTGGTATTCGGCGCCGATATCCACCACGACCAGGTCGCCGGCCTCCATCTTCCTCGTGTTCTCGCTCCAGTGCAGGATGCAGGAGTTCGGGCCCGAGCCGACGATCGACGCAAAACCCGGGCGGCGCGCGCCGTTGATCGAGAAGACGTGCTCGATGACCGATTGCAGTTGATACTCGTACAACCCCGGCCGCGCCGTACGCATCGCCTCCTTCTGCGCTTCCACGGTGATGGCGGCGGCGGTCTTGAGGATCTCGATCTCGGCCGGCGACTTGATGCGCCGCAGGGGGGCGATGAGCGGCGCCGCCGGCTTGAGCGTGAAGGCCGCGCCCCGGTCGCGCGCCTGCTTCAGAAGCTGCTCGTCGTCCGTAAGCGGCGAGCTCAGGCTGCGCGAACGGCGCTGGTCGAGGTATACGACGGGGATTGGCCCCAGCAGGATGCCGTCGAGATACGAGGGGAACTCCGCCGCCGGCCGTACGCTTTCGAAACCGGGTCTCTCGGGCGGCTTGGAAGCACCGGCCGGCGCGCGCGCGGCAGCGCCTGCGGCGGCGACGAACAGGACTTCCCGCGGGCCCGCGGCACGGGCGGGCCCGCCTTCCCCACCTTTGGCCTCGGCGTAGAGAACGAGGGCCGCGCCGGGCTCGTCGATGCCCGTGAGGTAGTAAAGATTGTTTTCCCGGCGTGCGGGGGCGTCTTCCGAATCCGTTGCGGCAGCCCTCAGGATCATGACGCTGTTCGGTTCCATGGCGGCGCGCACCGCCTGGCGGCGCCCGGCGTATTCCTCGGGCGACTGCGCGAAGAGCAAAGGCGGGGCGAGCGTGCATGCGACGATCGCAAGGAGAAGTCGTTGTTTCTTGGCCGGGTAATGCATGGGTACCTCCGATTATCGGGCAGCCCTCCAGGGCTTGCGCCTGATGGATTCGCTTGGGTCCGGTACGGCGTGCCGGACCCGAGCCGGCCTCAAGGGGTCGCGCTGCGGCGTTCCGCCCTCCAGTCGGCCTGCGCGCCGTTGGCGCTCCTGACTACGCCGGCGATGACATTCCCCTGGACCCGCCCCGAGTATTCGCGGGCCGACGATGGATTCTCGTCCACGCTGAAGCTGATGCGGTCGCCTTCGAGCTTCGCATTGCGCAGCGCGAACTCCCTCGCGCCTGCCCTCAAACTGCCCCCGATCTTCTGAAAAGTCTGCCGCAGGGTGAGCTCGGCCGGCCCCGACGGTGTGCGCCAGGTCCAGACTCCCTCGACCTTCGCCGGCACGATCCACAGATACGCCGTGCGCCCGTCGGCGGTGACGCTGCGATCCGGCTCCCAGTCTTCCATGTCGAAGGCGTGCGAGACCACGCGCGTTCCCGGTTTCATTTCGAGGATCTTGGGCCGCAGCTTCATGTTGAGCGACGAAAGCAGATACATCGTGAGGACGGTCGCCTGGCTGAAGTCGGCCTCGAAGATATCACCCTGCACGAAGGTCGCCTTGCCGGCGACGCCTTCCTTGAGGGCGTTGTTTTTCGACAGCTCGACCATGTCGGGATTGTACTCGATGCCCAGGGCGCGCGCGCCGCGCTTGGCGGCGGCGATCACGATGCGCCCGTCGCCCGAGCCGAGGTCGATGACGTAATCGGCGGGCGTGACGCCGGCCATGTCGAGCATGGCGGCGACGAGCTCCTCGGGCGTCGGCACCCAGACGACATCCTTGCCCGCCTGGTAAGGAGTCGGCTGGTATTGCTGGGCGCCCGCGGGTGCCGCGATCATCGCCAGTATGCAAAAAACCGCCGGAATTCTTTCTCGCATGTCTGTCGGACCTCCTGCTTGATCGGTTGCACGGCCGGCATTCTAGCCGCGACCCCGGCCGCATTACAGGGAAAAATGCCCGCTTGCTTTTTGCCTGCCCCCGGGACGCTTCGTATGATGCTTTTCCGAACGCAGGAGGATCCCATGAGGCAAACGACCCGCATGTCTTGTCTGCCGGCACTTGCCCTCGTCATGTTCACCGCGGGAAGCGGGGTCGCCGGCGCGCCCCAGCGGCAGGCGGGGCGGCCGCTCGCCCATGCCGGCAACGTGCGCACGCCGACGCTGTTCGTGCACGGCGAGGCCGATCAGCGCGTTCCGTACGAAGAAGGCGAGCAGATGTATTTCGCGCTCAAGCCACGCGGCATCCCCGCCAGGATGATCCAGTACGCGGGGCAGCCCCATTCGATCGGCGGCCACTGGAACAACGTACACCGGATGATGCACGAGCTCGAGTGGTGGCGGACCTACCCGCGCGCGGGAGCGGTGGCTTGAAGTAACAAGCCCGCGATCCGCCGCGGCGCGGCGGACCTACTCCTCCATCACATGCAGGCGGCGCGGGGTTTGCCAGGCGCCGCGCGTGAAGTCGGGAAACTCGACCGGCTTGCTCCCGGCGGCCACCGACCGTTCGCTGAGGGCAGAGACGGCGCTCCAGGCGGCGGCGTCGTATACGTCCTGGTCCGTCGGCCTGCCGCGGCGCAGGGCCTCGATCAGGCGAAAATCCTCGATGAAGTCCATGCCGCCGTGGCCTGCGCCCTTCGATTTCTCTTCGAGCTGCTTCCAGATCGGATGCGTGAATTCGGCGTAGCGTGAGGCCTCTTCCCAGCGGTCCGCGGGACTCTTCCCCTCGATATAAAGCCGCGCCGGCAACGGGTACTTCTGGAATATGCCCGCCGTGCCCTGCACGATGTGGATGCGGCTGTATGGCCGGGGTGAAGAACAGTCGTGATAAAGGGTGATGACCCTGCCCTTGGCCGTGTGGATCAGGGAGACGTTGATGTCCCCGAGCGCATAGCGCTGCCGGGCGCGCGGATCCTCGGCGCCGAATTTCGCGGCCGCATACAGATTCAAGCCCGCCGACTTGCTGCTCATCGAGACCAGATGCGTGAAGCGATCCCCGCGGTTGATCTCCATGCACTGGGAAACCGGTCCCAGGCCGTGCGTGGGATACAGGTTGCCGTTGCGCCGGATGGAATGGGCCGTGCGCCACAGGCCTTCGCCTTCGCCCGAGAACTTCAGAGCGCGCAGGTCGTGCAGATAGCCGGCCTCGGCGTGCAGGATCTCCCCGAGCATGCCCTTGTGCACCAGGTTGAGGCAGAGCATTTCGTCGCGGTCGTAGCAGCAGTTTTCCATCATCACGCAGTGGCGGCGCGTCTTCTCGGCGGTCTCGACCAGCTGCCAGCATTCATCGAGCGTTACCGCGGCCGGGACCTCGGTCGCGGCGTGCTTGCCGGCCTCCATGGCGGCGAGGCATATGGGCACGTGCCACTCCCAGGGAGTGGCGTTGTAGACCAGGTCCAGGTCGTCGCGCTCGCACAGGCGTTTGAAGTCCCAGGGGCCGCGGCTGTATCCCTCGGGCTTTCTCTGCCCGGCCTCCACCACCCATTGCTGCACGCGCGCGACTTTTTCCTCGACGATATCGCAGACCGCGCGGATCTCCACGCCCTCGATCCTGAGCAGGTTGCGCACATGCGCCGAGCCCATGCCCCCCACTCCCACGTAGCCGATACGGACGACTTCCATGGGGGGTGCATGGTACTCCATCATGCTTTCCCGGCGGGCGGCAGCCCGGGCGGGGCCGGCCGCCGTCACGCCTCTTATCAGGCCGGCGGCGCCGGCGGCGATGAATTCCCTCCGTCCCCACGGCTTTTCCGGAGATCCGGTCATGGCGCCTCCCTTCGAAGAGCGGCCGCGTGCGGCTTCCCGGACCGGAGACTCCCGGGATGCATCGCGGGCCGAACACACCGGTATCATCCACGCGCGGGCGCGCGCGGGCAAGATGTTTCGGGACGCGAATCTACCCGTTGCGCGGCCGGCCCGCCAACGGTAAGATGAAAACCCTGCCGCCGGTTGCAGGCGGCTCGGGGAGCGCAACGCATGCCATCGGACCGCCGCGAGAAGATCCGCGAGCTGCTGCGCCTGTCCCACGAACTGGGACGGGAAGACCGCGGCATGGCGATTCTCGGCGAGGGGAACAGTTCCGCGCGCCTGGGCGACGGCTCGTTCATGATCAAGGCGAGCGGCAGCAGCCTGGGAACCCTGCGCGCCGGCGACCTGGTCGAATGCACGAGCGGCCCGCTGCTGCCGCTTTTCGACCGGCGCGGCGCCGGCGACGCGGAAGTGGAGGCGGCACTGGAAGCCTGCCGTGTCGATCCCCGGAGCAAGAAGCCCTCGATCGAGACGCTGTTTCATGCCTTTTTTCTGAGCTTGCCGGAGGTCGAGTTCGTGGGGCATACGCACGCTCCCGCGGTATCGAGGATCCTGTGCTCGCCGCAGGCACGCCTCTTCGCCTCGAGGCGTCTCTTCCCGGATGAGGTTATCTGCTGCGGTGAGGCCAGCGTGTTGGTTCCCTACACCGATCCCGGCCTGCCTCTGGCGCGCGCAATCCGCAGCCGCACGCGCTCCTACATGAGGCGATACCGCGGGGCGCCGCGCGTGGTTCTGCTCGAGAATCACGGCATCGTCACGCTCGGGCGCACTCCCGAAGCGGTGCTGGCGGCCATGCTCATGGCGGAAAAGGCCGCGCGCATCTGGCTGGGCGCGGCCCTGCTCGGCGGGCCGCACTTCCTTCCCGCGCGCGAGGTGCGCCGCATCGCCGGGCGGGCCGACGAGGAATGCCGCCGGCGCGCCATGAAGATCTGACCCGTCGATACGTTCCGCACGCCAGTATGTCCCGCGCGCCGAGTAGAAACCCCGGTCTGTCGGCCCTCCGGGGCTTGCCTGATCGATACGCCCCTTTCCGAGGGTTCGCCTGCGGCTCACCCCCGGCTATCGGCTCAGGGCCCCTTCCGGGGCCGTATCCGTCCCGGAGGGACGGAAGCTGGTAGCTCCAGGTGAGCGAAGCGAACCTGGAGAAAAGGGACGGCATGGGACAAGCCCCGAAGGGCCGGCAGAGGGATAAATCAGAAACGTCGGTCTGCCGGCCCTCCGGGGCTCGGATGATCGACACGCCCCTTTCCGGGGGTTCGCCTGCGGCTCACCCCCGGCTATCAGCTCAGGGCCCCTGTCGGGGCTGGGTCCGCCGCGGCGCGGCGGACCTACCCGAAGAGCGCGACGCAACAAGCCCCCCGGGGGGAGATCACGATTCCAACAAACCGAGCGGCGCCCGGTCGTCGAGCAGCGCTTCCTCGCGCAGCGACGCCCACCGAGGATTGGGCCGCGGGCGCGCGATGCGCTTGATGTTGAGAAGGTGGCGCGCGCCGATGTTGTCCATGCTGATATTGCGGCCCCCGGCGCCGCAGCCGAGGGTGAACGACGGGCTCAGCATGTTGTAGATGCCGCCCAGAGCTCCCTGAGTGGCGGGTGTGTTGACCAGGATGCGCCCGACGTCCAGGGCGCGCGCAAAGTATTCGATATGATCCTCGCTCCGGCTGTGGATGACGGCCGTGTGTCCGGCTCCCCCGAAGCGCACGATCTCGGTGCAGCGGCGGACGGCGCTCTCGAAATCGGCTTCTGCGTAAAAGGCGAGTATGGGTGCCAGAATCTCGGCCGAAAGCGGGCAGTCCGGACCGACGCGCTCGAGCACCGCGACCAGCAGGGTGGTCGCGGGCGCCACCGCGATGCCTGCCATCTCCGCGATGCGCTGCGGCGCCTGGCCCACGACCGCGGCGCTCATGGAGCCGCGGTCGCGGTCGTAAGCGATGCGACCCACCCTTTCCGCTTCCTCGGCCGTCAGAAAGCGGGCGCCCCGGCGGCGCAGCTCCTCGACGACGCGCTCGGCGACGCGCCGCTCGACGACCAGGGCCTGCTCGCTGGCGCACACCGAGCCATGGTCGAACGTCTTCGACTCGATAACGGCACCGACCGCGGCGCGCACGTCGGCGCCGGCGTCGATGCATGCCGGCACGTTGCCCGGTCCCACGCCGATCACGGGCGTTCCCGACGAGTGCGCCTTGCGCACGATCGAGCCGGTTCCTGTGGCGAGGATGAGAGCCAGGCGGTCGTGGCCCATGAGTTCCTGCAGGGTTTCCGGGCCCGCTTTCTCCAGCCACTGGATGCAATCGCGCGGCGCGCCCGCTTCCAGGGCCGCGCGGTAACAGGCTTCGGCGGCCGCGGCCGCGCAGCGGCGCGCTCCCTGGTGCGGGCAGACGATGAGAGGATTGCGGGTCTTGAGGGCGATCAGGCACTTGAAGATCACCGTGGAGGTGGGATTGGTGACCGGGATCAGCCCGAGCACGGGGCCGAGGGGCTGCGCCGCTTCCACGATCCCGGTGCCCGGATCCTCCGCGATCACCCCGACGGTTTTCAGGTTGCGGATGCTCTCGTAGACGAGCCCGCCGGCGATGGCGTTCTTGACGACCTTGTGCTGCCACCGCCCGATGCCCGTCTCCTCGTGGGCCATTCTGGCCAGAGCGACCCTTTGGGCCAGCGCGGCCCGCGCCGCAGCGCGCACGGCGGCATCGGTTCTCTGCTGATCGAGTGCGCGGAAGGCCTCCGCCGCACGGCAGGCTCTCTCGATGATCTCTTCGACCTTGGACATCGAACGCCTCCGGCCCGTGCCCTCGGGACGGCCGATCACCCCTCCCCGGGCGGGCGCCTTCAGTCCGCGCCGCGCCGGGGCCGGATTACGTCTCGGTTTCCTCGATATAGCTGACGCTGCTCTTGCGCAGGAAGAGCTTGGGGCCGCCCGCCTGCCCCAGACTGAAGCAATCGCGATCGTAATACCGGATCCGCCCGCTCAGGCGCTCGCCGGTCTTCAAAACGACGACCACCTTGGCGCGCGAATCGACCAGCGATTTCAGGTAGGAAGCGCTCGGTGCCGAACCCGGCTGCTCGGGGGGCGCCGGTGACATGGGGCTGTCGTGCCGGTGCTCCTGGTAAGCGCCTTTGTAACGGTAGCGATTCTTGTTGCGATGCCTGCGATTTCGCATGGTGCGGCCGGCGCCCGCGCCGGCAAGAGCTAGATGATAAACAGCCGGCGCTCAAAAGTCCATCTATTGCGAGCGGCCCGTGCGCGGATTTCCGGGAGCGC
>Ga0272448_1004525_pt1 | contig 15799 bp, 18 predicted proteins | sample YNPCB0191_FD_202220 | JGI IMG/M metagenome (GOLD analysis project Ga0272448, IMG submission 202220) | Hot spring sediment microbial communities from Yellowstone National Park, WY, United States - YNP-CB-019-1 | ecosystem: Environmental > Aquatic > Thermal springs > Hot (42-90C) > Sediment...
CAAACCAGCTGGAGCAATAATATCGCAGATATTTTTTTCACCTGGTTTATAGGGTTGAGGTATTTTAATATCCATATTTATGAAATACCAATATACTAATTCATACTAATGATACGAATAGATACTAATAATTTTTATTCGTATTCATTAGTATAATTCGTACGCATTCGTATATTGGTATTACGTTTGGGTTAGTTTTAAATCTTTTTTTTCTATGGTTGCTGGGTTGTAAAGATTATAAAATAATTCGATTAATTCTTCATCATTTAAAGTCACTACTCGTAAACCAATTTGGCTTAGACCATTAATTACCTGCTCGGTTCTTTGGCTAAGCTGGCCCATTTTTTGCTCTAAACTTTCTTCTACTTTTGGAGTTTTAGTAGTTTTGAAACCGAATTTAAATAAATCAAGTATCTTTTTGCCACCTTTAGGAATGACTATTGGGTCATAAGGCACAACCACAAAAAAAGTTTTTGCCATTACCGCATTTAATTCCACAAACGAACGGATAAATTCAATATATTCAGAAATTTGATTTTTTAATAATTCATTAGTCTCAATTGATTGGCGCTCGGCTAATTTATCAAGATAATTTTCAATATTTAACTTTCTCGAATGAATAACAATTTGCACAGAGAAATCTAAACTATTTAAAAAATTTTGATAAGCGTAGGTAATAATATTCTGTTCTTCTTCTGATTTTAATTCGAAATTGATTCCAGAAACCATCAAAATACGGCGGAGTGAGCCATTTTTTAGAATTACTGTACCATCTTGAATATCTTCAATCTCAACAAATTTTTGAGTTGGTTGAGCCTCCTTAGGCATAAATATATTCTACCTATAATCGACGCGTCTCGCAATTTCTCTTTCGCCGGTGATTTTTCTAAAAATTTGAAACCTTTCTTTTGGCTGCTTGCCCCAATAAGTTGTTGCGAGACCTTTTTCTCTTTTGGGAATAGGATTTTTAGTGGTCATCAAATCCTGCCAAAGTTTTTTAACAGACGGCATTTCTGAAAAAAAATCTTGAAGAGTTTTTCTTTTTTCTTTAATCTCAGGAATAGAAATAGTTTTTGTTTCTCTCTGCCAAAGATATAATTTTGGTTTCCAAAAAAACCCAAAGGCAGCCCAAATTATCCTGGGTAAAGGTTGACCATTATACTTAACAAAAGCCAAAGATACGGCAATGGCTCCCAAAATCGCAGTAATTATCAACCAGAGCCACAACTCCAAAATAAAATACAATATAAAACTTATACCAGCGGCCCCGGCTAAATATAAAAATTGCTTTAATGTTAAAGGTCCGACAATCTTATTTTCAGCTTCAATAAATTGGGGTATTTGAAACTGCATAATATTAGATATGAGAGAAATATTAGAAATGAGAGATTAGATATGAGAGATTAGGATTTATTATTTCTCATCAAAGCAGAAATTATCTTTGAAATTATAACCGCCTCTTTACGAAAATTATTAATATCTTTCTCTACGATGAGATTTAACTTATAGCTAATTTCTAAAATAGGTATAATCTCAAATAGAGATGCTCTGCTATTTTTATAAAAATTTCTTTTATCTTTCGGCGTTAATCTACCAGAGCCCTCAGCTAAATTAAGCGGGATCGAAATGGCGGCTCCAATTAGCTGGTCTCGTAATCTCGAATATTTTATGGGAAACTCTCCAGCAATTCTAATAAGTTCAATGGCTAAATCTAAAGCGCGCTGGTATACCTTTAAGTCTTCAAAAATAAATTTATCATTTTCCTCATTTCTCATATCTCATTTCTCATATCTCATATCTCATTTCTCATTTCTCATATCTCATATCTTTACTTAAAACTACTTAAATCTATTACTTTCTCTGGTTCGGCTTTGCTCACCACCGGTGGTTCTGGTTCAGTTGGACTAGTAGGAGGTTTTTCTGGAAGAGGTTTAGTTTCTTCCGGAGGTTTACGGAGATCTAATACAGGTTCGGTTTTTGGAGACGGCGTTTCTTCGGCTACCGGTTTTTCTTCTAATTTCTTTTCTTCAGTTTTTGAAGGTTCGGTTGGTAAGTTTTCGGGCGGAGAAATTTTTTCTATTTTTCCGCGTTCTTCTGCTTCTATTACTCGTGTCATTCCGCGTTTATCTGCCTCTACCAATTTGACTTCTTCTTTTTTCTCAAATGGACTAACTGGCGTTGGCACTTCGGTGTAATGAACTACCCGCACTTTTAAAGGTACTGACTCACGCTGATCAGATCCGCGTGTGCTCTGCGTTTTAAGATCCGCGTGTGTTCCGCGCTTTATTTCAGATCCGCGTGTACTCCGCACCTCCTCAGTATCTATTTCCACCTGAGCTTTGACCGGACTTATCTTCTCCTCTTTCTCTCTTCTTAAAAATCCAAATAATCCGCCTAAAGATTTTTTAGTTTTTGATAGTGGCTTGAGTTCAGCCTCTTTATGAATGATAACCGGACCTTCGGTCGGTAATTCAGTAATTGGTAATTGGGTAATTGGGGGCTGAATTTTTTCCTCAACAACTTCAAGAGGTTTAATTTCCTCTTTCTTTTCTTCAACTGGAATAACTCTAGGTTCTTCAGTTCTAGGCGCTTCGGCCGCCGCTTCTTTTTCCGCTTCTTTTCTGCGTTCTTCTGTTTCTATTCCGCGTTTTTCTGCTTCTATCTTTCTTAAATCTAAAATTTCTTCTGATGGCGGTTGGCCTTCTTCTGCTGAAGCTACAGCGGGCGCATAAACTTTTTCTAAATCGCTCCTAATCGGTGCGAAAATTTTCCGGTCAATTTCCGCGGCAATAGAATTGGCTAATTCTGGAACAAGGCCAGTTTCCTTTTTAATTTCCATCGCTAAATCATCGACAGAAATAAATCCTAAAATCACATCGCCCACTAAAGTGGCGATAGTAAGAATTTTATCTTTTGGCAAATGCTGATCTTCACAGATTTTCCATAAAAGGTTAGTATTGAATTCAGAAAATAACGCTTCTTTTAGATTATCCGGTAAGGTATCGTAACGGATTATTAATTGTTTTTTAGAAATTTTAAGCATAGTAAATTTATATTAAGTTTCTTCTTTTATATTAAGTTTCTTCTTTAGGTTCCCACTCCCTTTCGCCATAAATAAATCTTCGAGAAAGAGTCTTTGTTAAGGCCTCCTCTGCTTTTTCTGTTCTTGTTACAATATCCCTGATCTCTTTATAGCCTAAAGATTTTAAGTGTGGTTCTAATTGCCCATCTTTCCTCATTTTTTCCATTAAATCTAACTCCTTTCTCATTATTCCGGCAAATTTATCTAATGTCTCACCTTTAAGTTGTGGAGCGATTTTCGCATAAGCGCCTGGTTCAAACATAGCAAATGAACGAGCTAATTGGCCTTGAATATTTTGGCCAATAGGAGAATCGTCTTTAAAAATATCATTCCATTGTCCTTTGGCATAATCTTTTGGCGTTAAACCTTTAACAAATTCGTCGGTGGCTAATCTTAAAGCATTGTCATCGTTAGCGGCCGCGGCTTTAATCATCTTTGAATTTTTGCCAATCGCTTTCCAAACATCACCAATATTAAGCCCAGCCTTTGAAAAATCTTTTTCTACCCTTTCTAATTCCTCGGGATTATTAAGTACCGGCGCTAACTTCTTTAGATCTATATCTTTTCTTTTGGCCGCTTCTTTTAGTAAAACCGCTCTCTTTGTTCCTCGTGAAGATAATATTTCATTATTAAGCCTATCTGGTGAAAGCTCTTTCGCTAATTTTTCATAATCAGCCTGAAGATATTTTTCCGACTTCACTCCTAACCGGTTAAATCCTTGACCCAAAAGCCTGGCGCCTACAAATTTTGAACCAGATAATTTTTCTGTCCAGCTTTTTACTTTTTCTCCTCCTAATACCCTACCAATAGTTCCTTCATATGTTTTTCTTCCCGCTAATTTTCCAGCGCCTTTAACCGCACCACCAAACCATTTACCCGCGCCCTGCGCCCAACCATAAGCCGTTGAGGCAAAAGTAATACCTAAAGAATTGGCCGCAATTAATCCGCCCATCAATAAGCCGGTAGTAATGACCAGCTGAGTAACATACTGGATAAAATCTGGCTGCAAAGTTAAAAATTTACCAAAAGCTGCAGCAATTTCTGCGTTGTTTATATTAGCCGCCGCCCTAATATCTTCCATCTTTTTTCCTGTTTGAATGACCAAAAAAATAAAGAATAACATTGCCGGCGCGAAGAAATTCCAACGAATAAACTCGCTCCACCATTTCTGCCAATGCTTAGAAGTGCCCGGGAAAATCCATAAAAGCCAAACTATCGGCATAAGAATAAGAAGAATTGCTAAATAAATCGCCCGGATTAAAAGCATAATAAATAAAGCGAGAAAGGTTAAAAGAACTAAAAAAGTAAAAACGAGCACAAAAAAGAGACTCGCTATATATTTAAGAAAATAACTAAATAATCCCCCTAATATTGACCATATCGATGGATTCTGTATTTGGGTTTGAGCGAGACTTTGTGGATTGAGAATGCCCATTAATCCCTTAGCCAAATCTCCTCCTTGAATTTTATCAAGAAAATAATTAGTAAAAGTGTTAGAAACTGAAATAAAAGCGCCAGCAATTACTAAGCTGAAATTTACCAAGAGTGCAGCCACAATTAATTTCCAAAGCGTTTGCTTCATGGCATAGCTTTGGACCCTAAAAATCGTGGCAAAAGCAATAATAATGATTGCTAAAACGAAGCCAAGATTGGCAAAATTGAGAACAATTTGGGAACCGATTTGAACAATCGGCAAATTTATTACATTATTGCCGATTCTAAGGGAAAAATTAATTAAAGCACCCAGTAGGGTCACACAGAACGCAGCAATCTCAACAGCAATATTCAAAAAGACACCGCCCTGCTTTGCTGTTTCTCCAGATGTTTGCCACGACTCTCCTGGCGCCGGAAGACCTAAGTCTTGCCCGGGGTAATCGTAGTTTTGGGCGAAAACAATATTTCCAAATCCTAAAATCATCACTCCTCCAAGAATAAGCGAAATGACCAAAACAATTTTCCAATTGGTTCGATTTCGCTCACCACGAGTCTTTAATTTTTTAAATTTGTTCCATATCATATATTAATGATTAAGTAATGCCTTAGGGTGATCCTGTGGTTGGACCTACTAAACATTCATTTAATTGGTTTCGGACATTAGCCAAGTTGGTTTCTTTGTTTTGAATTTCTTCCTGAACCGCTTTTTCTAATTGATGAGTTTCTGTTAAATCAATGAAAAAGTCGTTATGAAGATTAAAGAAATCTTCAAATTGCCAAAGCGCTACCTGTAAAGATTCCGCGGATTGCTTGGTTATATCTAAAGAGTAAAGCTTATTTATTTGATTATCTATTTCATTAGCTAAATCCTTATATTGGGCAATGGTGCTGCTTGTTTCATTTATTTCGGCTTGAACCTTTGATATCTCACTTTCAGAAATTAGTGGAGTACAATTATTACTATTAATAGCTTTATAGGTGTTTAATAATTCTTTACTCAGAGAAAGACTTTTTTCTTTAAGGGCTATCATCTTATTTAGGGCATTAAGGGATTTTTCATACCTATCAATTAATTCATTTCTTATTCTTTCAAGTTCTTGTCTTTGATCTTTTTGATATTCTGGCGGGTAATAAGATCCGTAATAACCAGCACTTTCTGATGAAGATTTCATAGCAGATACTCCTTCTTTAATAAGACGGTTAATAACCGCATTAACTAAAGCCGCTGTCCAAGAGCGGATACCGGCTGCCCAATCAATATCAGAAGTAACCCCTCTGGCCACAGCTTCGCCCACTATGTCGCCAGGTGTAACAATTTCTTCTTTAAGACATTTTCCTTCGTCATCACGCTCTACGCATTTTTTAACTGATAAAAATCCTTTGCCAGCCAAAGCTTCGTTTTGTGCTGCCTCTTTAGCTAAGGATCCTCTCATCAACATTTCATCGTGAATCATCAGCATCTCACCATAATAATTACCTTGGGGCTGCCAAGCCTCATTGTAAGCAATCCAGCCGCCTTTTTGAAAATCGCTATAAAAATCCTCAATATTTTTAACCACATCATCCAAGGTACATTCTATCCGTTGGGAAAATTTCGGCACTGGCAAAAGGGAAATTCTTACCTGAAGACTGAAAGGTTGACAAAGCCAGGCCAGACCTACATCTTTAATCACCTGGTCAAAAGCAATATTTTCGGCGTCTTTTAGAAAGCCGTTCCAGTCAGTGACAAATTTCGGCTTACCACCACCTTGGACCCAAGTAACTGTCTGATCAACAATATAATCAATAATCCTTTTAGCAATAATATCCCGCAATTTTAACCCTAATTTTTCCTCTAACCATTTAAAACCTTCCCATGTATAATAAGCCACATCTCTGGTAAAACTAGTAATCTGTTGAGCCCACGTAGCACAATTAGTACAGGTGACGACAAGCGCTTCTGCTTTATTAACGGGTGCAGGCTTTAAAGTCAGTAACCCAGAAGAATTGAAAAGAATCAAAAAAGCGAGTCCTAGAATAATTAATTTTTTAATAAAAAATTTCATAGTTTTTCTATTTCTAAAGATTTTTTATAAAACTCCTCTTTAATTTCTACATCGGCTTTTGCCAGTTCTGGCAATGCTTGGATAAATAAATATGCTTTTACCGGATCTTTCTGAAAATCAGCAATTGCTCGATAAGTTATTTCAAATTTTTTTAAAATGCTTAAATGTCGCTTATGAAAATCCAACCAATCTGAAGGAACTTCAGTGTTCAAAAGGCCGTTGAACACATTTTGATAGGCATTAGCCAGCTGATTAGCCTCGGAAGTATCATTACTGTCAATCACTTTATTTAAAATTTCTATGGGGTTTTTATAAAGTTCATTAGATTTGTTTAAAATAATTTTGGCTGTCGCCTCCAAGTATTTTCCTTTATTGACTAAGGAATTATCTTGAGAAATTTTTATATCTTTTTCATTAATCGGCTGGTTTAAAATCGAAACTAAATTTTGAATATCACCAACTGCTTCTTGAACAATTTTAGGATCATTGGGATTTAAAGTCTCAAAAGGACTCTCTCCTGATTGGTCTAAATTTCGCATCCGGGTAAACATCGACTCGGCTAAAAGTTTGGTTAAGTTAATTGACTTTAAATCATCCGAATTAATATTTTGAAGCTGTTCTTTGGCGCGATCCATATTAAGGCTACTAGAATTGGCGTCTGTTGAAGAAACTAAATTTTCTAGCCATCGAATTGGGCTTAAACCGGCTAATTTATTCTCTGACTTTTCAGTCAAAGTTTCTCCAGAATTAATATGAGGAGAATTTTTAACAATGAGATAAGCGCCTGCTAAACCAGCGCTAATAATCAAAATGGTAGCTGCAATTTTAACGGATTTCATTAATATTTATTATACAATAATTAAAAATCAAAACAATGGGGATAATTTTAACCAACAGCCTACAACTGACAATTTACAACTTACAACAGTATTGAAGATAATTTTATTATTTGTTTAATCGTTAAATTTTGCGGTCGATCTTGCGGATTAACGCCGATCTTATGTAATTTCTTGGTTAAAAATCCGCGTTTATCCGCTTCTATTATTTGCATAAATCCGCGTTTTTTCGCTTCTAATATATTGTTAAGTATTGTTTTTCTCGGCTGCCTGAAAAGAATTTTAATTAGACGGTAGTAATTCTGTTCTAATCCGCGTCTATCCGCTTCTACTATTCGCATAGATCCGCGTCTATCCGCTTCTAATTTAATAATCGCTGAATCCACTTTTGGCACTGGCCGAAAATCTTTCTTAGAAATATAACCAATAATTTCTGGTTTAGCCCAAAATTGAACACTGGCGGCCAATAAATTCATTTTCGGCGGCTGCGCTATTAATCTTTCTGCCACTTCTTTTTGAACTGTTAAAACAATCAAAGACGGCTTGTTCTCTAATTCACCTAAAATCCGCAGCAGTCTTCCGGTGATGTAATAAGGAATGTTACCGACGAGTTTATAGTTTTGCGTTTTGAGTTGACCCTCCGGGGAGCTGCTTCGCAACAGTGAATTTTGAGTAATTTGGGAAAGAATCTTTAATGCATTACCGTGAATAATTGCTACATTTTTATTAAAATTAAGCTTCTTCTTGAGATGTTCAAATAATTTTTCGTCTTTTTCAATTGCAATGATTTGAAAATTGGAAATTGAAAATTGGAAATTCCTTGCCAAGGGCAAGGTTATTTCTCCATGCCCCGGACCGATTTCAATTACTGTATCGCCTTTTTTTAATTCCAGTGCTTCAATAATTTTTTTAATTTTTTTCTTATTTATTAAAAAATGCTGACCAAGTTTGGGCATTTGGTTATTGGATTATTAGGTTATTAAGTCATTGAGTCATTGCGAGGAAATGAAATCGTTAGAACGATCGAATTGAAACTTGAAACCTGAAGCATGAAACTTGAATTTAGTTTTTCGTCTGGAAAATTTTTATGTTTTATGTTTCATGTTTCAAGATTAATGATTTCACTGATGGGAAATAACCAAACAAACTTTGTCCAATCAATTGGACTGTCCAATCAATTGGACAGAGTTATATATTTACTTCCTGAGCCTGTCGAAGGACTACATTAATAAATGTAAGATTGCTTCGGCCTTGCCTCGCAATGACAATTAGCAGTTATCGTCATAATCATTGTCATTGTCATCTTCATTGTCATCGTCAGTAGTCAATAATCAATACTGCACATTCTCTCTCACCCGGTATTGAAAGGCTTCGGCTAAGTGATTGGCAGTGACTTTTTCAGATTCTTCTAAATCAGCAATGGTTTGGGCAATTTTTAAAATGCGGTAATAACCCCGGGCGGAAACAAAAGATTTCTCTAAAATATTTTTCAAGAAACTTTCTGCGCTGGCATCAAGATTGATCAACTCATCAACAATTTTTGAACTCATCTCTGAATTAAGGTAAATTTTGGGTTTGATTTTAGCAAAACGCTCTCTTTGAATACTTCTTGCCTTCTTTACTTTTTCTCTCATTTTTTCTGTTAAATGTTCATCACGGTTTTTGGTTCTTAAATCCTCTATCTTTACCCGCGGTACTTCAATTTGAATATCAATCCGGTCAAGTAAAGGCCCGGAAATTTTCTTTTGGTAGCGAAAAACTTCATTAGCCGAACAACGACATTCTTTTTCGGGATCACCAAAATAACCGCAGGGGCAAGGATTCATGGCTGCTACCAAAGAAAATTTTGCTGGAAACATTAAAGTAGTTTTAGCGCGAGAAACGCAAATTTGACCGCTTTCCAATGGTTGACGTAATGCCTCTAATAAATCTCTACGGAATTCAGGAATTTCATCTAAAAATAAAATGCCTCGATGAGCCAAGCTAATTTCTCCGGGTTTAGGGTTGGCACCACCACCAATCACCGAAACTGGTGAAGCGCTGTGATGTGGCGAACGGAAGGGTCGATAATTTAAAAAAGTATTTTCTTTTAAAAGCCCGGCGGCGCTATAAATTTGGGTGATTTCAATCGCTTCCTCTAAAGAAGGTGGTGGCAAAAGAGAAGCCAGGGCTTGGGCCATCATTGTTTTACCGGCGCCAGGTGGTCCGGTCATCAGTAAATGATGGCCACCAGCCGCTGCTACCATCAAAGCCCTTTTGGCATTTTCTTGACCTTTAATTTCCGAAATATCAACCAGTGATGGGTTATGACTTGGTTCAAATTCAGTGACTGGCTGGGCCTTAATCAATTCTCTTTCTTCTAAATGATTAATTATTTCTTCTAAATGAGAAACGGGAATGATTTTAATTCCTTTAATCACTGCTGCTTCCAAAGCATTTTGTTTTGGCAAAAACAAAAATTTAAATTTTAATTTTTGGGCTAAGCGGCTGATATTTAAAGCGCCACTAATAGGTCGCAATGCGCCTTCTAAAGAAAGTTCGCCGACAAAAATTTTATCTCGGGTTTCAAATTCTTTAATTTGTTTAGTGGCTAAAAGATAACCAATGGCAATGGCTAAATCATATTGAGAGCCAGTTTTTTTAATATCCGCTGGCGCTAAATTAACTGTGATTTTCCGGTTTTCCTTGGTGGGTGGCTTAATGCCACTATTTTTTAAAGCTGAACTAACCCGTTCCTTGGCTTCATTTAACGCCTTATCCGCCAGTCCCACAATATTAAAAGAGTGGAGACCAACATTAATATCAGTCTCCACTTCTATTAATTTCGCTTCAATTCCTTCTAATTCAGCAGAATAAACTTTGGAGAAATTTTTCATGCGAATTTTTATGCTAATCTTTGCGAATTTTATGCGAATATTAGCATATTATTCGCAAATATTCGCATAGTCATTAGCATGTTATTTTCCTTTTTTGCATTTCTTGCATAATCTTGATTCCGGCACCGCTTTTAAAACATCTAAAGAAATTTTGCCGCCGCATTTTTCACAAATACCATATTTTCCTTCTTCTATTTTCTTTAGGGCTAATTCAATATCAGCCAATCGTTCTTTAAGAACCTGGGCAATGGACAGCTGGGCACCAAATTCTTCAGCCTCGTCGGCTTCCTCATCGCCAGCATCAACATCGCTACCAAATTCTGGCACTTTATAAAGGCTTTTTATCTTCTTTTCAATTCCTTTTTTAAGTCTTATCAACTGATTTTTAAATTGATTTGAAAAATTGAGATACATAATTCGCTTCGCTCTATCAACATCAACGAATAACGAATCTGTACGAATATACGAATTCGCGAATTCGTTTATTTGTAAATAAACCCTCCGGGAATTTTCCTTTGGCGAAAACGTTATTCGTTGATTTATGATTTATTGGACTGCTGGCATCTCTTTAGGAAAAATCCAACGAGAAACCACAAAATATCCCAAAAGTCCGAAGCCTATAATGACGATTAGAATTCCTATTATTATTCCAATAACTTTCCATTTATTTGCCCTTTTCTCCAGCGACTGTTCTTGATTTACAGAAACAGTGTTGGTCGGAGCAAAAATCGGTTTTTCTGGACCTATATAGCCAGGAACGTTAAAACTAGCTTCAATTTTTGGTTCCTCTGATGCGAGTTCTGATGGAATAAAAGGTTGAGGAGCAATTATTTCTCCTCCACCCTGTTCAATTGCTTTAATATCTGATTCCATTGTCCGAATAGTAATTTCTGGAGGCGGCGGGCCTGAAATTGATGATTTTTGTTGCTCTAAATTTTCTTCCATACTTTTAATTTTATTACTTCCCTAAAGCAAGTCAACCATTCCACAGGATCGCTTTTAATTCTTTAGTAATAAAGGAGTGGCAAATTGTATTAAAAGCCTAATTGGCGGTATAAATTTCTGTGCGCGGGAGAGGACTCGAACCTCCACGGCCTTGCGGCCACTGGCACCTCAAGCCAGCCTGGCTACCTATTACAGCACCCGCGCGCATAGCCGCGTTTATCCGCTTCTAATTTTATAAATCCGTGCTCTGCTTTGGTTCGGAATACTTCTACTTACGCGGCTCCACCAATTTTTTGGCGGATTTTTTTCTGAGAAAGTTTTCTAATAAAATAAAGTTTGGCTCGCCGCACTTTTTTCGGTGAGCTTAAAATTTTTACATTAATAATATTAGGTGAATGAATCGGATAAATCTTTTCTACCCCTACTCCTGCCACAGTTGCTCGCACAGTAAAAGTCGCACCTGCTTCCTTGCCGTGTTTTCTCGCGATGACAATGCCTTTAAAACTACCAAATTTATCTTCTACAATCACTGTCGCGCCAGGCTTTATTTGTTTTAGAATTTCTTTTGTCATTGTCTTAAAATTAAATTAGTTAAACGCAAACCCCTAATGTTTATTTTTGTTTTTTTTATCTTACTCTCTCTTTTTAAAACCGTCAAGAAAGTGTAATAGAATAATAAAATTTGGAGGATGGTCAAGTTTTAAACATTCTAAGAATATGACGAGCCGGCGTGAGCCGGCGAAGCAATCTTACAATAGCCCCACTTGTCATTGCGAGCGTAGCGAAGCAATCTTTGAGATTGCTTCGTCGCCTACGGCTCCTCGCAATGACATTTTCTCTTTGTCATTGCGAACGAAGTGAAGCAATCTTACATTAGTGTAAAGAATGTAAAGAGATTGCCACGTCGGGCTTATGCCCTCCTCGCAATGACAAAGTGGGTAATGTCGTTGCGAGCGAAGCGAAGCAATCTTACATTTAAGTTTTGATTTTACGCAACACAATCTTTAATTCTTCAGGCAACGCTGCTTCAATTTTAATTCTACTACCTTCAACCGTGCTAAATTCCAAAGATTCAGCGTGAAGAAACAATCGTTTCAAATCCAAAGGGGCTTGCTTTGGTCCGTAAAGCGTATCACCAACAATCGGATGACCAATTGAAGCTAAATGAACCCGAATCTGGTGCGTCCGGCCGGTTTTCGGCATTACCCTTAAAAGAGTAAAATTATATCCGTGTTTATCCGTTTTCCTATCCGTATTAATCCGTGTTTTAAAATATTTTAATACTTTATATTCTGTAATCGCTTGTTTTTCCATTTTGCCTTTCCAAATGGTTCTTTTGATGGTGCCGGATTTAAGCCGAATCGGTTCTTTAATCACGCCAGTTTTCGGTTTAAGCTCTCCATAAACTAAAGCCAAATAAGTTTTTTTAATCTGATGAGATTGAAAAAGGTGTTTTAAATAATTAAAATATTTCTGGTTTCGCGCCACTAAAATTACACCCGAAGTATCTTTGTCTAAACGATGAACAATCCCCGGCCGGGTTTTGGGATCATCTCCGACTTTTTTTATCTCCGGATAATTTTTTACCAACCAATCTGTTAAGGTTGGTTCGCGCTGAGCGATTTGTGCTTTGCGATTTGCCGCTGTTGGATGCGTTAGCACGCCGGCTGGTTTGTAAACCGCCAAGAAATTTTTATCTTCATAAATAATGTGGATTTCATCAAGCATTAAATAAAATAGTGCCTGGGGTGGGACTTGAACCCACACGTTCTTGCGAACAATGGATTTTGAGTCCATCCTGTCTGCCAATTCCAGCACCCAGGCAAAATTTTATTGATAATATCAAAAAAATCTAATATAGTAAATAGAAAATATTTTAGAACTTAAGGTTTTCCGTTTATTTAGGATTTTGAATTTTGCTTTTCTTTTATGGCTAAAGTAATTTCTATTTGCAATCAAAAGGGTGGCGTCGGAAAAACGACGACCGCCACCAATCTTTCAACCTATTTGGCGGCTCTAAGCAAAAGAGTTTTACTAATCGATTTTGATCCTCAGGCTAACGCCACTTCGGGTTTAGGTATTGATCCTAAAAATCTCACTGATACCATTTATCACGGAATTTTGGGCTACTCTCAAATTGAAAATTTAATTAAACCGACCACAATTTTTAATCATCATTTAATTCCCGCTAATCAAGATTTGGCTGGCGCTTTGGTAGAATTAGTCAATTTAGAGGAAAGAGAATATTATCTAAGACGATTTATTAATCGACTACGGCACAACTACGATTATATATTCATTGACTTACCGCCTAGTTTAAATTTATTAACCATTAATGGTTTAGTGGCGTCAGACGAAGTTTTAATTCCTATCCAATGTGAATATTATTCTTTAGAGGGCTTAAGCCAACTATTAGAAATAATTGATTTAATCAATCACAACTTAAGCCGTCAAATTAAGGTTGCCGGCGCCTTATTAACGATGTATGATAAAAGAGAGAAATTGTCGCGCGAAGTGGCTTTTAATGTGAGAAAACATTTTCCTCATTATGTTTTTGAAACTGAAATCCCCCGCTGTGTGGCTTTAGCCGAAGCGCCAAGTTTTGGCAAACCAATTATTTTATATAATCCCAATTCTTTGGGCGCCAAGGCTTATGAAAGATTAGCGAGGGAAATTTTAGAGCAAGAAAATAAAAATTAGAAAATAGAAAGTAGGATAAATAAAATTCTAGATTCTATTTTCTAGATTCTAAATTCTGAAATTCATGTTAGGCAAAGGACTGGAATCGTTAATACCACCGAAGTCTCAGACAGACGCAGACAAAACACAGACTAACGCAGACAATCAAGCGCAGACAAACGCAGACTATACGCAGACTAATGCAGAAATTAAAACGCAGACTGACGTAGACAGTCAGCGTGAATCTGCGTTTAATCCACGTAAGTCCGCGTCAAGCCTGCCCCGTAGCGAGTTTGCTCTGCTTCGGGGTCAGCGTAAGCCCGCGGCTTCTCAACAAGAGGCCGTCTTTCACATTGAAGTAGATAAAATCAGACCCAATCCTCATCAGCCGCGCCGCAACTTTGATGAAGAAGGACTAAAAGAATTAGCCGCCTCCATTCGCGAATTCGGTATTCTTCAACCACTGGTGGTCTCAAAAATTGAAAAAGAAACTGATTTTGGCACTGAAGTAGAATATCAATTAATTGCCGGCGAACGCCGACTTATGGCGGCTAAGATGCTAGGTTTAGAAAGAGTGCCCGCGATTATCAGAAGTATTTCTCAAAAATCAGAACAATTAGCAATGGCGATTATTGAAAATCTCCAGCGCGCTAACCTTAATCCCGTTGAAACTGCTCGGGCTTATGCCAAGCTGCAGGACGAATTCGGCTTAACTCAAAGAGAAATTGCCACAAAAATTGGTAAAAGTCGCGAAACTGTTGCCAATACTTTACGGCTTTTAAATTTACCATCTGAGATTCAGGAAGCACTCGCAAAAAATCAAATCAATGAAAGCCAAGCTCGCTTGCTTCTCGTTATCGAAGATCCTCATCAACAACAAAATCTTTTTAAAGAACTATTGGCGAATAATTTAAGCGTCCGAGAATTACGGCAACGCATCAGAAAAACCCAATTCGCGGAGGTTCGACCTCCTGAAATTGACGATAATATTAGGAGATCGAACCTCCAAAATATTGACCCAGAAATCATCAATCTTCAGGAAAAATTAACCGAACTTTTAGGCGCCAAAGTAAAAATCGAGCCCGCAGAAAAAGGCGGAAAAATTATCATTACCTTCTATTCACCAGAAGAAATCCAGGGAATTATCAATAAACTAACAATGACCGATGACAATGACTAATAACGATATTGTCATAGTCAAAAGTCATGGTCATCGTTTATAAGTTCTCCTTCCAAATTTGATGAAGTGCAAGATATAAAGACTGCATAAGCCAAAATATAGTGGTAACATTTAATATTCTACAGACCCTGACACCTTTTCATATTTTTACGGCGGTGTATTATATATGGAAGAAATTCAATGTATTTTTCATTTAATGAAGATTGGGAAAAATTTTTTAGGTATCTTGTCGTAGGGATAAGTACGTTTTTAACAGTTTAAATATACCAACAGCTACCGCGGGAATTCATATTGAAGTAAAAAATGCTGAAGTTTTTAATATCTTGGGCGAACAACGCGGCATAAAAGTTTTTCCTGTTTTTAAAGAAGATTATCGTCGCGGCAATGTTTTTTGGTTTGAAATGGTTTTTAAGCCATTGAAAAAAAATGAACAAGTATCCATTGAATTTGAAATTCAACAAAATCAAGGAAATGAATTCCAAATTTTCTATAGGGGCTGGCTGCCCGGTTCTTGCCCGGTTGAATTACAAAAAGAGGTGATAAAAGATTTAGTTGGTAAATTTTCTAATCAGAAAATAGGCGGTTGGAGAAATGAAAGTTGCATTGTGCGGGAGCCGGCTAATAATGCGGCTGATTTTCCTTATTGTTTAGTTGAAGTTTTTGCTGCTCATAAAACCCCTCAAAATTATCGTTGCCGTTTGTTGAAGATTTAATGTTAGTGA
>Ga0272448_1004526_pt1 | contig 15797 bp, 13 predicted proteins | sample YNPCB0191_FD_202220 | JGI IMG/M metagenome (GOLD analysis project Ga0272448, IMG submission 202220) | Hot spring sediment microbial communities from Yellowstone National Park, WY, United States - YNP-CB-019-1 | ecosystem: Environmental > Aquatic > Thermal springs > Hot (42-90C) > Sediment...
AATTTTACTCCTTCTTTTTCGGCATCTTCAATCTCAACTGGATCTGCTGGCATCTCTGCCCGCGAACGGCGATAAACTATATTAACATCAGTAAACCCAACCCGAAAAGCAGTTCGAACACAATCAATCGCTACATTACCTCCCCCCACCACTAAAAGCTTTTTTCCCCTATAAATCTCTTTCCCTAAATTTATGTCCCGGAGGAAATCTACTCCCTTTACAAAACCTTCATAACCCGCATCTTCACCTTCCACCCCCATTTTTTTACTTAAATGAGCCCCGATACCAATAAAAATGGCACGGAAACCCTGATTCTTAAGGTCTTGCAAACTAATGTCTTTCCCTACCCGAGTATTATATTGGATTTTTACTCCCGCTTTTTTTATCACCTCAATTTCATACTGGAGGATATGCCGGGGAAGACGATAATCCGGAATTCCTACTGCAGCCATACCTCCTCCCTCCGGGAGGGCTTCAAAAATTTTTACCGGATAACCTTTTAAAGCCAAATAAAAAGCGCAGGCAAGACCAGCTGGCCCTGCTCCTACTACTGCAACTCTATGCTCCTTTTTTTCCTCCCTTTTTAATCGTGGCTCAACCCGATGTTCAATCTCATAATCAGCTACAAACCGCTTTAAACTTTTAATCTGAACGGGGTCATCAAGATTTAACCTTCGACAATTAAATTCACAGGGTCTAATACAGACCCGACCACAAACTCCAGGCAAAGCATTCCGACGACGGATAAGGTCTAAAGAATCTTCAAATCTAAGATTGCGGATTAACTCAACATAAGAAGGAACATCAAGGTGCACGGGACAGGCATCCATACAAGGAGCAGTAACCTGAAAATGATAATTTCCCCGGGGCAAAACCTTTTTACCCGCAATTTGCTTTTCAAAAGCAGTTTTAAAATAAGTAAGGGCGTGAAGAATCGGTACCGGCCCAGATTTTCCAATTTCACATTTTGCACTTAAAATAATTTCCTGACCTAACTTTTCCAAAGTTTCTAAATCTTCTCTTTTACCTTTGCCTTCACAAATCCGATTTAGAATATCCAGCATCACCCGGGTTCCCACTCGACCGGGGATACAGCGGCCACAGGAAGCATTCTGGATTGCCTCCAGATAAGCCCGCGACATATCCACCACATTTATTCCCTCATCCCTCAATACTAAGCCATTCCACCCCATAAAACCAATAAGTTTTTCATTTTCAAAATAAATTTCTGGCAGTTTATGGGGTTCAGCTTCCTCAAAAGCTTCCAAAGATTTCCCCCGATTATCCACTACCTTATTTGCCCAGCTGCTGAAAAGCACTTTTCCCATAAGTTAACCATTTAAGCTACTTATCAATTTCACCTAATACAATATCAATACTACCAATAATTGCCACAATGTCCGCTAACAAACGCCCCTTAGCTAAAGTCTCCAGTGCCATCAGATTCATAAAAGATGGAGTTTTTATCTTCACTCGATAGGGTTTGGAACTGCCATCACTAACAATATAAAAACCCAGTTCTCCTCTTGGGGTCTCAATTGCTTGATAAACTTCACCCTCTGGCACTTTAAAGCCTTCACTCATAATTTTAAAATGGTGAATGAGAGCGCCAATATCAGTCATCACTTTTTCTTTCGGCGGAGGGATCACCTTTGCCTCATCGGCATAAATTGGTCCGGGCTTAAGCTTTTTCAACCCTTGTTTTACCAATTCCACACTCTGTTTCATTTCCTCAATTCTAACCCGATACCGGTCATAAACATCGCCATTTTCACCTAAGATAATATCAAATTCATAGGTCTCATAACCGCTGTAGGGATTAGTTTTTCGCAAATCCCACTTAACTCCACAAGATCTCAGGGTAGGTCCGGTGGTTCCTAAATTAATCGCCTCTTCCCCGGTAATCTTGCCTACCCCTTTAGTCCGGTTAACCCAGATCGGATTGTTAGTTAATAAATCTTCATATTCTTTAATATGAGCAGGAAAATTTTCTACAAATGTTCCAATTTTATCGATTGCTTCACTGGTAAGATCCCCGTTTACCCCGCCAATTCGAATATAGCTCGGATTCATCCGAGCTCCCGCTACCATCTCAAAAATATCTAAAATTTGTTCCCGCTCCCGGAAACAATACATTATCGGACTCATCGCCCCGATATCCAGCACATGAGTGCCTAACCAAACCAAGTGACTTTGGATACGGGTAAGTTCAGCCATAATGACCCGGATTACCTGAGCTCTTTCCGGAACCTTAAGCCCTAAAAGCCTTTCCACTGCCAAAGCATAACCCAGATTATTAATCATCGGGCTTAAATAATCGAGCCGGTCAGTTAAGGGAATTACTTGATGAAAGGTTTTGTTTTCTGCTAACTTTTCAATACCGCGATGGAGATGACCAATGTAAGGATTTACTTTTACAATTACCTCACCATCAAGCTCCAAATCCACCCTTAACACCCCGTGAGTACTGGGATGTTGAGGCCCCATATGAAGTATCATAGTTTCAGTGCGAAGCTGAGTCTTCAAGAGCGCTTCTGCCACCTTACTCCTCCTTCATAACCAGCTACTATTTCTGCTTTTCCTAATAAAGGATAATCTTTTCGCAGAGGAAAACCATCAAACTCCTCGATGGTAAGGAGCCTATTTAACCCCGGATGCCCTTCGAACTCAATGCCAAACATTTCATAACATTCGCGCTCGGGCCATTCTGCCGCCCGCCAGATAGTAGTAACCGAAGGGATACTCTCATTTTCCCCTACTTCAACTTTAATCCGGAGCCGCTGGTGGGTTTTGGTCGAATAAAGCTGATAAACTACTTCAAAACGTTTCTCTTTTTTACCCTGATAATCAACTCCCCCTAAATCAGAAAGGAGATCAAACTGTAATTCAGGATCCTCCTTAAGAAAACGTCCGATCTTCTCCAGGTCCGCTTTATCTACTATAATAGCAGTTTCTCCCCAACCAGAAATTACTTTTTTAATCACCCCGGGAAAAACGGTGTTTAATTTTTTTACTGCCGGATTTTCCTGGCTCATAAGAAAAATTTAAGTTCGGTCAGAAAATTTTTCATGTTTAATTTTGTTCTGAACCTGCATAATAGCATAAATAAGTCCTTCTGGTTTGGGAGGACAACCGGGAACATAAACATCTACCGGAATAATTCGGTCCACCCCTTGCAATACGGCATAAGAATTAAAAATCCCGCCGGTGGCAGCACAAGCTCCCATTGCAATTACCCATTTGGGTTCAGGCATCTGGTCGTAAATTCTCCTTACTACCGAAGCCATCTTATTACTGACTGTTCCCGCAACAATCATTAAATCAGCTTGGCGAGGTGAAGCACGAAATACCTCAGCCCCAAATCGAGCTAAATCATAACGCGGCATACAAGTTGCCATCATCTCAATAGCACAGCACGCCAGACCAAAAGTGGCAGGCCATAATGAAGAACGGCGGGACCAGTTAACCAGCCACTCTAATTTGGTAGTAAGGATATTATCCCCTAAATGAGTTTCTAATCCCATTCAAAGGCCCCTTTCTTCCAGACATAAACAAATCCAATTAATAACAAAAGAATGAAAACCCCCATTTCCACCAAGCCAAATAAACCTAGTCTTCGATAAATTACTGCCCAAGGATAAAGAAATAATGCTTCAATATCGAAAAGAATAAAAATCATGGTGGTGATGTAAAACTTAATTGAAAATCGATGCCGCGCTGTGCCGATAGGATCAACTCCACATTCGTAAGGCATTAATTTAACTTCAATTTTTTTCTTGGGACCTAAAAGAGCGGATAAAAGGAGGGTTATTCCGGCAAAGCCTAAAACAATTATCATCAAAATTAATATATTGAAGTACTCATTTAACATTTAGCTTTTCCCAGAATAAAAGACCAAAGCTAAATTTTAACTATAATGAATGAATTATCATTCAAAAAGGAAAGGTGGATTTAAAATACTAAATTTAAATTTTCCCTGTCAAGCCAATTTTTTTTGAAATACAAATTTTTTTCTAAAACTACTTGATTTTTTTAAGAAAATAAATTTTCTCGAATTTTGTTTTTACTTCCCTTCCCAGTCGGCAGTTAAATAATACCGGCTTTCTTTGCCCTTGATTTTCTTCCCCTTGACTTTCCCTCTATTTTTTGTATGGTATTTTTATATTTAGTTAAGTGCTTGTTTAGAAAGGATAAATTTATGACAAACAAACCAATTATAATGATTAGTTCTTATCCCCCGCGTCTTTGCGGGATTGCCACTTTCTGCGAAGAAGCCCGGGAATTTATTCAAAAAGCTAATCCCGACCGGGAAGTATTGGTTATCAGTCACATTGATGGACAAGGTGAGGGGGTTTTCCCTCTTATCGATATGAGGCGGAAAGACTGGTGGAAACCAGTGGCAAAAAAAGTAGAGAAACTGGACCCCTATGTAGTCCATATTGAACATGAATATGGCCTATACGAATACTACGATGAACGGGGTATTGGCGATGGCAATGATGGATTTCTTGACCTTCTGGAGGCAATCGGGAATTTCCCTTTAGTCGTTGAGCCCCATACGGTTCACGGACGATTAAGAGATTTTGAAGCGGATTTTATTTATAAAATGTGCCAGCGGAGCCATGTAGTCTTATTTAAGTGCCACTATCAAAAATGGCGTTTGGACTGGACTTTTCATGCGCGAGGTTGGCCTACCCCCCGAAACATAATGGTTGTTCCCCATGGTGCCCGCCCCGATAAACGGTGGGGTGTACATGAAATACCAGCAATAAGAAAGGAACTGGGGCTGGATAAAATTGGTCTGGCTGACCACCTGGTCGGTATGGTTGGTTGGATTCAGGCTAACAAGCGCTGGGATATATTGCTTTCTATGTGGGAAGAAATCCACCGGGAAATAAAAAAACGGACGGGGGAAGAATGGGATTTATTAGCTGCAGGGACAATGCGCGATCCCAATGACCGCGAAGATTATGAAGAGTGGAAAAGTGAAGTTAGGATTCTGGAAAAAAAGGGTATCGCCCATTACCATGAATTTATTCCCCGCGGAGATGCGTATTATAAAATGATTGCCATTTGTGATTTTATTGTTCTTCCTACTACGGATGAAACCCAGTCAGGAACATTAGCCCGCATCATCGCGGTAAATAAACCATTCATTACCACTGCTCCGATGGAGGGATTAACCGCGCAGACGCTCGAAAGCGAAGGAGGACTTTTGTTTACCACCAAAGAAATGCTTAAACGGAAAGTAATCCAATTAGCCTGTAATGAAAAGCTTCGACTCGAATTAGGAGAAAATCTAAAACGGTATCTGGAAAATGTAGTTTCCTGGGAAGTGGTTGCGCGGCAATATAACGAGGCTTATCGATTAGCGCGAAAAGCTCTCCATTCAGGCAAACCTTTGGTTTTAGAGCTGGAGTTTTAACCCTTAAATTGACTTAGAACTATGAAAATAGCAATGCTTGCCCCCATTGCCTGGCGCACTCCACCCCGGCATTATGGACCGTGGGAAAATGTGGTGTCACTGCTTACTGAAGGATTAGTCCGTCGCGGTATCGATGTTACTCTTTTTGCTACCCAGGATTCCCAAACTCAGGGAAAACTGATAGGAGTATGCCCACGGGGATACGAAGAAGACAAAAGTCTTTTACCCAAGGTATGGGAATGCCTTCATATCTCCGAGGTATTTGAACGGGGAGAAGAATTTGACCTGATTCATAACCATTTCGATTTTCTTCCCTTAACTTATATTGGGATGACTACTACTCCAGTAATTACCACTATCCACGGTTTTTCCTCCCCTAAAATTCTTCCGGTTTATAAAAAATACAATAAAAAAACTTTTTATGTAGCAATAAGTGAGGCCGACCGGCACCCAGAACTTGATTACATTGCTACTATTCATCATGGGATTGACCTCCGCCAGTTTACTTTCCGGCCTGACCCCGGAGATTACCTCCTTTTTTTCGGTCGAATTCACCACGATAAAGGTACTCAAGAATGTATCGAAATTGCTCGTCAAGCAAAGATGAAACTTATCATTGCCGGCATCATCCAGGATGAGGATTACTTTAACCAGAAAGTAAAACCTCATTTAGACAATGAACAGATTATCTATGTAGGAAGCGCTGATCCGGAAAGACGGAACCAACTTTTAGGTGAGGCTTATGCCTTACTTCATCCAATTAATTTCAACGAACCCTTTGGTCTTTCGGTAGTAGAGGCTATGGCTTGTGGTACTCCGGTATTGGCAGTAAATCGAGGGAGTATGCCTGAAATCATTCTCCATGGCACTACGGGATTTCTGGCAAATAAGGCAATGGAGATAGTAGATTTTCTTCCTAAGGTAAAAGAACTCGACCGCTCCCGATGCCGCAAATGGGTAGAAGAGCGTTTCAGTGTTGATCGGATGGTATCAGATTATCTCCAGGTATATGAAAATGTGTTAGCCCTAACCCGAAGAGAAAAGACTTTCTTTTTTCAACAAAAAAAACTCACCAATCAACCAATAGTTAAGCGCTACGAAAAAAATCCAATTCTCACCAAGTATGATGTCCCTTATCCGGTAGAAACCGTCCATAATGCCGGAGTAGTGAAATATGAAGGGAAATATATCATGCTTTTCCGTTCTCACCTCCGTAATGGTCGCTCCATTATTGGCTTAGCCGAAAGTGAAGATGGCTTTAATTTTCGAGTTCAGAAGGAGCCATTTTTAACTCCTGCTACTATTGAACCATTTGCTACCTATGAAGAATATGGAGTAGAAGATCCCCGAATCTGTTTTTTAGATAATGCCTATTGGATTACTTATAGCACCTATTCCCGGCATGGAGTAAGGATAGGGCTAGCTCGCACGGAGGATTTTAAAACCATAGAACGTATATCTTTGATTACGCCGGCGGATTATCGCAATGTGGTCTTATTCCCAGAAAAGTTTAACGGCCGCTACGCCCGCCTTGACCGCCCCCATTCTGAAATCTCCCCCTGGTCAATCTGGATTTCTTATTCTCCTGACCTTATTCACTGGGGAGATTCAAAATTAATTATTAAACCAATGAACTACCATTGGGATGAATTGAAGATCGGACCAGGAGCAACTCCAATTAAAACTAAACACGGCTGGCTAAACATTTTCCACGGCGTTTTCAAAACTATGGATGGGGCAATTTATCGTTTAGGAGTAGCACTCCATGATTTGCTTGACCCAGCGAAAGTAATTAGTGTGGCTGATGAGTGGATTCTCCAACCGGAAGATCCCTGGGAGATAACTGGATATGTACATAATGTTGTTTTCTGTTGTGGAGCAATTCTCGAGGAAGATGGAACAATAAAAATATACTGGGGAGGGGCAGATTCAGTAATGTGTGCAGGCACAGCATTGATTGACGACCTGGTAAACCTTTGCCTTTCCCGGCCACGGCCAGCAATTTAAGTTGGCTGAACTCGTTTTACTTTAACCAAAATTATAGAAAAGCCCACGAGAGTTAAAAATTATTCAAGGTTATCATCACCAGGAAAAGAGGAAATTACGAAAAAATTGGCAGTATAAACAAGTTCAGCCTAAACCCTGGGCCGAACTTGTTTCGGTCTTGTTTCCGCATCCCCTGAGCTCCCGAAACAAGTTCGGGATGACAAAATAGGATTTTATTTAAAAAAATGAATTCTTAAAAAGCTATAAAATTATCTGGATGGGTATTTCTTGCCGCTCGAGTTTGGTCCCAACCGAATTTCCGCAATAAACACAAAGGTAATCGTATTTATCACCATCCGGAAGAGCTAAAAGGAGTTTCTTCCTTACTGGAACTGCTTCCTTACAATGCGGACAAAACAAAACCGAAGCTTCTAATTGATCAAACTGCCGGTGGGCTGACTGGTCATCAGGAGAAAACGAGGTAAAATTGTTAATGTTATTTCGGTATCTCACCCCAAATCTCCTTATAATTTAAAATTAACGGCTTTTTTTATATTTTACCAAGTTATTTCAATTTTTCAAAATTATTAAAAAAACATTTAGTTTACTTGCTTATCTAATTAAGACAAAATTTACGCCCTAAAAAGAAACATTCCGATTATTTAGTATCGGTTAGTTAAGGCAATGGAATTGAAATCAAATAATAAGAAGATTGAAAAGACTTTTTGCTTGCTTTTTGTTCTTTTTTTGTTTCATATAAAGTAATTAGAAATTTTCCCTCCTAACCGGCGGGTAAAATTCAGAAAAAGTCAGTTTAAATACAAAGGGGAAAGTTCAAAAATTTAGTTAAGTCATTGAAATAAATTATTAAAGCCAGCGAGTGGGATTGAACCACCGACCAACTGATTACGAATCAGTTGCTCTACCACTGAGCTACGCTGGCAAAAATTTATCTATCTGAAATATATGTTAAAAACCAATTCACTGTCAAGGGAAACTAATCTAAAAAAAGAAGAAATAGCGTTCTGGCTAAAATTACGCCAGGTGCCAGGAATAGGTAATGTAATTTTTAACCGGCTTATCAAAATCTTCACCACTCCAGAAAAAGTTTTTCACGCTTCTCCCGACGAGCTTAAAAAAATCGAAGGAATCCGACCCCAAACAATCGAAGAAATTCTTAATTTCAAGGATAATGGCTGGGCAGAAAAAGAATTAGCTTTAATGGAAAAACACGGAGTAAAATTACTAACCATAACTGATGAAAATTTTCCTCTGAATTTAAAACAAATCTATGACCCACCCCCATTTCTATATGTAAAAGGAGAAATCACAAAAGAAGATAACCTGGCATTGGCAATAGTTGGCTCCCGAAATGCTTCTTCCTACGGGAAATCGATAACTAAAAGAATCGCTCGGGAGTTAGCTGAACGGGGTTTTACCATTGTAAGTGGTTTAGCGCGGGGAATTGATACCTTTGCCCATAAGGGGGCCTTGGAAGGCAAGGGAAGAACTATTGCCGTTCTTGGTTCAGGAATCGATATTATTTATCCAGGAGAAAATAAAGTCTTAGTCGAAGAAATAGCCTTGTCCGGAGCGGTTATCACCGAATTTCCTTTTGGAACAAAACCGGAAGCAATCAACTTTCCTTCCCGCAACCGAATTATCAGTGGTCTTTCTTTAGGTACCGTAATTGTAGAAGCATCGTTTCGGAGTGGTTCACTTATTACCGCCCGGCTAGCTCTGGAGCAAGGTAGAGAGGTATTTGCAGTTCCCGGTAATATCGATTCTCCCGGAAGTAAAGGAACCAATCGCCTGATTCAAGAAGGAGCAAAACTGGTGTTAGATCCCGAAGATATTATTGAAGAAATATTACCTCACCATAGTCCAACGATAAATTTTGATTCCCCAAAAACGCGTAAACCCAACCAATTAACCCCGGAGGGACAAAACCTTTTAAAATTAATGGATATTAATCCCGTTCATATTGATCAATTAATTCAAAAGAGTGGTTTACCTCCAAGTCAAGTTACCAGTATCCTTCTCGAACTGGAACTTAGCGGAGTCATCAAACAATTGCCGGGAAAAATGTTTATTAAAGTAGCTTAAGTAGGTAAGATAATGGCAAATTCTCTGGTCATTGTTGAATCACCCACAAAAGTAAAAACAATAAACAAATTCTTAGGAAAAGACTTTCAGATAATGGCCTGTATGGGTCATGTCCGGGGACTACCCAGCCGCCCCGGGTCAGTAGATGTAAATAATGATTTCACCCCTCATTATGAAATCCTTCCTAAGACTTTGAAATATTTAAATCAAATTAAAAAAGCACTGGAAAAGGTTAAAGAAGTCTATTTGGCTACTGACCTTGATCGGGAGGGTGAAGCAATTGCCTGGCATCTGGTGGAAGCCCTTAATCTGAATGAAGAAGAAAAAAAGAGGAAAATAGCGATCAAAAGAATAGTTTTCCATGAAATTACTGAGTCCGCAATTACTGAAGCGTTGAAGCACCCCCGAAAAATTTCCCTTCCCTTAGTAGATGCTCAACAAGGCCGCGTAGTCCTCGATTATCTTTTTGGATTTAATTTAAGCCCCTTTCTCTGGCGTAAGGTTCGTTCTGGTCTTTCCGCCGGAAGAGTCCAATCTCCTGCCTTGCGGATGATTTGTGAAAGAGAACTGGAAATTCGGGCTTTTAAGGAAGAAGAATACTGGACTATTACTGCCGAATTATCTCCCGACTTCCCCCCTACGCCAAATAGCACATTTAAAGCCTCTCTGATTGAAGTTGATAATCGCCCCCTGGAAAAATTAGAAATAAAAACTAAAGACCAAGCCAGGGAAATAATTGCTGGTTTAGAATCAAAAACTTTTTGGGTTAAAAAGATCCAGAAACAAGAAAGGAAAGAAAACCCACCTCCCCCTTTTATCACCAGTACCCTCCAGCAGGAAGCAAATACTAAACTTGGATTTTCGGCCAAAAAGACTATGTCTATTGCCCAAAAACTTTATGAAGGAGTAGAAATTGGTGGGGAAAGCGAAGGTCTTATAACTTACATGCGTACTGACAGTTTTAATTTGGCAAATATAGCGGTAGAAAGTATTCGGCAATTAATACCCAAAATCTTTGGGCCGGAGTATCTTAATAATACTATTCGCCGGTTTAAACAAAAATCAAAAACTGCTCAAGAGGCTCATGAAGCAATTCGGCCTACTGACATTTATCGAACTCCGGAATCCCTTAAATCCCATCTTACTCCCGATCAGTACAAACTCTATGACCTTATCTGGAGAAGAACTATTGCCACCCAAATGTCTCCCGCGGTGGAAGAACGGATTTCAGTAGATATAGCCGGAGGAGAACATTATCTTTTCCGAGCTCATGGCTTAAATTTAATTTTTCCTGGATTTAAAAAAGTCTTTCTTGAGGATAAAGCAAGAGAAGCTAAGTCTAAAAAGGAAACTGAATCGCTCCCACCCCTTAATAAAAATCAAGCATTAACTCTGGTTAATTTAGTTCCCGAACAACATTTTACCAAACCACCGCCGCGATATACTGAAGCCTCGTTAGTAAAAGCACTGGAAGAATATGGCATTGGTCGTCCCTCAACCTATGCTACCATTATTAGTGTCCTCCAAGAACGCGATTATGTAACCATGGAAAATCGGCGGTTTGTTCCGCAAGAAATTGGGATGGTGGTGCACAAATTATTAAAAGAGCATTTTCCCCAATATGTTGACTACCAGTTTACCGCGCGGATTGAAGAAGAACTGGATAGCATTGCCCGGGGAGAAATCAGCTGGAAACAAGTCGTGCGCAATTTTTGGGAACCTTTTATCGAACTTATTAAAAAGAAAAGTGTTGAGATTAAAAAGTCAGATATTCTAAATGAACCTACTAATGAGCAATGCCCAAAATGTGGAAAGCCTTTGGTTAATCGCTTAGGTCCTTATAGTCGGTTTTTAGCCTGTAGTGGTTACCCCAAATGTCGTTTTATCAAATCTAATGGAGTGACACCTTTAGAGGATAAGGACAATAAAACCAACGAGATCTGTGAAAAATGTGGCTTACCGTTAGTAATTAAACGAGGCCGTTTTGGAAATTTTTTAGGTTGCTCCGGTTATCCGGACTGCAATTTTACTAAACCACTATTGGGGGAAGCGAAAAACCAAACAATGGTTTCAGAAGAAAGGTGTGAAAAATGCGGAGAATTTTTGGTGATAAAAAAGAATCGCTATGGAAAATTTTTCCTATCTTGTCCAAATTATCCTAAGTGTAATTACGCAAAATCAATAAAGAAAAACCATTCAAAGGAGAGTGGTGAATAAAAACGATTTTATTTAAACCGGCATTGGGAGGTAAATTTTTATGCAAACAAAATTTCAATTAGTAGTTTTAATTTCTCTTTTTCTTTGGACTACCGTTACCAATGCCCAGGAGCAAGCAGAAGCCTTAAATTTAGAACAAAGCATTGCTATCGCTTTACAACAAAGTGCTTTTGTACATTCTGCCCAACAGGAAATCCAGCGAGCGGATTTTAGGCAAAAGGAAGCGCGTGCCGACTTTTTTCCTAAGGTAAAAACTGGTTATAACTTTACCCAGTTAAATGAACCTTCCTATACTAAGATACCGGATACAGGGCTATTCCCCCTGGACCGCATTACTGTTGGTCCTTTGCATACCTATGTTTGGAATATTACTATCGAACAGCCACTATTTACCGGATGGTTATTAACTACCAACTATAAGTTAGCAAAATTGGGTTTTGATATTGCAAAACTTCAGGAAATGCGGGCAAAACTGGATTTAATCCGTCAGGTAAAAGAAGATTATTTTTCTATTCTTAAAACTGAAAAAATCCTCGAAGTTGCCACCCAAGCCGAAGAACAGGTTGCCGAACATGTAAAGGTAGCCCAAGCTTTTTTTGAGGTAGGAATAATCCCGAAAAATGATTTATTGCAGGCAGAAGTAGAATTAGCCCAGAGGGAACAGGATGTCATTCGCGCAGAAAATGGAGTGGCTCTGGCTAAATCAAAATTTAATACCACCCTTCGCCGCGACATCAATACTCCGGTCAAAATAATTGACATCCTCACCTATAACCCCTCCAACTTAAATTTAGATAACTGTCTTCAAAAAGCTTACTGTAATCGCCCGGAAATGAAAGAAGCCGAACTTAAAGTTGAAGAAGCACAGAAGCAGATTGAGGTGGCTAAAAGCCAATTTTATCCTGGCCTCGCTCTCAAACTAAACTATGAAAAGCAGGGTGACACTTATGATATTCATGGGACGAAATTTAGGGATGAAGAAAGCTGGAGTGTGCTTACTTCCTTTAGTTGGACTCCCTGGGAATGGGGAAAAACCTATTATTCAGTAAAGGAAAATCAAGTCCGACTTATCCAGGCAGAAGATATGTTGATTCAGGTTCGGGATGCAATTGCCTTAGAGGTAAAAGATGCTTACCTGAAATTACGTGAAACAGAAAAAAATATTGCGGTAGCCGAAGCAGCTGTCGTTCAGGCCGAAGAAAATTTCCGACTAAATGAACAGCGTTATAAAGAACAGGTAGCTACTACTACCGATGTAATGGATGCTCAAACTTTATTAACCCAGGCAAAAACTAACTATTACAATGCCCTAAGTGACTATAATATTGCTCGTGCCCAACTCGAGCGGGCGATGGGGATAACACTATCCGAAGGAGTTGAATAAAATGAAATTTAAAATATTAATTTTATTCCCCCTTATCCTTTTTCTTTCGGGATGTTTTCTTCTGGGTGGAACCCCCAAAAAGAATCCTGAGCAGGAACTTTATGATGAAATCCTAAGCGCATTTAATAGCCGTGCCTACGAAAGTTGTATTAAAGCTTGTGAAAAATTTTTAGCTAATTACCCCAAGTCAAAAGCAAAGGACGCAGTGATGATGAGGATGGGTGAGTCTTTTGTGGGACTTTTAAAGCGCGATTACCAGGAGTTAATAGCCAAAGGGATGGAGGAAAAAGAAGCGCGCGATTATTTTCTAAAAAAACATAGCCACTACAACTGCTGGGAGGTCCAAGGGGAAAATCTTGTTTATAACAAAGAAGTATTTCGCCGACTTTTAGATGAAAACCCTAAAAGTCACTATGCTGATGAAGCAGCTTATAATCTCATCCCCTGGGAATCAGATTATAATGAAAATCCCGAATTAATCGAAAGAGAGATTAAAGGATTACAAGGAGTTTTAACTCAATATCCTACTACCAGCCTCCGTCCCAGAATTTATTTTGAGATGGGATATCGGTTTCACATCCTTTACGAGATTTATAGCTTTTCTCAATTGCCAGCTATAAAAAATCAAATTAAAGCAAAGGAAAGTTATCGCCAAGCAGAATACCTTTATAATCTTTGTTTAAGTTTTCCTGAGGAAACTGAGTTTTCTCAAAAAGCATTGCAGTATTTGGATAAATTAAGGCAAAATTCAAGAATTTATATAAAATAAAGGTTGATCTCCGGGAGAAAAAAATGGAAAAAGCAAGAGCCCATGTAATTATTGAAGGGAGGGTCCAAGGAGTATTTTTCCGAGCTTATACTTGTGATCAAGCGCGGCAAAATAAAGTAACCGGCTGGGTTAAAAATCGTAATGATGGAAAGGTAGAAGCAGTTTTTGAGGGAGAAAAAAAAGCAGTAGAGAAAATTATTGATTGGTGCCATATTGGGCCACCTTATGCTGTAGTGAAAAAAGTAATCGTTAATTGGGAAGAATATCAGGGAGAATTTTCTTCTTTTTCTGTGAGGTATTAGAAATCAGTGGTTAATTTTGAATAATTTCAATTTTATCTCCAACAGAAATCTTACCGCCGACAAGAATTTTGAGAAATATCCCCTCACGGGGCATAATACAATCACCGGCTTGATAATAAATTGCACAGCGCTGATGGCAAACTTTTCCAATTTGAGTTACTTCACCGATAACTGAACTTCCCAATTTTATTCTCGTCCCTACTGGAAGCGCAAGTAGATCAATACCCTCGGTTACAATATTTTCTCCAAAATCACCGTACTTAAGTACTAATCCTCGTTCTTTCATCTTGGCAATTGATTCCACAGCTAATAAACTAACCTGACGATATTCCAAACCAGCATGAGCATCACCTTCAATTCCATAATCAGCTTTAATTTTCACCGTGTTTACATTATTTTTTGGACACCTTTATTCTTACTTATGCAAACTGCTAAAATCTTTCCACTCATTTTACAAACGGCAAAGTAATTTTATTGTTACAAAGCAAAAAAGCCCTTTCACCCGGAAAGGGTAAAAGGGCTAAAAAATTTTCGGCAACGACCTACTCTCCCACTCCGTTTCCAGAGCAGTACCATCGGCGCTGGAGGGCTTAACTTCTGTGTTCGGGATGGGAACAGGTGTTTCCCCTCCGCTATAGTCACCGAAATTCATTGATCAAAAATTTATAAAGAATATTAATTATTGCTCCATCATAGCAGCCTGATCAGGAAACCCTGGGATCAGGATATTTAAAATTATGGTCAAGCCGCACGGCCAATTAGTACTAGTTAGCTAAGTTCGTTACCGAACTTACACACCTAGCCTATCAACCTGGTAGTCTACCAGGGGCCTTTAGTTCCCGACTCTCGCCGGGAAGGGATATCTTATCTTGGGGTTGGCTTCCCGCTTAGATGCTTTCAGCGGTTATCCAATCCGAACATAGCTACCCAGCTGTGCCGCTGGCGCGACAACTGGTACACTAGAGGTTCGTCCATCCCGGTCCTCTCGTACTAGGGACAGCACCCCTCAAATATCCTGCGCCCACCACAGATAGGGACCGAACTGTCTCACGACGTTCTAAACCCAGCTCACGTACCGCTTTAATTGGCGAACAGCCAAACCCTTGGGACCTTCTCCAGCCCCAGGATGCGATGAGCCGACATCGAGGTGCCAAACCTCCCCGTCGATGTGGACTCTTGGGGGAGATCAGCCTGTTATCCCCGGCGTACCTTTTATCCGATGAGCGACGGCCCTTCCATACGGAACCGCCGGATCACTAAGGCCTGCTTTCGCACCTGCTCGACTTGTCAGTCTCACAGTCAAGCTCCCTTATGCCTTTACACTCAACGGCTGGTTTCCAATCAGCCTGAGGGAACCTTCGCGCGCCTCCGTTACTTTTTAGGAGGCGACCGCCCCAGTCAAACTACCCACCTGACAATGTCCCTGACCCGGATTACGGGCCGAGGTTAGAATTCCGGAATAACCAGGGTGGTATTTCAAGGACGACTCCATCCCGACTGGCGCCGGGACTTCACAGTCTCCCACCTATCCTACACAGGTTACACCTAAATTCATTATCAGGCTATAGTAAAGGTGCACGGGGTCTTTCCGTCTAGTGGCGGGTAACC
>Ga0272448_1004527_pt1 | contig 15797 bp, 19 predicted proteins | sample YNPCB0191_FD_202220 | JGI IMG/M metagenome (GOLD analysis project Ga0272448, IMG submission 202220) | Hot spring sediment microbial communities from Yellowstone National Park, WY, United States - YNP-CB-019-1 | ecosystem: Environmental > Aquatic > Thermal springs > Hot (42-90C) > Sediment...
AACACACCTGAATTGTATCTGTTCTTAATTTATCAAATTCTTTAAGACGATTTAGCGTATCTACTGTATAAAATTTCCACCATTTTGTTATAGAAAATATTGGCTTACAAATTTTTCCATGCTTTTTGCAATAGTAGGTAGTAGTAACAGGTTCTTTTAAAGTTGCCAGGTCAGCATGGGTTGTTGCTCTGCATGAACGGGCAGTTCTGCTTAAAATGATGGTTAAAACATTTTTTACATCTATGTTATTTATTTTTATTATTTCTTCTGATAAAAAATCTATTTCTTCTCTCACAGGGGCTAAAAACCACTTATCTAAAAAGGTTTCACTTTTATCCTGTCTTATCTTGATTTGATATTTTTTAATCAAATCATTGTAAATAGGAATAAATTCATTTTCCCGCTTTCTTGCATATTCTTTCTCATTGATTATACGATTCGCCACTTTTCTCTTATAATCAGGTGAGGGGAAATATTGATTGTTAAACTGCGTCAGTTCTGAGAGTAAATGTTCTTCAAAAACGATATTATTTTTGTTCTTCTGAAAGTCTTTTAGTCTTGAGGTTAATTTGTGAATTGTATTTGCAATCAAAGTTAGGTTATGCTTTTCAACTTTTACGTTAGAAATTAAGGTATTAAAAAAAGAAATATCTATTCCAATGGCGTGCATTCCTAATTCGTTTGCCTGGACTAATGTTGTCCCACTTCCACAAAAGGGGTCTAATACTATATCACCTTTATGAAAGTAGACTTCTTTTTTAAACTCATCCGTATGAAAATCAAGAAAATACTCTACTAATTGAGGAATAAATTTACCTTTGTAAGGATGCAATCTATGAACATGTTTTGTTCTTTCTGCCTCTTTAAATTGAGAAAAAGAAAGATGCCAATTAATATCCTCCCCTAATATATTTCGCCATTTTTTTTCCTTGGAAAAAGAATCATAATAATCTTTTAATTCCTCTATATTTATAAGAGGATTCCCATCATTTCCGTATTTTTTTATTCTCCCATACTGAATTAGATATGATATATTTGAGACAGTAATTTTACGATTTAGATATTGGGAAGCCCAGATACTTGCCTCTTTTAAATTAATCAACTTTTTATTTTCTTCTCTAAAGAATGTAAGTTGCCTCATTGTCTAATTTTTTATTCTATCTTTTTTTTTCAATTTTGCAAATAAAACTTTTCTTTTCTAAAGCGACTAATTGCGCCTAACATTCCCAGCATAAAAAAATTTTTGCAAAGCAATTATTTGGGTAACTGCCATAAGACACGAACCTCTTATGCTGTGTTAGTCTAAGGGATTCGACCTTCAGCTTTTCAAATTTCATTTCCGCCTCATCATCCTAAAATCTCCACTGATTCCCATTCCTTTTTGTATATTAGGATCATTAGAATTAAAATTGGGATCACTACTCTGAATAAATGTCCCATTACCATTAGTCCATGTATTATCATAGTTTGAAGTTAAAGTTTGTACTTCACCAGTCTTAGGATCTACAAAATGAGCCTGGTTTGAAAGCTCAAGACCGATAGAGTTTGATATTTCATCGTTAACCTTAGTCTTATTCTTATACATCCGTTCCTGTATTTCCAGAATCACCTGCTGATATTGCATTCGAACTTCGCTTCTAACTTGCTCTGCCCTGTTCTTCGCTATCACCCAGTTAGGATTAATCTGAAAAGAAGAAAGTATAGTCATCAGTATCTAAAAGAAAAAATGGGGTCAGGTCTTGAATCTTGAATTTTTTTACCCAAAAAACATTTAACCTCACCATTACAACATCTAAAATAAACTTAAAGTATTATAAGTAATTTTCAAGTTTTTTATTTAGAAATGGTAGGCTGAACTTAGTTCAGCCTACCATTTCTTTTTGAAAATTCAAGATTCAAGACCTGACCCCGTGTTGGCATTGCATTTTTGCTCTTTCAGTAATATTACAAAAGCATCTGGATGATAAATACGATAACCAGGCTAATCAAAACATAAGTGGCATAGACATTCACGCTCCCGCTGTGCATCCGTCCAAATAATGTAGCCATTGATTGTATCCATTTAACAATAGGTTGAAAAACTGAACGGTCCACGATATGGACTTCACTACGCTCATTGTTGATAGCCGTACGGAAATGTTCAGCAATAGTCTCTTTCCTTTCATCAAGCGTTGTAGGACGAAAGATCGCATCAAAGATAACGCGTATAGGATTTGAGAACCCTGTAGCAGTATAAGTCATCTCAGGAAGTAACCTTCGCACTCCACCATCCCAAACAGGCCCTTTCGTAACCGTTCTGGACTTCGTAAGTACTCGTATCAGAATGAAGGTTCCACACAAAAGCAATGCCAACATAATGACGGTATAAGAAGTCGACATAGCAAAAACCACCGGATTTCGTTCTGTACCTCTATGTAAAACGACTAAACCTCGACCAGGTAAAATATCTCGTCCAGTTTGGGCTCCCAAATCATGGAACTCAGATATAAAGGAGTCGCTAAACTTTGGGTCACCTTTGACAACCGTAAAAAATGGCGGTACCAGTTCATCTACTATACTTTCATGTATCAAAGGGGAAATGGTATGATCCAGAACTGGAATCACATAAGTGGGAAGGATACCAAAAAGGAGACAAGAAACAGCAAGCATCCCCATCGGAATTATCATGGAACGTCTAAGCTCAACAGCCTTTTCAGCTTGTTTTGTTCTGGCAATTCCTAAAAAACTCATCGCAAAAGCCTTGACAAAACACGTGACAGCCAATGCAGCAGTTAGCGCTAATGCTGCACCGCAAAGGACAAATACAATTTTAACCGCTTTTGATGGAAGTGCTGCACTTTGAAGCATTGTTTGAAGTGTAAGCCATTCACTCACAAAGCCATTAAATGGTGGTAGGGCAGCAATAGATAGCGAACCTATAAGAAAGAAAAGTCCTGTCCATGGCATAACTTTCATTAAACCCCCGAGATGATCCATATTCCTGTCACCTACACTTGAATCTACCGCTCCTGCACCCAGAAACAGGAGGGCTTTATATATGGAATGATTGGTCATATGATACAATGCTGCAATAAAGGCGATACCTGCTAAAACGAAATATCCAGAAGCCATAAATACAAACCCTGCACCAATGCCAGCAGTGATGATCCCCATGTTTTCAATGGAACTATGGGCAAGCATCTCCTTCATGTCTTTTCTTATTGTGGCATAAAGAATACCAAAAAGAGCAGAAACGGTTCCAACAAAAAGGGTAAGCAGACCTAACCCAACCTGAGTAACCGGAAGAATATCAGCATTAACTCGAAGGATGCCATATATACCGAGATTAAGTATCACCCCCGATAGAAGGGCTGATACATTGCTGGGTGCTGCTGGATGGGCTTTAGGAAGCCATATATTGTTAGGCACCAGTCCAGCTTTGACACTGAAGCCTAAGAAAGAGAGTAAAAATATCGCCCAACGATTGCTGTCTCCGAGTCTTGCGGATGCCGATTTTAACGAAGCAAAATCAAGACTTCCCGACCCATTTGCCAAAAGAAGGAAGGCAAAGGCTGCCATTATTGTCCCTGCTTCGCTCATTGCCAGCATCAAGTAACCTGAAGACGTATTCTCATCTTTCTCATGTTCATAATTCACGAGTAAATAAGAAAGGATCGACATAATTTCCCATGCGAGCAAGAATGAAAAAATGTCATTTGCAATTAGAAGAATGACGATGGATGCAAAGAGTAGATGATAAAAGACACTAAACGTCCTCAGGTTATATCGGCCAAGATACTTTTTCATATATCCTGCTGAGAAGATCGAAACGGGCAAAAACACCAACCCGGTTATAAAAACGAAAAGAGCAGAAAGACAATCCATCTTAAGAATCAGTGTACCTAAAAAAGGCAACGTCCATAGTTCAATCTGAAAAGGAAGACCATAAAGAAGGACATTTCCACTTGACAATAAAATTGAAATCGATGCTATAGAAGATATCCAAGCCAGAAACAAAGGATTCCTGCGGTCAGGAAGAAATAAAGAAAGAACAACCCCTAAGCTGCATAGAATTAGAAAAATAATTAAAAAATTGCTTGGGTTAATCATAAAGTCTTCCTCCCTTCAGTAGACCTCGGGGATGTAAGTGAAGCCGAAGGCTTTCGTGAAACCAATAAAAGTAACCCATGAATGATTGATAGTGGTGGTGGAGGGCATCCGGGCACCACAACATCTGCAGGAATTAAATTTGATATACCTGCCTCAGATGCGAAGCTTGGACCAAAGATACCACCTGAAATGGCACAAGTACCGATTGCTATGACTCGCTTAGGTTCAGGCATTGCATCGTAAACCTTTTTGATCGGGAGGCGCATGTGGTCTGTAACCGGACCGGCCACCAACAAAACATCAGCCTCCCTGGGTGTTGGAGTTATGAAAAAACCAAGACGATGAATATTATAGTAGGGCTTGTTTATCTGTTCGATCTCACTTATACAGGCTCCGCACGCACCACCGTCTACAAATCTGATATGGAGAGAGTGACCAAAAGCCTTCCCGAACTTACGTGACAGATCATCAATCTCATTTATGGATAATGCCCATTCATATCCTTTGTCCCAATCAACTGGGTTATTTATACCCCGCAGGCATCGAAAACAGTGAATACAGCGAGTATAGTCCACCGAGATCATCTCTCCTGTATATTTGAGCGCTTGTGTCGGGCATCGAGAAACCACTTGAGTTTTATCACCCGTAGTTTGTTTCCCTCGTGGTAATCCTGGTGATATCCCGAGAGATCTTTCCTCCTTGTCAGGGTACAATGTTGTCTTAATCCCTGTTTTAAGTCCCTTTAAAACCCATTTATTCATATTATCTTCCTCCTACCGATCACATTCTGCATTTGATAAGCAGAAAGTAGCCATTATTATTGGAAAGTCCTGAAAGGCAAAATCTTCCGCTGCAAGATGAAAACCATGCCAATTAGTAAAAGAGGGTGTTGTTATGCGATAGCGATCTATCCTATCACCTTCATCTAACTTCACCCAATGAAATGCAGCACCACATGGGGCTTCTACCCATCCGAGTGACGATCCATGAACTATTGAAAATACTGGTGAGACCACAGGGCCCGAAGGAAGAGAAAAGGCTACCTGATTAATAATTTGTGCAGACTGCTCTGCTTCGCTAAAGAGAACCCTTAGACGGGCATAACCATCACCTTCTTGTTCACATGGCACAATAAAATCAATCTTTTCATATCCAGAATAAGGTAGCACCTTGCGAAGATCCCTGATCATACCAGATGCACGAGCAACAGGGCCGACCAGTCCGTAAGAGACAGCTCGTTCTCTGGAAATTGTTCCAACTTCTTCCAGACGGTCGAGAAAACTACTGGAGAAACAAAGCATCTCCTTTAATTCATTTAATTTTTTCAGAACCTCATTGATAGTTGTAGCAAGATTTTTGAGTTTGTCATTGTCGAAATCGATCGATAATCCACCCGGAATGTTCAACCCAAAGAGGTAGCGGTGTCCCGTTAATGCACAAGAGAGCCGAAGAAGTTCTTCTTCAAGAATACTTAACTGGCTTGTTGGCACTACCATGGCTGTGGAGGCGCAGATGCCTGCTATAGCCTTAATATGATGACGAAAACGCTCCAACTCAGCCATAAGTATCCTCAGGGACTTTGCACGCTCTGGGACTTCAACACCCGCTATATCTTCCACAGCCTGACAAAAAGCAAGTGAGTGGGCAAACGCAGATGTTCCTGAGAAACGCTCAGCCAAAAGAATAACGTGTTCAACTGATTTCTTCTCTGCAATCTTTTCTATACCCCGATATTTATAAAAAAGGCGCGGGATCGTTCTGATAACATCCTCTCCTACAGTCTCGAGGAGAAAATGGGCAGATTCAGCGAAATCAGAATAAATCGGACCTATTGGCATCATAAAGGCACCAGGGGTCTGAACAATCCTTGCAGGTTTCCATTCTGGGTCTATTTCTCGATGGATATAAGGCTTCAGAGAATCAAATTCAGTCCGCATTGGGTTAATTCCCTCAGGCCATTCTTCATGCAGTATGAAGTCACCCAGACGTGGATGTCCTTCGAATACAAGACCAAAAAGGTCTTCTGCCTCCCTTTCTTGCCAGTCAGCAGCATGTACTAAATTACTTATGCTGGGAATAATCTTCTCTGCTTTAGATAGTTGACATAGAATATGAACTTGTCCTTCCCCCTCAGCTCCATAAAAAATATATCTGAGTAACCACTTCTGGGGTTGATCTTCAACGACCAGACTGGCAAATCTATATCCCAATTCAGAGAAAAGCCAGTTACAAACCTCCACTAAGACATCAGTGTTACATTCCATGAGACAAAGAAATTTTTCTGGATAGAGACTTACCCGAACCTTGCTGTGCCAATGAAAGGCAATAGTTTCAGGTAAATTTATCAGCTTTATTGTTTTATTCGTGGGTTCTTCCATGAGTTATTACCTCCCTAAAGAAGCTGCTGCATGACAGAGAAGTTCGTGAAGGGGTCTTGGTAAATAGAAGCCAAGTAAAATAACAGGTAAAGCAGCAAAGATCAGCACAAAAATATTCGTCACTGATAAGTTAGTTTTCCCGGAATATTCTGTTGGTTTTCCAAATACCATACGATTAATCGGGAACAAAATGCCGCAAAAAGCAATTATTATGAAAAATGCTAAAAACCCGGTAACAATATACTGACCATTTACAAGTCCTGATTTGATTATCATAATCTCACTTAAAAAAATTGCGAATGGTGGAGCACCAGCAATCGCAAGTCCTCCAATGATAAGTGCAATAGCTGCTATTGGCGATGTGCGAATGAGACCACGCACCGAAGCAATATCCTGTCTTCCGACAAAAAGAAGCGCAATTCCTGATGCGAAGAAACAGAAAGACTTTGTGATGGCATGACTTATAATCTGGAGAGTGGCACCATAATGAGACGCATAATCACCTAAACCAGCAGCAACCATGATAATTCCCATATGTTCTATAGTAGAGAAGGCGAACAGGCGCTTATAATCTTTTACCTGAATTATCAAAAAGGCAGCTACGCCGACTGAAATTAAACCAAAGACTATGAGCCACATCTCGGCTCCGATAGATGGGTGTATTCTCAAAACTGGCAATAACCTCAGAATGACATAAAGGACTGTTGTCGTCTCAATACCAGAAAGAAGCGCACAAACAGGAGACGGAGCCTGGCTGTGGGCGTCAGGTAGCCATGTATGCAAAGGTACTAGTCCAACCTTAGCGCCAAAACCAATCAAGACAAAAACAAAGGCTGTCTTAAGAAGTACTGGAGGAATATTAGTTGAAGCAACAATCAGCCCTGCCCAAGTAAATTTTTCGTTACCAGAAATGCTTATCCCCCAGCAAAGAATAAATATACCAAGAAGTGCAAATGCTGCACCCATACAGGTAAGCACAATATACTTCCAAGAGGCTTCCAGAGCTTCAGGAGTATTTTTGAAACTCACTAGGAAGACAGACATCAATGTAGTTAGTTCAACTGCAATCCAGACAAGGGCCACTTGAGAGATAATAGGCACTGTCAACATTGAGAGAAGAAAGAGGTTGTATTGAGCATAATAATGTCGTATTTTCTTGTGATTTTTCTCTTCAACATTTTTTTCAATGTATCCTATTGAAATCATAGCTGCAGTGAATCCTATAAAAGCTACCAATAGTAGAACCAGAGCCCCTAAACTGTCACAAGAAATCCAGTCTTTAATTGCTACAACTTCCATCCCATCAGCAGCACGAAAAGCTATGTTTAATGAAAGGATAAATATAACTAATGTTCCAAGGATTGTTACTATCGAAGCAAATTTCTTATGAGCAGGGATCAAAGACAGTCCAGCTAATACTGCAGGGATGATAATAATATAGATCAGTTCCATCGATGCTTACTCCTCCCTTAAAGAAGTCAATTTTCCGACCTCTGTTGTTCCAACTCTTTCATGGATTCTTCTGGTTAAAATGCCCATAACAAGGGCAATAATTAATACGTCAAAAGCTGCTGTCAACTCTGCAATAAGGGGAAGGTCCGGGGCGATTGAAATGCCTGTAAAAAAGGCACCGTTCTCCATCGACAGAATCCCGATAACCTGTGGCACTGCTTCTCTTCTTACGATTACCACGTAGCCGCCAAGAAAGAGGCCTGCCAAGCCGATAGGCAGATTGAGCTTAACAAAAATATCGTTAGTAACATTTGAAAGGGGACTCGAAATAAAATAGGCAAAAATCACAAGTGCCACTGCAATAAGCAGTGATGTGGGTATATTTAATACCTGAGAAATCTCGCGGCGTGCATAAACTTCCTTGCTGATTATTCGCCTCAGAAGATAAGGAATCAAAATTGTTTTAATCACGATGGTAATCCCGACCACAACAAATAGATGGATTGAGGAATGTTGATAACCTAAAACAAATGCTGAAGCTGCGAGAAGAATTGATTGGAAGATAAACATATTTAAAGATGCAAGTACCTGGCGCATAGCTATAATTCCAAATGCGGTAAGGATAAACAATCCCCCGGCTAGTGCATTTATTTTGGTAAGAACTGAAAACACCACATTGTAATCTTGCATATTTTCCTCTTACATTTCTAAAAGTCGTGTTACCATAGCTGTTATTGAAGTTACGAAAGCAGCTCCGAGAAATTCAGTAATCCGGAAGAGCCTCAATTTAGCAAGCGATGACTCAATGACTACCAGAATAATAACGAAAGCAAATATCTTTATCAAAATAAAAGGTATTGCTAAAAGTACTTCCCAAAGTGTCTCTCCTTGAGCTAGCCCCCACGGAGTTACAAGGACATTTAAAAATATACATAACAGGACGAAGAACTTCATACAACCACCCCATTTCATCAGAGCTGCAGCTTTTCCAGAGTATTCCAACCCTTTAGATTCATCGATCATCGCCAATTCAAAGTGCCCTGATGGATTGTCAACTGGTATGCGCCCTGTTTCTGCAATGATGAGCATGAGAAAAGCGAGCATCAACAGCACGTGAGATGGTTCAAAAAAGTTTGCTAACGGTGTTACCCAATGCTTATGAACAATATAGGGAATTGTTGATCCTGCTATAAAGGAAACAGTGAAAAAAACAATCATAAAGACCGGCTCAGCAAGGAAGCCAACCATACGAGTACGACTGGCTCCCATTGGACCGTACGGATTTCCAGTATCTACAGCAGCCAGCGATGCAAAAAAACCTCCTAATGCAAGAATAAATCCACCACCTAACATATCACCCATAAAAGCGAAAAAAAGTGGATACCCTGTGAGAACTGGGATAAGAAGAGCCACAAAAATTGGTGTTATAAAAACAATGTAAGGGGTAATCCGAAATATCCAGGTGCTATGCTCTGATATAACTTCATTCTTATGGAAAAGTTTCCAGATATCCAGATATGGTTGAAAGATGCTCTGTCCTTTCTTAGACTGAATATTTTCTTTAAGACGATTAATTAACCCTTTTATAAGAGGAGCGAATGCCATTACCACCAAAACCTGAATTATATTAAAAATTATTTTATTCGCCATTGAACACCTCCCTTAAGCACTCGATATCTAAAGCAAATTAACTCCCTGATATAAAATTAACCTTCAAAATTTAACAACCAAATAGGTCAACATCAAGTATCTTCAAAACATATATTTTTTTCTTTGGTAGGGAGAACATAAATAAAAAACCCCTACCAAAAATTATTTCATTTTTGTAGGGGTTATCATTCCTTTATACTTCAGGACAATTACCGGCGAACCCCATCGCCTTATATATGTTACTAAACAATTTATTATATGTCAATAAATTTTAATTACTGTGTTACGTAAATATCATTTATGTACACATGGGAAACCAAAAATGGGGTCAGGTCTTGAATCTTGAATTTCTTTACCCAAGAAAAAATACTTGACATTTATTTTATGCTTTATTAAAATGATATTGATAATCATTATCAAAAAGGAGGAAGTATTCAATGCCCTGGAGAGATGGTACAGGTCCGCCTTGGTTGCAGGGAAAATTTAGAGGATGCGGTTACAGAATAACTGTACCAAGACAGGCTATTTTAGATGTTTTAAGCAATACAACTGAGCATCTCTCAGCTGAAGAGATTTATTTAAAAGTTCATAAAATACATCCTTCAATTGGATTAACAACTGTATATAGAACACTGGAATTGTTGATAAAAACTGGTATAGTTTTTAAATTTGATTTTGGAGACGGAAGAGCCAGATATGAACTATCAGAAAATCCAAAAGGAATTGGACACCATCACCATCTTGTATGCACGGGTTGCAGTAGAATAATTGATTACACAGATTTTATAAACGAAGAAATAGAATTGCTAAAGAGAACAGAAAAAGAACTTTCAAAAAAATATAAATTTAAAATTACAAATCACATGATACAATTTTACGGATTATGTGAGAAATGTAAATAGATTTTTTTGATTTATATTGATAATGATTATCATTAAAAAAATGAAAGGAGGTGATTTAAGATGCCATTTGGTGACAGGACAGGACCTCAAGGTTTTGGGCCAAGGACAGGCAGAGGGGCAGGATATTGTTCCGGCTTTGGCATGCCTGGTTCTATGAATCCCGTGCAAGGCAGAGCTGGATTTGGTTTTGGCCGTGGTGGTTACTTCGGATGGTGTGGCAGAGGACGAGGATGGAGGAACTGGTATCGTGCAACCGGTCTTCCCGGATGGGCAAGAGCAGGATATGGATATCCTTATGCACCATTATTTACTGCGAAAGAGGAGAAAAACTTTCTCAGGGAAGAGGCAGAGTTTTTGAGAAAGCAGCTTGAGAAAATACAGAATAGGCTCAGTGATCTTGAAAAGGCTGAGACTGAGGAGAGTTAATGGTGAATCAAGACTGCCATTGCGATCCATTTGCATCTTTCAATATTATGAGCGATGTCTTCAGTACTTTATTTATGCATTGGGTCGCAATGGCTAAATTAGGTAATATATCAAATATTATAATGGAGGTTAAATAAAATGAGAATTGCAATAGCTACAGATGGTGATTATGTAGCACAACATTTTGGTAAATGTTTGTCATACACAATCTTTGATATTGATAATGGGGAGATAAATGGAAAGGAGGTTGTTCAAAATCCTGGGCATGAACCAGGTTTACTACCTAAGTTCCTCAATAGTAAAGGTGTTCAATGTGTTATAGCAGGTGGGATGGGACCGAGGGCAATTGGTTTTTTTAATGATTTTGGGATTAAGACTTTAGTTGGGGTAGCTGGGAAGATTGAGGATGTGATTAGGGACTATCTAAAGGGAACTCTTAAGGGTGGTCAAAGCCAGTGTGACCATCCGCATGAAACCAAACATCATAAATGTAGGCATAGTTAGGAGATGATTATGAAGGTTTGTGTGACGTCTCAAGGAGATAATTTGGATGCGCAGATTGACTCTCGTTTTGGAAGGTGTCAGTACTTTTTAATAATTGATACTGACACCTTAGAATATGAGGCTATTAAAAATCCCAACATTGATGCTTCAGGAGGTGCAGGAATCCAATCAAGCCAGTTAATTGCTGACAAGAAGGTAAAAGCAGTTGTTACTGGGAATGTAGGTCCAAATGCTTTTCGGACGCTCAGTGCAGCTGGGATTTCTGTGATAACGGGTGTCTCAGGGAGTATACGGGAGGCGATAGAAATGTATAAAAAGGGTGAATTGAAAGAATCACAGGGAGCAACGACTAACGCCATGAAGGCGCATGGTAAAAAGGGAGGTGATTAATATGCCGAGAGGTCAGGGTTCTGGTATGGGAAGAGGCGCCGGGAGAGGCGGCATGAGAGGTAACAAACGCGGAGGGCCAGGGGGTAATTGCATTTGTCCTAAGTGTGGAGAGAAAGTTGCTCATCAGCAGGGTGTGCCTTGCTATTCCTTAAAGTGCCCTAAATGTGGTGCTGTCATGTTGAGGGAATAATGCTCAAAACGAGAGCGACACAAAAACGTAATATAACTTTATTAAGGGGAATTAGCTATGTTTTCTCGATTCTCTCGTATTTGCAGAATGAGCCACTTTGTAAAGATTGTAAAGCATTTATGGATGTTCTTGAATCAATTAGGGATAAATTTGTTGGCATAGAAATAGATGTGAATAAAAACAGAGATATTCCACAGGGAATCAGGGAGTTGCTCACCAATATTTATGTTGTTCTTGCTGATTTAAGAATCCCTGGAAATCCGGTAAAACAAAAAATGTTAGGCAATTGTCATTTGCCATCAGGCATGTGTTTGGCGAAATCAACAAAGGAGTTTTATGAGAAATTAGAAAAATCTGTAAATGAAATGGAGGGATTACCGAATAATGGGTAATGAAGACAAAATTAAAACAGAAAATAATTGTTCTACAAAGAAATTTCCGAGCAGAGAAGAGATAGAGGAGTTAAAAGAAAAGCTTGCACTTCAAGATAATATGGGAAAAATCAAACATAAGATTATCGTATTGTCCGGCAAAGGTGGAGTAGGAAAAAGCACTGTAGCAACCAATATTGCTGTTGCTCTTTCTTTAAAGGGTCAGAAGGTTGGACTAATGGATATAGATATTCATGGCCCAAGTATTCCAAAAATGTTAGGGCTTGAGAGCCGCACGTTAAGAGGAAGTGAAACAGGACTTGCTCCTATAATCTATACGGATAATTTACGAGTAATATCAATAGGCTTTATCCTGAGGACTCAAAACGATGCGGTTATCTGGAGGGCGCCATTAAAGCACAAACTTATCAGGGATTTTCTGACAGATGTGCAATGGGGTAACCTTGACTATCTTATCATAGATTCTCCTCCGGGAACGGGAGATGAACCTCTTTCGATTGTACAACTCTTAGAAGATCCTGATGGTGCAATTATAGTTACAACGCCACAGGATGTAGCTTTAATAGATGTGCGAAAGGCAATTACATTTTGTAAGCATGTTAATCTTCCCATAATAGGCGTAGTCGAAAATATGAGTGGTTTTATCTGCCCTCATTGCGGGAAAACCTCAGATATATTTAAAACCGGCGGGGGAGAAGCGATGTCATTGGATATGCAAGTGCCTTTTCTGGGACGTATACCGCTTGAGCCGAAGATCGTTGAAGCAGGTGACAGCGGCAAACCATATCTTGAATATTACAGGGAGTCTGAGACAGCTCAAGCTTTTAACAAAGTGATAGAGCCTCTGCTTACGTTAAAAATTCAACAAAAACCTTCAGCTTCAAGAGAGTAAGACCATGCCTGTTTATGAATATAAATGTGAAGTGTGTGGGCATGTGTTTGAAGTGAACCATTCAATGAATGAAAATCCTGTTGTGTTATGTCCGGAATGTAAGACGCATTCTAAAAAAATTATCAGCAGAGGAACAGGGTTTATTATGAAAGGCTCTCATCAGAAGGATAATGGCATTCGATGCGGCAGAGAGCAAACTTGTTGTGGCAGAGGCACCCCTTGCGAGACACGCCCCTGCGACAAATGATATGTTTTTAATTATCAGTATAATTTGACAATTATGATGGAGGTAATATTATTGAATGATCATTTCAGTTGCAAGTGGAAAAGGCGGAACGGGTAAGACAACGGTTGCGGTTAACCTCGCTTTATCTATCAAGAATGTGCAATTCCTGGACTGTGATGTAGAAGAACCAAACGCACATTTATTTTTAAAACCTAAAATGCATAGTATAAAAATTGCGACCATCCCAATCCCGCAGGTTGACGAGTCACTCTGCAATTATTGCGGAAAATGCCGCGAGATTTGCGCTTATAATGCGATTGCTGTTTTTTCTGACGAAGATAATAAAAAAGGAAGCGTTTTAATTTTCCCTCATCTCTGTCATGGCTGTGGAGGCTGTAAATTGTTTTGCCCGCAGAATGCAATCAGTGAAGTAGATAAGGAAATTGGTGTGATTGAAGCAGGTATAAGTCGGGATATACAATTCGTACACGGCAAATTAAATATTGGAGAAATAATGTCACCTCCATTAATCAGGCAGGTGAAGCAATATATTTATAGATCACGCAATGTGATTATTGACGCTCCTCCTGGGACCTCTTGTCCTGTTATCGGCTCGGTGAAGGGAAGTGATTTCTGCATTCTTGTTACCGAGCCGACTCCTTTTGGTTTGCATGATCTTGTTCTTGCAGTTGAAGTGATAGAAAAGATGAAGATTCCATTCGGGGTTGTAATAAACCGTTCGGATATCGGGGATGGTGGAGTGGATAATTTTTGCAGGAGCAAAAATATACCCATACTCATGCGCATCCCTTTTGATAAGGACATTGCTTTCCTTTATTCTAATGGAATTCCCTTTGTTACAGAAAAGAAAGAGTATCTACAGAAATTTGCAGATATGTTTGAAGCTATACAGGCATTAATTGGCTGGAGAGGCGGAAGAATGCAATGAAACAGATTGTGGTAATCAGCGGAAAGGGTGGCACAGGTAAAACTGTATTAACCGCATCTTTTGCCTCGTTGGCCGAAAATAAGGTAATGGTTGACTGTGATGTAGACGCAGCAGATTTACATCTTTTGCTGAAGCCCGAAATAAGGGAACGGCATGAGTTCAGAAGTGGTGTTACCGCCAAAATAAACAGAGAAGTTTGCAAAGAATGCGGTGAGTGTCTTTCAGTCTGCCGTTTCGAGGCAATAAGTAGAGATTTTGTAGTGGATCCCATCTCCTGTGAAGGATGCGCTGTCTGTAGCCGTGTTTGTCCTGAGGGCGCAATTTTTATGGAAGAGAATGTTTCGGGAGAGTGGTATATTTCAGATACGAAATACGGTCCACTTGTACACGCAAAGTTAGGTATTGCCGAAGAAAACTCAGGAAAGCTGGTAACACAAGTCAGACAAGCGGCAAGAGTGATAGCCGAGAAGTATAATATGGATTATGTAATCATTGACGGTCCTCCAGGAATAGGCTGTCCCGTGATTGCAGCGCTTACTGGCGTTGATCTGGCACTCATTGTGACAGAGCCAACACTATCAGGCATGCACGATATGGGGAGGGTTGCGCAAGTATCGAAACATTTTGGGATTCCAACGAAAGTGATTATCAATAAATACGATTTGAACCTAAAAAACAGCGAAACTATCAAGGAGATTTGTAAACAGGCAGATATAGAGGTGGTTGCACTTCTGCCTTTTTCCCGGCAGGTGAGCGAATCAATCGTTCAGGGAATTCCTCTCGTCGAATTCAGCAAAAACGGAATAGCTGAGGACATCGCAGTACTCTGGGAAAGGATCAAATAATTTATGAGATATGTATACGGCCCTGTGCCATCAAGAAGATTAGGCTTTTCCTTAGGGGTTGATTTAGTTCCTTTTAAGACCTGTTCACTTGATTGTATATATTGTCAACTTGGAAGGACGAAACAAAAGACAATAGAAAGAAAGAGCCACGCCCCGATAGCTGATGTGATTAAAGAGATACGGAAAGTTTTGAAACTTACACATCAAATACATTATATAACCTTTTCAGGCTCAGGAGAGCCGACTCTTAATTCAGATATTGGAGCATTAATAAAAGAAGTAAAAGCTTTGACTTCTCTTCCCGTAGCAGTTCTTACAAACGGCACCTTGCTTTTTATGGAGGACGTGCAGAAAGACCTTCTGAATGCAGATGTAGTGATTCCTTCTCTTGATGCAGCATCCCCGAAGGTATTCAGGAGAGTTAACAGACCTCATCATTCTCTGAAAATAGAAACTATTATAGATGGTCTTAAAGAATTTCAGACCCCCCATCTGAACTATTTGCAAAACCA
>Ga0272448_1004528_pt1 | contig 15794 bp, 16 predicted proteins | sample YNPCB0191_FD_202220 | JGI IMG/M metagenome (GOLD analysis project Ga0272448, IMG submission 202220) | Hot spring sediment microbial communities from Yellowstone National Park, WY, United States - YNP-CB-019-1 | ecosystem: Environmental > Aquatic > Thermal springs > Hot (42-90C) > Sediment...
ACAACACGATTAAACCTATGATTACCCAGCAGTTTCAGTTTTTACTTTATTTTTCAAGTATAATTTAAAGTAAGTTTATAAATTTAATGTGTCTCTTATATATGTATGCCAAAAAGTATTATAGAAATTGTGAATGAAGCGAAATTATTAAACGCCGCTGTTGTCTCTCTACCAAGAATCCTAATCTTGGTTACATTAAAGGATCTAGGCAAAGATGGTGCGACCTTCCGAGAGCTAAAAGCAGCTTTAGATATTAATGACGGAACTCTGTTCGCTAATTTGAAAGGATTGGTAAAAATGGGTTACATCAAAATGTCCATGGTAAAACTTGAAAATAAAAAAATGCAGTCTTTCTCTATCACACCAGAAGGCAAGGCCATGCTTGACGCCGCATGCTCGTGGTTTTGTAGTCTAAAGGAGTGAGTGCATGGGAGACCTGAACAAATTGATAGCAATGATAAAGGAAATTGGATTTAAGCCTAATATAGATCGTTTCCAAGATCGGCTTGTTATTCAAAAACTTGTTTATTTATTAAAATTATCAGGGATTGACTTAGGATATTCATTTTCTCTATATGCTAGGGGTCCATATTCGCCAGATTTAACGAGGGATCTTTACGAACACGAAGATCTTCTGCTTAATCTTAGGACGAATTGTCGTCTGCAAAAAAAAGAAGTTGAAAAATTGGACGCCATATTTAACTTGAGCTCAAAACTAGACACTTCAATGCTTGAGATAATGTCAACTTATCTCTATTTTGCCAAGGAATGCAACTTAAATGAGAAAGAAGCATTGACTAACCTTAAAAAAATAAAACCGTTTTATTCAGATGTAAAAATCGTAATTGGAGTATCAAGGGCAAAGCAACTCTTTTTGTCTCTGACGGAGAAAGATATTAGCGAAATCAAAAAAGAATTGAATGAATGGGAGGAAATTGCGGTAGAAGACCAAAAAGGGAATTGATGTTATGACTGAAAAGAATAAAGCGGAAATCTGGTTGGTAGACCTAAGCGGTTCCAAAGGCCATGAACAAAAAGGTGAACGACCCGCTATTATATGGCGTGACTTAGATCATGTTAAAATGGCCATTGTAATACCATTCACGACGACCGACAAATGTGCTAGACTTCCTTACACCTGTCTCATCTCTCCATCATTAAATAATGGGTTAGAAAAAGACAGCGTCGTATTGGTATTCCAGATAACAACTATCGATAAAAGAAGGCTCACAAAAAAAATCGGGACATTGAAAGATGGTGAAATAAATCAAATAACCGGTTTACTAAAAGATATGTTGCGCCTCTAATTTTCCAAAAATTAGGGTTTTGCACATGAGGTGCAATTATTCCACCGTCTTTTCTTTTGTTCTCCTTTGAATACGATCTAATAACTGCAAGTATAATGACGATAAATAATAAGTATACGATCATAAGTATAATAGTCATTATTGTTTCGGCCAAGCTTGTTTGTTCTAGCTCTCCTAAGTTTTCCTGTTTTCGTCGGAGAAAAGATTTGCGAGAACTGCAAAGATTTATAAAATATTTTATTTTTTATATGCTCGCTAATTGCGTGGTGTTAGTATGGAAAAACATCCTGATCAGTCAGCTTTAACTAAAACTGTTAATGAGATAAAAACCATAGAGGAAAAACGGGAGAAGATCATCGCAGCCGCAAAGGAAGAAGCGGAAAAGATATTGAGAACGGCAAAAGAGAACATCGCAGAGGAAAGGGCGAAGATGGAGGAAGAACTCGTCGCTTATAAAAACGAGCAACTAAAAAAAGGCAGAGGTGACATAGAAAAGGAAGTCAACAAGATCCTTTCAGATGCGAAAGCGAAAGCGGAACAATTGAAGAAGAAAAAAGTTGAAGAGAAAAAATTGCAAAAAATCGCCCTCTCGTTATTTGAATAGGTGCTGTAAATGTTAAGACCGGCAAAGATGAAGAAGATAAGGATATTCGCGACATCGTCTAATGTGCCGGCCGTGATCAAAAAACTCCACGAGTTGGGCGTTGTCGAGATAAGAAAGTTCAAGGCAGAAGGTTTGGAAGATGGAAAACCGCTTGAAATATTCGAAGATGTCTCCGCGCGCTTGCTTAAAATCCGCTCGATTGTTTCTTCATTGAACATCAAGGTGGCACCGAAAAAATACGAAAAAAGCGTGCAATCGTTGCTCGAAGAATCTGATTATCTGATAAAAACCATAGGCGAGAAGGTCAATAGCTTGCTCGCGAGAAAAAACGAGATGGAAGAATCGTTAAAGCGATTGAACGCTGACCTGCAAACAATCTCGAAACTGCAACCTTTTGAGATCGATTTTGGCACTCTGAGCACGAACACCCTTTCATTTGTCGTCGGGGAGATAAGCGAGGCAAAGGTCGAGGAATTGAAAAGGCAATTGAGCAAGGTGACCGATACATTTGAATTGCTTCACGTCGAACAAAAGGGCAAGCCCTCGCTTGTTTTGCTCGTTTACAACAAGGGCGCACCGATAGAACCGATCTTGGCATCTCTTAACTTCTCCGCGATAGAAGTCCCGAAAAATATCGGCGTTCCCTCTTCTGCATTGTCAAGGATAAAAGAAGAGATTGAAGCGCGCAACAGCGAGTTGAAATTAATAGAAAAAGAGTTGCGCGAGATAGCAGCGCAATACGGCGAGCAGATAGCCACGCTCTATCAGGCATTGTCGATTGAAGCTGACAGGGCTGAGATCGCATCGCGTTTCGCGGCTTCAAAGATGGTCGTTGTCATAAGCGGATGGGTGAAGGAAGAGGATTATCAGAAACTCAAAAAAGAGATGGAGCAGTTCAGCGATTCTGTTTTCTTGGAAGAAGCTCCTGTCGGCCACGACGAGAATGTTCCGGTTGTTCTTGAAAATCCGCCTTATGCCGCACCATTCGAATTCGTTACCCGCGAGTATTCTCTACCGAATTATTTCGAGTTCGATCCAACAATGCTCTACTTGATAACGCTTCCGATATTATACGCGATGATAGTTGGCGATGTTCTTTACGGCGTCGCCTCGATATTCATCTCGCGATGGCTTTTTGAAAAATTCAAATCGAGCGAAACGATGAGAAATGTTTGCACGCTCTGGTTTTATTCTGCATTCCCGACTATAATATTCGGCATAATATTCAACGAATGGGGCGGGATGACGCTTGCTCAGTGGTTCTCTTATCTCGCAACTTGGGGCTTGCCAGACCTATCAAGATACGTCGCATACAACGGCTTGAGCAGGTTGCACGGTTTCTCGCTCTTCTTCGGCATCACGCTCTTGGCAGGCTTCCTGCATTTGGCGATTGCCTTCATTTTGGGCGCGATAAAGAATTGGGATCACCACAGAAAGCACGCCTACGCAAAACTCGCGTGGCTGGGCGTCGAATTGAGCGGTACAGCAGCGATTTGCTCATCTTTCTTGGGCATCCTGCCTTCCTCGTTCGCGATGCCTTCTCTGATAATCTTTGTTTTGTCCGCGGTAGCGCTTTTCTTGACTGAAGGCATAATCGGAATTTTCGAACTGCCTGGCTTGGCAGGAAACATTCTCTCATACGCGCGAATTGCGGCGGTTGGCGTTGTCGGCGTTGTTTTAGCCGAAATAATAAACGAGTTTTTCTTGCCGAGCGCAGCCAACGGCATCTTGGCAATAATACTCTTGCCTTTACTGGTCGGCCTTCACGCGATGAATGCTTTTATCGCGATGTTCGAAGCGCTCATACAAGGCGGAAGGCTTAACGTAATCGAGTTTAAGTCAAAGTTTGTAGATGGTGGCGGGGTTTTGTTCTCGCCTTTTAGTTTATACTCAAAAAACAAAAAATAGAGGTGAACATATGGTGGAAACAGCAGTTGCAGGTGGATTGACAACAGGCGCCGGAGCAGCACTTGGCGCTGGTATAGCAATGGGCGTTAGCGCTTTGGCAGCAGCTTGGTCCCAAGGTACATTGGGTTCTGCGGCTTTGGGCGTTGTTGCCGAGAGACCGGAGTTCGAAGGCAAAGTACTGATATACGTAGTACTCCCTGAACTTTTGGCGCTATTCGGTTTCGTAATCGCGTTCCTGCTTATCGGCAACCTTGGTCATTAAATTGACCGGGTGAACTGATGGGAATTGAGAAACTCACCTCCACCCTTCTAAAAGAAGGCGAGGAGGAAGCTAACAAGATTGTCGAGACCGCAAAATGGCACGTCCAAAAGATGATTGAAGAGGAAAGGGCAAAACAGCAGGAACGCAAGAAGGCTGTCGAGGAAGAGGTAAAAAAGCTTTTTAACGACGAACGAAACGAGCGTTTGGCTTGGGCGAGATTGGAAGGAAAGCGGATAATCGCCGAAGCGAAGGAAGACGCTATAAAGCGGGCAGTGGACGAGCTTTACGAGCTTGCTCCGCAGATACGCAAGAGCAACGAATACGCTCGCTGGCTTGCAAGGGAAGTCGGCAACGCGATTGCAGATTTTGGCGGGAAGGCAACCGTCAGAGTTGTAAAGGGAGACAAGAAAATCCTTCAAAAGATAAGCGTGAAAGTCGAGGAAAATTTGGATGCCCTTGGAGGAGCCATAGTCGAAAGCGCAGATGGCAAGATGCGAGTGGATCTCAGGTTGGAAACGCTCTTCGAGAGTCGTTCGGACGACATCAGAAGGCAACTTGCCGCGGAGCTTTTTGAGAGTTAGGACAGTCGGATTAACAGGAGATAGCCAGATTGAAAAGATGGTCTGATGGATAGGATGGTCGGATGGAATTGCCGAAAATAAAAATAGAATCGCGAGCATTAAAATACGGTTATTCGAACGCGCGCGTACGTGCGATGAAAGGCCTTTTGATACGCGAGCAGGATCTTGACGAGATGATAAAAGTCAAGACCGTCGCGGCAATGATAGAACTTCTTCATCGCACTCCGTACAAGCAGGATATTGAGAGCGTTAGCGGTTATTTCGGCTCCGACTTGGTGGAAATCGCTGCGGCAAGAAACTTTTCAAGAACGGTGTCGAAGATACTCTCGTTTGCGCCATCAGACGGCCAAATAGCGATGAGGGCGTTTCTCACAAAGTGGGATCTGCTCAATCTAAAGACGATCGTCCACGCAAAGATGGTAGGCCGCAAGCCAGAGAAGATAAAACCATACCTTTTTACCGTAGGCAGTTTGAGCGAGAGCGAAATCGATCGTTTGTTGAAAGCCGAGGGAGACGAGTTGTTCGCCGAACTCAAGAAAACCACCCTCGGCAAGGAAATGCTTTCGTTGAGCAGTTCAGCTTTTAGCAAGCATATGCGCGACGTATTAAACAACGCGTTAAAGAATATGAACGCTTTCCTGCAGGTCGAGAGCATTCTTGACGCATATACCTATCTGTTTATGGACAGCGGTTTGGCTTCTGTCGGCGGCCAAGAGATAAACAACATAAGATTGCTGCTGAAGAGCGAGATCGACGCTAAGAACATAATGATAGTGGAGCGTCTGAAGGCGCGCGGTTTCCAACGAAACGAAATCGAGAAGTATCTCATCAAGGGAGGGACCTTGAAGAAAAACATTTTTGAAAAGCTTTTCGATTCCAAGGAAAAAACAACTACGCTTTCCCTAATACGCTCGAAGTTCAGAGGAATTGAGGTTAATGACGATTATAATTTGGCACAATTGGAGATCGCGTTTGAGAAGGAACTCGCGAGGACAAGACACTCTGTATTCAGCAGGAGCATGCTATCCATCGGCGTTTTGCTCGGTTTCCTGCTCATAAAAGAAGAAGAGATGAACAATCTTAGGAAAATAGCGAGGGCGAAGGAGTTCGGGATTAGTGAGAGCGAAGTCAAGAAGATGATCGTAATTGTATAAGAATAATCGTGATTGTATGAAGGCGAAGATTGTTGTTGTTGGCGATATGCCTCTTGTTGCTGGTATGCGTCTTGCAGGCATTGAAAATTGTTGGCTCGCAGACGAGAAAAACGCCCAGCAATTGATAGAGAGCGTATTGCAGCAACAAGAGTACGGCGTCTTAGTGATAAACGAACATCTGCTCAACAAGATCGATTGGAGACTGAAGAAAAAATTGGACAGCATTGCCTATCCGGTAGTGGTGCCGATTCCGGATTATTCCGGCGTGAGCACCGAAGGAGAAGAAATAAGAAACATGATAAAGCGGGCTTTGGGTTTTGATTTGGGCAAAAAATAATACTTGTGAGTTTTAATCGTAGAATGGTTTGATATTTACGGGGTGTTATGATGGTAGAAAAAAAGGAGGAAAAAAGAGAAATCATCGGAAAAATCAAGAGAATTTCAGGGCCTGTCGTTGAGGCCCATCTGCCCGGCGCGCGTCTTTACGATCTCGTGCGCGTTGGCGAAGAAGGATTGATGGGAGAAATAATCAAGATCGTTGGAGATGTTTCGGTTATACAAGTTTACGAAGACACTTCTGGTCTTAAGCCAGGCGAGAAAGTCGTTTCAACCGGCAAACCGCTCTCGGTAGAGCTTGGGCCCGGCATATTGAAAAATATCTACGATGGAATTCAGAGACCATTGCAATTGATAGAGGAAAAATCAAAAGGAGTTTTCATAAAACGAGGAATTGTCGCAGAACCTCTTGACAGAAAAAAGAAATGGGAATTTGTGCCGAAAGTCAAGAAAGGCGCGAGAGTGAAAGTCGGTGACATCTTGGGCATCGTAAAGGAAACCGCGGCCATAGACCACAAGATATTGTCCATTTACGAAGGTACCATAGAAAGCATTGAAGAAGGAAAATTCACTCTTGACGATGAACTCGGTTCGATTTCTTTCGAAGGAAAAAAGGCTCCACTGACTCTCTCTCATTATTGGCCTGTGAGAAAAGCGCGACCAGCAATAGAAAAATTCCCACCCGTGATTCCTTTGGTTACCGGCCAACGTGTGATAGATACCTTCTTCCCGATAGCAAAAGGCGGGACTGCCTGCGTGCCAGGGCCGTTTGGATCCGGCAAAACGGTTACTCAGCACAGCCTTGCCAAATATTCTGATACTCAAGTTGTTGTATATATCGGTTGCGGCGAGCGCGGAAACGAAATGACCGAAGTTCTCAAAGAATTCCCTCACTTGATAGACCCGAACACCGGAAAACCGCTTATGGAAAGAACAGTGCTTCTGGCGAATACATCGAATATGCCAGTGGCTGCGCGTGAGGCTTCGGTTTATACTGGTGTTACCATCGCAGAATACTTCAGGGACATGGGCTACGATGTCTCGCTGATGGCTGACTCCACAAGCAGATGGGCAGAAGCCATGCGTGAAATCGGCGGCAGATTGGAAGAAATGCCCGGCGAAGAAGGTTATCCGGCTTACCTCGCGAGAAAGTTAGCTGAGTTCTACGAAAGGGCAGGCAGGGTTCGTTGCCTTGGTAGCGACGAGCGCTACGGCAGTGTTTCAATTATCGGCGCGGTTTCTCCGCCTGGCGGCGACATATCCGAGCCTGTTTCGCAAAACACCCTGCGTGTCACGAAAGTTTTCTTAGCATTGGATGCTTCGCTCGCATATAGAAGACACTTCCCGGCATTCAACTGGTTGAAGAGTTATTCGCTTTACACTGATTCGCTTGAACAATGGTTTATGGAAAATGTTTCTTCGGATTTCCCGAAGTTGGCGAAGAGAGCGATGGCGCTTTTGCAGAAAGAAGCGGAGTTGCAGGAAGTCGTGCAATTGGTCGGTCCGGACGCTTTGCCTGAGAAAGAACAGGCAGTTTTGATGATAACAAAGATGCTCAGGGAGGACTATCTGCAACAAAACGCTTTCAGCGATGTGGACGCGCGCTGCTCGGTTAAAAAGCAGTACAAGATGCTCAAGACAATACTCAAATACGAGGAAAGAACAAACAACGCGCTCGAATTCGGCGTTCAGTTGAAGAAGATACAAGACCTCGAAAGCAAGAAGAAGATCGGCAGGATGAGAGAGATACCAGAAGACAAGCTTGAAGAATTTGACGCGCTTTGGAAGCAAATCGATGAAGAGTTCGATTTGCTTATAAAATCAAGGTGATTTTAGGGTGATTATATGAAAGAATATAAAACGATTAATCAAATCGCAGGACCTCTTGTTTTTGTCTCTGATGTCAGCGGCGTTGCCTACAATGAGATCGTTGAGATAATGCTTCCAGACGGCGAGAGGAGAAAAGGCCAAGTGCTAGATGTAAGCGAGAACATCGCGGTTGTCCAGGTTTTTGGCCAAACCACTGGTATAAACACGAAAGACACTTCAGTGAGATTTTTGGGAGAAACGATGAGAATCGGTTTGAGCACAGATATGCTTGGGAGGGCCTTTACCGGCCTTGGCGAGCCGAGAGACAAGGGACCGAAGATCATCCCTAAGGAAAAGGTCGACATAAACGGTTTGCCGATAAATCCTTACTCGCGCGAAAATCCTTCCGAGTTTATACAGACAGGCATATCGACAATAGATGCCATGAACACGCTCGTTAGAGGACAGAAGTTGCCGATATTCTCAGGTGCCGGTCTTCCCCACAATCAGTTGGCCGTGCAAATCGCGAGGCAGGCAAAGGTTCGTGGGAGCGGCGAAAAATTCGCAGTTGTTTTCGCTGCAGTTGGTATAACGCACGAGGAGGCTTCATTCTTCATTCGCGATTTCGAAAAAACTGGTGCATTGGAGAACGCTGTTCTTTTCCTTAACTTGGCTGATGATCCTTCTGTCGAACGTATCATTACCCCGCGTCTTGCCTTGACAACTGCAGAATACCTCGCGTACGAGCAGGATATGCACGTGCTGGTTATAATTACCGACATGACGAACTATGCAGAAGCGCTGCGTGAAATCTCCTCTGCAAGAAACGAAGTTCCTGGCAGAAGAGGTTATCCTGGTTATATGTACACAGACCTTTCAACAATATACGAGAGGGCAGGAAAAGTAAAAGGCGCAAAGGGCAGCGTTACGCAATTGCCAATCCTCACTATGCCGGGCGACGACAAGACGCATCCGATACCGGACCTGACAGGTTATATTACAGAGGGACAGATCATACTGGGCAGGGATCTTCACAGGAAAAACATCTATCCGCCGGTTGACGTTCTGCCGTCCTTGTCGAGATTGATGAACAATGGTATCGGGCCTAGCAAAACAAGAGAAGACCATAAGGGTGTTTCCGACCAACTCTACGCGGGCTATGCAACCGGACGTGACTTGCGAAGCCTAAGCGCGGTTGTTGGTGAAGAAGCGTTAAGCGCTTTGGACAGAAAGTACCTAAAACTTGCAGACGAATTCGAGAAAAGATTCGTGCAGCAAGGACCTTACGAAGACAGAGATATCGAAAAGACGCTCTCGATCGCTTGGGATCTTCTCGCGATGCTTCCAGAGGAAGAGTTGAAGAGAGTGAAGAAAGAACACATCGCGAAGTATCTGCCTAAGAAAACCGAACAATAGGGGAAGCGAATAATGGGAAAATAATAGAGGTAGTAAAAATGGGCGCAACCGATGTTAATCCGACAAGAATGGAGTTGATAAAGACCAAGGAAAGGATAGCCTTGGCCAAAAAAGGACACAAACTGCTAAAGCAAAAGAGGGACGCGCTCATACTTGAATTCTTCAAGGTTTTGAAAAATGCGCAGAATTTGCGCGGCGAACTCGCGAAGAAAATAGCCACTGCCTCGAAATCGCTCGCAGTTGCGCAGCTTTACCACCCGATACAAGAACTTGAAAAAGTGTCTCTTGACATAAAGCGCGATATCTCGCTCGAAATCGAGGTCAAGAACGTGATGGGCGTGAAAATCCCGACGATAGAAACGAACATAGAAAAGAGGGATTTCATGAGAATGCCATCTTATTCAATAACCGCAACGAGCGCGAAGATAGACCAAGCAGTGGCAGATTTTGACGAAGTTCTCTATATGGTCCTGAAACTCGCCGAAACAGAGACAGCAATAAAACGGCTTATTTTCGAGATTGAAAAAACAAAAAGAAGAGTGAATGCTTTGGAGTATGTGCTTATCCCGAGATTAGAAGAGCAAAAGAACATGATATCATTCCGTCTTGAAGAAATGGAACGCGACAGTTTCGTTTCTTTGAAATCGATAAAGCGAAAACTCGAAGCAGCAAAATCCGAAAGCTCAGAGGCAAGATCTCAAAGTTCGTAGTTCTCTATCTTTTTGTATATTGGGCCGTTTGGCGTGAGCGTGCTTTCAAAAAGTGCGAAATCGCAGACGGTAAATTTTCCGAATTCCCTGTTCTTGTTTTTCTCCAAAAAATCGCGCAGGTCAATTTTTTTGCTTACCCTCGCAATCGTCAAGTGAGGAGAGAATTCCCTGTCCTCCTTTTTTCCTATTCCCTTCAAGGCGGTCTCGACTGCCTGCGCAAGGTGCGGCAGTTCTTCGCTTTCGATGGCGATCCATACCACCCGAATGTAATTTTCGTTCGGAAATACGCCAACACCTTTTAGTTCGCAATCAAAACCTTTCATCTTTATCGTGCGGAGTTTCGCCTTTATCTCTTCTATTTTTTCAGTTCCAACCTCGCCTATGAATTTCAATGTTATGTGGAGATTTTCCTTTGCCACCGGTCGGATTCCGTCCTTCGGAAGTTTAGCGCCTGCCTTTGCGATCTCTTCCTTTATGTTTTCAGGCAGGTCCACTGCAACGAAAAGTCTCTTTTCATTTTTTTCTTCGCTTTCCATAAATTTAAAAATTAATGAGAGAAATTTAAAAACATGAGCGACACTATAAGCGGTACCATGAGCGGGGACGATTTCGAGAAAGAAATTTTTTTCATAAAAGAACGGGCGATGATGCTCTCTTATTCAGCCAAGTCGCTGAAAGCACGCGCAGATGAAGAAACAAAAGGCTACGGTATCCGCGTTTTTCATAATGGCGGCTTGGGTTTTTCCTTTGCTTCAAGCGAGAAAGCGATGAAGCAGGCCGAGAACGATGCGATGAAGGTTGCAAAATACTCCTCGCGACCGAATTTTTCCTTTCCGGAAAAATCAAGAATTCCGAAAGTCAGGACTTTTGACGAGAGCGTGGCAGAAATGAGCGTTGGCGAATTGAAAGAGATTTTCGAGCAGGTCCGCGATTGTGCTGAAAAATACGGCGGAAACGCCCAGATCGATATCGCTGCGTTGTCTTCTGAGGAGCGCATAGAAAACACGATAGGATTTTCTGGCTCCTATGAATCTTCTGCCATCTCATTTACCGTGCAGGTTATGGATGGCGACGGCTACGGCTTCTACAGTAATTCCTTTTGCAGGTTAAAAGATGCAGGAGATTTTCGCGCATTGGGCGAAAGCGCGGCCGAGATGGCCAGACAAATGAGAAATCCCAAGAAGCCAGACCCTGGGATTTGCACTGTTGTCTTCGAACCTGAATCTTTGGCAGAGCTCTTGGGCATGCTTTTGTCTTCCTTTGACGGCGATTCAAAACGGAGGAAGATCAGCGCAATTCACGATAAACTCGGCAAGAAAGTTTTTAGCGAGAAGCTTTCCATCTACGACGATCCGCTTGTGCCTTATTCCGTGAGTTCCTCGCCTTTTGACGATGAAGGTGTGGCGAGCGAGAGAAGGGCGATAGTTGAAAACGGTACGATAAAAAATTTTGCCTATAATCTCGAAACAGCATCGCTCGAGGGAATAAAAGCAGGAGGCTTTGCGAGGAGAGCGTCTTACACTTCCCCGCCGTTCATCGATTTCTCGAACATCGTTGTCGGGAAAGGCGATCTTGCAGACAGCGAAGCAGAAGATTTTATTCGAGTTCTTTCTTTTCACGGTTCGCATACCGCAAACATCACGACCGGCGATTTCGGCGTTGAGGTGAGCATCGCGTTTCGCAGGAATGAAGCCTTGCGCGGTTTTATGATAACCGGAAACATATTTAATCTTTTTAGCGATATATACGCAATAGGAAAGAAACAGAAGAACATAAACGGTTTTATCGTTCCGAGCGTGGCATTCGCAAATGTTCGTATCGTTCCGTCTTGATCTGGATATAGGGGTTGATGTTTATGGGTTTGATCGATAAGATAAAGACAACTGCTGAGGTGAAAGTTCCTGAGAGATTAATCGACCAGATAATTGGTCAGGACAAGGCAGTTGATATCGTGAAAAAAGCCGCCAGCCAAAAGAGAAACGTTCTCTTGATAGGCCCGCCGGGAACAGGAAAGAGTATGCTTGCGCAAGCGATGGCCGAGTTGCTTCCAGCAGAAGAATTGGAAGATGTTTTGGTTTACCCAAATCCAAATGATGAGAACCAGCCGATTATACGAGTGGTGCCGACTTATCCGAGTTATGATTATCTGAGAAAAAGAAAGGATCTGCAAAAGTATTACACGCCAGAAGAAGTAAAAGCGATGAAAAATTCGCCGGATGGCCGTTTGAGAAGCGGGCCAGGCCTTGGCCGCCGAATAGTGTCGCACAAGGAGGAACAGGAAATCGTGCCGAAAGGAATAAACCCGATTTTTTTGGTGATCCTTTTGGGCGCGTTGCTCTACGCGATAATATTTCTCGCGCAAATACCAGAGAACGCGAAATGGTTCATAATAGCCGCAACGCTCGGTTTGGGTTTTCTCTATATCCTGTCAAACGCAACCGCAGGCTTGGGCAAGAGGCTAATGCCGATGGAGAGCAAGGAGCCAAAATTGATAATTGACAACAGTTATAGATACTCCGCTCCGTTCGTAGATGCGACCGGAACAAGAGCAGGCGCTCTTTTGGGCGACGTGCGCCACGATCCTTTGCAGTGCATTCCCGGCGATCAATTTGTTAATCTTGCAAATGGAAAATTGGTAAAGATAAGCGAGCTTGTTGATCCTCTTCTCGATGGGGCTGGGCATAGAAAACTAAAGCCAAATGAGGTATTCGAAGTTCTTGGCGGTTATGACAGTCGTTATTGCTACTCACCTTCAAAGGTGTATGGAGTCTACAAGAGAAGATATAACTCTGAAATATACGAGATAAAAACAAGAAGAGGGTACACCATCCAAGTTACTCCGAACCATCCTGTTGCTAAAATATCTGATGATGGAACAATCGATTACATCGAAGCAGAACGATTGGAAAAAAACGCATATCTGATTTTGCCTTACAGATTGCCGATCAATAAGAAAAGCAACGCAGATTTGGATAATCTGACATTCCTCGCTTACCTGCTTGCTGACGGCTATATCGGACCGCAAAGTGTTAGTTTTAAGGTCAAAAAAGAATTCGAAATAAAAGAAATTGAACGCTGCCTCAAAGCAAATAAATTTGACTATAAGAAGAGAGTGTCCGCGGGCGCGACAATATTTGAAATTAATTCCCCCGTTCTCGTAAAAAAACTTATGCAACTCGGGCTGAAAAAAGATAACCGGAAGGCTATTCCGCCTTTTATATTTGACCTGGACAGACAGGAAATAGTGCACTTCCTCTCTGCATATCTATCTCTTGGTGGATATGTGAACAAGCAAGGGCAATTTGAACTGTTTTCTAAAGAACTAATTTCTAAAGAACTAATTGAAGATTTAGTTCCATTATTTCTTAAGATAGGCGTAAGGGCAAAACTAAATGAAATGAAGACCAAAAAATTCCTACTATTTAATAACTATCAATTTGTTCTTGACTACTCCAAAAAAACTGTGAATCCCTATCATAAGAAAAATCTCGATAACTACCTACGGACAACGAATGGAACGCATGCAACATTTAACGATGAAATCCCGATTTCATTTGATGTTCTCGAGGAGATAAGGAAGAAAACCGGATTGAGTAAATCACAGGTGCACGAGGCATATTATTCGTTGAAACCCGGCCTTAAAACTTCGCAATCACTTACAAAAAAATTCTTATCGACAATTTGTTCAAATCTGCTAAACTATACGAACTGCCCTCAGCTTTTCAGTCTTAAAAATCTCTCGGAAGGCACGTATTCATTTGATGAAATTGTCGAGATAAAAAAGAAAAAATACTCTGGTTATGTATATAATTTAACAACAGAGACTGGCAATTATCTTGTCAATAATGTCCTCACCCACAATTCCGGAGGGCTCGGTACTCCTGCGCATTTGCGCGTTGAAGCAGGCGCGATTCACCGCGCTAACAAGGGAGTGCTTTTTATAGACGAGATCGCGTCGCTCAAGTTGAATTGGCAGCAGGAACTGCTCACGGCAATGCAGGAAAAGAAATATACAATAACCGGACAGAGCGAGATGAGTTCTGGTGCTTTGGTTAAAACGCAACCAGTGCCATGCGATTTTGTTCTTGTGGCAGCAGGAAATCTGCCAGACATACAGCGCATACATCCCGCGCTTCGTTCGAGAATTCGCGGTGGTGGATATGAGATATACGTCGAGGATTCTATGGAAGACAAACCAGAGAACGAGGACAAGTTAATTCAGTTTGTCGCGCAGGAGATAAAGAAGGATAGCAAGATCCCTCATTTCGATCGCGATGCCGTTAAGGAAATAATAGAAGAAGCGCGAAGGATGTCTGGCAGGAGAAAGCGTTTTACTCTCAATCTTCGTGAATTGGGTGGATTGGTCAGGGCAGCGGGCGATGTCGCAAAGGGAAAAGGGCTTTCGCTCGTTACCAAAAAAGAAGTTATGGAAGCAAGAGAAATATTCCGTTCTGTTGAGAGCCAGCTCGCGACAAAGTTGATCGAGAGAAGGCGAGAATACCAAATAATCATGACGAGTGGATCAGCTGTCGGAAGAGTGAATGGCTTGGCGGTTTTGGGCGAGAGCCGCGCTGGTCTGCTCTTGCCTATGGTTGCCGAGATAACTCCTCCTGCTTCGAAAAGCGAGGGCAGGATAATAGCGACAGGAAAACTTGGCACGATCGCGAAAGAAGCGGTCGAGAATGTTTCAGCGATAATAAAGAAATACGTCGGCGCGGATATCTCGAAGAGGGATATTCACATACAATTTTTGCAGACCTATGAAGGTGTTGAGGGCGATAGCGCTTCGATAGCAACTGCCGTTGCGGTTATCTCTGCTCTGACAGATATTCCGATAAAACAGGATTGCGCCATGACTGGTTCGCTTGATATTCGCGGGAATGTTTTGCCTGTCGGTGGTGTGACTGCAAAGGTTGAAGCCGCGATAGACAACGGAATAAAATGCGTAGTAGTTCCGCATTCAAATGTAGACGACATCTATCTTCCAAAAGAAAAAAGTTCCAGGATTTCCATAATCCCAGTAAAAAACATCGTCGATGTTTTGAAATACGTCCTAAAAGACTGTCCGGAGAAAAACAAGCTTATTTCTAAGATGAAAGCGATTAGCGCCTGATTTTTATAATTCTCACCGGCCCTTGAGTTTAAATAATGTTAATATTTAAATAATATAGTGTATATAATATAGTGTATAAATATTAAAAGGGGGGGTGTGCGAAGTTATGGGATTTTCTTCGTCTTTAAATAGAAGAATAAAAACTCCGAATAAAGAGAAAGAAGAAAAAAAGAAGATGCGCGACGAAATAAAAAAGATAGATCCAACTAAGATGCTATTTGAGGCAATAGATGAGAAGGATCTGCGTAAGGCTGTTCGCGCTATAAAATTAGGGGCGGATGTAAACGCAGAAGATGCTTTTGGTGGAACGCCGTTGTGCTACTCTGCAAGAGATGACCTCACTTATTTCGTTAGACTATTAATAAAAGCTAAGGCTAATGTGGATTATTACAATCCGTTGTTTGGTTGGGCCCCTCCTATCGTATATCCTGTAGAAAACGAAAATGTAGAGATGTTCAGAGACTTTGTAAACGCACGAGCCAATGTTTTTGTTAATGATGGAAATGGTTGTCCTCTTTTATTCAATATCAAAGTCACTGGTTTTCATCTTTACCTAAAGGAATCCATAAAACAGTAAGAAAACCTAAAACCCCC
>Ga0272448_1004529_pt1 | contig 15792 bp, 10 predicted proteins | sample YNPCB0191_FD_202220 | JGI IMG/M metagenome (GOLD analysis project Ga0272448, IMG submission 202220) | Hot spring sediment microbial communities from Yellowstone National Park, WY, United States - YNP-CB-019-1 | ecosystem: Environmental > Aquatic > Thermal springs > Hot (42-90C) > Sediment...
GGGGGGGCCGCCGGAGCGGCCCCCCTTCTTCAGGCTTGGAGCGGGGTCAGTAGGACCAGACCACCGTCGCCTCCCCGGTATCGGGGTTCACGAAGCGGAAGGTCGTGGGCGTACCCGGGGGAACGGCGGTCTTCAGGGAGGATCCTCCCTTGATGGTGATCTGGTTCGTGCTCTGGTAGGTGACGTTGGACCAGAGGGTTCCGTTGATGAACACCTGGATGCCGCTCTGGAGGTTGGATCCCGAGACGACGATGCGGAAGGGGTTCCCCTTCTTGGTGAGGGAGGAGATGACCGGGGGCGGCACCGTCACCGTGATGGAGACGGGGCTGGCCGTGGCCGTCCGCGAAGCGGCGTCGGTCACGGTGAGGGTGGCGGTGTAGGAGCCCGCCGAGGCGAAGGTGTGGGAGGCGGAGGCGCCGGAGGCCGAACCGCCGTCGCTGAAGGCCCAGGCGTAGGCGTAGGGTGGGGTGCCCCCGGCGGCGAAACCGAAGAAGTTCACCGTGAGGGGGGCGTGGCCCGAAGCGGGGGCTCCCCCGGCGAAGGCCTGGAGGGCGGGGCTCACGGTGGTGGTCAGAGTGCGGGAGGCGGTGTGGCCCTGGGCGTCGGTGACGGTCAGGACGGTGGTGAAGACCCCGCCGCTGGAAAAAGTGTGGGTGGGGTTCTGGGTGGTCCCGTGGGCCGTTCCGTCGCCGAAGTCCCAGTCGAAGGTGTAGGGCGACGTCCCTCCGGTGGCTAAAGAGGTGAAGGACACGGCGAGGGGCGCCGTTCCCGAGACGGGGGTTCCAAAGGCGGTGAGGCTCAAGGGGGGGCCGACGTGCACCTGAAAGCCCGTGCCACCTTTGTGGCCCTGGGAATCGGTGACGTAAAGGACCACGTTGTAGGTGCCCGGTGCGGTGAAGGTGTGAACGGGGTTCTGGTCGGCGGAGGTGGTGCCGTCGCCGAAGTTCCAGAGGTAGGTGTAGGGGGGCTGGCCGCCGGTCCCGGAACCGGTGAAGGTGACCGTCAGGGGGGCGCTTCCGCTGGAGGTGGAGACGGTGGGCCAGGCGTAGACCAGCGCCAAGTACTTCACGGCGTTGCGCACCAGGAGAGGCACGTTCCCCGAAAAGCCCCCGTCCATGAGTCCCCCGTTGACCGCCACGACGTTGCCCTTGTGGGCCACGAAGTTTTCGCCGTCGTCCCAGCTTGCCACCAGCGTGGCGCCCGAAGCCAGGGCGGTGTAATCGCGGAATAACGAAGAGGCCGACGAGACGTTCCACATGATGGGGTTGCCCCCGTTGTAGGAGCCGAGGTTGGCCGAGGCGTGATGGTTCTCTCCCGTGGTGCTGTTGAGGGGGCTGTATCCGCCGGTGATGATGGCGCCGCCGAGAGAATAGCCGTGGGTGTACCAGCAGAAACCGCCGAGGATGACCTTTCCGCCGATGTCGGCGTAGGCGGCCAGGCGGTCGCCCATGGCCACCCTGTCGGCGTAGGCGTAATCGGGCCAGGTGATGACCACGTCGTACCGGGCGAGGTCGGCCAGCGACGGCGTCGCCCCGTGGGCGTCCACGTAATCCACCGAGGAGATGCGGGGGTCCTTGACCAGTTCGCCGGCGAGCTGGGAGGGGTAGTCGTCGGAGGGAGCCAGCAGGACCCGGAGCCTCGGCGTCATCAGGAGGCGGATGGCGTTGAGGAAGAGGAGGGAGGCGTCGCCCGTCACGAAAGGGCCTCCCTGGGTCTCGGGAATCAAGTTCAGGGCGACGACGGGGCCCTTCACCGCCCCGAGGGGAGCGTTGTTGTCCCACCGCCCCGCGACGTAGGTGCCGGGGGTGGGGGTGGGCGTCGTGGTGAGGGTGGCGCCCAGGGTCGCCACGCCACCGAAGAGGGGGTAGTTAGGGTCGGTGGCGCCGAGGGTTCGGTTGGAAGGGCTGAGCGTGTTCTGAAGGAGGAAGGGATGGTACCCTCCGGAGGCGAAGCGGCCGCCGATGGACCAGGAGGGGACCCACGTAGCCAACGTCAGGATCACCTTGCCCCCCATGTCCACGTAGTCGGCGAGGCGGTCGCCCAGGGTCGCCCCGTCCGCAAGGGGACGGTTGGTCGCCACGATCACCACGTCGTAGGCGGAGAGCTGGGCAAGGGTGGGCGTGACGACCGTCAGGTCGTAGGAGTCCTCCAGGGCGACGTAGTCGGGGTAGAAGGAAGGCAGATTGGCAAGAAAAGGTTCCGGCACGTACAGGGAATGCAGCAGGGCCACCCGGGGCTTTCCGGCGAGGGCCGATTCCCGATAGGGCACGCCCGGCGTCGTCCGGCTCTGCGGAACCGGCGGGGCGGCGAGGCTCTCGCCTTTGTCGGGGAGAGGAAGGGGAAGGTCCGTGAGGGAGGGCGGGCCGGCCCAAAGGGAAAGCGTGGTCAGCAGGAGCAGCAGCACCAGAAACAGGTTCCTACGATCCTTCATCCGACACCTCCTCTGCGGGGCCGGCAGGTGAAAAGCCGCGGACCGAAACGTTTTTCCGCCCGCGACTCTTCTCCAGTGGTCCGGTGGACAAAGTTAAAGTTAGAGCAGGGCCGCCGGTTGAATCAAGTGACCCAGCGCACACTTTGGCGAGAGGGTACTTCAGGCCGCCGTCATTTCTCGGGAAGGAGCGGGGCGGGGGCCTTGGCGGCGGACTGGACCTCCTGGCTGATCCGCATGGCGCAGAAGCGGGGCCCGCACATGGAGCAGAAGGGGGCCTCCTTGGCCGCAGCGGCGGGGAGGGACTGGTCGTGGAAGGCCCTGGCCGTCTCGGGGTCCAGCGCGAGGGCGAACTGGTCCTCCCACCGGAAGGCGTACCGGGCCCGGGAGAGGGCGTCGTCCCAGGCGCGGGCGGAGGGGTGACCCTTGGCGAGGTCGGCGGCGTGGGCGGCGATCTTGTAGGCGATGACGCCCTGCCGGACGTCCTCCCGGTTCGGAAGGCCCAGGTGCTCTTTGGGAGTGACGTAGCAGAGCATGGCCGTTCCCAGGGCTCCGATGAGCGCGGCGCCGATGGCGCTGGTGATGTGGTCGTAGCCCGGGGCCACGTCGGTGACCAGCGGGCCCAGTGTGTAGAAGGGGGCCCCGTGGCAGAGGCGTTCTTCCAGCTCGACGTTCTCGGCGATCTTGTGGAGGGGTACGTGGCCCGGGCCTTCGATCATCACCTGGACGTCCCGCTCCCAGGCGCGGAGGGTCAGCTCTCCCAGCGTCTCCAACTCGGCGAACTGGGCCGCGTCGTTGGCGTCGGCGATGGAGCCGGGCCTCAGGCCGTCTCCCAGGGAGAGGGTGACGTCGTAGGCGGCGGCGATCTTAAGGATCTCCTCGAAGCGGGTGTAGAGGAAGTTCTCCTCCCCGTGGGCCTGGCACCACGCCGCCAGGATGGAGCCCCCCCGCGAGACGATCCCCGTCGTCCTTTGGAGGGCGAGGCCGACGTGGGCCCGCCGCAGCCCGGCGTGGATCGTCATGTAGTCCACCCCCTGCTCCGCCTGGTCCACCATCGTCTGCCGGAAGACCTCCCAGGAGAGGTTCTCGGGCCGCCCTCCCGCCCGCTCCAAGGCCTCGTAGACGGGGACGGTCCCCACGGGGACGGGGGCGTTCCGTAGGATCGCCCTCCGGGTCTCGGGGATCTTCTCGCCGGTGGAGAGGTCCATGACCGTGTCGGCCCCCCACCGGATGGCGAAGACCATCTTCTCCACCTCCTCCTCCACCGAGGAAGCGACGGCGGAGGAGCCCAGGTTGGCGTTGATCTTCGTGAGAAAGCGCCTCCCGATGACCATGGGCTCCGCCTCGGGATGGTTCACGTTGGCCGGAAGGACCGCGCGCCCGGCGGCGATCTCCTCCCGGACCGTCTCCGGATCGAGCCCCTCCCGGAAGGCGGCGAAGGCCATCTCCTCGGTGACGACGCCGCGCCGGGCCAGGGCCATCTGGGTGACCGGTCCCTTCCCCGCACGGAGCGCGCCGGAGGGGGTGGAGACCAGGCCCCTGGCGCCAAGCCAGGGGGAGCGGAGGGGCGGAAGGCCGCGGGAGAGGTCCGGCGTGAAGCCGGCGGCGGTGTAGGGGCCGGAAGTGTCGTAGAGACGAAGGGAGGCCCCGTCGGAGAGGGAGACCTCCCGGAAGGGGACCTGGAGGCCGAAACGGGGCTCGGCGAGAAGGACCCGCCGGCTTTCGGGTATGGCGGACATGGGACACCTCCCCGTGTGAGGGGGGTCATGGAGGCCTTCAGGGGATCGAAAGGAGCCGTTGCTCTCCCTACGCCAGCATGACCTGGATCAGGTTCCAAGGGACCGCCCGGACGGGATCTCCCACGGGCGTCTCAGCGGCTCTGGCCGCGCCCCCAGCAACGAGCTCAACGTAACGCGGCGCCGGAGCCCTGTCAAGGGCGGGAGGCTTCCCCAATCCCGCGAAGGGAACCGAACAGGCGGTGCAAATTCTTGATAGCCTTGCAGATGCCAAGAATAACCCCCTCACCTGCCAAGGGATTGGGGGCATTCGAGCCGAAGGCGAAGAAGGCGTGAGGGATGGGGTGAGGCTCCACGGGCTTTGCCCGGGGAGCGGGGAGGGCCCCGAAGGGCAGGCCGAGCGTTCCGCCTGGCTTGGCCAGCGGAACGCGGGGGAGAAGCCCCCTCCCCGTTCAGGAGAAAAAGCTTTTCCGTCGTGAAGCACCTGCACCACCGAAGGCAAGACCCATCCATCGCGGAATTTGGGGGCTTTGAACGGGCCCGAAGAGACGGTATGCTCTAGAAGATGGCCCTGGATCGGTATCCTTGCCTACGCGCCTTTCTCTTTCCCCGGTGGACGCCCCTCTACCTCCTCCGGGTGGCCGCGGTGGCCGTCTTTTCGCTTCTCTTCTTCACCTTCGTCCTGAGGCCCTTCGTGGTGCGGGGATCGAGCATGGAACCCACGTACCCAGACGGCTCCTTCCACTTCCTCCTCCGGCCCCGCTACCTCCTCTCCGAACCCCGGCGGGGGGAGGTGGTGGCCGTCCGGCTGGCGGGCGAGAGGGTGATCCTGCTCAAACGGGTGGTGGCCCTGGAGGGAGAGGAGGTGGCCTTTCGCGAGGGGGTTCTTTACGTCAACGGAAGGCCCCTCACCGAGCCTTACGTGAAAGGTCCCTGCGACTGGGAACTCCCGCCTCGGCGGGTGGAGCCGGGACACCTTTACGTGGTGGGGGACAACCGCTCCATGCCGCTGGAGCAGCACGACTTCGGCCAGGTCTCCCGCGGCCGCATCCTGGGGGCTCCGCTGTGGTGATCGGGAAGAAGATCGGCGCCCTGTTCCTGATCCTCCTCGCCGCGTGGGCCCTTTGGGCCGCCTTTCCCACGCGGAAGCGGCAGGTTCTCCGGACCCTGAAGGCCCTCTCCCGCGCGGTGGAAAAGGAAGGGCGGGAGGGGGACCTCGCCGCCGCGGCGGCGGCCCGAAAGGTCTCCGCCTTCTTCGCTCCGCGGTGCCAGATCGAGGCCGAGGGGTACGACTTCCGGGCCGAGGTGGAGCGGGAGGAGATCGCACGGTACGCCTTCGCCGCCCGGGGGCGGGCCTCCCGCGTCTCCCTGCGCGTCTACGACCCGGTGGTGGACTTCGGCCCCGAGGGCGAGGCGAAGGTCAGGGCCACGGTCCGCCTGGAGGGGGAGGGGGAGGGGGACGGGGGAGAATCCTTCCGAGAAGTCCACGAGGTGAAGTGTATCCTCCGGAAGGGGGAGGAGGGCTGGAAGATCGAAGAGGTCTCGCTGGTGGAGGTCCTCAGGCGCTGAGCGTCAGGCCGGAAGGGCTTCGGGCCCCAGCCCGTGCTCCCGGCGGAGCCGTTCGATGAGGGCGTCCTTGCGGGCCCAGATCTCCCGGACCCAAGCCTGGAACCGCTCCCGCACCGCGGCGTCCTCGAAGTACTTGCCGGTCCGGAACTCCTCCGGGATCTCGAGCTTTTCCACGTGGACCACCACCTGGCGGATCTTACCCGAGAGCAGGTCCCAGAGGCTCGGGCTCTCCTGGGGGTAGACGATGGTCACGTCCAGGAGGTGCCGGATCCGGTCGCCCATGGAGGAGAGGACGAAGGCGATGCCTCCGGCCTTGGGAGGCAGGAGGTTCCGGTAGGGAGAGGAGAGCAGGCGGTGCTTCTGGGGGGTGAAGCGGGTCCCTTCCATGAAGTTGATGATCGCCACCGGCGCGTTGCCAAAACGCTCGCAGGCCTTTTGGGTGATCTCCAAATCCTTGCCGCGCTTTTCCGGGTGCTTTTCGAGGTACGCCTTGGTGTAGCGCCGCATGAAGGGGTAGTCGAGGGCCCACCAGGCCACCCCCAGGATGGGGACGTAGGCCAGGCTTTTCTTGAGGAAGAACTTGGGGAAGGGGATCCGGCGGTGGAAGATCTTCTGCAGAACCACGATGTCCACCCAGGAACGGTGGTTGGAGGAAATCAGGTACCACCCCTTCCGGCCGAGATCCTCCACGCCGTGCACCTCCCAGCGGATCCGCCGGATGAGGCCGAGGCCCCGGATGTTGCCGGAGCTCCACGTCTCCGCCACGAAGGTGACCGCCTTCGTCCAGAGGCGCCTCCAGCCCTGGAGGGGAATAGCGGCCTTGAGGAGCGAGGCGGCGAAGAGGGCCGGCGTCCAGAAGAGGGTGTTTCCGACGAAGAGGAGGAAGGCCAGGGGGCCCAGGAGCCAGGAAGGAAGGAAGGAGAGCACCGAAAACCTCCGACCGTTTTCGCTCCGAGGAACGGAAACGGTACAACGGACTTTATTTTACCACACATCCGTCCCGGGCGCTTCGAAACCATTGGACCCAAATTCCGCGATGGATGGGTCTTGCCTCCGGTGGTGCAGATGCTTCACGACGAAAACGCTTTTTCTCCTGAACGGGGAGGGGCCATTCCCTCCCCGCTTCGCGCTCCCCCCGCTTTTCTCCCTTTCCTTCAGCGGCTGATGGCGTAGGAGACCTTGAAGAAGACCTGGCGCCCGGCGTTCAGGCGCCTTCCCGAGGGGTCGAAAACCTGGTCGTCGCCGGCTCCGGCGTAGAAGACCGTCTGCCAGTTCAGCCGGTAGGCGAAGAGGAGCGAGGAGGAAAGGCCCCCGCTCCTTGCGGGGACGGGGTAGGGGTAGAGGTCCCCGTTCTGCCGGAGGTCCTGGAACTGGACGATGGCGCGGAGGAAGGCCCGGGAGGAGAGGACGTAGACGGCCTTGAGCCGCGCCGTCTGGGCGGTGAAGAGGCGCCCCCGCCACCCCGCCCGCTCGCTGTTCAGCCACTGCCGCTCGGCGTTGAACTGGAGGGTGAGGTGCTGGCCGGGTCTGACGGTGGCCGAGGTGCCCAGAAAGGCCCCCCGGCCCACCCGCACGTTGGCGTAGTCGAACTGTCCCCCCGCCTCGCCGTAGCCGCTGATCCGGGACAGGACCGGCGAGGGGGAGAGGGAGGCCTCGAAGTAGACCTGGGAGCGCCGGAGGAGGACGCCGCCCACCCGTTCGGTGTCCCGGTTGGCGTAGAGGGAGGCGAAGAGGCTGTGCTTTCCCTGGGCGTACACCCCCGGCCAGACGTGGCTCTCGAGGATGCCCCCCTTCCGGTCCCAGAAGGTCTGGAGGACGATCTCCGGCGTCACCCGGCTGAAGAACCCCTCCTGGGGGTAAAAGTTCCACCCCGTATCCAGGCGCGCCCGGCGGTACCCCACCCGGGGGACGAAACCGGCGTCGGCGCGGAAGCCCTCCGATAGGTCCTCCAGCCGGAGGGCTTCGTAGTGGCTTCTCGTCTCGTGGACGTACTTGACGTGGAGGGCGTGGCCCTGGAGGTCCCCTCCGTCCCACTCGGCGGCCAGGTCCGGCCGGTCGGGCGTCTGGCTTTGGGAGAGGAGAAGCTGGGCCGCCAGGGTGTCCTGTTCTCCCAACCGCCACTGGAAGTCGGGGCCGAAGACGCGGTTGAAGCTTCCACCCCCGTTCTCGCGTCCAGTGAAGAGAAGACCCCAGAAGGAGGTCCCCGAACTCCGCCGGAGGCGCGCGATGACGTCCGTCGTCTCGAAGTCCTGGCGGGCGAAGGAGGAGGACTGGGCCCCGGGGAGAATGACGCTGCCGCCCCCCTGGTCCTCGGCGGCGAGGACCGTGTACTCGGTCCCGGCTACCTTTCCCGTGGAGCGAACGCCCCACCGCGGGTCGGTGATGGTGCGGGTGTAGACGGCGTCAATGGGGGTGTCCAAGAGGTCCACCCCCTCCATGAAGAAGGGCCGCTTTTCGGGGTAGAAGAGGGCGAAGCGCCGGTTCACGGAGATCTGGGCCGTGTCGGACTCCACCTGGGAAAAGTCGGGGTTCAGGGTGAAGTCCACGGCGTGGTCGGCGTTGGGAAGCCACTTGACGTCCAGTCCCCCGTCACGGCCGGTGGTGCGCCTTCCCAAGGGCGTTCCGGGGTCGCCCACCGGCCTCCACTCCCGCCGCGCCGCCAAGAAGGGTGCGGCCACCCAGTGGCTCCCCGTCGGAAGGTTTTCGAGGCCCATGACCTGCTGGGCGTGGCAGAGGAGGCAGTTGCTGCCCCGCGGCAGGGGGCGGCTGAAGTACTGGTACCGGAACTCCCGGGGCCGGTTTCGGTAGACGAGGAGGCGGAAGACCGGCGAGGAGCCGGAGTAGCGGAGGCTGGAGAAGGGGATCCGCAGTTCGGCCTGCCATCCCGTCTCCGTGATCCGCGCCGCCGAATCCCAGAAGAAGTCGGGGGAAAAGTTCTCGTTCCCGTTGGCGTCGTTGATGACCCCGTCGTCGTGGATGCCCCGCGGGTTCACGAAGAACTCCAGGGCCGCACGCCCGTCGCCCCGGGTGTCCAGCATGATCCCGCAGAAGTCTTGGTCCGAGGCGACGGTGTCCCGGTCCACGTAGGGGGCGCGGATGGAGGCGGGGTCGGGGTCGTCGCAGCGCACGGCGATGTAGAAGTACCTGTCGTCGTAGGCCACCCACGCCCGGGTGGCCACGGCGGGCCGGACGTTGTCCCCCGGGTTGGTCTCGTAGAAATCGGAAATCTCCGCGGCGTCCCGCCAGCCGGGGTCCGACAGGTCTCCGTCCACGGCGATGGGGCCTTGGATGCGCTGGATGCGGAGGGGCGGGGCCTCCGGTGTCTGGGCCCGGGCCCCAAAGCCGCCGGCCAGGAGAAGGACCGTGGTGAGGGCGGAAAAGAGCCGGCGCCGGCTGGGGAGCGAGGTCGTCTTCCGGTCTTCGCCCGCCATCGGGCCCTCCTCCCGTCCCTTTACGAGAGAGACGGCCGGGAGGTTTCGCCGTTCCGGGCCGAGGGCTCGGTTCGCGTTTCCCCTTCACGCCGCGCCCTCCTCCCCGGCGGGGAGGGCGACGGGGCGCCGCACGGCGACGCCGCGGACGAGACCGGCACGCTCCACCGTCAGGGTGGGGCTCCCTCGTCCCTCCTCCACCACCCCCTCCAGGACCAGCGGCCTGCCGGCGGTGATGAGCGCCCCGAAGTCCCGGTAGGCCCGGGGGAAGAAGGTGGCCTCCACGAGGCCCGTGGGGTCCTCCACCGTCACGAAGGCCATGGCCTCCCCGCTCTTCCGCGTGGGGATGCGCTTGTAGGCGATGGCTTGGCCCCAGGCGCGGACCCGCCTTCCCGCCCAGTCCGCGATCCGGCGAGCCATGGCGTACCCCCGGGCCTGCGCCCACTCCGCCAGGGGTGCGAGGGGATGGGCGGTGACGCAGAAGCCCAGGGCGCGGAGTTCGCCCGAAAGCACCTCCGCCAACGTCGGGGGAGAGCCCGGGGAGGCCACCGGGCGGGCGAAGGGCGAGGGGGGCGCCGCGCCCCGGAGGGTGGCCAGCAGGGCGCCGCGGTCCTCTCCGAAGGCGTCGCAGGCGCCGGCGCGGACGAGGGTCTCCCACTCCTCCGGCAGGAGGCGGCGGCCCAGGCGGGCCCGCAGGTCCGCGAAGGAGCGGTAGGGTCCTTCGCCCCGTTCCTCGAAGAGGGCGTCCAGGGCGCAGGCCCGCACGCCCCGGAGGGTGAGAAAGCCGCACCGCAGGAGCCGTTCCTTGCCGGCGAAGTCCGTTTCGGAGGCGTTGACGTCGGGCGGGAGGATGGAGAGTCCCCACCGCCGCGCCTCCTCCACGTAGGCCGCCGTTCCGTAGAACCCTCCCTGGTTGTTGATCAGGGCCGCGAAGAACTCGGCGGGGTGGTGGGCCTTGAGGTAGGCCACCTGGTAGGAGAGCTGGGCGAAGGAGGCGGAGTGGGCCTTGCAGAAGGCGTACCCCGCGAAGGATCGGATCTGGCGCCACAGCTCGTCGAGGATCGGTTCGGCCAGGCCTCGCCCCCGGCCCTTTTCGAAGAAGGCCCGGGCGAGGGCGGCCATCTCGTCCCGGCTGCGGTACTTTCCGCTCATGGCCCGGCGCAGGAGGTCCGCCTCGCCCAGGGAGAGCCCCACGAATTCGTGGGCGACCCGGATCACGTCCTCCTGGTAGACCATGACGCCGAAGGTCTCCGAGAGGAGGGCCTCGAGGTCGGGGTGGGCGTAGGCGGGGGGCTCCTCGCCGAGCCGGCGCCGGACGTAGGCCTCCATCATGCCCGATTCGGCCACGCCGGGCCGAATGATGGAGGAGACCGCCGTCAGGTCGCGGAAGGTGCGGGTTCTCAGGCGCTGCAGGAGCTGGCGCATGCCCGGGCTCTCGATGTAGAAGCAGCCCATGGTGCGGCCCTCCGAGATCACCCCGTTGGTCTTGAGGTCGCCGTAGAGGCGTTCGGGGGGAAAGACGGGAGGCGCCGCCCCGGTGTGGTCCTTGACGGCGGCCACGGCGTCGGAGAGAACCCCGAGGGAGCGGTTCCCCAGGAGGTCGATCTTCACGAGGCCCAGCGCCTCCACGTCGAACATGTCGCACTGGGTGATGGCCACCCCCTTGGCCGCCCGCTCCAGGGAGAGCCGCCGGGTGAGGGGGACGGGGGAGACCACCACCCCGCCGCAGTGGACCGAGAGGTGGCGGGGAAGGCCGTCGAGCCATCGGGCCGCCGCGAGGACCTGCCGCCAGGGCTCCTGGCCGAAGGGGGCCCCCCGGGACTCGGGCCGGGCGCGGAGGGCCTCCTCGAAGCGGTCGAAGGCGGTGTGGGGGATGGCCCGGGCAAGGACCGACACCTCCGCCTCGGGCACCGAAAGGGCCCGGGCCGCCTCGCGGAAGGCCGACCGGGCCGAGAAGGTGTTGTGGGTGGAGATCATCGCGACCCTCTCCGCGCCGTAGGTGCGGTAGACGTACTGGATGACGTGGTCCCGCTCCCGCCAGGAGAAGTCCAGATCAATGTCGGGAGGGTTCCGCCGCTCGGGGTTGAGGAACCGCTCGAAGTAGAGCCCCTCGGCCACCGGGTCCACGTGGGTCATGAAGAGGGCGTAGGAGACCAGGCTCCCCGCCCCCGAGCCCCGGCCGATGTGGGGGATGCCCTGGGAGCGGGCGAAGCGGACGATGTCCTCCACCACGAGAAAGTAGCCCGCGAAGCCCATGCGGCCGATGACCGCCAGCTCGCGCTCCAGGCGCGAGAGGTGGGAGAGGGAGACGTTCCGCACGCGGCGGGCCAGGCCGGCGTAGGCCAGGGCCCGGAGGCGCCCCTCCTCGGTCTCTCCGGGAGCGAGGGGCGGGTGGGGGAGGAGCCACTGGCCGAGGGGGAGATCCACGGCGCAGGAGGCCGCCAGCTCCGCCGAGGCGTCCGCCGCCCGGCCGTACCGGGAGAAGCGGATCTCCGCCTCGGCCGGAGAGAGAAGGAAGTCGCCGGGTTCCGCCTCCGGGGGCAGGTGCCTGGCGGCCCTCAGGAGACGGTGGACGGCGTAGCCCGACCGGTCGGGAAAGTAGGAGGCCGGGGCCGCCACCGCAGGGAGGCCGAGCCACCGGGCCGCCTCGAGAGCCTCGCCGTCGGCCTTCCCCGTCAGACGGACGAAGAGGCTTCCCCGCTCGGCGCCGGCCTTCTTCAGGGCAAAGAGAAGGGCGGGGGCGGAGGCGAGGAGGGCCACGTGGCCGCCGGCCGTCGCGGCGGCGGCCTCCTCGGTCCGGCGAAAGGATTCCGGCTCCAGGCGGCGGCGCGTCACCAGGCGGCAGAGGCGGGAGTAGCCTTCGAGGTCCCTCGCGAAGGCGAAGAGGGAGGCCTTCCCCGTGCGGCCTCCGGCCCCCCGCCTCCCGCCGCCGGGCCGTTCCTCCGGCTCGGTGATCTCCGCCCCCAGGAGCGGCTGGATTCCCGCCGCCCTGGCCGCCTTGGTGAACCGCACGGCGCCGTAGAGGCCGTCGCGGTCGCAGAGGCCGGCGGCGGCGTGGCCCAGGCCGGCGCACGCCTCCGCCAGCGCCTCCGGGGTGAGGGTGCCGGAGGCGAAGGTGTAGGCCGAACGGTTGATCAGCGGGGTGAAGGCCATGGCTCCTCCGGAGACGTGACCACCATCTCCGCAGGAAAATATAGTCACTTATGACCATATTTGCAAGAGGGGGGTCAAACCCCCGGCTTGACAAAACATTTTTGGGGGGATATGTTAGAACTTGACAAACGCGAAAGGCGTTCTCGAAATAAGGAGATCCGGGATGGAAAAGAACGAGAAGGAAAGAGCGTACCGAATTCACATTCGCCACGGGGAGTTCGAACTGGATATCGAGGGGGACCGCGCCTTCGTCGAATCGTACCTGGAAGCCCTCTTTCTCGAAGAGGAAGCGGCCGCCGCCGTCCGCGTCTCGGAGCCGCAACCGCCCAAGAAGGCCAAGGCGCCGGCCCTTCCCAAGGCCGGCAAGAAGGGGGGCCGGCCTCCGAAGGCCAAGGCTCCCGCCGGGACGGCTCCCGCCGAAAAGAAGGAACGAAAGCGGAAGTACGGGAAGGTCGAGATTGACAAGAAGGCCCTCGCCGCCTTCACCGCCGGCAAGAAGGTGAAGAGCAACAAGGAACGCTACCACCTCTACCTGCAGTTCCTGAGGAGCGCCGGCCACAAGGAGGCGGCGGACGCCCACGTGCAGGCGTGCTTCCAGGCCGAGGGCCTGCCGGTTCCGCCCACCGGACGGCAACACTTCCGCACGCTGATGGCCCAGGGTCTGGTCCGCCCCGGAAGCCGGCGGGGCCTGTGGGCCCTCACCGACGAAGGGGCCGCCTTCGACTTCGGCGGCGCCAAGGGAGCCGGCCAGAAGGGCGGCGCCCGGCGAAAGGCCCGGGGCAAGGCCGGTCGGAAGCCCGCCCGCAAGGCCTCCTCCAAACCCGCCAAGAAGGCGGCGGCCAGGAAGGCCGGAAAGCCCGCGGCCAAGAAGGCCGCCCGGAAGGCCGCGCCCAAGGCCGGGAAAAAGGCCGCCAAGCCGGTCGCCGCCAAGGCCCGAAGGGGCCGGCCCGGCCGAAAGCCCAAGGCGGCGCCGGTTCCGGAAGCGCCGGCCCCCGAGCAGGCCGCCGCGCCCGCCCCGGAAAAGCCCGCCGAACCTTCCGAATCGGCCTGAATCCTTGACCGGGGAATGGCCTTCCCCGGCGGGTGTTGGTAGAATGCGGGGGCGGTCCCGAAGGGGCCGCCCTCTTTCCTTCTCCGCGGAGGGCTCCATGGCGGCTCGGTTTCAAGGGGTGGACTACTACGGCCTTTCGGACCTCCTCACCGACGACCAGCGCCTGGTGCGGGACACGGTCCGGGCTTGGGTGGAAGAGCGGGTGCTCCCCGTCATCGCCCGCCACTACGAAGAGGGAACCTTCCCCCTCCACCTTGTCCCCGAAATGGCGGCGATGAACCTCTTCGGGCCCACCCTGCCCGAAGCTTACGGCGGTGCGGGCATGGACAACGTGGCCTACGGCCTGGTCATGCAGGAGCTGGAGCGGGGGGATTCGGGGATCCGCTCCTTCGCCTCCGTGCAAAGCGCCCTGGTCATGTACCCCATCTTCACCTACGGCACGGAGGAGCAGCGCCGTCGCTTCCTTCCCGCCCTGGCCCGGGGGGAGAAGATCGGCTGCTACGGCCTCACCGAACCGGACGCCGGCAGCGATCCCGGAAGCATGAAGACCCGCGCCGAACGGAGGGGCGAAGGGTGGGTCCTGAACGGCACCAAGATGTGGATCACCAACGGCTCCATCGCCGACGTGGCGGTGGTCTGGGCCAAGACCCCCGATGGGATCCAGGGCTTTCTGGTGGAGCGGGGCACGCCGGGCTTCTCGGCGCCGGAGATCAAGGGCAAGCTTTCCCTCCGGGCCTCCGTCACCTCCGAGCTGATCCTGGAGGAGGTCTTCGTCCCCGAGGAAAACCGCCTTCCAGGGGTCAAGGGCCTCAAGGGTCCCCTCTCCTGCCTCACCCAGGCCCGGTACGGCATCGCTTGGGGGGCCGTGGGGGCCGCCATGGCCTGCTACGACGAGGCCCTCCGGTACGCGCAAAACCGGGTGATGTTCGATGGACCCATCGCCCGCTTCCAGCTGGTGCAACGGAAGCTGGTGGAGATGCTGAACGAGATCACCAAGGCCCAGCTCCTCGTCTGGCGGCTGGGCCGGCTCAAGGACGAAGGGAAGATGCGCCACACGCAGGTGAGCCTGGCCAAGATGAACTGCGTGGCCATGGCCCGGGAGTGCGCGCGCACGGCCCGGGACATCGAAGGGGCCAGCGGCATCCTCACCGAATACGCCGCCATGCGGCACATGCAGAACCTGGAGAGCGTGTATACTTACGAGGGGACCCACGACATCCACGTGCTGGCGGTGGGTGCCGACATCACCGGCTTCGAAGCCTTCCGGACCGCCCCCGGTCCCCCGAGGCCCGGAAGCGGAGGCCGGCCGGAGTGACCATGAGAAGAGGCGCCAAACTCCTTGGGGCGGCCGCCGGGTTTCTGCTCCTCCTGCTGGCGGCGGCGTGCGGTTCGGGAGAGGGCGACGTCCCCGCCGGCCTGAACCCCGGCCCCCCCATCCGCAAGGCCTTCCAGCTCTCCCTGGAGCAGGCGGGCCGGGAGATCCAGCAGGCCGCCAGGTCCCGGGGCGAGGTCCCCCAGGGCGAAGGGCGGGAGGTCTTGCTGGCCGCCGGAGTCCGCACCGTCCCCCAGTTCGACCCCTGGGGCGGCGAGGTGAAGTACGCCGGGGAGGGCTCCCGCTTCACCCTTTCCTCCGCAGGCCCGGACGGCCGCTGGGGGACCGACGACGACGTGGTCGTCACGGGCGGCGAATGAGCGGGAGCGGCCTTTCCGACCCGGTCCTCCTGGACGGCTCCTCCCTGACGCTGGAGGCCCTGGAGCGCGTGGCAAAGGGCGCGCCGGTGGCGCTGGCGCCCGGCGCCCTCGAGAAGGTGGCCGCCTCCGAGGCCTTCGTCCGCCGCGCGGTGGAGGAGGGGCGGGTGGCCTACGGCATCACCACCGGCTTCGGCCACTTCGCCACCGTCACCATCCCCCGCGAGAAGGTCCGGGACCTTCAGCGAAACCTCATTCGCTCCCACGCCGTCGGCGTGGGGGAAGCCCTGCCCGACGAAGCGGTGCGGGCCATCGTGGCCCTGCGGATCCACTGCCTTTTGAAGGGAAGGTCCGGCGTCCGGGCCTCCACCCTCGAGGCCCTCGCCTCCCTTCTGAACGCCGGAATCCACCCGGTGGTGCCCTGCCAGGGCAGCGTGGGCGCATCGGGGGACCTGGCGCCGCTGGCCCACGTGGCCCTCTCCCTCATGGGGGAAGGCACGGTCCGCTTTCGCGGCGTGGAGCGGCCGTCGGCGGAGGCCTTGAAGGAGGCGGGACTCCAGCCGGTGGTTTACGAGGCGAAGGAAGGGCTGGCCCTCATCAACGGAACCCAGGGGATGGCGGGACTTCTGGCCCTGGCCTGCGGGCGTGCCCGGCGCCTCCTTCGGGAGGCCGACGTGGCCGGCGCCCTGAGCCTCGAGGCCCTCCGCGGCACCCGCCGCGCCTTCGACCCCCGGATCC
>Ga0272448_1004530_pt1 | contig 15791 bp, 11 predicted proteins | sample YNPCB0191_FD_202220 | JGI IMG/M metagenome (GOLD analysis project Ga0272448, IMG submission 202220) | Hot spring sediment microbial communities from Yellowstone National Park, WY, United States - YNP-CB-019-1 | ecosystem: Environmental > Aquatic > Thermal springs > Hot (42-90C) > Sediment...
CTGCCGGCCGGTTTGGGCGTCCCACAGCCGGGCCGTCCCGTCCCCAGAGCCAGTCAGGACCTGCCGGCCGTGCGGACTAAAGGCTACGGAAAGGACCTCCTCCGTATGTCCTTCGAACCGCCGGAGATCCTGGCCTGTTTGGGCGTCCCACAGCCGGGCCGTATGGTCCCAAGAGCCTGTCAGGACCTGCCGGCCGTCCGGACTAAAGGCTACGGAAAGGACCAAGTGCGTATGTCCTTCGAACCGCCGAAGCTCGTGGCCTGTTTGGGCGTCCCACAGCCGGGCCGTCTTGTCCCAAGAGCCAGTCAGGACCTGCCGGCCGTCCGGACTAAAGGCTACGGCCCAGACCAAGTCCGTATGTCCTTCGAACCGCCGGAGCTCCTGGCCTGTTTGGGCGTCCCACAGCCGGGCCGTATGGTCCTTAGAGCCTGTCAGGACCTGCCGGCCGTCCGGACTAAAGGCTACGGACTCGACCCAGCCGGTATGTCCTTCGAACCGCCGGAGCTGCCGGCCGGTTTGGGCGTCCCACAGCCGGGCCGTCCCGTCCCAAGAGCCTGTCAGGACCTGCCGGCCGTCCGGACTAAAGGCTACGGACGCCACCGGGTCCGTATGTCCTTCGAAGCGCCGGAGCTGCCGGCCGGTTTGGGCGTCCCACAGCCGGGCCGTACCGTCCGAAGAGCCTGTCAGGACCTGCCGGCCGTCCGGACTAAAGGCTACGGAGTGAACCCATCCCATATTGGTTGGGATATCCACCGAGTAACCGTTCACGGGGTTCTTGCCTTTGCCGTAACCGTTCACGGGGTTCTTACCTTTGCCATGCCTGCCGGAACCCCTCGACAGCAGGCACGCAACTGCGGTCTTGAACAGCGGCTTTCGCCCGATCTTAAACAGCGGGTTTCGCCCGACTAGCGCCCTCTTGAACAGCGGGTTTCTCCTTGTCAATCGCCCCCCGAGATTTTGCCAGAATTCTTGCCTTCAGCGGGCAGCCGATGGATCTTGATCCCGCCGCGGGGAATGGGTATCTTCCCGCCCTAGGAAGGTGCGGGAAGTAACCCGCGGTGCCGGCGTGCCCCACCGCTGAAATGGGAATGGGTATCTTGCCGCCCTAGGAAGCTGCGGGAAGCAATCCGCGGTGCCGGCGTGCCCCACCGCTGAAATGGGAATGGGTATCTTGCCGCCCTAGGAAGGTGCGGGAAGCAACCCTTTGCCTGAACTGGGAGCATCGGGCGCAACGGGTGGCGACGCTGGAGGACACACTGCTCCAGCCGATCCAGCGTCGCCCGAGGACTAGCGCTCCTGCGGCTGAAGACCTCCAGAAAGATTGACGGACAACCCGCTCCAGACGATCCAGCGTCGCTGTTGCCGTGCGGCCCCTAGCGGCATCCCCCGCTCGCTGCCTTTCGGTTGTCCTCCGTGGTCCCCCCGGCGACGCCGTGAACGGTTACGGCGCTGGAAAGCAAATCGTTTTTCATCCAGCGGGTGGGCACCGATGGGTTCAAGATTTACCACAAAGCGAAGATCGACAAGGCGGTCCATGATCGGCGGGCGTCCCTGGATGAAGCGGCCGAGATCAAGCCTGCCATCCGCCAGTTGGTGAAAGAAGAGTTCCAACGCGAAGCCAGTCTGCCGATCGAATATTTCCCAACCGATAGCACAGCAATCCCCGATTCCCCCCGACTCACCCTGGTGGTGGTGGATCCTGAGGAAGAGTGGACGGACGAAGGCAGCCTTCGAGATCGGATCGCCCAATGGACCACTAGCCGCGGCAAAACGCCCCGGCTCTATCCGGCCGCCCTGGTCTGGTGTGTTCGCAAGCGAGGGCGGGACCTGCGAGAGAAGGTGGCGATGTGGCTGGCCTGGCAGCGAGTGGAGAGGGACGTGCGGGAAGGAATCCTTGGCTCCGATTACGAAAAAGCAGACCTTCGCGAGATCGAAGTCAAAATCAAAGACGCCCTGGAGCAAGCCAAAGAGGAGGTCTGGGGGAGTTACCGCTTTGTCCTTCTGGCCGACAGCGCCGCCCCAGGCGGATTACGGGTGATCGACGTGGGAGCCGGCCATTCCAGCGGAGCGGACACATTGTGCGGCCGGGTGATCTCCGCCCTGACGGCGGAAGGACTCCTCAACTCCTCGGTCAGTGCCAGCTATATCGACCGCAATTGGCCTCCCGCCCTCAAACCGACCGGCGCATGGCCACTCCCTGGTCTGCGCCAGAGCTTCTTGAACGGCGCACTGACCCGATTGGTGGACCCGGATAGCGTTCTGCGCGGGAAGATCGTCGAGTTTGTCGAGCGGGGCGAGTTCGGGCTGGCATCGGGGCCCAACCCGGACGGAACTTACGAGCGGGTATGGTTCAAAGAACTTGTCCCGTCCGATGAAGTGGCCTTTGAACCGGGCGTTTTCCTGCTCCCGAAGGAAAAAGCCGCCGCCCTAAAAAAGCCCCTCCAACCCCCACCCGAAGTCGAGCCCCCGAAACCACCCCCCTTTACTCCGGAAAAGGATCGCCGTGACGATACCCCCCCAAAGCCGACACCCACACCCACTACCACGAGAATCCGAGTTTCTGGCAGTATCCCCCCGGAAATGTGGAATCGGCTAGGCACCCAGATTCTAACCAAGCTCCGATCCGGTCGGGACTTGAACATCTCCGTCTTGCTGGAGGCCTCCATGGACGCCCCTTGGGTCGAAGGGCTCCGGGATGAACTCCGGCGGATCATCGGCGAGTTGGGCCTGGAGGGGATGCTGACCGTGGAGTGTACCCACACCACACAGAACCTTGGCCAGACAGTCCATCATGGGAAGCCAATACAAACGATTCGGTCCATAGCTCCGCCAGAAACGCATCGAGCGGGGCTATAGTCTGCGGAAGTTTGCCCAATGGGTCGGCGTCAGCCCAACGTACCTCTCGCTGGTCGAGCAGGGAAACCTCCAGCCGCCTACTGCCGATCGAGTCAAACGCATGGCAGAACTGCGGGCGAAAACCCCGATGAGTGGATCGCCCTGGCGGGCCGAGTGCCGGAGGATTTGCCGAAAATCATCCAAAGACACCCACGACAAATTCTGGAACTTTTGCGCGAAGCTAGCGGCTTGACGGCCCAGCAGATCGAGCGACTTCGGGAGCTGGCCCGAAGGATGAAAAAGAAAAAGGGAACCTCTGAAAAATCCTGAAAATGTAGTGCACGATATGGACTTTCGATTATGTTTTCGGTCTCGAAGGGTGCCGAGGCGCGCTACAACGGATTGGGTGCTCGCATGGCCAGCAGCCCAATAGAGAGGGTTGGCCGAAAAATCTCCTGAAATACTTATCTTTTGCCCACCTGAAGGATTCAGAGGTTCCCAAGGAACAACTCCCTATGGCGTTGAGAGACTCACCATAAGCCAATGCGCCAAGTGCCGGCGCCGGCCACCCGATATTCTCCCACGCCGAATCGGCCTCCCCACAAAAGCCAAGGAAGCAGCACGACCGGCACATCGGTAAACACGGCGCCTCCGACCAGGCCTCGTAAGCAATACCGTTGCGCTTGGCGATGGCTCAGATGCATTTGCCGGAATGGTTTCCAGAAGGCGGCTTGGGTGGGGACGGAATCGGCCAATTGTTTCAGTCCTTGAAAATCCACATGGTCTTCCAGAAGGCCTTGGCCGAACTGCCCAAACGCCCGGCCCACCGTGCGCAGACAGGCTCGAAACAACCGGCCAAAATCCGGTCCGGGGCTGCCCAGACCAGGTGCTCTGGAAGAGCGCTGCCCGGCACACATGGGCTTTGGGTGGGCCGCTCCGTTCAGATCCACACACGCCGACTGCCCCCCGATTTGCCGCTGGGTGTCCTCCATCGGCTCCCCGTGGACCGAGTCGAAAGAATTCCGGCTGTTTTCGCCGGGTTGGGAGGAGAAATGGTTCCCTGGGGGCCGAGGGGAGGGGATTTCCGAGCCATCCCTACCGACTTTGTCCGAGGAGTCTTTGAGAAACAAGGGGGCGGTCAGTTCCAGCCGGAGCCAGGGAATCCGCCCCGCCTCCAGATGGGAGCTGTTCAGATCGCTCACACGGAGCCGATGGATTCCGGCCGGCCAATCGACTTCCGGCTCCATGAGGGTAAAACGTACTTTGATCTTGTGTTTACCTAATCGGAAGGGCACATCGGGCGACTGGAGATATTCGAGGATGAGGTGCCCGGCTTGGATGGCCCGTTGGCCCAGCAGACAGAGGCGGACTTGAACTGCATCGCCCGGCTCGGCCCAGTTGTCGACCGGGAAAAACGGCGCCAGGCAGATGGCCCGCTGACCATCCGCCTGAGCTTTGCCAAACCGCCAATCGGACGGCGGATCCGGCTCAAAGGTCAGCCCGTAGGGGCAGTCCTGCTGATGCGGACAGCCTCGGCAAAACCGCCAGCGACGCTGTTGCTCTTGCGGCGGCCATCGGCAAAAGTGCTGCTTGATCTGTTGGGCCAGCATCCCTCGAATGGCCGGTCCTAGCCAAGGGACCAACGGCCCAGCGCTGGCAAAATCCATCCGTAAAAACTGCGTCTGGACCCAGAGTTCCATTTGTTCACCCTTCGGATTTGGAGGGGCTTCCGAAATTTTCTTGTCTGAGCATCTTGCTTCAGCGGCTCAGAGAATCGACTCCGTAAGGTGGTCGCCTGGAGTTTTGGAGGTGGTTGGGAAGTTTTCGTCTCGCCTCCTGGATGTCCTAGAAGCTGTTCAAGTCCACGTTTGGCTTCCGGGGTGTTTCGGAAGTTTTCGTGGGAGCCGCCGTGGGGCGAATCAGGAGGTCCAAGGCTGGTTAGCGGTTCACCTGCCAGAGCTCGAATTTTTCGGTAAAGGGTTTGGGGCGACGTGTATTTTTATCCATTTCCGCCTGGCAGACCAAAGCAAAGCTGCCCGTCGGCATCGCATCGTACAAAGCTAAATTCATGATTCGTTGCCCCGGAGTTAAGTCCACCACCAGCCGATCTCCGGACATCCTATGTAAAAAGTCCCGGATGGCGTTCTGGAATTCCTGAAGCAGTTCTTCCCGCGTTTGCCCGGTAAAACGATGCTTCTTCAATGCGCAATCCTCTCCTATCGTCTCTTCGACCATCGGGATTTCGGTGGCCATCTCCTCATTATACAGCAGTAAACACTGTTGAGGTTGCAGCACCCCTACCGTCAATGCCTGCAGATCAAATCCTTTGCTGACAATGCTGACCAACAGGGGGGCTTCCTCCCGGAACCGAGGGACCTGTTGGTGGATGGCAGGTCGCCAGGCTTCTCGCACCTCGGGTAGAATATATTCCCTATAATATTGGCGGGCTTTGGCGTCGTCGGGAATGCGAAGGAAGTAGGCGGAACGTTGTTTTCTAGAGGCCTCCGGCCCCGGCGGCACTTCCAACTGATCCAGATATTCACGGAGCGATTCCCGGAGCTTCCGGGTCCCGGCACGCAGAGGCAAAAGGTGCAATCCATGGGCGCCGGCGTGAAAATATCCGTTCTTTTCTAGTTCCTTTTGTTGTTGCTCGGGCACAAAGAGCACCTTGGCCCCCCACTCGATTGCCAAGGCTGCCTTTTGCGGCAGGCCTTCGATCGGCTGAATGCCGCCATCCGCCCAAGCACCGGTGGCCCACACGGTGGGATCGGGTTTCCCTTCCCATGTAGCTAAAAACAAACCCGCCGCCAAGGAAGCAAACGCGGATTCATACGATCCGACCAGCAACTCTTGCGCCGGGCCTGGAGGGAATTGCTCGATAGCCGGCACAAGCCGCCAATTCGCCTCCTTGACCGACGGCTCTTCTTCGGCTACCTGCTGGAGGACCCGATCGGCAATCCGGCGCAAACCCTCCGGCAGGCGAGGGTCGTGCGCGCCAGACGGTTGATCTGCCGGGCGTCGCTGCCAGCGGAGCGGTAAAACGGCGGCCTCCCGCAGGGCAGGATATTTCTCGGCATTCATCAGCACGGTAACCACCCAGCAACTGCCCGCATCCTGCGGCAGGGCCGGCCGCTCCCTCCACGGCTTGAGCATCTCCGTCCAGATAGGATCGTCGGCCAGATAGGCGGCGGCTTTTTCCAGGACCTCCGGCTTCAAAAGCCAGCGGGAAAGTCCTTGAAGCCCTAACGCTAACCTCCCTGCCTCCCGGTCGGTGAGGGTTTCCGGAGGCTTGGACAACAGGTCTTTCCATTCCGACATCATACGGGGCGGCCTCGGAATCTAGGGTCCGTCGGGGATCAAAAAGGAGGGTCGATAGGGTGCCTCCGGGATAATTTTACCCATTCGGTGGGCTGGAGTCCTGTTCAGGAAAACCTTCCAGGGGAAGTTCTTCCCAAGGGGTAAGGTCTGGGCCGATTTTCAAGGTTGGATCGGCACCTGCCTGGATCGCCCTCTGCAATTCTTCTAAGGAGAAGGCAGCCCGGCCCTGCTCGTCCAAGACGGCCTGCAGCCCGGCCAAGACCACCGGTTGACCGGCCAACTCGGTTGCCTTCGCGGCGTCTTCGGTACGAAAGACTTTCAGATACACCGGTTGACCAACCACCGGTCGCAACGGCACAGGCATATCAGCGATGTACTTTCCCTCCGGGGAACGCCAATGGGCTACCGCCACTTCCGGCGACTCCACCGCTGGTTGGGCCGCCATGGCCATCGCTGCCGGTAATCGTTTGATCATCTCATGCCAACGCCGCCGCATGCGGATGGCCAAGGCCGCCGCAACGAGCACCTCCGGCTGGGGAGCCTCCACGGGAGATGGAGTACTAGGCTGACGCCTTTCCATCATCCGGCGCCACACTTCCCCGGCCGGCAGCGTGCGCCGACAGTATTCTGTAATTTGCTGGTCCACTTTCTCCAACGTGCCGTCCAGCCACCATGGTAAAACCTCCTTGTAATCCCCGGCTAAACTCTGCCGCCAATTGTCTAAAAGCGGCAGTCGAACTACTGTAGAAAGTAATGCCAGGTTTTCTGGCGTTTGCAATGCTCGGTCCAATTCCCCTAGAGCCTCGGTGTAATGGCCGATGGCCTCCCACAGGTCTCGAGACCCTCCTTGCTCTAGATCGGCTTCAAATGCTTCGGAAAGCGCTTCCATAACGAACAACGTTTCCATAAGAAACTCTAGCGTTTCTGCGCATAGGGTTTCTGCTATTTCCGGCTCTGAGGCGTCCCAATCCTGTCCGAGCCGGTGCGCCCGTTCGGTCCATTGCCGCAGGTACTGGATTCCCACTTCTGCCGCTGCCACCGCCACGGGCGGATGTAAAGTGCCGTCGATGTCCGCCGGCGCCTGGACGCCGAAAACCCGGCATCGGCCCAGCGCCACCGCTAGTTGGTACGCCGCTCGTTTGGCCTCTTCAGAAACCGCTTTCGGTTCCCGGGTCTCGAACTCTTCTAGGGAGGCCGCTTCGAGGGCCTCCTGGAGTTCTTCCAGCCAGCCGAACGGATCATTCCCATTGGTCCAGTCTTGGCGCATGGTCATGGCAGTACCCATCCGTACAAAAGATTATAGCGAAATATGGAAATTTGTATAATATATCCGATAGCGGTTTTCGATCTGCTTCACCGGGCAAAGTCCCTCCCCAAATGCAGGCAAGTTGGGGCAGGAAACTGGCACATTCACGGGTGGTCGCACCACGTCTCATTTTCTCCTTCGCAGCCTCGCTGGCGGAGCCGGTGTCGTTTGGGACGTTTGCCTGGGGCCGGGCCGGCCGCCTCCCACGGTTCCAACCGGCCCCGCCACGAACTGCCCGACGCCGCCGATAAAAACCCCCACGTTTGAGGGGTTACAAACCGAAACCCGTACCGATAGTCGGCCTTTTCCGACCGTACTTCCACGCTGTGTTCTGGTCCTGGCAGACATAAGCTCCTCTGATCGGCACTTCGGGGGCAATACCTCCACAGGATCATCTTGACTACCTGTTTCCATCGGCTGCTCCTATCTGTTACTACGCAGGCCGTCTGCGGATAGTAACAGGTCATCAGAAATCCTTTCTGTTTTCTTCCGCAGACAAAGGCGGTAGCCCCGCCGGGCAGCACCAGAAGCCACACTTGGCCACGGCGCCGGCCGGATTTGCCTTTCCCGTATAGCAACGCCAACGGCCGTTCTAGACTCTGCCGGATTTCCTTTCCTATCGCCTCCCATGCCTGACGGGCCGCCTCCGTGTCCGGGGAACCGGCTGGCTCCATCTGCCGAAGCTGCCCGCAGACCTGCTCCGAAAGCATCTCCTCCCACGGCTCCAGGGAAGAACGGATATGCTTCTCATGAATATGTATCCATGCATTCACGTGCAATGCGATGGCGATCCGTGCACCCGCCGGTGCCTCCGGATCACGTGGGTCCGGCAAATCCGGCCATTCGACCAAATACTCCGGTTCCTGGCAGTTCCCTACGCTCATGGCTCTACCTTTCCCGAAACAATTCCCGTAGAATCCCTCTGGCTCGATACCAATGTTGCCGGAGGATATCAAACGGCATTCCCAAATACTCCGCTAAAAGCCGTAGCCGATCCAACGGGTCGTCATACTTGGCTATCTCTGGCGGGGGAAAATCCTCTGTTAACTCCGCCTCCTGACGCCATGCAGACCAGACCTCCCCGGGAATCCGTTCCACCAACCCTGCCGCCGCACAGGCAATAGTTCGTCGCATCGCGGGGAGCTTTCTAAGAATCGCCAATTGCCGCTCCGAAAACACTTCTCTGGCACTAAGCTGTTCCCAAATATCCCTTTGTTTATCGTCGGGAATTGTCTTGATCCATGGCAATTCCTCTTCCGAGGATTCCAAAACAGAAGACTGGACAAATCGCTTCTGCTCGCGCTTGCGCCGCCGGCCCCAATCAATGGCAAAATGATAAAGCACGCGATAACACCATGCCGAAAAGCATCCCACATGAGGATCAAACTGCGACAGCTTTTCCCATACCCACGGTATGGCCTCCGCGATAAACTCCTCCTCCGGAAAGCGGCGGCGGAAAGCCACTCGATTGGCCAAGGGCTTGATATAGCGTTCCGCGAGTTCTTCGAAGGCCCGATTGCGTTGTTCTTCTTGGCCTTGCCGGGTCTGCTGGATCAAGAGGGTGGCGTGTTGGCAAACAGAATGTTGTTCTTCGGCAGCGTTGGACCCCACGGAGAATCCTCCCTTGAGTAGGAAAACCGTCTTCGTCCACCAGAAGGATGCCATCTGAAGGTATCAAATTTTCTCTTCTTTGTCGAGCACCCCTCTTCGTGGGAGATTTGGTAACCGACTTGGCAGTTGGTCCATGCATGACCAGGTTCCCCCGGCCAAGGTTTCCGCTTCAGCACGTTGTCTTAAGGACCTGGCAGTCCAAGAAAAAGCAAAGGGGCCTTTTGGGCCCCGGCCCCTGCGGTTCCCTTCAGGGGCATCTGTGCTGCCTGAGAGCATGGTGGGAGGGGTGGGCAGGCGGATTATTTCATGATGGCCTCCACGGCAGTTTCGGCCGCCTTTTCCCCGGCCCAGTAGCCGCCTATGGCGCCGGCAATTCCGCCGATGGCGCCTCCGATGGCCGTGCCGATGCCGGGGCAGATGGCCGTTCCGATGGCCGCTCCCGCAGCAGCGCCGCCCCAGCCGCCCGCCGCACCGCCGGCGTACCCCACCACAGCTCCCCCCACCGTGTTCACGTGGGCTTTATAGCGCTGCGCCTCCGTGATCTGCCCGGACCGGTAGGCCATTTCCGTCTCGTAGAGATTGTACCCGCGGATACCCATATCGACTGCTATCCCAATCTCCCCGAGTACTTTGAGACCACGCAGCCCCCACGCGCTCGGGATCTCGCTAAGCTTGGCGGCCTGTTGGGCGGCCTCGTTGCCGGAACGGCTGGCCTCAGCAAGTCGCTGGCTGGCTCTTTGGACCTGTCGGCTGGCCGACTTCACGCGCCCTTCGAGGCTGTTATGGCCTTGGGATTCCTGGAATGGTCCACTTTCCGAGGGTGTCGAATTCGCTTGGCCGTTGTTGGGGCGACCGGCTTGTCCCTCGGGAGCGGAAGCTGGCCTAGTCCTCCCATCCTGGGTTGGTTTCGAAGCGGCCTTTTCCGGCGCCGGGTCCATACCGGGGATGCGGTACCTCCGGCCTATTTCCTGCGCCAATCGTTGGGCCTCTGGGGTACATCGGGCAATGTTTTCCACCTTGGGCGGTTTCGGATCGCCCAGGACATGTTCGGTCCGCACGATATGCACTTCCAAGTTGCCCTCCGCGGCTGCTTTGATCACTGCTTCGGCCGCTTCCCGTTCCGCCGCGGAGACGTTCGGGTTATGGAGCACCTGCTCGGCCGACTTGACCGCCCATTCCGGCGTGCCTTGCTGGTAGCCGTAGGCACGACTCAACGGCGAGGTACCTCCCTTGGCCTCCAGCACAATGACCTTCCCCGTCTTGGACTCTCGACAGACTATATCCGGCCCTTGAGGCATCTTTCGTCCCGTGCCGTCGAAGATCCGTTCAAATTGTTGTTCACGTGCATATCGCCGGGCGCCCTCCATCCCAATTTGCTCCGCACTTTTTATCCGCTCTTGGAGAGTGGCATTCAGCCATTCTTGCTGGCCCGGGGTGAGCTGTTTGGTCGATGCGATGTGCTCTTGCCTCAGCAGCCCCGCCCCCGATTGCCACACGTCTATGGGAGACTGAGCCCGACTGGCCGATTCAAGGTCCGGTAGTCTAGGGAGTTCCATCACCGTGGCCGGTTGGCCGCACCCGGCTCCCCCGGTCAGCCCGGCCAACCCCCAAACCACCACCTGAACCACTGTTGTCCAAATCCTGACGACCGTCCATTTCATGACAATGCTCCTCCGAAAGACCGTTTGAAATACCTTTGCCCTATTGATCCGAAGAAATCGCCCACATTTCATAACACTGCTCCTTGAGGAAATCGTTTGGTAACCAACCACTTTATTTTTTTCTACGAGAAGGTCTCGTGTGTTGTAACAAGGTTTCTGGAGTTTCGGATGGATATGCATCGCTTTTCTCCGCTCGTTCGTTGTTCGTAGGCTTCCGATAGAAACTGACGAATACTACGAAATCAAACCACCCTATCTTTTTCTACGGAGGCGGCTATGTTCCTGGAACAGGCGTAACATTTGAGCCAAATGAAGCAGTGGGGATTTTTGCTAGAACCGCCATCAAGGGGCATTCCCGCGAAAGCGGGAATCCAGAAAGAAAGTATTTCCCGAGTTCCCCCTTGCTCAATAGGAACGCCTCGCAAGCACACACCAGCCTGGATTCCTGCTTGTGCAGGAATGAGACATCGCTCCCTCCATTCGGCTAATTACGGTTTTCGTAACTTCGGAGTGTTTCTCGGCGTTTTCTCCGATCGGGCGTAGGGACTCTTAGGGGAGGCTACGTATCCTCTGGCGAGGTGGTAACAGCGTGTTTTCTTACGTGACTGTATCCACCAGGCAGTAGGACCATCCTATGGGGTGTTCGATGCGATTCTGACCCACTGCACCTGGAAGAGGCCCGGTCGGGTAGATACAGTCCAACTAATGCCCGCAGGATACGCATGGGGCCACCTGACTTCGGGAACCGATCCGGAGGCTTTTGGGGCGGGAGCTGGAGCGGTCCCAGCCGCTCCGCCTTCGCCCGGCCTACGGGAACCGTTCCGGCAGAGGCAGGTCCCCGTGCCCCCCTCGCCACAGGGCCACCGCGCATCCAAGAGGCCGGACAGGAGTCCATCCATTTTCCCCCGCAATTTCTCCTCACTGATTCCATAAGGGATCCCAACAGGATCCCAACCTCGTTTACTCGGTTAGGCGCCGGAGGGAGTGAACCAATTGCAAATCCACAAACGAAAAAACTCTATTGGTGGGAACGATTTTGCTCCTACCGGTTGGCGAGCCATATCATAATCCCCATCAGGATAAAAAACGCTATAAGTCGTACATGTAGTTAATTATCTTCGGCACCAAGATATACATATCATAATCCCCATCAGGATAAAAAACGCTATAAGTGGCCACATCTCGCCCGTGGACAAGACCCAAGCCATGGCCAAGGCGAAAAGGATAGCGAATATCATTTCAGGTTGGGGGCCACGATGCACAGCACTCGCCAAAAGAATAAAGAACAGTATCCACAACACGAAGCACATTTTCTCACCCTCCGGCAATCGTCCGGCTTCAGAAGCACCCCCGGTTCAACGGGGTGGGACCAAAGGCACTTGCTTCGGTCTTCCTCCCGGCGGTCCGATGCCATAACTTGGGCAGTTGCTCTGGAGGTTGTCGGTTCCTCTCCGTTAGCATGGGGCAATTGTTTGTGTGGGAGCGGTGTTGCCGGACCGGAGATCGGTTGGCCGGTGGCTTCCACTCCTACGGTTGGCCGCCTTGGACCATCTCCTTTGCCAAGTTCTCAGTTTTCGGACGCCTCCCTCTTCGCTTGCTCTCTGAATAGATCTACGTTTTGGGGCCATCCGGTTGTAACAGGATTTGTAGCCGCCGCTATGCCGGCAATACTTCAAGAGGAGGGGGGAAATAGGGACCCGTAGCCCTCCCCCCGCTGGTATTTGTAGCCGCCGCTATGCCGGCAATACTTCAAGAGGCTCGCTGCGTGCTTCTGCGAGCTCAGGACCGGGGACGGCCCATCTGCGGCCCCCACCACAACCGCTTTCTATCTCTCTAACTGGGCCAGTACATCCAAAAAGTTCTGATAATCGGTATAAACTATCCATGGGCAGGTTGGTTGATGCACTCTAACCCCTTGACCACGGCCAGAAGCTCAGCCCGGCTGGTAAAAAGAAATGGCTCATAGCCACAGGCTTCCACCACTGCCCCCCTGCTTCCTCCAGCCGAAACGCCCAGCTGCCGATCCTTCTTCTATGTTTCCTTAGTTTGACTGTATCTCCCCCTCCGGCCCCTACCAGTTGGAGGGTCTAAGAATCGGATCGAGTACCACCGAGCTGCGCGGTGCGGCTCGGTGGGTAGGTGACCTACCAGTTGGAGGGTCTAAGAATCGGATCGAGTACTACATCGTTCCGGGGGGATACAGTCACGTTAGTGCGTTGCTTGCTCCCTCGGCATAGAGCCTATAACTTGACTGTATTTACCCGGCCAAGCCCCCACAACTTGTAGGTGGGTAAGAATCGGCTCAAACCCAACAGATTGTGGTAATTGCTTCCGGTAGATACAGTCAAGCTAGGTACAGAAAAGAATATCCTAGCTTCATAGAACCTGCCCCTGGCAAATCGCTTCGGTAACATTTGAACCCCCTGGAGGAACCCGCCGCTTCCCTGGCCGTCCCGCGCACGCCAACCGACAGGTTGGTCGGCTGAGGAGGGATTGCGGCGGCAACAGGCTCCTGGATTGCTGCTTACGCGGCAATAAGCATGGGTTCTCTCCATTCGGCTAAAATGTTACCCGCTTCGATGCCTGCTAGTCGCACGGTGGAGTTACTTCTGTACACCTTTTGCAGGAGGAAAAAACCAGCGCATTCCTATTCCGCCGGAAGCCCCATCGTCTTAGAGCAAAATGCCGGCCCCCCCGTCCGATCCCTCAAAGCAAGAAGGTTTCAAGGGCCAGGATAAATCCACCCCACCTTGCGCCAAGCCGAATTTTGGGATCGGCTCTTAAGCCCCCACAGGCTCCCCGGCTAAATCTCGGAGAGGGTACCGGTTATGCGTTTATCTGGTCAGGGCCCAGGCTATTACGGCACTAGCCCAAAAAAGGCCCATCGCTAGGATCAGCCCACAACCAGCCGCCCGTCGCCCGCGATCATAACCGACTCCATAGCCTTTCCGGGAACCTTCCCGTTTGCCCACCTTATAGCCGCTATAATAGCCCATCCCATAGATCAGAATCAGCAAAAAAACCGCTCCCAAAATATCCATCGCCCTCGCCCCTTTTCCTCATCCCAGATATTCTGTTCCAGGCTGCATGCCGCTGCCGGGGAAGAAACCAGATGCGCCGCTTGAAAAATCGACCCTTACCACAGGCCGGTGGTACCAAGAGGCTTTCCAGAAGTTCGAACGGCCTAGCAAACTCCAACCATCGGCAAGCAAACCCCCGGTCTTACCACGTCTGGTTCCACGCTCCGGATCGACTTTCGGGAATCCAAAAAACAAAGGGCCAGCCCCCACCACCCTCCAGACGGTTCCAGGCCTCTGCGCGGCCTAGGGAATCAAAGTTATCCGGATCGGCAGCGAAGTCGGCGACCTTGGCGTTTAGTTTCAATGGCCTCTGCGCGGCCTAGGGAATCAAAGCGGAGGTCAGCATACCTGAAGGCATGTATGTGATTAAGCGTTTCAATGGCCTCTGCGCGGCCTAGGGAATCAAAGGCAGCACATTGTAAGTATAGTCGGATGGATAAGCGGTTTCAATGGCCTCTGCGCGGCCTAGGGAATCAAAGGGACTAGCCATCACATTCTGGGCTGCTGTGGTCGTCCTGGCCGTTTCAATGGCCTCTGCGCGGCCTAGGGAATCAAAGGGACTAGCCATCACATTCTGGGCTGCTGTGGTCGTCCTGGCCGTTTCAATGGCCTCTGCGCGGCCTAGGGAATCAAAGGGCGGGTGGTTCCCTTTTTTTAAGGGAGTACGTTCTATGTTGGTTTCAATGGCCTCTGCGCGGCCTAGGGAATCAAAGCTCTTCTCGCGACGATCGCTTTCTTCGCGACGATTGTCGGTTTCAATGGCCTCTGCGCGGCCTAGGGAATCAAAGCAGTAGGACCCCGGGAGGTCGACCTCTGGCGGCTAGCGTTTCAATGGCCTCTGCGCGGCCTAGGGAATCAAAGTGTTTCTCATACTCGACCGAACTGGGTCCTACTGGGCTGTTTCAATGGCCTCTGCGCGGCCTAGGGAATCAAAGGGTCAAAAAAGCTCTACGAACGGGTCGCGACCCCGGCGTTTCAATGGCCTCTGCGCGGCCTAGGGAATCAAAGGATCATGGGTTGTCTGTCTGTCGGGGCGGGGCATCTTATCGTTTCAATGGCCTCTGCGCGGCCTAGGGAATCAAAGTCCCGTCGGCCAAACCCCGCCTTGGTCGACGGGAAGGGTTTCAATGGCCTCTGCGCGGCCTAGGGAATCAAAGCGCCCCAGAGTTTGCCGCCTATGCGGCCGCGTTCATCGCGTTTCAATGGCCTCTGCGCGGCCTAGGGAATCAAAGAATATTGTCGGACTGGTGCGGTATGAGTGGGTCACAAAGTTTCAATGGCCTCTGCGCGGCCTAGGGAATCAAAGGCAGCACATTGTAAGTATAGTCGGATGGATAAGCGGTTTCAATGGCCTCTGCGCGGCCTAGGGAATCAAAGGTGGCCTCCTCCTGGCCCAACCCTTGCCGGGACTAAAGGTTTCAATGGCCTCTGCGCGGCCTAGGGAATCAAAGGCCGGCCGTCACAAATCGACCTTCCAGTCCGCAGGACCGTTTCAATGGCCTCTGCGCGGCCTAGGGAATCAAAGGGTCCGCGGTCGGCCACCAGGCCACCGCGGAAGTAATGACGTTTCAATGGCCTCTGCGCGGCCTAGGGAATCAAAGTGTGGTGGATGACCCGGCGAAAGCCGAGGCAGCGGCGTTTCAATGGCCTCTGCGCGGCCTAGGGAATCAAAGGCTTAAACAATCGGAGGGGCGCCCACCTGCGGGTGGGGTTTCAATGGCCTCTGCGCGGCCTAGGGAATCAAAGGATCGCGAATGTGATTTTCTCACTCACCCTGTGCCACAGTTTCAATGGCCTCTGCGCGGCCTAGGGAATCAAAGGGCTGGCTACCAATTATTGTATCGCTCACCAGCAAGGTTTCAATGGCCTCTGCGCGGCCTAGGGAATCAAAGGGGGGGGCGACCTGACGACCAGCCCCTCCGCAGAAGTTTCAATGGCCTCTGCGCGGCCTAGGGAATCAAAGGCGGCCGTCTGGGCCGC
>Ga0272448_1004532_pt1 | contig 15788 bp, 12 predicted proteins | sample YNPCB0191_FD_202220 | JGI IMG/M metagenome (GOLD analysis project Ga0272448, IMG submission 202220) | Hot spring sediment microbial communities from Yellowstone National Park, WY, United States - YNP-CB-019-1 | ecosystem: Environmental > Aquatic > Thermal springs > Hot (42-90C) > Sediment...
AGACCAGATAATCCTTGGGCATCTGGTAAAGGATACGCTTGCCATAGTCCTCACCGTCACTCTTGGCACCCAACCAGGCCACCATATTCTGCTTGTTATTGGGCGTGAAGGGCAAGAGGAGAATGAACTCTTCCTGTGTCTCGCCGGGCAGACGCATAATGGCATAGTACGGCTCCATTGCCTGCTCGGTGTCACTGTAGATCTCACGCGGCATCGCCCACTGGTCTTCCTTGTTGTAGAAGGCCCGTGGATCCTGCATGTGATACGTGCGCAGCACATCGGCCTGGACAAGGAAGATGTCCTCCGGATAGCGCACGTGCGCTCGCAACGAGGCCGGCATCTGGCTGATCGGTGTGAACAGCGTCGGGAAGATGCCCTGCCAGGCCCGCACCAGTGGATCCTGATCGTCGGCAATATAGAAGGTTGTCGTGCCATCATAGGCGTCAATGGCCACTTTCACCGAGTTGCGGATGTAGTTATATCCACCTTGGTGCGGCTGGCTGAAGGGGTAGCGATCGGTTGTCAGATAAGCATCCTGTAGCCAGTACAGCTTGCCATCGGCGATGACAATGTACGGATCATGGTCGAGCATAAGGAAGGGGGCAAGCATGCGGATGCGATCCTGGATATTGCGATACATTAGCACCTTGCTGTCGGGTCGAATGGCGTTGCTTAAGAGAATATTGGTATCACCAAAGCGCAGGGCGAAGAGCAGGCGATTGATGTAGGAGCCAACGTTCACTCCATCGGCGCCGCTATAGGTCGTTTCGGCGTTCTGGTCGCCGAGAGGATAGTCGAATTCGGGGATGCGCGTCTTGACAATGACATCGCCATCCATTCGTTCCCCAAAGTAGATGCCGGGACGGTCAATCTTGATGCTGCCCACCGGTGGGATATTCTTGACAATAAAATCTGGCGAGCCGTCAGGCAGTGTCTCGTTGACGGGGCTCATGGCCACGCCATAGCCGTGGGTGTAGACCAGCTTCAGGTTGATCCAGGTTTTGGCCGGCGCCGGCAGGCGCGATTGCGTCAGCTCCCGCGCCGAGAGCATCACCTGGCGGTACCGGCCGTCAATCGTATAGCGGTCAATGTCTATATCGCGGAAATCGTAGTAGGGGCGAATGCTCTGCAACTGGTCGTAGGTATCGAGCAGAGGGCGATAATCCCAAATGCGAATATTCGCCACCGTGTCGGCATTGTGGGCAATGTCCTCGGCGCTGGGCGAGCCGATGCCGGGAAAGGTTTGTTCCTGGATGGTATCGAGGCCAAAGGCCTTGCGGGTCGCTGCGATATTGTAGGCAATGTATGGCGCCTCTTTGGTCAGCTCGTTTGGTTTCACCTCGAAGCTCTGAATGAAGGTCGGATAGACCTGGGCGAGCAGCAGGGTGACCACCACCCACACGCCCGCCGTTATAGCCAGGGCGCGGGTGGCGCGCACGACCACGTTGGCAAGCAGCACAACGGCCGCCAGCACGGTGATAATGGTGAGAATGTTGTAGGCCGGCCACTGGGCATGCACGTCGGTGTAGCTGGCGCCGTAGACGACACCACGTGTGGAGTAGACCAGGTTGTAGATACTAAGCTGGTAATTCCAGGCAAAGAGCAGCAGGAAAAGCGCGCCCAGGCCCGAGAGATGGGCTTTCACCCCAGGCGTCAGGCGGAACTGGCCGAGGGCCAATGCGTAGACGATGCCGACCGCAGCGGCGATGATCACTACGCTGACCGATAGCCAGCCTTGCGCCAGGCTGTAGACCGGCAGGCTAAAGACATAGAAAGACACCTCGCGGTTGAACACCGGGTCGGTCAGGCCGAAAGGCGTGGCGTTGAAGTAGCGCAGGATTGTCTCCCAGTCGGCCTGGACAATCAGGCCCATGAAGATGGCCAGCACAATGCCGACCACCGTTGCCAGTGACAGAACAGCACGTGATCTGGCCGCGCCCAGTGGCGACAGACGGCGAGCGATCAGGATGTTGATCATGTACAGGAGAAAGAAAACACTGGCGGCTACCACGAAAATGCCCAGGCGCGCCAGGATGCGTGTCGTAAAGACACTGCCCTGACCCAGGCTGCTGAACCATAGCCAGTCGGTGTAGAAGGCCGGCAACGCCTGTAGCAGAAAGATCAGCAGCACGATGATGGCTGCTCCGATCAATATCGGCAGCCGGCCACGCATATTCCTCATTTCTCGCTCGACATCGAAGTTCGGCATGTCGAAGTCAATGTCACCGGGGCGACTCCGCCGCGGGCGATAGAAGTAACCCATAGTCGCATACCTCCTGCCTTTCTATACGTACCAGGATCAAACTGGTTGCAACTCATCGGACGCCACGACACCTGCCGGTCGTCTGGACACCTCTACATGTTTGCACTCACGCCGGCACATCTCAAAACCACCCGAATATGGTATAATTCCAGTGGTGTGGTAACCGTTGACCGTCGCGGAGCAACAGGCAGTCCCGCGAGAGTCTCGTGACCGGGACGGTGAACCGGTTACCTCGCCGACTTCATCCCCGAGCGCCCGATATTGTCGCTCACGGATCGTGAATGCACCTGCGGAGAATATGTCGTTGACACAGATAACAGTCTTGACGGTCAACTGGGCCGGATCCTACGGTGGGGCAGAGAAGTATCAACACACCATGATCGAGGGGTTTGACCACAGTCGGTACCGTTTCATCTTTGCCTCTCCGCCAGGCGAATGGCCGCAGCGTCTACGCGCAGCCGGTTATCGCCAGTTCGATGTTCCTCTTCGCCCGGGGCTGGACATCACATCGGTTCTGCTCCTACGCCGGATCATCGAGCAGGAAAAGGTCGCCATCGTTCACGCCTTGCAGTCACGATCCTTGCTTCAGGCCGGTCTGGCGGCACGACTCTGTGGCCGGGTCGGCGTTGTCCAGACCGAGTACAACATCACCATGAACTGGTATCGCAGCGGACAGTATCCCTGGTACGTCCGCCTGATCAACAATCCGGCCCGTCGTCTGGTTGTGCACGTTCTGGCCGACCACATCATCTCCTTAGGGCAGAGTGGTAAGGACTATTACACGCAGATTCTCCATGTACCCGATCACAAAGTATCGGTCATCCCTGGTCCCCATCCGTTGCCACCCGAGCGGCCGGCCCCTGCCAATCCCCAGCCGATCATTGGCACTGCTGCCGAGTTGACGGAACGGAAGGGGCTCACCTACCTGATTGACGCTGCGCCGATTGTTTTGGCCAGGTATCCCGGCGCCCAATTCTTGATCATGGGACGTGGACACCTGGAGCAGAGGCTCAAGCAGCAGATCGCCGAACGTCATCTGGAACAGAGCATTCATATGCCCGGCTTTGTTCCCGATGCGGCGGAACGCATGGCCGGATGGGATGTCTTTGTCCTGCCTTCCCTATCCGACCTGTACCCGCGAGCAATCCTCGAAGCCATGGCCCAAGGGCTGCCGGTCGTCGCTACCCAGGTTGATGGGGCGCGCGAAATGATCGTCCACGGCGAAACCGGTTTCCTTGTCCCGCCGGGCGATGCTGAAGCACTGGGGCAGGCAATTCTGCGTGTGCTCGATGACCGCTCACTCGCTCACCAGATGGGGCAGCGGGCGCGGCAACGGATCGCCGAGGTGCACAACGTTGCCGGTGTTGTCCAGCAGATCGAAGCAGTCTACCGGCAAGTCCTGGCGAAATACCATAGAGAGACGAACGATGCCGGAGGCTAACCGTGCGTGAAGCGGCCAGCGGACGGCAGGTGGCCCGCACGGCGAGCCTCCTTACCATGCTTGCTCTCGCCGGCAAGCCTGTCAATTTCCTTAAAGATATTGTCGTTGCTGCCCTCTTTGGCACAACGGCTGCCAAGGATGCCTATCTGGTCGCTTTCGCCTTGCCCGATCTGATCAGCGGGCTGGCGATCGAGGGGTTGAGCGGCGTCTTGGTTCCGATCTTCACCGAGTATGCCAGCAAAGGCGACGAAGAGCATGCCTGGCGGGTGGCATCGAGTATTGCCAATGCCATCGTCGTCCTTCTGTCTATCATGACACTTGTGGTGCTCGTGGCAGCACCTCTCCTGGTGTCCCTCTTGGCCCCTGCTTTTCCACCCGATACCCACGCCCTGGCCGTACGACTGGCGCGGTTGATGGCCGTGAGCATGATCTTCATGGGCATGCAGGGGCTGGTGGCCAGCGTGCTCAATGCACATCAGCGTTTCGCCGCTCCGGCTCTGGTGCCGCTGGCTTTCAACAGCGCCATGATCGCTGTGGTCGTGCTCACGTCGCACACCCTGGGTATTGACGGCCTGGCCCTGGCGACAATTGCCGGCGCGCTATGCATGGTGTTGGTGCAACTGCCGCGCTTACCCTGGCAGCGCCTCCGCTACTATGCCGTCATTGATCTGCGCGATGAAGGGACGCGACGGTTCACACGCCTGGCCGGGCCGCTGATCCTGGGGACGCTGGTCTTGAGCTCAACCGGCATTATCAACCGCATCTTCGGCAGCTTCTTGCCGGCCGGCAGCCTGGCTGCCCTGGATTTTGCCTTGCGCACGACAGGTATAGCATACGTCGTTGCCCCGGCATTGGCAACGGTGCTGTTGCCTACACTGTCGCGTCAAGCCAGCCTGGGGCAGTGGGCCGATTTCCAGGCGCGGCTCATGTTGGGTGTCAAAATACTGCTTCTGGTCAACCTACCGGCCACCGCAGGTTTGATTCTGCTTAGCCAGCCGATCGTGCGCCTGCTATTTCAGCGCGGCATCTTCGACCAACACTCCACGGCCGTTACCTCGGCGGCGTTGGCCTGGTACTCGCTTGGCCTGGTCAGTTACGGCCTTTACTATCTCTTGATCAACACCTTTTATGCCCTGCAGAATACGATGATCCGTATCCAGGCTGGGCTCGTCTTGGTGGCGACGTATATCGTTGGTAATCTGGTTTTGGTCAACATCATGGGGGCAAATGGCATAGCCTTGTCCTACGGCCTGGCGCATACGGCCGCCTGCATTCTGCTGCTGTTTCGCCTGGGCCGACGATTGGCGTGGCACGTGGAACGAGCGGTGGCAGGGTTCGCCGGGCGCGTGTTGATGGCAACGCTGTTCATGAGTACCGTCGTCGGCCTTCTTCACTCGAGCATTGGACCTGACGCGTGGCAGGGAACGTTCGTCAACGTCGCCGCGGCGACGCTGGCGACGGGTGGGGCAGGAATCGCAGCCTATGGCACGGCATTATGGCTATTGGGAGTTGACGAGATACGCCATTTACGCTCGTTTCTGTAGCAACCTGCCCTTCGTTCTACCTGCTCCCTGATGCCGTATTGTTCATATTTCGTAATGCTTCGGCGGCAGCCATCTGCTCGGCCTCGCGCTTGCTGCGCCCGCTACCGCGCCCCAACACCTGATCGCCGGCGCTGACTTCGACCACAAACTGCGGCTCATGATCCGGCCCGCTTGTCTCCACAACACGATAGACGGGGGTAATGCCGAGCAACCCTTGCACCACTTCTTGCAGCATGCTCTTGTCGTCGCGATCCAGGCGTCGGCGTACAACCTCTTCTAGAACGGGGCCAAACTGCGTCACAATAAAGTGGCGGGTCACCTCAAGTCCCCGGTCAATCAGCATGGCACCGATAAGCGCTTCATAGGCGCTGGCCAGAATCGCCGTTCGCGCCCGGCCACCACCGGCCTCTTCGCCCCGGCTCATCAGCAGATAATCGCCCAGATGCAGCTCACCTGCCAGGCGAGCCAACGTCGGCGCTTTGACGACGGCAGCGCGCAGCGAGGTCAGCTCACCCTCGCTCATCTCCGGGTAACGGTGATAGATGTGCTCAGCGATAACCAGCCCCAATACGGCGTCGCCCAGGAACTCTAGCCGCTCGTTGGACGGTAGCGCGCTATCAGGATGCTCGTGCAGATAGGAGCGATGGATCAGGGCCTGGGTGAGCAAGCCGCGGTCGCCGAATCGCACACCAATTGCTTCTTCCAGAGAATCAGGACTCTGCGGGTAGGCTGACGCACTCATGTGTGTTCCCGCCACTTCAGAGATATTTCTCCACACCTTCAATCCGCCAGTCGCGCTGTGCCGTATTCGGGTGCGGGCGGAAGGGACGCCGGCATTCGGCAATGCTTTGCCCCACCACAGTGATCTTTGCCAGGTCACCCACTCCCAGGCCCTTGAGCTTGCAGTAGTGTAGGTATCCTACGTCGTCTATGTTGTAGCCCATCAACGCCGCAGCGACGGTGTCGGCAGCCAGAAAGTCTGTACTGGCGACGGCGCAGCGCAAATCCACCGGATCGCCGCTGGTTGGGCCGTCGCCTTCCATGCCCACAAAGCCGTCAATCACGGCCAGGTGTGGATAGACGAGCGGCGCCAAACGACAGAGATTCAGGTTGATCAGCGGATAGCCCATGTGCATGGCATTCTTGTCGCTGCGCATGACACGCTGCACCACCATGTTTCTGATCGGCCTCAGGGCAGGATCATTCTTGATGGCACTGGGGACGAGCCGGTTCAGCGTACCCATGATCTGCATTGCCGGACCTGTGCCGCCTTCGTCGCGCTGATCGCGAATCAGACTACCCATGACCATATTCTTGAGCGAGAGGGTGATGAACACCGATTCGTGGGTCTTGGGTGGCCCAACCGAGATGCGCAAATCGCTTTCGACAACGAGCCTGGACAGCCGCAGGGGCATGTCTCTGAAACTGTGATCGTAAACTGGCGCTTCGATCCACGGGCCACGGTTCAGATCTACCAGTTCAACCTTGTAATCCCTGGCCAGATCGGTATAGCCGAGGAAGCGGAAGGCATCAAAGGTATCGCCGATGGCAGAACCCTCGGCGATGGTGATGACGGTGTTTGTGCGCGGGCGCAGGAAATCCAGCACCGCGCGCACGGCATCTACATGGGTCATTGCCAGCGGCCTGTGTGTGAGGACGAAGTTCGGCTTGATTAAGATGCGCTCTTTGCCGCGCAGATCAATGTGGTCGGCGATCAGGTCGAGGGCTTTTGCCACATTGCCGTAGCGGTCATCGCCTTTGACCAAGGCGACGGTTGCCGATCCTGCTCTATTGTCTCTATGAACGTCCATGCCTGTTCTCTCTTTCTGCCACGACATAGCGATGATGCGCCCAGATGGCCTTAACCTGCCAGGGCAGGGGCGCATGTTCAAGGAATGCGTAACGCATCACCTTATCGCGCAATGCGGGGTTCTTGCCCGTATAATAATCCATGGTGCTCCACTGCCAGGACGATCCTTGAAAACGGTCCTGCACGCTCTTGCTCTTGATGCCCAGCCGTTGTAGGAACTCTGCGGCCGGCATAACCGTATCGGGCCAGGGTGGAATATCCACAACCCCATCACGTACCAGGCGCAGTCCTGCTGCCCGCAGCAGGCGCTTGATCCGCCCGAGATCACCCCATCGTTCGTCAACCGTGGTAAAGAACGATTTATCCACAACGTACTTACGCAAGAGATAGCCCACCTGCCAGCGATTGGGCATAGCGATGAAGACGATTCGGCGTGTCACCCGCGCCATCTCCGCTAGTAAAGCCTCTGCCTGCGGCCCAACGTACCACAGCGCGGCGTGATTCCACACCAAATCGAACGAGGCATCGGCGAACGGCAAATGGGCCAGACTTGCCTGCTGCACTAGATGGGGTTCTAGACCGAGTTCAGCCCACACCCGCTCGATGTCTCGCAAACGCTCGCTGTCGCTATCCACAAGCCACACAGAGCAGCCCGACCGCGCCAGGCCCACCGAGTTGATGCCAGAGACGCCGGCCATGCCGTAGATGGGCACTTCGAGCACGCTGGTGACGCCATAGCGGGCGCGCAGGTCATCGAGCAGGTCGTTGAGAACAAAGCGCTCGTAAACCAGCCCCAAGCCTTCATTGTAATCTGTCATCCAGCGCTTCCAGGCTGGAGCCGCTGAAGCTGAAGTTGGTAGCTCCGTCATCCTCGACCCTATCCGCTCTACTCACTGATAACGGCAATGCGCGCAGTCAAGAGCGGCAGGCGGCCAAAGAACGGCCGCTCTACCGCGATCTCCGGCGGACGAGCCAGCGAAAAGCGTCGTGCAATCTCCTGGCCGGCCATTTCGACCGTTTTGCCGGCTGCCAGCCGCTGTACGTCTTGCCGGTCAATCGCCGCCTGGCTGCGGGCTGTAGCCGTGATCTGCAATGTCAGCACGCCGTCACTGTAGCGCACGCTGCCAGGCGTTCCGATAGTGATACTGTCTGGTAGGATGATGAAGCCGGGCGGCACCCGGTCGCGCAGGCGCGCCAACACCAATGTCTTCAGATCATCGCCATCCAAGACAAGGCCGCTTACGGTCGCCCGCACCTTACCCGTCAGATATGTACCTTCGGCGTCGAGTGGCTTGTCAAATGATGACTCGTTGACGGCTATGGTCAGGGTTTCGGCAGGTAAAATATCACCAGGCTGAATCGCCTTTAATAGTTCGCTGTAGCTATTGGCCTGTATCTTCTTCAGAATGACATCACGCAGAGTAGCGCGATCCTGTAAGGTGACGAAGGACACCTGTTTTTCGCTGCCGTCTTTTGTGTCTTCATCGTTGAGAACGCTCACCTGAAAGGCAAGCGTGCCCTCGACGACATTGATTGTGCCGGCTTTGACATTGCCGTTTGGGCCTGGATCAATGGCCTTGATAGGCACGCGCACGGTGGCAAAGGCGCCGGCGGGCAAAGAGGCTTCCTCTTCGGTGCGGAAGCGCACACTCTGACCGGTGGACGTGCGCACGACTGTCCCCTTGGGGATGGTGATTGCGCCGAGGCTGCGGCTGGCGAAAACGACGGTCCCGGTCGCAGCGGCGTCAGGCACACGTTTTTGGCCGGTTGTTTCCACCTGACCGGTATCCTCGATGAGCACTTGCACAGACCTGGCCGGCAGTTGCCCCTTGTCGGCGTCGAGCACCCGAATCTGCGGTCCGCCCGTTATGTTGATCGTGGTCGTCAGCATTTCGGTGGCCGGCACCAGGCGGATGACGGCCGATGGCATGACCAATCCGGCGGCCAGGGAGATGGTCACCGCGCCAACCATCACCAAGACGATCGCTACGAGCCAGAAACCTGCGCCGACAAGGCGACGATAGATGGGAACAGGCGGCAATCGTGGTGCGGCAGCCAGAAGATTGGCGTCAATCCCCCCTCTCTTGCGTGGAGGTATTTTATCAATATCATGATAGACGGCGAAACCGTAGCGACGGCACATATCCTCCGTGGCGCGATCCCTTGTAACAATGATGATCGTGATGCCCGTCTGGGCAGAGTAACGTTGCACAAGCCTGACGCCCACCACCTGCCGCAAGACGGCAACGTTATCTGGTATGACCAGAATAAGGGGATCGGCCTGGGCGCGTCGCAGACGCTCGCGCAGGCTGGCAATATCATCATCGGCCGTCAAGTAGACAATGTGATCAACACTCACGCTAATCCCATCCCATGTAAGACCTGTTGCAGCGCCCGCTGTTGTGGGCTGGTCGTCGCCCGTCGCGCCGCTGCCACTGCCCAGGCAGCCAGGGACACCGGAACGACAAAGCTCTCATTATTGGTTTGATGTGTCCGGTCGGCAATCACGGCAAGCTGGCGTGGCTGTATGGTGGTTATCTGGGGCTGACGGGCAAAGGGTAGGACGCGCAGCCAGGGGTGAGCACGCGCCGCCCTTACCAGATCGGGCAGGGCAGCACCGCCACCGCCGAGAAACAGGTGGGCAGGCAGCGCCTCATCGCCGGCCATCTCCTGCAACAGGGCTTGCAGCCCATCGAGCCAGGTCTGAATGTCTTCGCCAAGGGCGGCGCCGAGTTCGGCCGTGCGCGTTGCATCCAGGCGCCCGCCGGCGTAGCTGCGCTTTATTTCCTCGGCGGCAGCCAGCGGCACGCCGAGTGTGCGGCCAATCCGCCGGGCAAACGACACGCCTCCCATCGGCAGAGTGTAGAGGGCTTCTATGCCACCATGACGCACAAGGGCAATATCGGTACAATCGCCGCCCACGTCAACAATGATGGCATCGCCATGCCCCACAATGTAGGGCGTCCGCACCAGGGCACCGACCCCGCTCAAAATCGCCACCGGATGCAGGTCGAGTGCTGTGGCCACAGAGCCAACGGCAGTGAGATAGGCGACAGGTGCGAAGACGTTGGATAGACGCACTTCGACCTGTGTGCCGGTACTGCCCACGACGTTGTTGACGATGCTACCATCCACCAGGACACGCAGGACACAGGCGTCAACCAGGCCGACGTCAATGTCGGCCGTACCATGCTCTTCTGCCACGGCCGTGCGCGCCTGCCGCAGAACCAGGCGTTCGGCCCGGCGAATGATTGCCTGCAGCTCGCTCTCGCTGATGCGCTCCTGTGGTCGAGGACGGCGTATGGCCAGGGACAGGCAAACACTCTTGAGCATGGGGCCAGAGATGCCGACAATCGCACGATCGGCGATGAGCTTATCACCGACGATCGTTTCGGTCAAGGACTCGGCCTGAACAAGAGCTCGTTCGCACGCTTCGGCTGCTTGCTTCGCATCCGAGAGCATACCATTGACGATCGCGCCTGAATGATGAGCCTGCCGTCCGGCGCCGATAATGGCCGCCTGCTCTCCGTCAACAAGCACGACCAGCGCCTTGGCTTCGACAGTGCCAAGATCCAGAATGGCGTAGAGATCTGGACGATTGCCCGATAGGAGCGAACGCAGCTTGTTGATCATGGCTTTCGAATCATACCAGGTCGCGCTGGCGCAGCACCTCGTAAAGGACAATGGAGCCGGCCACGGCGACATTCAGGGATGAGACCCGGCCGCGCATGGGCAGGCGGATGAGGAAATCGCAGGTCTCGCGCACCAGGCGGCCCAGTCCTCGTCCCTCACTGCCCAAGACCAGCACCAGCGGCCCGCGTAGATCAGCGTGGTTGTAGATGATGGCCTGCGGGTTGTTTTCTACGCCGGCCACCCAGGCGCCAAGCTCCTTCATCTCGCCCAGGGCGCGCACCAGGTTGGTCACTTTGACAATCGGCAGCAGGCGAGCCGCACCCGCCGATGCCTTTTCGACAACCGGCGTTACGTCCGCCGCCCGGTGTTCGGGCAACAAGACGCCGTGAATGCCGACGGCCTCGGCCGTTCGCAGCAGCGTGCCCAGGTTCTGAGGATCCTGAACAGAATCCAGGGCCAGGACCAGGAGTGGTTCATCCCCTGCACGTCGTCGGATGGCATCCACGGTTGCATAAGCGAAGGGCTCGGCCACGGCGATGACGCCTTGATGTATCCCGCCATGACTGCGGGCATCGAGGATGCGGCGCTCGACTACGTCGGTTGGAATATGGTTTTCTGCGGCCAGTTGAATGATGGCCTGCAGCGGCGGCGTCTCGTGCACGCCCCGCGCGATGAGAATCTTGCTGATGCCGGTTCCGTGACGCAGCGCCTCGAGCACAGGTTGACGACCGTAAATGTCTGCCACGCCGATTCACGTCCCTTGTGCAGACGCGGCTGCAACGGCCTTTTGGGCTGCTTCGGCGAGGGTTGATGCCGTGCCCAAATGGGCCTCGGCCAGGATACGTCGCCCTTCTTCCTCATTGGTTCCCACCAGGCGGGCAATCATGGGCACATTGGCGGGCACCTCATGAAGAGCGGTTACAATGCCTCTGGCCACCTCATCGCAGCGGGTGATGCCGCCAAAGATGTTGAAGAGAACGGCTTTGACGTTCGGGTCGGAGAGAATGATGCGCAAGGCTGCGGCAACCTTTTCTGCTTTGGCCCCGCCACCCACATCAAGGAAATTGGCAGGGCTGCCACCGTAGAGCTTGATCATGTCCATTGTGGCCATGGCCAGGCCGGCCCCGTTGACCATGCAGCCAACGTTGCCATCGAGCTTGACATAGCTGAGATCGAATTCACGGGCCATACGCTCATATGTATTCTCTTCCGCCATATCGCGCAGCGCCTCCAGGTCTTTATGACGGAAGAGCGCATTGTCGTCTAGCACAATCTTGGCATCGAGAGCCAGCAGTTGCCCTTGTTTGGTTATCACCAGTGGATTGATCTCGGCCAGCGACGCGTCGGTCGCCATAAAGGCGTTATACAGGGCATGTGTAATCCTGGCAAAGTCGCGCAGTAGATTGTTGGGGATGCCAACGGCAAAAGCCAGGGCACGGGCCCGATAGTCGGGCCACCCTAACAGTGGATCGGCGGTGCTGCGGACAATCTTCTCCGGCGCACTACGGGCGACCTCCTCGATGTCTACACCACCCTCTGCCGAGGCCATGAACGCAACACACTTGTTGCCTCGATCAAAGACGGCACCCAGGTAGATCTCTCTTGCTATGTCGGCGGCCTCGGTCACCAAAACCCGTCGTACGATGGTGCCTTTGATATTCATGCCCAGGATCGCTTTGGTCTTCTCCTCAGCCTCGTCTGGTGTGGCTGCGTATTTGACGCCGCCGGCCTTACCGCGCCCGCCGACAAGCACCTGGGCCTTGACGACCACAGGCTTGCCGATGCTCTTGGCGATGTCGCGAGCCTCGGCTGGCGATGACGTTACCTGGCCGGGTGACACCGGCACCCCATAGCGGGCCATGATCTCTTTGGCCTGGAACTCGTGAATATTCATCTCTGCCCCTCGCGAGTCAGAGTTTGCATCCCGACCGTCGCACCCATGTTTGTCTCCTCCGGCGCATCAAGCGCAGCCCAAAGTATACACTATTAGCACTCCGTGTCAAGGCAGTTTGCCTTGTGATTGGACACATCTGCGTGGCGACTAAAAGTCACGTCTACAATGGGGCAATGCCGACTTTCGCCGGCAGGTTAATGCCCCTCCCGCAGGTTACCCGAACCTGTGGGAAGGTATGTAGACCGCTTTCCACCCCCCCTTACCCTAACGGTGAACAATTACCTGCCTTGTGACGCTTGACGACCACAGCGACACAGGGTACAATGGTTGCGCCCTTAACGGCAGGAGAAGTCACCGATGTCCCATCGCGTTTTGGCAATTTGCTTTGATTGCGGCGATACGCTCATTGATGAAGCTACCGAGATCAAAGATGGTGCTGAGATTGCACTGAGCGCTAACCTGATCCCCGGAGCGGATGAGGTGGTGCGCCAGCTCAAGCAGCGCGGTTACAAGCTGGCCCTGATTGCCGACGGGCCGGCGGCAACGTTCCGCAACCTGCTGCGTCAACACAGCCTGACCGACTGCTTTGATGCCTTTGCCATCTCCGAGCTACTCGGCGTCGAGAAACCTCATCCACTTATGTTTCGCCATGCTCTGGACGCGCTGGGCATTAGCGCAGCCGACTATGGGCAAACAGTGATGGTGGGCAATAACCTGGCACGCGATATCAAGGGCGCCAATTCTGTCGGTATGATCAGTGTGTGGTTGGATTGGGCGTCCCGCCGCTCGAAGACGCCTGCCAATCACCTGGAGATACCTCGCTATACGATCACGCTGCCGCTTGATCTGCTGCTCGTGATTGATCTACTCGAGAACACTGCCCCCTGAGCCGATGGGGCTGCTTCGTGGCCGAAGCTCCCCTCATCCTCAATCCTCAATCTCTGGCCACCGATCCATGCCTTACCGGTCGTAGCGGCAGTAGTCTTGCACCAGCTTCATGTGCCAGCGCATGCGGCCAACGCCCGTTCCTGCCGCAAGCGACCCTGCCGTTGTGACGATCATCCCGCCTGTCGCCCCCGCTTTGTGAAAATCACTGATCACCCGTTCCTTAATTTCATCCGGTGAGCCGTTGCGTAGCAGGAGCGGCGGTGTATGCCCTCGAATGACGGCGTTGGGCAACTTTTGGCGGATGAGGCCGGCATCCACATCCGGCCCGTAGTTGACGACATTGATACCCAGCTCACGCTGAGCATCCAGCAAATGCCCCATGGAGCTATCGGAATGCTGATAGCGTTCGCTGCCCGGTGGAGCCATCGCCGCCAGCACCGTCTGCAAGACCGGCATGCAGTACTCGCGATAGAGTTTGGGACTGAAGAGAGCACAATTGTCGTCGGTTATCCACCAGCCGGGCTGTCTGTTGCCGCTGAAGTCGCGCAGCACACGGTTGAGCTCCACCATCTTGCGTGCCAAAATGTCGCGGAAACGCTGCATCAAGGCAGGGTCATCATATATCCAGGCAAAGACCGTCTCCGGGTGGAGGACCGAGGTCATGATTGTGGCCGGGCCACGGCTACCGGTGCCCAACAAAGGCAGCGGTTTGCCAACCGCCTTGCGCTGCTCCCATTCTGCCACAAACTCGTCGAGCAGCGCCCATGTAGACATGTCGGTGGCCTCGGCCTTGTCGAGGATGGCGGCAAACTCGTGCGGGTCGTCGGTTACGACACTCAGCCAGCCGGTGCCACCTTCCGTATATGTAAACTCAGAGCCGAAAAGATTTTCAATGCGCTTGGGGCTGTGAACCCAAGTATCCTCATCGAAGAACGTCTTGCCTACATATTGCTGCAAAATCTGGTTTGCCTGACGATGCAGATCATCGCGGTAGGCTTTGTCGTGGAAGTAGCGCAGGGTGGACGGTACCCGCATGAATTCGAACAACCAGTGGTCATCGGGCGAGAAGGCCAGCGCACAGCGTGGCTTCTTGGTTGTGAATGCCGTACAGATGTCGTTCTCTGCCCAGAAGGACTCCAGATCGAGCCCTTTGGTTAGCTCCATGAACTCGGGTTCGATGATTGGCATCTAGCGCCTCGCCTTTCCTACGGCGAAGAGCACTGCGAACGTTGGGCTTTCTTTCATTGATCTTCCTCCGCGTCTTTTGCGCTGTCTGTGCCGTGGTGGTCAGCTTTTCAGGAAATCCTCGCGTATTGGCGTGAAGCAGTCAATCAGCACGCTTGGCGCGTGGGTAATGATGTTGTGTTTGACATTGGACGGTACGTAATAACTGCTGCCGGCCTGCAGGCGCTCGGTCTGATGTCCCTCCATGACCAGGTCAATCTCGCCGGAAACGACGTAACCGACCTGCTCGTGGGGATGGCTGTGCGACCACGAGGCGACATTGGCCGGAAACTCGAACTGCACCAGCATCATGTGGCCGCCGTAGCTGAGGACGCGCCGTTGCGCGCCATCGGGGGTTGGGACGGCCGCTTCCTGGCCGGCATGGGCAACGATCTTCATTCTGTTATCCTCCACTGATGATCGAGATGTGAACATTCTACCATGTGTAAGGCAGAGTTGTCCACCGTCGCTTAATCTCGTACCTGTTCAGCGTTAGGGTAACAGCGCTTTCGCCGGAATGCCCCCACCCCGGCTCCCGCCACTTGGCCCTCCCGCAGGTTCGGGCAACCTGCGGGAGGGCCTTGATGCCCCTACCCCGGCTCCCGCACCGGGGGCAGATGGTCGGCGCGGTGGGGCGGCGCGGTTGCCTGTCCTGTGCCGGACAGGCGCGGTTAAAACTGCCTCTGCGACGGCTGGGGCTCTGGTCGGCGCGGTGGGGCGGCGCGGTTGCCTGTCCTGTGCCGGACAGGCGCGGTTAAAACTGCCTCTGCGACGGCGCGAAGCTGCCCTGCGGGGCGGCTGGGCATCAAATCTGCGGGAGGGTGGCGCGGCCTTGTGGGAGGGCGACACGCCGGTCGCCCCCCACTTGCACCCCCTTCCCGCGTGGTGGAATGTGTTGTACCTGTTCACGTTTACCCTGGAAGCAGGTGCATCGGCATGCCTATACCCTCTCGCAGGTTACCCAAACCGTGATCTTTACCAAGAACATACGTTCTATATCTTCATGTGGTATAATGCAAGCGGTCGTCTGATCATCCGTTGTTCTCTAGAAAGCGTGTTGTGCTCATGCAGACTGATGCCGACAAGGATAG
>Ga0272448_1004535_pt1 | contig 15785 bp, 12 predicted proteins | sample YNPCB0191_FD_202220 | JGI IMG/M metagenome (GOLD analysis project Ga0272448, IMG submission 202220) | Hot spring sediment microbial communities from Yellowstone National Park, WY, United States - YNP-CB-019-1 | ecosystem: Environmental > Aquatic > Thermal springs > Hot (42-90C) > Sediment...
AAGATTAAATAGATGATCAGCATTAAAATTAAATAAGCTGATCATTATTAAGATTAAATAGATCAGCATTAAGATTAAATAAAGATCATTATCAAGAGTAAATAGATGATCAGTATTAAGATTAAATAAAGATCATTATCAAGAGTAAACAGACGATCATCATAAAGATCAAGTATATAATGAACAATAAGGTTAATTATATGTCATCTATAATGAAACACAAGTTGCTATGTTATGTATATATCTCTCTATCAAAGCAAATGTTTCCATTTATCCATAAATAACAGATGGAGTAGAATGAGACAGAGGGAAGTCTATGAATCAAGGGATATATTAATAATAGGGAATGTAGGAAATAGTACCAAAATTAAGAAGATAACAGTTATATTAAATCATTAGCGTAAATAATAAGTTAATGGTTATTCAGAAACATCAAATAAATAGTGTTCATTAAGATCGACAAAAGAAATTAGATTAAATAAATTCATTTCAACCATAAATAAAATGAATGTAGGCTTAATCATTAATGGTAATAATTATAAATATATTGTGATGCCTAATGGTGATTTTATCTATCTAGTTAATAAAAAAATAAAAGATATAAGTAATCTTTATTTGCTCTATGATTATGAATCATTAAATTATATCGAAGAAGGATACCAAAGATATGAATATGAAGGTGACGGTATAGATACCAATTATTATCCATCTAGTTATAGGGTTCAATTGAATAATAAAATATATGATGAATTTCCAGATGATACTAAAGATTTAATATTAAATCTAATAGCGGATAATTACAACACAGTCATAAATATCTCTCCGATTAATTCCCAAAACTTAAAAATGTTATCAGCTGATCTTATGAAATATAACAATTAAATTCATCGAGACGAGAAACTAAATAATTAATTTCTAAATTAGAAATTAATTATATTACTTAATCCTCAATAGATATTTTAAGTTTCTTAATAACAGGATTATCATTTAAAGTTTTATAGATAAATAGACAACTCATATCGAGCGATACCGCAATAGATTCCATAGTATCACCACTTTTATAAGGAGACATATCAACTTTTAATGTACAATTATAAAACATAGACCGACCGAGATTAACTGATTCCATATCCTCCCAATCAAATAATTGACTCTCAATTGGTAGTCGATTATCAAGCTCTGAGAAACAAGCTTTAACTTCTTTATTTTCTTGACTTGCCATTTTTATATGAAAATGAAACTTTAAGCTATTTTAGTAATTCAAATCCATTAATATTTTGTAATGATAAAATAGTTGATTTAGGATCTAATTTCAACATATCTAAAGCAATTAGTACACCTTGAAATTCTTCAATACCGGAAATAATTATCAAGTCATAATATAATGATTCTTGATTGGCTTTAAGTAGTAAATAAAAATTATAAGGTGGATGATGATAAGATTGAGGCACATTATATAATAAAAAAGGTTGAAGTTCGGCTATTCTAAAAGTGCCTTGAATTAAAAATGGTGTATTGGTAAGAGTATAAAGATCAATTTCAGGTTCAGGACCACTTATAGGAACAGTTAAAATAGCCAGTCTCGAACCTGACATAGGATCATCGAAAGTTAAGATATGAAAAGCTTTTAAAAGACCTGATCTTTGATCATTAGTTAAATTCAAATAGAATACTGATGTACCATCTTGAACAATTGACTTACCAGGTATAGGTTGAAACCAAATTTTATATTTCATTTTAAGTTAATGATAATTAATTTATTTATAAATATATTTTATCACCAGAATAACCATAATAATATATAAAATACATAAAGAAATAATTATGGCTGGATAAATACAATTTAATTTCTTTTCAATAGGATCAACTTTTTCTACTAATAAAATATAATTGTCCGTCATTATATTTAATTTTAAATAATTGATTAATTAATCAATTATTTAAATCAAATTTAAATGTGGTATCTTCATGAGTCAGTCTATATTTATCTACCGAAAGAACAAAGTGTATCAATTAGTGGAATAGCGGGTTTTGATTTTGATGCTACTTTAGTTAGATCCAAAAGTGGTCGCCAATTTATTAAAGATGAACATGATTGGATAATAACCTATGATTCCGTTATAACTATTCTACAGGAATTAAAAAATAAAGGTTATACAATTGTCATTATGAGCAATCAATTAAAATTTAATGATAGACTTAAACTCATTTTTGATTCTTTTTTGACTTATTTGAATTATCATAATCTTGATCCTTATCTTCTGATAGCAACTGATAAAGATCAATATCGAAAACCTAATATTGGTATGTTATCTTTATTTTTAATGTTAACTAATACTGATCTTACTATGGTTAATGAATATAGTTTTTATTGTGGTGATGCAGCGGGTAAAACACATACCAATTTGGCGTATCAATGGAGTGATTCAGATCAATTATTCGCCACCAATTGTCATCTTAAATTTTATACGCCTGATCAATTATTTCCTTCATTTCAACAACCAGAACCTTCTACTAAACAAGAAATGATTATTAATGTTGGCAATCAAGGTTCTGGTAAATCAAGTTATTCCGATAAATTTCAATCCATTGGTTATAAAATATGTTGTCAAGATATTTTAAAAACTAAAGCTAAGGTTAAAAGTCATGTTATTGAAGCGATCAAAGCTGGCTATTCAGTTATAATTGATTCAACTAATCCCTCTAAAAAGAGCAGAGCTGAATGGATTGAAATAGCCAATAATTATAATTTACCAGTTAGAATATTTTGGTTTACTTGTAATGGTAGAATTTATAATCAATTACGTTCTAAACCAGTCCCTGAAATTGCCTACAATCAATATAGTTCTAAATTTGAACAACCAACTGAAAATGAAGGTGTTTCAGTTATTAGAATTAATTAAAAAATTTCTGATTATGTAAAATGCAATCTCAACTTTTAATTGCTCAACCAATCTCTAATCAAGATCAACAATATACTAACATTGGTTTAATTTCTCCTTTGGATTTCCCATTTAATCTATTCCTTAATATTAATCAATTAATTGATCCTGATGTTAATATAGTTTATTTCTTTGTTTATTCAATTGGTCAAAAACGTATTGCTATGTGGGGTGTTTATGATAAACGTACTCAATCTTTCTCTATTGACGGTGCCTGTAAATATTCTCTTAAGGAACTAAATGATGCTATGAAACAGTGGAAAAATAGTAATTTTCTTTATACCGCTAACACTGTCCGAAATCGTCCTGCCGAATTAATTAATTCTTATCTAGGCACTCCTCAATTAACTTATTCTGATTATTTAAAATATAAATTTATCATTGCTTATTTCAATCAATTAATTTCTCAAAATGAATTAGAAAATAGATATCCTAATCTTTTATCTCAAATTTATAATTATATTATCCGTACTTATGATGTTTCACCTAATGAACCGGAATTTCAAGATGATCTTAGTAATTATATTTCTTCACTTGTACAACAAGTTACTAAATATGAAAATAATATTAATCGTACTGATCTTAATAATCAATTATTATCTAAACTTAATACTAATCTTCAACAAATCCTTATTAACATCACTCAACGTTTCTATGATAGTTTAAAGTATGGTCAACTTTTATCTGATGCTTATTATAATTCTCTTCAACAATGTCCTCAAATTTCTCAATGTCAAAATGCTTATGAATCAGGTTGTAGTTTTTATTTTTATGGTGATATTGATTCAGGTTATGTTAATCCTCAGGATCCTCGTTTACTTTTATAATTTATTATCTCTCAGTATCTTAATATTAACAATTAAGATATTATTAATATAAATCCCTAAGAGTAATGTTTTACATTTAACAAAGGAAATGTAAAGTATAATTCCCTTCATTTACATACTATCTCCTTAATTTTCTTATTCAGGATACACTTCCCTTATAAAGTAAATAAATTAGAGAGATTACTCATATTAATTTTTAAATAATAATTACCATACTACTTAATACTTATTGAAAGATTATCAGTAATTAGTTGTCTATTATTGTTGAGTCAAATATTATTAGATAATGATAAATTGTATCATATTCGGATGGTAATTAGTTGATGATATAATAATAAATCGACTAACTATAGATGATAATTATTAGTTTCTTAATCTCAGATAATATATAAAAAAAGATTTTAATGAAACTAATTATCATTTTATTACTATCCAACTAATAAGTATCATCTAATAAAGTCTTAATCAACTAATTAATTCAGAATTATTCATCTACTAACTATTAACTAATAATTAAATATTAAATAACTAATAATAATCTTATTAATAATTAAGATTTACTTAATTATTAAATAACTAATGATAATCTTATTACTAATTAAGATTTACTTAATTAGTAATTGATTAATACTTAAATAATTATTATCTGAATAATATTTAACTATTCGTATGATTAAGACTTAATTATTGTTTGAGGTAAAATTGATAATTTATTTGGATTCAAAATTAAAACTATAAATGGATGAACTTAAATGTAATTTACCATATGAACAATTATCACCTGAAGAATTAGTTGAAATAGAATATAGAATGTACCCTGGTAATTATAGTCAATCTGGATTCCTTCAACAAGGAGATTCTTTAATAGAAGTTATTGATAATGATAAAAGATATCTCAGGAGTGTTAATATTACTTATAAACAAATTGTTGATAGAATTGAAACAATAATCGGTAAATATTATAGATCTCTAGATTTAAAGAAAGAGTCAATGTTAATTGAAAATAAATATAAAATAACAAGTATTTGTAGTCTTGGAGCACAAGAATGCCCATTTCAAAATAAAAAAAAGGATCAGGGATATCATGGACATGAATATGGTAATGCAGATATTACTATAGTTAATATTGAAACTGGGGAATCTATCACTTTTAGTAATTTATTACCACATATGATTGTAAAACATCATTTCTTTGAAAGTCCTAAATCATTATATCGACTTGACCCTAGTCAAATTATTAGGATATTAGATATTAAGCCTAATATTGATTATCAACCTACTTATAAATATTTTTATTCATGGGATTTATATCAATGTGGTGATGATCCTAATTTATCGCCAGAATTTATTCAAGCACTGAATCATTATTCACTCAAAAAATACAATTTTAAGGAGGGTACTTATGGATTCATTTTTCCAACTGATAGTTATGTGATTAATAATATAATAATGAACTTTTATATTAAAGGATATGAAAATAATTTATCATGATCAGAGGTGAGAAAACAAATTTACAATTATTTGAATAATAAATATTCAACAAGTCAACTAATGAAACAATTTATCAGATCCGAAGATCAAATAAATAAACTTATTCAAAAAGAGTTAGATATTATTAACAATAATAATTATGAAGGTACATCATTATTTATGATCAATAACGATAAAAAATCATTAATTTATCAAGTGGATAATAACGAAATACAAATTGAGCCCTATTGTATTACCATTTTTAAATATAAAAAATCCCAATATATTCCTCTTTATCCAGATGATTAAATCATTAAATTATTTATTGATATTTCATCTGTGTTATATATTATTGATTATTTCCGGATGTTAATCTTTTATAAATAGTGACAATTAATATTTATTTAACAGAATATTAATTGTTCAAGAGGAAGCGAATTGCACACTAATATTATCTATTCAAAAGTACTGTTCATGATATATAATCAAGAGAACAACTTACAAATATTTGCTCTAATAAGTAAGAATAATGAAGCTAGTAAATATTAACATTATTTTGATAAATGGTTAATCATTTATCAAGAGCAAGTGACTTGTATACATAATCAGTTAATTTTTCAATTAACCTCTAATATTCTAGGAACTATATTAATTAAAATTTCTTACTATTAATCTTCCTATCAAAAGATGATTAATATTTAATTAAAAGCAGATTGGTGTTTCATTAAGAGAAAAAAACTTATACACGAGTAATTATCTACTACTTGAGTAAAGGTTGCCCTTTTACTCTTCTGTTAGTTAATGATTATTTAACTTCTTGATAAAATAATCATTATTATTTTGATTGGGTTTTAATTGGTAATTATTATTTTGATTAAATTTTAATTAATAGTTATTATTTTGATTAATAATAAGATTTTGATTAACAATAAGATTTTAATTAATAATAACTATTAATCTAATCTTAAATTAACTTTAACTAGAAGCTGTTTGTAAAGACCATTGTTCATTATCATAATAAGTAGTAGCAGTTTCAGTATATTCAATAACAGTAACATTACCTATTAAAATAGGTACAGTGCCATTTTTACTACCTTGATTACCACCAGCCACATTTAAAACAGCTTTAGTTGAATTATTTTGGAAGATATATGTACCATTATTAGGAATAGCTACAAATAAATCGGCTTGTTTTTGATCAGAGGTAACAGTTATATAATAAGCAGCATTAACACCTCCCTGTATATTGGTACCAGTTTGAAGATACTGTTTGGTCTGTACATTCTGAATTAAAAAAAGTAAATTACCTTGAGTATTAGTACCTTGAGGTATTAAATTCCATTGTTGATAAAGATAATTATTTTTATCAAGTTTAGCAATAAAAATATTGCTACCTTTTCCTACAGATAAAGATGCTCCAGTTATAGCACCATTACTATTATACATTGGTGTTAATGTTCCAAGACTTAAAACTCCTAAAGCATTACTAGGGGATAAAGGATTAGTTTGACCTGTAAAAGAATAGCCATAAATATAATAGGGTGTAATAGGAATAATTTGATTATATTTAGGTCGATGCAAAATAAGGATTATAGCTAAAACAATACTAATAATGAAGAAAAGTAATGTCAAGATAAACCAAAGATCCATTTTACTATTTAAAATAATAATTTAAATCTCAAAATTGTTTTTAAATTGAAGTTGGAGCTATTGTTCCTGTTGTTGTTGTTGTTGGAGCTGGTAATAATTGTGTAGTTGGCGACGGTGGTAATAATAATTGAGTAGTAGGTACAGGAGAAGTTGTAGTACCTTTATTACGGAAAAATAAATAATAAACCGCTAAACCAATGAGACCAAGTATAATTAAGAAAACAATTAAGGCAATAACAAATCCAACTAAACCTCCAAAAAAGGAAAAGATACCTTGATTTTCAGCTGATAATTTAGCATCAGATTGTTGAATAATACTATTTAAAGTCGTATCACTTAATATTCCTTGAAAAATAGTATTGGCCAAACACATACCTGTTGCTACTTGTGCGGCATTATTGCTTATATTGAGATCCAAATCACTATAATAAGTACCACAAATAGAAATTGTTGAGTTTTGTGTTATATTATTATTACTTATGCATGAATTAGCAGCTGAAACATTGACATTCTGCGTAATTCTATTAGTTAATTGTGCAATGTTGGTAATATTAGTGTTTTGAATATTAAGAGCTGTGGCTAAAAATTGATTAACTGCTTGTTGTTGACTTGTTGCTACTTGTTGCAATATATTTTGAATAGTTGTTTGAATATTAGAAGTTAAATTAGTAATGGCCGTAGCCGTAAAATTACATTGATTAGTTGCTACATTTGATAAATTAATGTTACCTTTACCATACGCTACAAATGTAGGACAAATTGCTACCGATATATTTTGAGCAATAGTACAATTTTGCCCTTGATTATTATTAACAGTTTGAACATAATTAATAGATGTATCGTTTACAATTTGTGCAACTTGTTTCATAGTTGTCGATTGAACATTACCCATTTTATGCTATTTAACTTATTATATAAATTAATTTAGTAAATTATTATTTTCAACTCTTCCTTTAGAATTAAATTATTTAATTCTATTAACCTTTTATTTATTATCGAATAATTACTCCCTCTTTAAATTTTCTTTCTATATATATAGAAAGATGTTATTAGATTTAACAATTGGATTTAGTTTGTTTATATTTATTATTATTATCTCTGGTTATTATAACAACCCAACCAAACCGATATCTACTAAAAAACTTCCCAATACTAATTATGTCTTAATAATCAATAATCACACTAATGACAGTGAAATCTACCAACAATTAAATACTCTTAATATACAAATAGATTATTATTCACAATCCAACGGGTTAAAAGAATATTATGTTTCTACCAACGATGAGCTAATAGATAAGATTAAACTTTTACCTTTTGTCTTGAACATTCGACCTAGTTTAATATTTCATTCTCGTTAATATTACACTATTCTGATTATTAGAATAATTATTATGTCAATTAGATGTATATTTACTTCTGTTATAAGTTACTACTAAAATATTTAGATTAATTATTATGTCAATTAGATGTATATTTACTTCTGTTATAAGTTACTACTAAAATATTTAGATTAATTACTCACTTGATCTAATTAATAAAATATGTGATACGAATAGTATTCATCTAATATCATATTTACTTCATTTGCTGGTTTACCCCTTAAAGATTATTAAATCGGCATGATGGTAACTTCTAGATTTCCTAATATAAAATGAATATAATAATACTTTTATTAACAAAATATAATTTTTGACAATGATATTCATAGACAAGAAGAATTAGTTGATCATCATTTATAATAGTTAAAAAGAGAAGTTAGGTTAAGAATATCTAATAAGGAGAGTTAGGTTAATTATTATTAACAAGAAATGTTAGATTAAGAATATTTAACAAGAAAAGATAGATTAATTATTATTAACAAGAAATGTTAGATTAAGAATATTTAACAATGAAAATTAGGTTAAGAAAATCTAATAAGCAAAGGTAGGTTAATTATTGTTAACAAGAAATGTTAGATTAAGAATATTTAACAAGGAAGGTTACCTTAATAATATTTAACAAGGAAGGTTACCTTAATAATATTTAACAAGGAAGGGTAGGTTAAATATTCTTAACAAGAAAGGTTAGTTTAATAATATTTAACAAGTAAAGTTAGGTTGGTCGTGTTTAACAGGGGTGTCTGGCTTGGTTATTATTAATAAAGATGTTTAGCTTAATAACAATATTAATGATACTTATTCTTAACGAGGAGACTTAGGTTAATTCTTCTTAACAAGGCTATTTAGGATAATTCTTCTTAATAATAATATTTAGGATAATTATTATTAACAAGGCTATTTAGGTTAATTCTTCTTGTTAAGGCTATTTAGATTAATTCTTCTTAACAAGACTATTTAGGTTAAGTCTTCTTGTTAAGGCTATTTAGATTAATTCTTCTTAACAAGACTATTTAGGTTAAGTCTTCTTGTTAAGGCTATTTAGATTAATTCTTCTTAACAAGACTATTTAGGTTAATTCTTCTTAATAATAATAATATTTAGGTTAAGTCTTCTTAATAATAATATTTAGGTTAAGTCTTATTGCTAAGGATATTTATATTAATTCTTCTTAACAAGGCTATTTAGGTTGATTCTTCGTAACAAGAATATTTAGATTGGTTATTCTTAACGAGGTTAATTATTATTAACAAGTAAAGTTAGTTTAAATATTATTAATAATATTTAACGAAAATATTTAACTTAAATATTATTAATACGGAGATTTAGGTTAATAATTATTATTAATTATTATTAACGATGTTTAGATTAATTATTATTATTAATAACGATGTTTAGATTAATTATTATTATAATTAATAACGATGTTTAGATTAATTATTATTATAATTAATAACGATGTTTAGATTAATTATTATTATTTACGATATTAATGATACTTATTCTTAACGAGGAGAGTTAGGTTAATTATTATTAACAAGGAGAGTAAGATTAAGAAGAATTAACAAGACTATTAAGGTTAATTCTTCTTAACAAGGTTATTTAGATTAATTCTCCTTAATGAGAATATTCAGGTTAATTCTTCTCAACAAGGTTATTTAGGTTAAATTTTCTTAACAAGGCTATTTAGGTTAAATCTTCTTAACAAGGTTAATTATTCTTAACAAGAATAATTAGGTTGATTCTTCTTAATAAGAATATTAAGGTTTATTCTTGTTAAGAAGAATATTAAGGTTAATTCTTCTTAACAAGAATAATTAGGTTGATTCTTCTTAATAAGAATATTAAGGTTAATTCTTCTTAATAATAATACTGAGGTTGATTCTTCTTAACAAGGCTACTAAGGCTAATTCTTCTTGTTAATAATATTAAGGTTAATTCTTCTTGTTAATAATATTAAGGTTGATTATTCTTGAGAAGAATATCTAGATTGATTATTCTTAACAAGATTAATTATTATTAACAAGAAGATTAAGGTTGATTATTCTTGAGAAGAATATCTAGGTTGATTATTCTTAACAAGATTAATTATTCTTAACAAGAATAATTAATCTTAACAGGTTGATTATTCTTAACAAGGTTAAATATTCTTAACCAGATTAATTATTCTTAACAGGTTGATTATTCTTAACAAGGTTAAATATTCTTAATCAGATTAATTATTCTTAACAGGTTGATTATTCTTAACAAGGTTAAATATTCTTAATAAGATTAATTATTCTTAATAAGAATATTAAGGTTAAGTCTTCTTAACAAGGTTAATTATTTTTAACAAGAATAATTAGGTTGGTTTTTCTTAACAAGGTTAATTATTTTTAATAAGAATATTTAGGTTGGATCTTCTTCTTAATATTCTTAACAAGAATATTTATTTTTAACCTTATTAATAAGAATTAATAATGACGTTTAGATCAGTAATAATTAATACCGATGTTTAGACCGACCACCACCATTAACGATATTAATGATACTTATTCTTAACGAGGAGAGTTAGGTTAATTATTCTTAACAAGAAGAGTAAGATTAAAAAGAATTAACAAGAATATTAATTTTAATTCTTCTTAACAAGGTTATTTAGATTAATCCTTCTTAACAGGAATAGTTAGATTAATTATTCTTAACAAGATTATTTAGATTAATTCTTCTTAATAAGACTATTTAGATTACTTCTTCTTAACAAGACTGTTTACATTAATTCTTTTTAACAAGGAGAGTTAGGTTAATTCTTCTTAACACGACTAGTTAGATTAATTATTCTTAATAAGACTAATTAGGTTAATTCTTCTTAACAAGGCTATTTAGGTTAAATACTCTTAACAAGGTTATTTAGATTAATTCTTCTTAACAAGGCTATTAAGGTTAAATATTCTTAACAAGATTAATTATTCTTAACAAGAATAATTAGGTTGATTCTTCTTAATAAGGTTATTTACATTAATTATTCTTAACAAGAATAATTAGGTTGATTCTTCTTAATAAGGTTATTTAGATTAATTATTCTTAACAAGATTATTTAGGTTAATTCTACTTAACAAAAATATTTAGGTTAATTCTTCTTAACAAGAATAATTAGGTTAATTCTACTTAACAAGAATATTTAGGTTAATTCTACTTAACAAGAATATTTAGATTAATTATTCTTAACAAGACTATTGAGGTTAATTCTACTTAATAAGGTTAATTCTTCTTAATAAGACTATTTGGGTTAATTCTTCTTAACAAGACTATTTAGGTTAATTCTTCTTAACAAGGATATTAAGGTTAATTCTTCTTAACAAGAATATTTAGGTTAATTCTTATTAACAAGGATATTAAGGTTAATTCTTCTTAACAATAATATTAAGGTTATTTTTTCTTAACAAGGTTAATTATTCTTAACGAGATTAATTCTTCTTAACAAGGCTATTTAGGTTAATTATTGTTAACAATAATATTAAGGTTAATTATTCTTAACAAGATATTTAAGTTGATTCTTCTTAACAGGGCTATTTAGGTTGATTCTTCTTAACAAGGTTAATTAAGTTGATTCTTCTTAACATGGATATTTAAGTTGATCCTTCTTAACAAGGTTAATTAAGTTGATTCTTCTTAACAAGGCTATTTAGGTTGATTCTTCTTAACAGGGTTAATTAAGTTGATTCTTCTTAACAAGGCTATTTAGGTTGATTCTTCTTAACAAGGTTAATTAAGTTGATTCTTCTTAACAAGGCTATTTAGGTTGATTCTTCTTAACAAGGATATTTAGATTGATTGATCTTAACAAGACTATTTATTTTAACAAGGCTATTTAAGTTAATTTTCTTAACAATGCTATTTAGGTTAAGTCTTATTGTTAAGGCTATTTAGATTAATTTTTCTTAACAAGACTATTTATTTTAACAAGGCTATTTAAGTTAATTTTCTTAACAAGGCTATTTAGGTTAAGTCTTATTGTTAAGGCTATTTAGATTAATTTTTCTTAACAAGACTATTTATTTTAACAAGGCTATTTAAGTTAATTTTTCTTAACAAGGCTATTTAGGTTAAGTCTTATTGTTAAGGCTATTTAGATTAATTCTTCTTAACAAGACTATTTAGGTTAATTCTTCTTAACAAGACTATTTAGGACAATTCTTCCTAACAAGGATATTAAGGTTAATTCTTCTTAACAAAAATATTTAAGTTAATTCTTGTTAAGAAGACTATTAAAGTTGATTCTTCTTAACAAGGATAGGTAGGTTGATTCTTCTTAACAAGAATATTAAGGTTGATCCTTCTTAACAAGGTTAAATATTATTAGGAAGAATATTAAGTTGATTCTTCTTAACAAGGTTAATTATTATTAACAAGATTAATTCTTATTAACAATAATATTAAAGTTAACTCTTGTTAATTATTTTTAACAAGTAAAGTTAGTTAAATATTATTAATACGGAGATTTTAGGTTAATAATAATTAATTATTATTAACAATGTTTAGATTAATTCTTCTTAAGAAGAATATTGAGGTTAATTATTCTTAACAAAACTATTTAGATTAATTCTTTTTAATAAGAATATTAAGGTTAATTCTTCTTAAGAAGAAGAATTAGGTTGATTCTTCTTAAGAAGAATATTTAGGTTAATTCTTCCTAACAAGGATATTAAGGTTAATTCTTCTTAATAAGACTATTTAGATTAATTCTTTTTAATAAGAAGATTTAGGTTAATTCTTCTTGTTAAGAAGAATAATTAGGTTGATTCTTTTTAAGAAGAATATTAAGATTAATTCTTCTTAATAAGATTATTGAGGTTAAATCTTCTTAACAAAATATTAAGATTAATTGTTCTTAATAAGAAGATTAAGGTTAATTCTTCTTAATAAGATTACTGAGGTTAATTATTCTTATTAAGAATAATTAGGTTGATTTTTCTTAACAAAACTATTAAGGTTAATTCTTCTTAACACGACTATTAAGGTTAATTCTTGTTAATAAGACTATTTAGATTAATACTTCTTAACAAGGAGAGTTAGGTTAATTCTTCTTAACACAACTATTAAGGTTAATTCTTCTTAACACGACTATTAAAGTTAATTCTTATTAAGAAGACTATTTAGATTAATCATTCTTAACAAGGAGAGTTAAGTTAAGTCTTCTTAACAAGGAGAGTTAAGTTAAGTTTTCTTAATAAGACTATTTAGATTAATCCTTCTTAACAAGGATAGTTAAGTTAAGTCTTATTATTAAGACTATTTAGATTAATTATTCTTAACAAGAATATTTAGGTTGATTCTTCTTAACAAGGTTAATTCTTCTCAACAAGACTATTTAGGTTAAGTCTCCTTAACAAGGCTAATTCTTATTAAGAAGGCTATTTAGGTTAATTTTTCTTAACAAGGTTAATTCTTCTTAATAAGGCTATTTAGGTTAATTAGTCTTAACAAGGTTAATTCTTCTTAACAAGAATATTAAAATTAATTCTTTTTAACAAGATTAATTATTTTAACAAGATTATTCTTAACAAGGTTAATTCTTCTTAACAAGATTAATTATTCTTAACAAGGAAAGTTATATTAAGTATAATTAACAAGGAAGTTAGATTAAATTATTGTTAAGGATAGTTAAATTAATTATTATCGATGTTAATGATACTTATTCTTAACAAGGGAAGTTAGATTAAGCACCATTAACAAGGAAGTTAGATTAAGTATAATTAACCTTAATATCCTTATTAAGAAGAATCAACCTAATTATTATTAACCTTGTTAAGAAGATTTAATCTAAATAATCTTGTTAAGAAAAATTAATCTAAATAGCCTTATTAAGAAGAATCAACCTAAATAGTCTTGTTAAGAAGAATTAACCTTGTTAATAATATTTAATCTTGTTAAGAAGAATTAACCTTAATAGTCTTGTTAATAAGAATTAATCTAAATAACCTTAACAAGAATATTTAACCTAAATAGCCTTGTTAAGAAGAATCAACCTAATTATTCTTGTTAACAAGAATTAACCTAAATAGTCTTATTAAGAAGAATTAACCTTAATAGTCTTGTTAATAAGAATTAATCTAAATAACCTTAACAAGAATATTTAACCTAAATAGCCTTGTTAAGAAGAATCAACCTAAATAGTCTTGTTAACAAGAATTAACCTAAATAGTCTTATTAAGAAGAATTAACTTAAATATCCTTGTTAAGAAGAATTAATCTAAATAACCTTAACAAGAATATTTAACCTAAATAGCCTTGTTAAGAAGAATTAACCTTAATATTCTTGTTAAGAAGAATTAACCTTAATTCTTCTCGTTGAGGATAATTAACCTTAATAGTCTTGTTAAGAAGAATTAATCTAAATAACCTTAACAAGAATATTTAACCTAAATAGCCTTGTTAAGAAGAATTAACCTAACTCTCCCTGTTAAAAAAATTAATGTAACTAGTCGTGTTAAGAAGAATTAATCTAAATATTCTCATTAAGAAGAATTAACCTAAATAGTCTTATTAAGAAGAATCAATCTAAATAGTCTTGTTAAGAAGAATCAATCTAAATAGTCTTGTTAAGAAGAATCAATCTAAATAGTCTTATTAAGAAGAATTAATCTAAATAGTCTTGTTAAGAAAAATCAATCTAAATAGTCTTATTAAGAAGAATTAATCTAAATAGTCTCATTAAGAAGAATTAATCTAAATAGTCTCATTAAGAAGAATTAATCTAAATAACCTTGTTAAAAAGAATTAATCTTACTTTTCTTGTTAAGAATAATTAACCTAACTCTCCTCGTTAAGAATAAGTATCATTAATATCGTAAATAATAATAATTAATCTAAACATCGTTATTAATTATTACTAATCTAAACGTCATTATTAATTTTTCTTAAAAATAATTAACCTTGTTAAGAAGAATCAACCTTAATAGCCTTGTTAAGAAGAATCAACCTTAATAGCCTTGTTAAGAAGAATCAACCTTAATAGCCTTGTTAAGAAAAATCAACCTTGTTAAAAAAAATTAAACTAAATAGCCTTGTTAAGAAGAATCAACCTTGTTAAGAAGAATTAAACTAAATAGCCTTATTAAGAAGAATTAACCTTGTTAAGAAGAATATTAAGAAGAATTAATCTAAATAGCCTTAACAAGAAGACTTAACCTAAATATCCTTGTTAATAAGAATTAACTTAAATAGCCTTGTTAAGAAGAATTAATCTAAATAGCCTTGTTAAGAAAAATTAACCTTAATAGTCTTGTTAAGAAGACTCAATCTAAATAGCCTTGTTAAGAAGAATTAACCTAAATAGTCTTATTAATAAGAATTAACCTAAATAGTCTTATTAAGAAGGACCAACCTAAATAGTCTAGTTAATTATTATTAACCTTGTTAAGAAGAATCAACTTAAATATTCTTGTTAATAATAATTAACCTTAATAGTCTTGTTAACAAGAATTAACGTTAATATTATTGTTAAGAAGAATTAACCTTAATCCTTCTTGTTAAGGATA
>Ga0272448_1004536_pt1 | contig 15781 bp, 14 predicted proteins | sample YNPCB0191_FD_202220 | JGI IMG/M metagenome (GOLD analysis project Ga0272448, IMG submission 202220) | Hot spring sediment microbial communities from Yellowstone National Park, WY, United States - YNP-CB-019-1 | ecosystem: Environmental > Aquatic > Thermal springs > Hot (42-90C) > Sediment...
ATGGGATAGTAACCCCAGAAGGGCAAGCTCTCTCCGTCCGCTAGGTCGAGCACTCGGTTGAAAGCGAAGCCGGTCAACTGTGGCGGCAGCACCTTGACCGTGCCTTCGCGGGCGTCCAGAACCGTCAGCCCGACGCCCTGGCCCCAAGATTTCGCCGGCTCTGGCGGCGGCGGCTTGCGCCATACTCTCTGAGTATTGTTCGTCGGCTTCCAAGCCAGCGCAGTCCGGGCGGGAATGACGAGAACGCCACCCCCCGAGTTGATGATGTCCGTCGCTGCTTTCTGGAAAGCCCGCTCGGCATCGGCCGGCGTCTCGACCGGTCCAAACTGATCCAGCGAATAGACCGCGCCCGCCACTGCCGGCGCAACAGCACTGTCCGAGGCTGCCGTCGTCGTCTCTGGGCGAGCGGTCGTCGCCAGACCGCACACCGCTATCACAGCGCCAAAGACCAACGTAGTCTGTCTCATAGCCTCCCGCTGTGGGGACATATCCTTCCTCCTCGTAGACAGGTGTGGGAAGTAACCTCGCCGGTTACTCTGAGATTCTTTGTAACGACCCAGCGCAACAGTTTTCGCTCCGAGCTATTCACTTCTCGCTGTTCAGCCCCTGCTCCCGCGTCTTCGCTTCCCGGTCGCGGAGCCGGCGGGCCGGATTGCCAACCATGATACTATTGGGTGGGACATTCTTCGTCACCACTGCGCCCATTCCGATGAGGCTTCCCTGCCCGATCTTCAGGCACTGTTTGACCGTGCACCCTTGGCCCAGATAGCAGTCCGGCTCCAGATGGACGAACCCGGCAAGCGAGACATTGCTGCAGAGGACGACCCGATCCTCGATCACATCGTCATGATTGATGATCGTACCGCTCAGGCAGAAGACGTAATCGCCGAGCTTCGCGTAAAGGCCGACAAAACAGTTGGGGTAGAGGACGCACCCGCGGCCGATCTCCGCCGTACGGGAGACGTAGCAACTCGGGTCGATTAGCGAGGCAAGCTGCTCGCGGGGTACGGACGAAGACCGCGGCCACGTATTGTCAGGGACGAAGGCAACATCACGGTACTCCGCAAGCTGCTCGCGCGAACCGATGATCGGGTAACCGTTCAGTCTCTGCCCCACTCGCTTCTCGTCCGTGGCAAGGAAGCCGAGGAGGTTCCACGTCCTCTCGACGCGGTTGGTCCGCTCGACGATCTCCACCATCTCCCCGGCATGGACACTCGCCCCCAGGATGATCAAGTCCCTCATTGCGATCACCTCCTGTCAGATCACGCCTTCGCTGGAGGCGGCTGGTGTGTCGCTCCGTCCAGGCTTCTGCCGGAGCGACACGCGGTGCAACCGCAACCGGCGCTGTTGAACTCAATCTTACTCCCAACTCCGATTCCGTTCTTATTGTTCGGCCCGGCTGGGTCCACGAACAGTCTCACAGAGCGAGCCGTTCTGGAGGGCGCGGATCCTGACCATCCGACCGCCCTACGTGCGGGAAGGTGCCAGAGAGCCTCCGACCCAGCACTTGGCCCGAAGCGGGCCGGCGTACACGGGCTACCGTCGGCCGTCCGGTTGGGATTGCCCCAGAACCGCAGAGGCCGGGCAACGAGTATGCGCCCCAATGCGAAAGCGTTCGTGCACCTGACCCGCGGGTGCAGGCGCGAATCTTCGGCAGCGTACCGCGGAGCTGCGGTGGGTTCCTGTCTTTCTGTGGCGGTGTGCTGGCGGGGCCGTTTCCGCCATACGCAGACCCGCTTCCGCAGCGTCCGTATGCCGTTCGAGCAAAGACGTGCGACGGTAGGGGTATAATGAAGTGATATGAACATCAAGAAGGTTTCGGACTACCTGTGGGAAATCCCCAAGTCGGAAGGTATGCGGGTGCCGGCCCGGATCTACACTACCGAGGACCAGCTTGCGATCGTGGAGAAGGACGGCAGCCTCGGCCAGGCGCGGAATGTAGCGCACTTGCCCGGCATCGTCAAGTACTCGCTTGCCATGCCGGACATCCACTTCGGATACGGCTTTCCGATCGGGGGGGTTGCGGCTACCGATCCCGCCGCGGGCGGCGTCGTTTCGCCCGGTGGCGTCGGCTACGACATCAATTGCGGAGTTCGCATGATCCGCACCGATCTCACGGCTGATGACGTCCGGCCGCGGATACGTGACATCGTCAACGAGGTCTTCAGGAACGTTCCCTCCGGTGTCGGGTCGTCCGGCGGCATACGGAAACTCTCGCGCCGCGAGCTGGAGGAGGTAATGGTCCGAGGAACCCGCTGGGCCGTCGAGCATGGCTACGGAACCGACGACGACACGCACCGAACGGAGGAGCTCGGTTGCATGAGCGGCGCGGACCCTGCGGCAGTTTCCTCGAAAGCTGTGGACCGCGGCATGGAGCAGCTCGGCACACTCGGTTCAGGTAATCATTTCCTCGAAGTGGATGTCGTTACCCAGATCTTCTCGGACAAGGCGGCCCGGGCCTTCGGCCTGGAGTTGGGTACGGTCGTACTCCAGGTCCACTGCGGCTCGCGGGGACTCGGCCACCAGATCTGCGAAGACTACCTGAGCGTGATGCAGCGTGCCATGCAGAAATACGGACTTCGACTGCCCGACCGGCAGCTGGCGTGCGCGCCCGTCGAGTCGGACGAAGGCAGGAAGTATCTTGCAGCGATGGCGTGTGCGGCGAATTTCGCATGGGCCAACCGACAGTGCATCATGCACCTGGTCCTGGAGGCGATCGGCCGCGTCTTCAAGCTCGATCGCAAGGGGCTCGGAGCGATGCTCATCTACGACGTCTGCCATAACATCGCGAAGCTCGAACTGCACAACGTGGACGGCCAGCCTAAGCGCCTTTGCGTTCATCGCAAGGGGGCGACGCGGGCCTTCCCGGCCGGGCATCCGCAGGTGCCCGCCGTGTATCGCGAGATAGGCCAGCCGGTCCTCATCCCTGGCGACATGGGCAGTTGCTCCTATCTGCTCGTCGGAACGGAAGCCGCGATGGAGCAAACCTTCGGTACGACCTGCCACGGAGCCGGTCGGGTCCTCAGTCGAGCCGCCGCGATCAAGCGCGGAGGCCGCCGCGATCTCGTCGAGGAGCTTGCCGCCGCCGGCGTCACCGTTCGAGCCAAAGGACGCGAGACCCTCGCCGAGGAGATGCCGGAAGCCTACAAGGATGTCGAGAAGGTCGTCCAGGTCATGCACGAGGCTGGCATCTCGCTCAAAGTCGCGAAGCTCGTCCCAATCGGCGTCACGAAAGGGTAAAACGTCTCGCGCAATGTCCGGATGTATGACCCCCCTTCAGACCACAAGGTAGCCGTGGGAGTCCAGCACATCTGCGATTGTGACCTGCAAGCGTACCTCCGGAGCATCGCGTGACTTGCACAGCGGGACTCCGATGCCTTCCTTCCGGGCCATCGAGAGGTTTCGCCATGGCCGGGTACCGGCACGTCGAGCACGCCTACGAGGCGTCCCAAAAAATCGAGGCCCCGTCGCACCTCGTCTGACCGCAGGCGGCAGCCGACCGATCCATCCTTGCCGGGCGTGACCGCCCATGAGATGGGGACGGGGCGCGGGCAGATACGAGGGTATGTTGGACGGTGACGGACCGAGCGCGTCGCTCCGTGGGGACTGTGCGCCGGCCCGCGGGGGCTCGACTTCCCGAGCCCCCATGAACCAAGCACGTGCAGCGCATTGCGCCCCCGTGCGTCGCGGGCGCATCCCCTCGAGGGGCGGCTGCAGGTCGAGAGTCGGCGCCCGGGCGGTTTTGCCCGAGCCCGCCACGGCCATTCCCCGCTTCGAACGCCGAGAGTCTTCCGTGAAAAGTGCGCGGGGGCGTCCGGGCAACCGGACGCCCCACGACTCGCCACCAGTACCTGTGTCGCTCCTATACGAACTTGATGTCGAGCAAGTGCACTGAGCAGGAGATGCACGGGTCGTATGCGCGGACGAGCATCTCCAAGAGCAGTCGGATCTCCTCCTTCGGCCTGTCAATGATCTGAGGTGCAATCGCCCGGATGTCCCGATCTATATTCCCGAGGTTTTGGGCAGTCGGGATGATACAGTTGGCGTCGGTGATGAGACCGCGCTCGTTGTAGGTATAGTCATGTACGAGGAGACCGCGCGGGACCTCCGCCAGGCCGACCCCGCGGCCGGCCTTCGGCTTCACGTTCGGGACCTCAGGCTTCAAGCCCTTTTCGAGGAGCTGGTCAACCAGGTCGATCGCCTCGTAGAAGCAGTGAACGCACTCGACCACTTGGGCGACGCTGATCATGTACGGATTGTGGCACGGCGCTTTGAGCCCGAGCTTCTTAGCGGCATTTCGCGCCTCAGCGCGAAGCTCCTTGTGGTTGAGATTGTAGCGGGCGAGCGCCCCCACCATGTACGACTCACGGTTGTGAAACGCATGTTTCGCGGTCGAGTGGGGAACGATCTTCTCGTGGATGATCTCTTTGTAGTTGCTGGCGGTGACGCTCTGGCCGTCGGAGGAGGAGAGCGTGCCATCGTAGAAGGCGTACTCGTCCTCGGTGCTCAGGGCGACGTACTCTGTCTCGCGTGTGAAGTCGGGCCAGGTGAGGCCTGCGAAGAGTTCGACCGTCGCCTTCATATCCGGCTCCGCGTCAAGGAGCATTTGCCGCGCCATCTTGAGTTCGTCCATCGTGGGGATTCGTGTGAACCCGCCGACGACCGTGGCCTGCGGATGCACGTGCCGGCCCGCGATGATGCCGCAAAGCTCGTTGGCAAGCTTCTTCAGCCGCAGTGCTCGACGTACGACGTCGGGATGGGTCGAAGCGAGCGGAATGACGGAGCCGACCTTGAATTGGTCCGGAGCGACAAGGAAGTAGGTATGGAGAATGTGGCTCTGGAGCTGCTCAGCATAGAAGAGGATCTTCCGGAGGAGGAGCGTCTGCTCCGAGATCTCGACGTCCATGGCAGCCTCGGTCGCTTTGAGGCTGGCGGTCGTGTGTCCGACGGAGCAGATGCCGCAGATACGGCAGGTGATGAACGATGCCTCCCACCAGGAGCGATCCTTGAGCATGGCTTCGAAGAATCGCGGTGCCTCGGTGATTTCGAGCTTGCACTCCTCGACGGTGCCGTCCTTGGCACGGAGGACGATGTTGCCGTGGCCTTCGACGCGCGTAACTTCGTGGACCTGGATGTCAACGGTTTTCATTTCTTCTCCTCCGCGTACGCCTGGAAGATGGTGAACTCACGGAGAATGTCCTCTACCGTGAGGCCGTGCTCCTCGAGGACGGAGAGGGCGGCGTTCTTGTTGGGGTTGTCAATCAAACCGCGGCAGCCGATGCACCGGTTGCCGTAGCTCGGACACATCGGGTCGCAGCCGGCACGTGTGATCGGGCCGAGGCAGACCATGCCCTTCTGAAAAACGCAGACGTTTTCAGCCAGCTTGCATTCGATGCAGACCGGGTACTCTGGAATCGCCGGCGGCCGGCCGAAGAGCAGGCTCTTGACGACCTCGAGGATCTCGCGTTTCGAGACCGGGCAGCCCCGAATGTAGTGATCCACCTTGACTACCTCGTCCAAGGCCTTGCACGCAGAAGTCTCGAACCAGTCCTTCTTGTCGCCGTAGACATAGGAGCGCACCGCGCTGAGGTCGTGGAGGTTCTTCATGCGGTTGACACCGCCCGTACAGGCACAGGCGCCGAAGGCGATCAGGACCGACGCACGTTCGCGAATCTCCTTGAGCTTCTGCTCGTCGGACGGGCGAGTGATCGAGCCCTCGACAAACGCCACATCGTACTTGTCGGATCGCTCGGTCATCGCCTCGCGGAAGTCCGCCACCTCTACGGCGTCGAGCAACTTGAGGATCTCGTCCTCCAAGTTGAGGAACATGAGCTGGCAACCCTCGCAGGAAGCGAAGCTGATAAAGGCAAGTCTCGGTTTCATGTTATATGCCCTCTCTCAGTCTCTTGACTTGTTCGTAGGTGAATACCGGGCCTGAGCGGCAGACGTACACATTGCGAATCTGGCAGTGGCCGCACTTACCGACGCCGCACCGCATCTTCCGCTCGAGCGAGCAGATGATCCTGTGCTCCGGAACCCCGCAGGAGAGAGTCTCGAGCACGGCGAACTTGAACATCACCGGCGGCCCTACGATCACAGCGAGAGTATTGACCGGAGAGATGCGGACTTTGCGATAGAGCGTCGTGATCACGCCCACATTGCCCTCCCATCCCTCGTCAGGACGGTCAACTGTGACGAGGAACTCGATGTCCTGGCGCTCGCTCCACTCCTTTAGATCGTCTTTGAAGAGCAGCTCGGCAGGATTGCGCGCGCCGTAGAGGATCGTAACCTTGCCGAACTTCGCCCGATTTTCGAGGAGTCGCAAGATCACCGGGCGGACAGGGGCAAGGCCAAGCCCACCTGCCACCACGAGGAAATCCATGCCCTGATACAGCAGCGGGTCGAAGCCGTTGCCGTAGGGACCACGTACGCCTAACCTATCCTCTGGGCCCATCTTGTGGAGCGCATTCGTCAGCGCACCGACCGCACGGACGCACAGCTCGAAGTAGTCCTTGTTCGAAGACGAGGAGCAGACGGAGATCGGGGCCTCCCCGACGCCAAAGACGCTCACTTGGACGAACTGCATCGGCAACACCGATAGTCCCGCTCCATCCTCCATCGCCAGTCGGAACAGTTTCTCGCGAGGCGTAAACTGCTGAACCGAGATGATTCTCGCCATCCGAGGAACGTAGGGAGAGATTACCTGGCCGTTCGTGTTCGAGGTCTTGTCAACCATGACTACCGACTCCCGGCAATCTGCCTGTAAGTTTCCACACTGGAAATCTTTGCGACACATTCGCGGTCGCATCGCCCGCAGCCAACACAGCCGCGCCTGCCGTACATTTCCAGTAGGTACTTGCCTTTGCGGAAGAAACGATGGCGAAGTCGTTCGGAACGGTCGTGCCGAAAGCTCTCGCCGCCCGCGACCTTGGCGAAGCTATCGAGCTGGCAGGAGTCCCAGCGCCGCCGACGGTCAACCTCGCTCAAGGAGAGATCGAGCTCGTCGTGTACGTCGAAGCAGTAGCAGGTCGGACAGACGACGTTGCACGTCCCGCACGAGAAGCACTTCCGAGCCACCGCCTGCCAGATCAGACTGTCGTAGCTCGCATCAAGGATTTCGGGGAGATACTTGACGTCGAACGGTAGCTTGTGGCTAAAGTTCTTCCGTTTCTGCTGCTCCGCGTTCTGGCGAGCGACGAAGTCCTGGTTCGTTGCCGTCCGGGCAAGAGCGAAACACTCCTCCAGGAGGCGGTAGCCACGCTCCGAACCGATCTCGACAAAGTACGATTCGCCAATGTCCGTGAGAAACAGGTCGAAGTTCCCTTGCGGGAAGAGCGATCCCATGTCGAGGCAGAACTGGTACTGATCGCAAGGCTTGAGGCAGTCAAGCCCTACGATGAACGCGCTCTTCCGTCGCTCCGTGTAGTGAGGATCCGGCTCGCCCTCCGCGAACACAACGTCGAGAAGCCAGGTGGCCGTCAAGTCGCACGGATGCATGCCGAAGATGACAATCGGCTCGGGCTCGACGAACGCCTTCAGTTCTTGCTTCTCTCCCCTCAGTCTCGCTCGGAGCACGGAATCCCATTGGGGCATGAGGAACTTCTTCGGCGGTAGGACGGAGATTGTGTAGTCGAGTCTCACTTCCGCCGGGTTGGAGACCTCCTTGAACACGAATCTCCCATCCTTGGCGACTGGAGCAGCTACGCGGTGCCGCTTCAGGAGTTCACCGAGTAGCTTGTCCATGTCCGCCTTTTCTATGATCCGGGGCAGCATTTCTGACCTCCTTCCTGCCGGTGGTGTGGATACATGCCGGCCAGGGGCAACCTCACGGTAAACGTCGTGCCCCTTCCCGGCTGGCTCTCGAAGCTGATCTGGCCTCGCAGAGCCGCGACTCTTTCCTTGACGATCGAAAGTCCTAAACCAGTGCCTTCCAAGCCGGAAACATTGGAGGCTCTGAAGAACTCTTCAAACAAGTGCTCCTGCTCTGCGGGCGGGATTCCCAGTCCCGTGTCCGCGATATCACTTCGAACCCACTCGGGTTCCTCTGTCAGGACCACCCTGACTTCCCCGCCGGAGGGGGTATACTTGATCGCATTGGAAAGCAGGTTGAGGAAGATGTCTCGCAACTCCTCGTCGCGGGCTTCGACCAGGTCTGGGCCATCCCCCAGTTCTGCCTTGAGCCGGAGGGATTTCTGGGTAGCTTGTGTGGAGCAGAGGGTCACCATTTCCTCCAGCACCTGCCGGACAGAGATCGGGTGAGCGTCGCGGCCCTGTCGCTCTGTCCTCGCTTGGGCGAGCCGTAGCAGGTCCTTGAGAAGCTCCAGCATCTGTTCCGTCCGGTTTACGGATCGCTCGATCATCTCCCGCTGCTTCTCCGGCGGCGCGTAGCCACCCAGGATCACCTTGAGCAAGCTCTGCACAGCCGAGATAGGCGCCTTCAACTGGTGAGCTGCGGTCCGCATGAATCTCGATTGCTTGTCCTCCAACTCCAGGATGCGGCGCTCACGCTCCCGCAAACGATGCACGATCGAGGTCGCAAAAAAGGCAGAGACGAAGAGCGTCATGCCGAGCGTCACGCTACTTCCTATGACGAACTTCCAATTCGTCGCACATTCACTCGTCAGGAAGCCGTCAAGGTGCCTGTGAACCCCCGGAACTGCCCCGTCCAACGCACAGACAATGACATATACGCCGGTACCGACTCCGGCGTACATAAACGCCTCCGCGCGCGAGAGCATGATGCTCGCGATGATGATGTGGAAGACGAAGAAGACCGCAAACGGGTTCTCCACGCCCCCGGTGAAGTGCAGCAGAGCCGCTACACACAGGATATCGAGCAGAATCTGAGCATTGACCAGCCTTCTCAGCCGACTGACCTCGGCGGCCTCGGCGGAGAGGCCGCCCAGGCGGCTCGCCGTCTTCGTCCCTCTGTCACCCGCCCCTGCCTGTTCAGCTGGCAAAACACCCGCGCCGCCGGCATGCCGGCTATCATGCCTCGCAAGCAGATGAAAGACAAGGTTGTACCCGGCAAGAATGGCCGCCACAAAAAAGACTTGCCCCACAGGTACGTCGATGCCAAGCCCCCGTGCGGCAAACGTGAGAAGCACAAGCCCGATCACCGCCAACCACCTTAGCCGCACGAACCAGCCGTAGAGGGCCTCCAAGCCACCTCGCTGGTGAGGCAGCTCTTCCATCTCCGGAAGCAGCCATCCTCTTACGAACCTCTTCATACCCGTGCCGTCTTCCTCCCGCCACTGGCTCTAACGGCGCCATTGGCTGGGACCAAACAACAGAACCGCCAGCTTCCGGTACCGAGCGCCGCTCGCCGACGCTCCCGGATCCCCCCGGGGCACCTTCCATGCCCGGCGGTCAACGCTCCGCGGTCGGTGTCCGATTCCAACATGGTGTCGTGTGTCCGGACGACGTGCGCACCCGACATCCCCTATCGCAGCGCAAGCCACGAGGATGTTCGCCATCCAACGCTTCGGCATGGCAAAAGCACTCGCGTCGGCCTTTCTCTGAAGCATCGAACACTTCAGTCGCAAGGAACTACTTACGCTTGCCGATCAGCTCCGATACCTTCTTCAGGAGGTCCTCGGGATCGAAGGGCTTCTCGAGGAACAGTTCGCCGGGCAGGTACTCCTGGTCCTCCTCCTTCGAGAATCTCATGCCGGATTTCTCGGCGATCGCGGACAGGAAGATCACCGGGATACTCTTCAGCGCCGGATCCTTCTTCAGCTCATACCCGACCCGGAACCCTTCAGTGAACGTCCGCATCATGACATCGAGGATGATCAAGTCGGGCTTGCTCTCACGAGCCGTCCTGATCCCATCCTCCCCGTTCGTCGCCCACATCACCTTGTAGCCCGCCGACTCCAAGACAGCACGCGCCGCCTCGAAGATATCAGGATCGTCGTCCACTATCAGGATACACTTCTGCACGTGTTCCATGGCGCGTCTCCTTGTGTGTTCGCCCAGCCCAAGCAAGAGCCGTGCCGAGCATCAGCGCAGATACGCAAGCTAATGACACATAATAGCTTGTGTCTCAAGTCGGAAACCCAGAACTGGCCAGGTTCCACCTTGCGTGTGGGAATTGCCACAGTGTGTGCGAGGTTTCCAACAGTGTTCTTTCGGAAATACAGCTCCATCTTCACCGTGCCCTCCCAAAGCGTCCGCCAGCCCGTCAGGGCGAGATGGCGGCCAAAGACTCAGTCTCTGGGGGAGCGATGCAGAGACTCCATTCTTGCCCACCTGGCAACGCCCACTGCACTGGAAGTTCGGCCCCTCCCGGCGAGAGGACACCATACGCATCGGGTCGAGAGCATCGCTGCCCCACCTGGGTTGAATGGCGGGGTCCGCACAGCGCAAGGTGTTCCGAGTACCAACGGAGCGGTAGCGTCCGATCCTTTCGCGGGGCGGGCCTCCGTCGGCTTGCGGCCTCTCCTCGGTTCGAGGCGGAGCCATGTTGCTGCGTTCGGCGGTCCTTGGCCGGCGGACGGCGTGGAGGAGTCGTGTGCATTGCGCCTACTGGCTGCGCTCCCATCGGGGCTTGCCGGCGCTGCGCGCGTCATGCCCGGCTGAGCACCCGCAAGAGCGTTCGTGCGCCATTGTGCCACGCTGGCACGCCGCGCACGATTGTGGTATACTCGTTCGAGGTCAAGGCAACTGTGAGGACTTCGATTTTCCATGCTGTGCCTGCAACGGTGTGCCGAGACTCACATTCCTCCGCTCGTCCTGTTCCCAACGATCTCAAAGAAAGGAGGGGGCTCCTATGGACGTGCTCAACCTCGGGACGAAAGCCGCTGAGGATTTCATAAGGGAGGTCGAGAAGCTGTCGGGGCAAAAGCTTGCGAATTGCTACCAATGCCACAAGTGCACGGCGGGTTGCCCGGCTGCGTACACGATGGACCTCGGTCCGGGCCGAATCATGCGGCTCGTCCAACTCGGCCAAGAGGAGCGCGTCTTGACGAGCAATACCATCTGGGTCTGTGCCTCCTGCCTGACCTGTACGACACGCTGCCCGCAGGAGATCGACGTCGCCCGCGTGATGGACACCCTCCGGATCCTGGCAAGGAAGAAGGGATTCAAGGGCGACAAGGACGTGCCGATCTTCAACGAGGTGTTCCTGGCGAACCTCCGCGCTCATGGGCGTATCTTCGAGCCGACGATGCTTGCATGGTACAACCTGAAGAGCCGCCACTTCCTGAAGGATGCCCTCAAGGGCCCGGTCATGTTCTTTCGGGGGAAGCTGCCCATGTTCCCCCATGAGGTCCGGGAGAAGGCGTCTATCGAGCGGCTCTTCTCGAAGGCCGAGGGAGGAGAGAAGAAATGAGGTACGCGTATTATCCGGGGTGCTCGCTGAAAAGCGTGGCTGTCGAATACGACGCCGCTCTCAAGGCAGTGTGCGAGAAGTTGGGCGTCACGCTCGACGAGATAGACGACTGGGCATGTTGCGGGGCGACGCCGGCACACGCTGTGGATCGCTTCCTCTCGGTCGCCCTGCCGGCCCGGAACCTCGCTACGGCCCAGAAGGCGGGCAACGACGTCATGGTCGCCTGCGCCGCCTGCTACAATCGCATGAAGGTTGCGAACCACGAGATAGCCACGGACGGAGCGTTGCGGAAGGAGGTCAACGAGGCGCTCGGTACCGACTACGACGGCGGCGTCAAGGTCCTGCATCTGATCGAGGTCCTTGTCAACGGAATAGGCATAGACAAGCTGAAGGAGCGGGTGACAAAGAGGCTCGATGGGCTGAAAGTAGCCTGTTACTACGGGTGTCTCCTCCTTCGGCCGCCCAAGGTCATGCACTTCGACGATCCGGAGAACCCGACTTCCATGGACAGACTCATCGAGGTAACCGGTGCCGTACCGATCTCCTGGGAGTTCAAGACCGAGTGTTGCGGTGCGGCTATGGGCATCGCCCGGACGGACATCGTTCACAAGCTTTGCGGCCGCATCCTGTCCGACGCGAAGAACCGGGGAGCGGAGATGATCGCGGTCGCGTGCCCGCTCTGTCAGTCGAACCTCGACCTTCGCCAGTCCGACGTCGAAAAAGACCTCTCCAGGGAATTCCGCTTGCCGGTGCTCTACTTCGTCCAGGTGCTCGGCCTCGCCCTGGGCATAGACGCCAAGTCGCTCGGGCTCGACAAACTCATCGTTGATCCTATTCCTCTGCTCACGCAGAAAGGAGTCATATAAGGTGGCCAGGATAGGAGTCTTCGTCTGTCACTGCGGTGAGAACATCGCGGCGACCGTTGATGTCAAGAAAGTCGCCGAGGAAGCGAGCAAGATGCCGGGCGTGGTGCATGCCGAGGACTACCGGTTCATGTGCTCCGACCCGGGGCAGAGATTGATCAAGAAGGCAATCGCCGAGAAAAAGCTTACGGGGGTCGTCGTCGCGACGTGCAGTCCGCGAATGCACGAGACGACATTTCGGCGAGCCGTTGCCGAGGCCGGCCTGAACCCCTACCGTTGCGAGATCGCCAACCTCCGGGAGCAATGTTCCTGGGTCCACGCGGACAGGACGAAGGCGACAGCCAAGGCAATCGAGCTTACGCGGCTCATAGTGGAGAAGGTCAAACGCAACCACGATCTCTTCCCGATCCGCGTGCCTGTCACGAGGCGGGCGCTCGTCGTGGGGGGCGGGATCGCCGGCATTCAGGCGGCTCTCGACATCGCCAACGCCGGCCACGAAGTGATCCTCGTCGAAAAAAGCCCGTCCATCGGCGGCCGCATGGCTCAGCTCTCCGAGACGTTCCCGACGCTCGATTGTTCCCAGTGCATCCTCACGCCGCGCATGGTCGAGGTCAAGTCTCACCCGAAGATCAAACTCTACGCCTATTCGGAGATCGAGGAAGTGAGCGGCTTCGTTGGGAACTTCAAGGTCAAGATCCGCCAGAAGGCGCGTTACGTGGACGCAAAGAAGTGCACCGGCTGCGGCCTCTGTCAGCAGAAGTGCCCTACGAAGAAGGTCCCGTCCGAGTTTCACGAGCTGCTCGGCACGCGCACGGCCATCTCGATCCCCTTCGCCCAGGCCGTGCCGAACATCCCCGTCATTGACAGGAACAGTTGCCTCTTCTTCCAGAAGGGACGTTGCAAGCTTTGCGAGAAGGTCTGTCCCGCCGGGGCGATCCTCTACGATCAACAGGACCAAATCGTCGAGGAACAGGTCGGGGCAGTGATCCTCGCAACGGGTTTCGACGTAATGGGTGTCGAGGACTTCGGCGAGTACGGCGGCGGTCGGTACAAGGATGTGATCACCGCACTTCAGTTCGAGCGGTTGCTCTCCTCGTCCGGACCAACCGGCGGGAAGGTCCTCCGACCCTCGGACGGCAAGGAAGCCGAGTCGGTCGTCTTCCTCAGCTGTATCGGATCGAGGGATCGGTCGAAGGGAGTCGAGTACTGCTCGAAGATCTGCTGCATGTACGTGGCGAAGCATGCGATGCTGTACAAGCACAAGAACCACCACGGCCAGGCGTACGTCTTCTACATGGACGTAAGGGCCGCCGGCAAGGGCTACGAGGAGTTCATCCGGCGCGCGGTCGAGGAGGAGGGTGTCGTCTACTTGAGAGGACGCGTCTCGCGAATCTACGAACAGGACGGGAAGCTGATTGTCAAGGGAGCTGACAGTTTGAGCGGGACGCAGGTGGAGATCGCTGCGGATATCGTCGTCCTGGCGACAGCAGTGAAGCCAAAGCCGGGAATCGCGGAACTTGCGCAGAAGTTCCACGTGTCCTACGACGCTCACGGATTTCTGAACGAGCTGCACCCGAAGCTGCGTCCCGTCGAGACGGCGAGTGCGGGCGTCTATCTTGCCGGTGCCTGCCAGGCTCCGAAAGACATCCCGGACTCGGTGGCGCAGGCGAGCGCCGCGGCGAGCAAGGTACTTGCACTCTTCTCCTCGGCGGAGTTGGAGCGCGAGCCGACGATCTCCGTCGTCAACGAGAAGGACTGTGTCGGCTGCTTTGCCTGCGAGGCGGTCTGTCCGTTCGGAGCGATAGAACGGAAGGAAGTACGAGACAAGCAGGGGAATCTGGTCAAGATCGTATCCCACGTGAATCCCGGGATTTGTCAGGGCTGCGGCGCATGCGTCGTTGCGTGCCGTAGCCAGTGCATCGACGTCGAGGGATTCCGGGGCGAGGAAGTCTTCGCGGAGATTATGGCGCTGTGAGACCCGTACGTGTCGAAGTGTCGCTTTTCCACCGCAGAGGCGCGGGGGAGCGCAGAGAGACATCGCAGTTCGATGCCACAAGACGGCTCGCATCTCTACTCTGCACCATTTGCGTCCCCGAGGTGAACAGGAACAGAGGGCGAATCAGATGAGCGAGAAAGAGTCAGGTCCCCGAGTTGTGGCGTTCGTATGCAACTGGTGCACCTACGTCGGGGCCGACGGTGCTGGTACGGCTCGGCTTCAGTACCGCCCCGAGGTAATCCCTATACGGCTGCAGTGCACGGGACGTATTGATCCGCTTTTCATCGTGACCGCCTTGGAGACCGGCGCGGACGGCGTGATCGTCTCCGGCTGCCACCCGGGCGATTGCCATTACGTCGCCGGCAACTTCTACGCTCGCCGACGCTTCACAATCTTCCGGAGTCTGCTCGATTTCCTGGGCGTGGACATCCGGCGCATCCAGTTCGCCTGGGTCTCCGCGACCGAGGGCGCCAAGTGGACCGAGCTCGTCAACGAGCATGTGAAGCGGCTCGAAGAGCTCGGTTCGCCACAGCCGCTCAAGGACCTCGGCGAGATTTCCACTTTCGAGCGACGGTCGGTGAAGGAGCTGATCCCCGAGTCCACTCCGGTCGCCGGGGCCATCGACTATTCCGCCGTCTCCGCCGCGGTCAAAACGCTGGCGAGGGACCTCCTCGAGAAGAAGGAAGTCGGGATCGTCGTCGGCTACGGCGATGCAGGCGTGAGAGGCGTCGCAACCCCGACGTTCGCCACCACTGCGGATGACGCTGCGCGCCTGGTCTTTACGGAGAGGTCGCTCAACAACCTTTCCGCGTACCTTGTGCGTGATCTCGTCCGGAAGCACGGAAAGATCGGGATCGTCGCCAAGGGGTGCGACGTCAAGGCGATCGCCGGCTTGATCCAGGAGAACCAGATCGAGCGCGAGGACGTCAAAATCATTGGTGTCGTCTGCCAGGGCGTAAAGGACGATCGCGGACGCCTGATGCGGAAATGCTTTGCCTGCGATGTCAAGATCCCACATCTCTACGACGTCCTGGCGGGGCAGGCCGGCGAGCCGTCAAGCCCGACGCCCAGGGTCGCGCTCGCAGAGGCAACAGTGGCCGAGCTCGAGGCCCTCGAGAACATGTCGCTCGACGAACGATGGAAATGGTGGCAGGATCAGTTCTCGCGATGCATCAAGTGCTATGCCTGCCGCGCAGTCTGCCCGTTCTGCTACTGCGACCGCTGCATCGTCGAGCGGACGCGGCCGCAGTGGATTCCCTCGAGCGCGCACGGCAAGGGCATCTTCTCGTGGATGGTGACCCGCGCCTTCCATCTTGCCGGGCGGTGCGTACAGTGCGACGAATGCACCCGCGTTTGCCCGGCGGGCATCAGGCTCGACCTGATCAACGCGAAGTTGGCCCTCGAAGTAGAAAAGGCTTACGGGTACGCAGCCGGGTACAAACACGACGCTATCCCCCCTCTCCAGACCTTCAAGAAGGACGACGAGGAGGACTTCATAAAATAGGTGCAACATGGCCGAGAAACTGATTGCGAAGAAGGACCTGTTCGAACTCCTGAACTCGCTGGCCCGTGCCGGGAAAACGCTCGTCG
>Ga0272448_1004537_pt1 | contig 15778 bp, 14 predicted proteins | sample YNPCB0191_FD_202220 | JGI IMG/M metagenome (GOLD analysis project Ga0272448, IMG submission 202220) | Hot spring sediment microbial communities from Yellowstone National Park, WY, United States - YNP-CB-019-1 | ecosystem: Environmental > Aquatic > Thermal springs > Hot (42-90C) > Sediment...
CCTCGGCGATACCGGCCTTGTTCCTTATAAATAAGAGGTAATTGACTTATATCAGATTGTCCGCAGCAGGGGAAAACGGCGAAATCGCAGCCGGCTTCAGTACTTTGTCATTATACCAAACGGTGAATCAGCGGAGGCTTTACGCCGTGGTATCATGGAAAATCTGTCCAGAGTGACAATCTCAAATAATGAAGCAGACATCAGGGCAGGATAATATGATGCACTTTATTCTTAGGAGCTGGCCCGGGGACAGGACCGCGGCTTGAGATCCGGGAACAGAAAAAGCAGGTAAGGCTGCGGCCGGAGCGTCTGGCTAGAAAAAAGCGGCGGTAGAAACCGCCGCTTTTTTCTATTTTCTCTCCGAACGATCCATCAACTGGCTGAAGTATTTCATCATCTCTATGGGCACGGGGAAGATGATGGTAGAATTCTTCTCCACGGCGATCTCGGTCAGAGTCTGTAGATACCTGAGCTGGACGGTCACCGGCTCGGCGGCCATCACCGAGGCCGCCTCCTTGAGCTTGGTGGAGGCCTGGAGCTCTCCGTCGGCATGGATTATCTTGGCCCTTCTCTCCCTCTCGGCCTCGGCCTGTTTGGCCAGGGCGCGCTTCATGCCCTCGGGCAGATCCACATCCTTAACCTCGACGGCGATAACCTTGATGCCCCAGGGATCGGTGCGCTCATCCAGGATCTTCTGCAATTGCTGGTTGATCTTCTCCCGGTTGGCCAGCAGGTCGTCCAGTTCATGCTCGCCCAGGGTGGAGCGCAGGGTGGTCTGACCCATCTGGGAGGTGGCGTACATGTAGTCCTCCACGGCCACGATGGCCTTGGCCGAATCGAAGACCTGGAAATAGAGGACGGCGTTCACCTTGACCGAGACGTTGTCCTTGGTGACCACCTCCTGGGGCGGGACGTCCATGGCCACTGTCCGCAGCGAGACCTTGACCATCTTTTCGAACAGAGGAATGAGGATGATAAGGCCCGGACCCCGCACCCCGACCAGACGGCCCAGGCGGAAGACCACGCCGCGTTCGTACTCCCGGAGGATCTTGATGGTGTTGACCAGGATGAAGAGGACGAACAGGATGAAAATAAGGGATCCTAACATCTTTGGGCTCCTTTGCTCTGTGTTTATGTTTTATCCTTAAGGTCCGGGGTCACCAGGGTGTGCCGATAGTTTCTATTAGACGGCGGAGCATCTTGCCGAACGTTTCGGAAAGATTATACATTTCGGAGAATTTATCGCCCAACCATATCTCGTCCCTTATCAAAATCAGTCACGAAGCTCTTCGACTTTGATCCTCATTCCCTTGATGGCGATCACTCTCACTTTGGCGCCTTGGGGTATGGCGGAATCGGACCAGGCGGTCCAATGGGCGCCGGCCACGAAAGCCGAGCCTCCGTCGCGGGTGATCTCGGTACGGGCATCGCCCTCCTGGCCCAGAAGGCTTTTGTCGCCGACAGCCGGCCGGTTGCGCAGCGCCCGGATGGAGAGCCAGACGCCGATGATGAAGAAGGCGGCGCAGACCAGGACCACCGGGATGATCACTTGCAGCGAGACCCTGAGGGCCGGATCCGGCGTCTTGAAAAGCATCACCGATCCTAGGAACATGGCGATCACTCCTCCTATGCTTAATATTCCGTGGGTGGCGGCCTTGGCATCTAAGATGAAGAGGACGATGGATAAGATTATCAACAGCACCCCGGCCACATTGACCGGCAGGGTCTGAAAGGCGAAGAAGGCTAAGATCAGGGAGATGGCCCCCACCACGCCGGGAAGCACGGCTCCGGGGTTGGAGAATTCGAAGTAGAGGCCCAGGAGGCCGATCATGAAGAGAATGTAGGCGATGTTGGGGTTGGCGATGGTAGCCAGGAAGCGGTCGCGCCAGGACATCTCTATCTCCACCCGCTCCCGTCCCCGCAGCCACAGGGTGACGGTGTCCTTCTCCAAGATGACCCGGCGGCCCTCTAAGGAATCCAGCAGGCTCTCTAAGTCGGGGGCCACCAGGTCGATGACCTTCCTTTTGAGGGCCTCGGTCTCGGAGAGGCTGACACTGTGCCGCACCGCCGAGTCGGCCCAGGCGATGTTGCGGCCCCGTTTTTCGGCGATGGAGCGGATATAGGCCGCAGCATCGTTGGTCACCTTATCGGCCATGGTGGAATCCACCTTGCCTCCCTGGCCGATGGAGACGGGATGGGCGGCGCCGATGCTGGTGCCTGGGGCCATGGCCGCCACATGGGCCGACAGGGTAATGAAAGCGCCGGCCGAGGCCGCCCGGGAGCCCTGGGGAGCCACATAGGCCACCACCGGCACCCGGGAGGACATGAAATGCTTGATCACCTGCCGCATGGATTCATCCAGGCCGCCAGGGGTATCCAGCATGATCACCAAGCAGGGCGACCGGTGATGGTTGGCCTTCTCCACCGCCTCGGAGAGGAAGCGGGCCGAAGCCGGGCTGATGGGACCCTCCATCCGGGCGATGTAGATCTTCTGGCCGCAGGCCCAGGAGGCCAGACCCATCGCCATCAGGGTAAGCCACAGCCATTGGCTGCCGGGTAATCTCCTCATCTTTTCCATACTCCGATGGCTCTCCCCCTCTACGATAAACGGGTAAACAGGGGAGAACCTCCTCAATATTTGAAATGTTTTATAGTCTCGCCCAGGCGGCCGATCTCGGTCATGCTCTCGATGCCAATTTCTAAATGAAGGTCGGCGAATTTTCTGGTGACCTCCCGGTCCAGGCTTTCGGTCTTGATGCCCGAGGGGATCAGGGGGATGTCGGATACCAGAAGCAGGGCGCCGCGGGCGATCTGGTTGGCATGGCCGACCACGAACAAAGTGGCGGTCTCCATGTCGATGGCGATGGCGGTCAATTTTTTCAGATACTGCTTGAAGGTTTCGTCCCATTCCCAGACCCGGCGGTTGGTGGTATAGATGACGCCGGTGCGGTAATCCAGATTGCGCTGTTTTAATTTTTCGGAGACGAACTTGTGAAGCTTGAAGGAGGGCAGGGCCGGGACCTCGGGCGGCAGGTAGTCGTTGGAGGTGCCCTCGCCCCGGATGGCGCCGATGGGGAGGATGAAGTGTCCGATCTCCGTGGATTTCTTTAGGCCGCCGCATTTGCCCAGAAAGAGAACCCCTTTGGGTTTGCGGGCCACCAGCAGGTCCATGATGGTGGCCATGGCGGGGCTGCCCAGGCCGCAGTTGACCATGGTCAGGCCTTGGGAGTTGGTGGCCGCTTGCATGGGACGCCCCAGTCCTTTCATCTGGCAGCCGAAGCGACGGCAGAAGCGCTCCATGTAATCGTCGAAGTTGGTAAGCAGGATGTAATCGCCGTATTCGTCCACCGTCATCCCGGTATAACGCGGCAGCCAGTTCTTGGCGATGTCCAGTTTGGTCTTCATCTATAGATGGTTAATTATCTTGCACGCCGATCCAACGTCGGCTCAGCCATTCGGCGGAGCATACCTCGGAGTCCGATTTCCCAAGGAGCTGGGTGAGATTCAGCCATGGCAAAGCGGGCAGCCAAAGCTGTGGGGAAGCCTGGCCGGAGGCGGAGACGAGCCGCTCAGGATGAAGTTGAATATTTTATTTGGCTATCCCCCGCTTGGAGCTTTCGATGAACTCCAGCAGGTGGACGATCTCCGGGATCGGCTCCAGTTCGGCCCTGATCCGCGCCACCGCCTGGGAGGTGTTCAGGTTGGAGTAGAATATCAGTCTGAAGGCTTGGTGCAGCAGGCTCCGGGCCTTTTCGGAGAAGCCCCGCCTCTGCAGGCCGACGCTGTTGGTGCCGTAGACCCTGGCCGGCACCCCGAAGGATTTGCTGTAGGGCAGGATGTCCTTCTGCACCGCCGAGGCGCCGCCCACCATGGCATGGCAGCCGACGCGGCAGAACTGATGCACCGGGGTCAGGCCGCCGATGATGGCGAAATCCTCCACCGTCACATGCCCGGCCAAGTTGGCCGAGTTGGCCATGATGACGCCGTCGCCCACCTGGCACTCGTGGGCCACATGGGAGTAGGCCATCAGGAAGCAGTTCTTGCCCACCTGGGTAACATGTCCCTCCTCGGTGGACAGGTTGATGGTGACGAATTCGCGGATGACCGTGCCCTCCCCGATGACCACCCGAGTTCGGGCGCCTCGGTATTTCAGGTCCTGGGGGTCGCCGCCCAGGCTGGCGCCGTGCCACACTCTGACGTTGTTGCCCAGCTCGGTCCATCTATGTATGGCTACCGAGGAGCCTATCTGGCAGTTATTGCCGATAACACACTCCGGTCCGATGATGGTGTGGGGGCCGACCGTGATGTTTGCCCCCAGCCGGGCCGAGGGATCGATTATGGCCGTGGGGTGGATTTCGTTGGACATTATAAAATCAGTGCATAGCGTTTATTTAGGAGAAAGATCAGTGAAAATCCGCGGCAAATCAGCAATTTCCGCCTTCCGCCCCCTATCTGTCGACCAGGGCCGCGGTCAGCTCGGCCTCGCAAGCCAGCTGTCCGTCCACCGTGGCCCGGCCCTGCATCTTGCAGATGCCGCGTTTGAAGGTCTCCAGCACCAGTTCGAAGCGCAGCTGGTCGCCCGGGGTGACCGGCCGCTTGAAGCGCACCCTGTCGATGCCGGCGAAGAAGAGCAGTTTCTTCTCCGGGTTCTCCACCATGTGCAGCAACATGAAGCCGCCGGTCTGGGCCATGGCCTCGATGATGAGGACGCCGGGCATTACCGGCCGGCCGGGGAAGTGCCCCGGAAAGAAGGGCTCGTTGACGGTGACGTTCTTGATGCCCACCACCCGCTTGCCCTCTTCCAGCTCCAGGATGCGGTCCACCAACAGGAAGGGATAGCGGTGGGGCATGATCTGGGCGATGGCTCCGATGTCGAAGACCGGCCCTTGCTTCTGTTTCTCTATTTCGTCGTATAGTTTCTTGATCTCCCGGACGAACCTGACGTTGGAGCGGTGTCCCGATTTGATGGAGATGACATGGGCCCGCAGCGGCAGGCCGAGCAAAGTGAGGTCGCCTAAAAGGTCCAGGATCTTGTGGCGGACGAATTCGTCGGGATAGCGCAGGGGCTCCTGGTTTTCGATGCCGCTATCTCCAATGACCACGGCCGACTGCAGGCTGCCGCCTTTGATCAGACCCTGGGCCCGGAGATGTTCCACATCGCGGGCTAAACAGAAGGTGCGGGCCGGAGCCAGCTCTTTTTCGAAGATCTCGGCGGTTATCTCAAAGCTGGCATACTGGCTCTTGAGGACCGGGTGGTCGAAATCTATAGTAAAGCTGATGCGCAGATTGGGCCAGGGATTGGCCACCAGTTGGACGCCCTCCTCGGCCTGGGAGACCACCCGGGGCAGGTCGAAATATCTCTTCGGCTCATCCAGCTCCACCAGCCCGGCCTCCTTCAGCTTTTGGAAGAAGGGCAGGGAGGAGCCGTCCATTATCGGCGGCTCGTTGTTGTCCAGATCCACCCTCAGGTTGTCTATGCCTAAAGCGGCAGCCGCGGCCAGGACATGTTCCACGGTATGTACCTTGACCATCCGGCCGTCGATCTCACGTCCCAGGGTGGTGCCCCGGGCGGTCTCCACCACGTTCTCGATCCGGGCCGGGATCTCAGGATGTCCTTCGAGGTCGGTGCGGATGAAGACGATGCCGGTCCCGGCCGGGGCCGGCTTGAACACCAGGTGGGTGGCATTGCCGGTGTGGACGCCGACGCCGGAGAGGCTGGCCTCCCGGACGACGGTCTTTTGAAGCTGGGGCATGGCTGAACTCAATATTGGTTACCGCATAATGATACCGCAAAATGGCGGCGATGTCAATTTAGAAAAAGCCAGAGCGAAGAGGTGTTGACAAAGCGGGAGCGATGCTTTATAATAATGCGAAAGATTCGCAACAATTTCCATGAAAACCTATCAGTCTCGGGAGCGTATCCTCTCGGTGCTCCGCAATAGCCGTCGTCGCCATCTGAGCGCCGGCGAAATCCATTCCCTGATAAACCGGTCCGGATCGGCCGTTCACTTGGCTACCGTCTACCGCACCCTGCGGAAGCTTTTGAATTCGGGCGAGGTCAAACGTACCTCCTTGGCCCAGAACCACGCCCATTACGAGCTCATCCAGAATGCTGGGGTCCACCTGGTATGCCAGGACTGCGGCCGGATCGAGGAGCAGAGGTTGGCCGGGGCCGAGAGGATGATAAAACTCATCGATAGAAGGTTAGGGGAGCGATTCCAGGTCAAGGCCTGGCAATTGCAATTCACCGGCCGCTGTCGGCAATGCTTGAAATCCAAGGACCGGCCATGAGCCGAGGGACGAGGAAAAGCTGCGGCGCCTGCTGCACCAAGATCGTCAGGTTAGGGGTGGAGTTGGGCGGCCGAAGGATTTTAGAGGAGGTTTCCCTCCATCTCCACTGCGGACAGTTGACGGCGGTGGTGGGGCCCAACGGCGCCGGCAAGACCACCCTGCTCCGGGCCATATTGGGCGAGGTGCCCTATACCGGCCATATCCATTTTCTAGATTCGGGGAAGCAGCGACGCGATCGGCCGACCATTGGCTATGTGCCTCAGAAGATGGAATTCGACGCCACCGCGCCCCTGAGCGTTTTGGATCTCTTCACCCAGGCTCTGAGGCTGCGCCCGGCCTGGCTGGGTTGGGACAGGGATCTTTTGGAGACTGCCACACGGTCGCTGGCCGAGGTGGAGGCCGGACATCTGTTGAGAAGGAGGTTGGGACAGCTCTCGGGCGGTGAGCTGCAGCGGGTGATGTTGGCCTTAGCCATCACTCCGATCCCGGACCTGATGCTTTTGGATGAACCGGTCTCCGGGGTGGACCAGAGCGGGATAGAGGTTTTCTATCGCATGGTCTCGGGCCTGAGGGAGAGGCACCATCTCTCGGTCATTTTGGTCTCCCACGATCTGCACCAGGCGGCTAAATATGCCGACCAGGTGGTGTTCCTGAATCGTCGGGTCCTGGTTCAGGGGAAGACCAGCCAGGCGCTGGCGAATCCGCTTTTAAGACAGGCCTTCGGCTACGGGCCCGAGCTGTTGGCGGCAGCCGCCTCCCGCCGGGCGGTGGAGATAGATTCCAAAACCTGCTTGGCCTGTCATCTGGAGGAGAAGTGATGCCGGGAGACGGAGTACTGGGGCTGGCCGCCTGGGAGTGGCTGCAGTACGGCTTCATGAGGCAGGCCCTGTTGGCCGTGGTGCTGCTCTCCTGGCTCTTCGGCTTGGCCGGCTCTATGGTGGTCAATGCCCGGATGGCCTTCTTCTCGGATGCCATCGGACATGCCGCCCTGACCGGCATCGCCATCGGCTCACTCTTGGGCCTGGGCAACCCCCTGTGGGCCATGTTGCTCTTCTCCATCTTCCTGGCTTTAGCCATCGTCTGGGTGAGGAGAGTGGCCGCCGCCTCCATCGACACCGTCATCGCTCTTTTCATGGCCCTGGCCGTGGCCTGGGGCGTGATGATCCTGTCTAGAGGCGGCGGTTTCAATAAATATACCAGATATCTGATCGGAGATATCTTGGGGATATCGCCCCAGGATCTTTTGGGGCTGGCGATATTAGCCTTGGCGGCCACGGCCGTCTTTTACGTTACTTACAACCGGATCGCCCTGACCGGCTTCAATTCCTCCTGGGCCAGAAGCCGGGGGCTTAAGGTGGGCCTGTGGCAGGGGCTGTTCGCCGCCATGGTGGCGGCCATCGTCACCGTCTCCATCCAATGGGTGGGGGTTTTGGTGGTTAACTCCATGCTGATACTGCCGGCGGCCGCGGCCAGGAACTTGGCGGCCGATGTCAGAGCCTATGTCTGGCTGACCGTGGCCCTGAGCCTGATCTCGGGGGTTGTAGGGCTGATAGCTTCCTATTACTGGGCCACGGCCTCGGGGGCCACCATCGTCATCGTAGCCATGGGATTTTTTCTGCTCTCTTTAATCTGCAAAAGGAGATGAGAATGCTCAAATATTTTTTACGGCTTTTGATCGTCCTCTCTCTGCTCGGAGCCATGGCCGCCTCGGCCTCGTCCCAGGAGGTGCTGCGCTGTTTCGTCTGCGGCAAAAAGATAAAGGGCGCCTATATAGAATACGAAGGCAAGATCGTCTGCTCCCAGACCTGTTTGGGAGCCCTGCTGCCCAAATGCGCCACCTGCGGCAAGCCGATATCGGCCGGCAAGGGCCTTAAGGGAGAATATCTCAAATACAACGGCAAATACTATTGCTCCCAGGAGTGCTTCGAACAGTCCCTGCCCAAGTGCGCCGTCTGCGGCCGGCCGGTGAAAGGGGGCTTAAGGGATGAGGAGGGGAAGTATTATTGCTCCCAGGAGTGCTATAAAAAAACCCTGCCCCGATGCGCCATCTGCGGGCAGCCTATGGAGAGCTGGGTGGAGATAGCAGGGCATCGCTACTGCCAGCAATGCGCCCAGCTGCCCCGCTGTCTGAACTGCGGCCTGCCCGGGGCCGAGAACCATCTTCACGACGGCCGCCACATCTGTAACCAATGCCTCCCGGAGGCGGTGGCCGAACCGGCCCAGGCCGAACAGATCTTCGCCCAGGTGCGGCAGGAGATGAAGAAGCAATTGGGCCTTTATACCGACCACAAGATAGCCTTTCTACTGGTGGATGCCGAAGAGCTCTCCCGAGCCATCGGCGGCCGGGTCAACAATGAAAACGGGTATTATCATTATAAGGGGCTGGTGGATAAAGGCAGCGGAAAGACGGTCTCGGCCGAATACCGCATCTACATCCTCTCACATCTATCCCCGGCCCGTTTTCGGGATGTGGCCGCCCATGAATTGGCCCACGATATCAACCAGGCTAAATATCCCAAGGTTTCCGGCGCCAAGAATAAAAGGATCGTCGAGGGCTTCGCCCAGTACCTCTCGGCTCTGATGAACAAGTACTGGGGGCAGGACGACCTGAACCGGGACAAATTGCACAATGGAGACGAGGACTATATCTTGGGCTTTCAGAAATTCATGGAGATGGATCGGCAGGGCGGGCTCCGGGCCGCCCTGGCCTATATGGAGCAGTTGAACCAGGGAAATCCAGAGAAAAAAGAACAAAATTCCCAAATCCGAAATTCAAGGCCTAAAACCCGTAGTTAATTTTCCGGGATTGATATCCGGCAGCGGCCGGCGGTGCGGCCTGGAGGCGGTTAGGGGAGATCTGTAAGAGACATATGAAGGAGGTTCTTCAGGGTTTATGGTGGGTAGGTATAAATAGTATTACAATATATTTTCTTCATATTCCTTGGACGGAAAATAAACGGATGGGTTTTCCTCGGCGGGATCTTCCCGGGATAATAGTCGGCCTGGCCCTCCTGCTGATCGCATCCTGTTCTCCGCCGCACGATATCGGGGAGTACTTCTTCAGCAACTTCGGCCAGCGTTGGACTATTTATGTTCCGGAACATGACTCTCTGGAGCAGTTCCGGCTGTCGCCCGACGGCCAGCAGGTGAGCTATCTCCTCAAGCGTCAGGGCCGGTGGCTGGTGGGCATCAACGGCCGCCATTACCCGAATTTCCAGGGCGTCTATCCCGGCCAGGATGGGGAACCAGTCCGGACGGTGATCTCTCCCGACGGACGGCATACCGCCGCCATCTTCAAGCGGGAGCCGTCTTGGATCCCGTCGCCGACGGCGACGCCGGCCGCGGCTCCAGGACCGCAATGGTTCGTGGAGATAGACCGCCGCATCTTCGGCGGCTTCGACGGCGACTTCTCCCCAAAGGTCGGATTCTCCCGATCCGGCGCTTTTGCCATGGCCTATAAGCAAAGGGGTCAGTATTACCTTCAGATAATGGATGTGGTCTACGGTCCATATTACCGGGCCGATTTCACCATCACCCCGGAGGACGTGGTGGTCATCGCCTATCTGAAGGACAGGTATATCCATGTGGAGAGGTGGGGCAGCCTGGACGGCCGGAACGAAAGGCCATGAGATGACTGATCTATTAAGACTCAATGTCGGCCAGGAGGCCGAGGTTAAAAGCATCGAGGGCGGCCAGGGGCTGGTGCGCCGCTTAGAGCGTTTGGGCATCCGCAGCGGAGCCAGGCTGCGCAAAGTTTCCGATGCCGGGCCGGTGGTGGTGGACCTGGGCGGCTGTCAGGTGGCTTTGGGCCGGGGGATGGCGGCCAGGGTTAAGGTGATGCCGGAATACTTCAAGGTGCTGCTCTTCGGCAATCCCAACGTGGGCAAGAGCGTGGTCTTCTCCCGGCTCACCGGAACCGGTGTGGTAACCGCCAATTATGCCGGCACCACGGTGGAATACACCCGGGGCACGGTCCGGGCCGACGGCCGGAGCGTGGAATTGGTGGACGTCCCCGGAACCTACAGCTTAGAGCCGACCTGCAAGGCCGAAGAGGTAGCCGAGGAGTTCTGCCGCCAGAATGCCGGGTTGATAATCAATGTGGTGGACGCTACCAATTTAGAGCGCAACCTCTATCTGACATTGGAGCTTTTGGAGCAAGGGCGGCCTTTGGTGGTGGCCCTCAACAAATGGGACATCGCCCGGCGCAAGGGCATTCAGATAGACATTCAGGAACTGTCAAAACGTTTGGGGGTGCCGGTGGTCCCGGTGGTGGCGGTGACCGGCCAGGGCATCAAGGAGCTGGTCTCCTATATCAAAACAGCGGCCGAGGGCGGAATAGAGGCGCCGCGATATAAAAAAATAGATCACCAGGAGCGCTGGCATGTCATCGGGCATATCAGCCAGGAGGTGCAGCGCACCGTCCACAAACATCCCACGGTTTTGGAAAAATTGGAAGAGGCCAGCATAAAACCTTTCAGCGGGGCGGCCATCGCCGGCTTGGTGCTGCTTTTTACCTTCGCCGGGGTGAGGTTGTTTGGGGAGTCGCTGATCAATTATATATTGGACCCGTTCTTTCAGCATCTCTATGGACCGGCCGTCAGATGGCTGGTGGGGCTGGTCCCCTGGGAGCCGTTGCGGGTGCTGCTTTTAGGTCGCAGCCCCGAGTTCATGGAATCCTTCGGGGCCCTGACCACCGGCGTCTACATCCCGGTGGCTCTGGTGCTGCCCTATATCTTCGCCTTCTATTTAGTGCTGGGCGTTTTGGAGGACGTGGGATACCTGCCCCGGCTAGCCGTATTGGTGGACCGGTTCATGCATCATCTGGGGCTACACGGCTATGCCGCCATACCGCTGGTGCTGAGCTGCGGCTGCAAGGTACCGGGGGTATTGGCCCTCAGGGTTTTGGAATCGCCGCGGGAACGGATGTTGGGGCTGGCTTTGGTACTGATGGCCGCTCCCTGTCTGCCACAGTCGGCCATGATCGTCTCGCTTTTGGCGCCTTGGGGCGTTTCCTATATCCTGCTGGTATTCGGCGCTTTGGCCCTGGTGGCGCTGGTGAACAGCCTGATTTTGAATCGAATGCTGAGGGGCGAGGCTCCGGAGATAGTGATGGAGATACCTTCCTATCAGCTGCCGCATTGGGGGACATTATGGCGAAAGGTCTGGCTAAGAATAAAGGCTTTTCTTTTAGAAGCCGCCCCCATGATCGTTTTGGGAGTGCTCCTGGTCAATCTGCTCGACCTTTTGGCAATACTGGCCGTCCTGGAACGTCTGGCCCGGCCGCTGGTCTCCGGCGTCCTGGGGCTGCCCCGGGAGGCGGCGCCGGTGATCCTGTTCGGTTTTCTGAGGAAGGATATCTCCATCTCCCTCCTGTTTCCCCTGAAGCTTACGGCCGCCCAGGCTGTGGTGGCCTCGCTCTTCCTGGTGCTCTATATGCCATGCTTGGCCACCTTTTTAGTGGCCCTCAGAGAGGCCGGCCCCAGGACGGCGCTCAAGGTGTTCGCCGTCTCGTTGGCCTGGGCCGTCCTGGTGGGCTGGGCCATGAAGTTGATCCTCTGAGCCGGGGATGGGCAACCAGTGACTCTATTTGATTGTGAATCAAATATTCCTCTAAACTTGCATCGAGGTCACCCTGTCAGGGAAAGTATGAAAATCGCCGCTTTTCATACAATAGAGCTAGCTGAAGATATCTCGTAACTGGCTAGGAGGAGGTTCACTAAACAACAGATTCAAGGGAAAAACCGCGCAGCGCATAGTTAGTCTCGTTGTGATATGAAATTTCAGACCAAGCTTTTTATTGCCTTTGCCGCAGTCATCGCTGCGGCAATCGGCTTGCAGATTGCCCTCACCCTCCGGTTTGAACGAGTCATGGCCAGCATGGTGGAGTCTGACTTACGCGACCTCAGTAAAACCGTGCATTTCTCCAGCCGCCTTCTGTCCACCGAATCTGGGCCCGACCGCGAGGCCCTGGCCGAATTCATCGAATCCTTGAAGAGAAACAAGTCGGTTCGGGAGATATCGGTGGTCAGCAGCAGCAATGAAGTTGTGGGCAGCAGTAACCCCGAAAAGGTAGGCACCCGTCATGTCATCAGCGGCAATGAACTCGTCGTACGTGAGCAATTCGGAATCCGGGACAGTACCGGTCGACATCTCCAGTACGACATTAGAATTCCGCTCATCAAGGACGGCCGGGTGATCGGCTTGGTGCATACCACCTTCATGGCCAGCGATACCCGCTATCTCATTCGTCAGAATTTCTACCGCCATCTGATACTTTCGGCAGCCACGCTGCTCCTATCCTTTGGCATCTTCGTCGGGCTGGTGAACCATTTCAACCGACCGCTGCGGCAGCTGATCCAGGCTGCGGAGAAGGTAGCGGCTGGCGACCTAAGCCCGCAGGTTTTAGTGTCTGGCCGGGACGAATTGGTGATTCTGGCCAGGACCTTCAACACCATGACCCATAAGATCTCAGAGCAGCGCCAGCTGGAGGAAACCATCCGGACCCTGGAGCGACGGGTCATTCTGTCGGAGATCGCCTCCACCATCGCTCATGAGATCCGTAACCCCCTCAATCTGATAAACCTCACTATAGACCATCTGGGCCACCAGCTGATTGGTATGACGCCGGAGCAGTCAAGGATGATGGAATCGCTCAAGGCCGAAGTCCAACATCTGAATCGGATTGTTGCCGATTTCATCAACCTGGGCCAGCCTACCCGCCTGAAGAAGGCACGCTTCATCGTCGGCGAGCTGGTTGACCAATGTCAGCTGCTGGTTCGCCAGCAACTAGCTGATAAGCGGATAGAGTTCGGGGTCGCCGGGCCTCGGGACGCGGTCCTGGACGGCGATGTGGACCAGCTGCGTCTGGTGCTGCTCAACCTGTTGATTAACGCCATCCAGATGTCGCCGGTCGGGGGCGCCGTTACGGTCACTATCGAAACGGCTGTAAGGTCAATTAACATCATTGTGGCCGACAACGGCCCGGGCCTAGCCGACGAAGACCTGCCGCGGCTATTCGAGCCTTATTATAGTCGGCGGCCCGGCGGCACTGGCCTGGGCTTGACCCTGGCCCGACGGATCGTGGAGGAGCATGGCGGGACCATCTCAGCCGGAAACGATACCAACGGCGGGGCCCGTTTCACCATCACCTTGCCGGTGGAGGACAGGCTATGAGATCTATCCTCATCGTCGATGACGAGCAATCGCAACGGGCCATCATCGCCAGCATCTGCGCCGCTGAAGGCTTTAAGGTGTTCCAGGCTGGCTCGACGTCTGAGGCTCTGGAGCAGATTAGAGATCATTCTCCCGACGTTGTCATCACCGATCTGCGAATGCCGGGCCAAAGCGGCTTGGCCCTGGTGGCCGAGATCGCCAAGATGTCCGCTCCGCCCGAGGTGGTGGTGATGACGGCCTATGGCTCGGTAGACACCGCGGTTCAGGCCATGAAGCTGGGAGCCTACGATTACCTCAATAAGCCGCTGGAACGTGATGAACTGCTGTTAGTAGTGCAACGGGCGGCCGAGAAACGCCAGCTTCGGATCCGAGGGGACACTCTAAAGCAAGAGCTGGCCCGTCAGTTATCGAGTAGCCTGGTGGCCCGATCCCAGGCCATGAAGGACATCATGGCGATGATATCCCGAGTGGCTCAGTCTTCATCAACTGTGCTCATCCGCGGCGAGACGGGTACCGGAAAGGAGCGGGTGGCCAAGCTCATCCATTATCAAAGTCCCCGGGCCGGGAAGCCTTTCGTGGCTATAAACTGTGCCGCCTTTCCCGAAACTTTGCTGGAATCGGAGTTGTTCGGCCACGAGAAGGGGGCCTTCACCGGTGCCAATGAGCGCAAGATCGGTATGTTCGAGGCCGCTGCCGAGGGCACCATTTTCTTGGACGAGGTGGCGGATATGTCGTTGACCACCCAGGCCAAGGTGCTACGGGTCATACAGGAGCGGGAGATCCGGCGTATCGGGGCTACCGAAAATGTGGCTATTGACGTTCGTATCATCGCGGCTACCAATAAAAACCTGGAGAAAGCCATTGCCGACGGTTCCTTCCGAGAGGATCTGTTCTACCGGTTGAACGTAATTCCTATTGTAATTCCTCCGCTCCGGGAGCGAACCGAGGATATTGGTGCCCTGATCGATCAGTTCCTTACTCGCTCCGGACGCACTTGGCAGGCGACTCCTGCTGCCTTGAAATGCCTGATGGAGTACCATTGGCCTGGAAACGTCCGCGAACTGGAGGCGGTAATGGAAAGGATCACCGTGCTGTGTCCCCGGGACATCATAGATATCAAGGACCTACCAGAAGAGATCCGCGGCGGCTATAGCTGTCCAGCGGGCCCGGCTGAGTTCATCATTCCACCTAACGGCATAGATTACAATGAATTCGAGCAGAGCATCCTTAAACAAGCGCTCGACCGTTGCGAAGGAAACATGTCAAAAGCGGCTAATCTTTTAGGTATGACCTACCGGACATTCCAGTACCGGGTAGAGAAATACCATTTGAAGTAAAGTTTTACGTTTTGGTATAGCCGTTATACCATTTAATTCAAGATTCTTAAACTGACCGTCATTGTCTACTAACGGGCAATGTTATATTTCGTTGTAAAACATTGAATTAATGCATAAATCGATCTGTATTTTATTTTTGGCATGATTATTGCATTAACATTATAATGTAATCATCAATCATCAACAGAAACAACAATTCTAAGGAGGTGCACCATGAACAAAATCTTCACTCTGGCCCTGGTTGTTATGATGGCCATCTTTATTGCTGGGGCTCTGTATGCTCAATCCACCCCAGCTACTACAAAACCGACGCCAACTACAACTACGACGCCAGCAACAGCCACTACGAAGGAAACCCCGGCTCCGGCTAAAACCGAGACTCCCAAGGCTGCTCCGGTAAAGTTGCATCAATTCACCGGCTTAGTGTCAGCAGTTGATGTGGTGGCCAATACCATTACCGTGGCCAATAACAAGACCACCGAGACCTTCAATGTCGACCCCAGCTGTAAGATAAGAATGAAGAAGGAGTACAAACTGGGGGAGGTTCCCAAGGACAGCAAGGTTTTGGTGAGCTACAAAGAGGATGCGGGCAAGAAAGTGGCTACCAAGATCCAGATCATCAAGCTGGCCAAGGCCGCTTCCAAATCCAAGTAGTGCTGGGATCTTCGAACGAAGGGGACGAGAGAGATCTTGTCCCCTTTATGTTTGCCCGGGTCGTCCTTATATTAGCTCTTCCGGGTTTAGTGTGGGTAAATTAGCCGTCTTTGATGAATGAGGTAAGCACTTTAAGCCTAAGGTACTCCGGGTCTTTGATGCCATAGGCCCTACGCTGGATGACCCTGATCTTGTGGTTGAGCCCCTCCATGAACCCCAGGGAAACCTTGTTGTCCGGATGGCAGTAACTGGCAATGCCGTCCCAATGGCCTTCGATCATCTCGGCAAACTTGCCATAGGGCTCCAGGCGGCTTCAGGGCAAC
>Ga0272448_1004538_pt1 | contig 15773 bp, 16 predicted proteins | sample YNPCB0191_FD_202220 | JGI IMG/M metagenome (GOLD analysis project Ga0272448, IMG submission 202220) | Hot spring sediment microbial communities from Yellowstone National Park, WY, United States - YNP-CB-019-1 | ecosystem: Environmental > Aquatic > Thermal springs > Hot (42-90C) > Sediment...
CCGGAGCGGGTACGGCGGCTGACCAGCTGGTCGTGGATTCAAAAAGCGTGGGCTGGATTACCGCCATAAATATCTCCTAAAAGTTCACTATAAGCATTAATGGCTTTAACAAACACTATTGGTATTAGAAAGTAAAAATCCTCACCGTCTTTTTTTGCCTGGACTACCAGATAACCGACATCGTCTGGATTGGTGGGGTCTTCTCCTTCGTGAACCCGATAAACAACGGTGTCAACCCCCAGTTTTTTATCGGTTGGTATTTCCACTTTCTCCCAAACCCCCTGACCGAAAAAGCCAGTGGCCTGCCCCAAAGCCTCCATTTCCACTACTACCTCCTGACGTTTATCCTCAACGCCACGTTCATCCACAAGATACGGGGTCAACTCCGGCAAAATCTTCCAACGCCACTTGCCCTCTTCATCTTGAAACAGTAAAAACTCTAAAAACCGTCTATCCTCCGTCAAATAGTAAATTTTTCCATCTTGGGGATTATAACGAATCGGATCAGTTACAGGGTCTAACTCATTGTTAAGCCAATAGTACATTTGAGGAAAACCGACAACCGCCCGGCGCACATCTCCGTCTTCAAACCAGAAAATCTGCACCCGGTTGGTGTAAATATCACTTTGAGAAAGGTCACATCTTTTTGCCAGGCCATTACACCCATCATCCGGCTGCATCACCATTAAAATTCTTCGGCCGTCTTTGTCAAAGGTGGGAATAAGAAGGGCATTTTCTTTGATTTTGTGGGCATAGGCGCCAGAAAACAGGCCGTTTATGGCCCGTACGGTCAAAACCACCCATTCGTTGTCCACGTTTCTAAAGGCCGAAAGTACCTCTTCTTCAGAGGCATTGGGATTGCCTGGAACTAAGGCCCGCCGGGTCTCTTCGGGCAAAACCAGGTAGTAGGGTTTTTCCGGGATGTTTCTTTCGGGGATCGCAAAACTTTTGACCTCATAAACTGGAAGGCCGGTATCCGGGGCAAAGTAGAAGCGGCGCTCCTTTTGGGGAAGTTCTGCCGGCGAAACCGGCAGGGTTTCTACGATAAACGAAGTGGTCTCCGGGGCCGGGGGAGGGGGCAGCGGTTCATCTATCCCGGCCCGGGCGTGGATCCGCGCGGCCGGCGGCGGTGGGGACGGCGGCAGAGGGGTCGGCGCGGGAGAAGGGGAAGGCCGCGGGGATATGCATCCCGCCAGCCCCAGCAGGAGGCCTGCAATCCACAGGAAGCGCTGCCAGAAATAAACTCGTCGGCTCATCGGAAAGGCTCCTGGTCGCTTATCGCATATCGCGCATCGCGTATCGCTTATCGCTTATCGCGTATCGCGTATCGCATATCGCGCATCGCTAATCGCGTATCGCTAATCGTCTGCGGTCTGTGGTCTGTCGTCTGTGGTCCGTCGTCTGTGGTCCGTGGTCTGTCGTCTGTCGTCTGTGGTCCGTGGTCTGTCGTCCGTCGTTATTTCCCCGCCAGCCGGGCGATTTTGGGCTCCACTTCCCGCCAGGAGATGCGGGTGAGGCCCAGTTTTTGCCGTAACTGCTCCGGGGGCATGCCCGCGCGGTAGTCGCGCACCGCGCAGGTCCAGCGCAACGTCTCAAAGGAGAGGCCTCCAGTCAGCCCGGCCTGCCGGGCCACGTCGTCCAGCACGTATTCCAGATTGCGCTCGGTGCAGGGAAAGAGTCGGTCCTGGGGGTCGTACTGGGCGCGGTATTCGGCCAGAACGGCGGGCCAGTCGGCGGGCAGCGGCAGGCGCCGCTCCTTGTGCTTCCGGCGCGGGCTGGCGTACCGCACCCACAACATCGGTCGCGCCGGATCGGAGAGGTCTATGTGGTCCAGCGCGATGTTCATGCACTCGCCCTTTTTGATGCCGGTGTGCAGCAGCAGGGTGACCAGGAGATGCGGGCGGGCATCCGGGGGGTCGGCACGGCGCAGAGCCTCCGTCACCTCTAACACGCGCGCGATCTCCTCCTCGCGCAGCACCCGCGGCGGGCCGGTCAGCACCGGTCGGTGGATGACCGGCGCGGCGGGGTCCTCCGGCAGGACGCCCGTCTCCGCCAGCCAGCCGAAGAAGACCTTGAGGGTGGTGATCCGGCGGGAGAGGGACTTGGGCGTGCAGGGGACGTCCCGCTCGTCGGTGAGCCAGTGGACGAATCGGTTCAGGTCACGGGTGCCGATGTCGCCCACTGCCGTCTCCATGCCGATGTACTCGCCCAGGATGCGCAGGTCCGAGGTGAAGGAGCGAATGGTATGCGGGCTGAAGTCCCGCGCGCGCATATAGTCCTGAAAGGCCGGAATAGCCTCTTTCAGGGACGAGCGCGCGGTCAGGCCGACGCCCTCCGCCATAGTACCTCCTGATACCTCTCACCAAGACACAAAGACACGAATTTTTTTCTTTTTTCCTTTGTGCCTTTGTGTCTTTGTGTGAGACCCATCACCCGGCGCGGCGGCGCAGGAAGGCGGGAATCTCCAGGTCGTCCTTATCAAAGACGGGGAGTGGGCGCTCCAGAGTCTCCCGCGCGGGAACCCGGGCCGCCTTCGGCGGGCGCTGTCCGGCGTCAAAGCCGGTGGCGATGAGGGTAATGCGCACCGTGTCGCCCATTTCCTCGTCAATCACCGCACCGAACCGCAGGTCCACATCCGGGTGGGCCGTCTCGCGGATGACCGTCGCCGCCTCGTAGACCTCGTGCAGACTCATGTCGGGCCCGCCGGTGATGTTGAAGAGGATGCGCTGGGCGCCGTCAATGGTGATGTCCAGCAGACGGTTGGATATGGCCTGATGCGCGGCCTCCTGGGCCCGGTTCTCGCCGCTGCCCTGGCCCACCGCCATCAGCGCCGCGCCGCCCTCGGACATCACGGCCCGGACGTCGTTGAAGTCCAGATTGATGAGGCCCGGGACGGTGATGACCTCCGAAATGGCCTGGATGCCCTGCCGGAGAACGTCGTCCGCCAGGCGGAAGGCGTCCTGGAGACTGACCCGTTTCTCCACAATCTCCAGCAGGCGGTCGTTGGGGATGACGATGAGGGTGTCCACCTGCTCCTTCAGGGCCTCAATGCCCGCCGCCGCCAGTTCGGCCCGCTTCTTCCCCTCAAAGAAGAACGGGCGGGTGACGATGCCAATGGTCAGGGCGTTCATCTCGCGGGCGATTTTGGCGACGACGGGCGAAGCCCCGGTCCCCGTCCCGCCGCCCATCCCGGCGGTGATGAAGACCATGTCGGAGCCGTCCAGGACCTGGTAGAGTTCGTCCATGGACTCCTCGGCGGCCTTGCGGCCCAGTTCCGGATTACCGCCGACGCCCAGCCCGCGCGTCAGTTTGTCGCCGATGCGCACGCGGGTGGGCGCGTTGGAGAGCATGAGCGCCTGGGCATCGGTGTTGACGGCGATGAAGTCCACCCCGGCGATGCCCGCCTCTATCATCCGGTTGACGGCGTTGCTCCCGCCGCCGCCAACCCCGACCACACGGATTCGGGCGAAGTTCTCGGACGGTTTCATGAGCGACCTCCAGGATGTGGGATGTGAAACGTGAAACGTAAAACGTGAAGCGTGAAATGGGTTATCCGGGGAGCAGGGCGCGCAGCCACTCCCGGAGCCGTTTCCCCAGCGACGGCCCGCCTCTGGGCAGCGGGCGGCGGACGTCGGCGGTCATCCCCCAGCCCATCAGGCCGGCCGCGACGGCGAAGGCCGGGCCGCTGATCCGGTCCACCAGCCCCACCAGCCCCTGCGGACGGCCCACCCGGACCGGCAGCCCCAGCACCTCCCGCGCCAGTTCCGGCATACCGGGCAACTGGGCGACCCCGCCACAGAGGACGACGCCCGCCGGGAGCAGGCCGTCGTAGCCGGAGCGCTTGATGTCCGTCTGGACCATCTCCAGAATTTCCGCCGCGCGGGCCTCAATGATCTCCGCCATCTTCCAGCGGGGGAGCATCTGCGGGCCACTCTCGCCGAACGGTTCCGCCGGGAACCGCTCATCCTGGCCCACCTGGGCCGGACGGGCGTGCCCGTAGCGGACCTTCACCTGCTCGGCGACTTCGGTGGGCAGCCGCAGGCCAATGGCGATGTCGTTGGTGATGTACTCCCCGCCGATGCCCAGCGACGCCGTATGCCAGACGGTGCCGTCAATGAAAATGGCGATGTCGGTGGTGCCGCCGCCGATGTCCACCAGCACCACCCCGACCTCCCGTTCGTTCTCCGTGAGGACGGCGTCCCCCGCCGCCAGCGGCCCCAGGACCATTTCGTCCACCTCCACCCCGGCGGCGGCGACACACTTGACCAGATTCTGGATCGCCATAGAGGACGCGGTGATGACGTGGGCCTCCACCTCCAGCCGAAACCCGTGCATCCCCACCGGGTCCCGCACCCCCTCCTGTCCGTCCACGATGTAGTGGCGCGGGATGACGTGGAGCAGTTCCCGGTTGTACGGTATGGCGACGGCGCCCGCCGCGTCCAGCGCCCGGTCCACGTCTTCCACCGCGATCCCCTCCTCCCGGCGGGGGACGGCGATGACCCCCCGGCTGTTGAGGGACGCGATGTGCGGGCCGCTGAGGCTGACGTAAGCCCGCTCAATCCGGTAGCCGGAAGACCGTTCCGCCTCCTGGACCGAGGCGGCGATCGCGGCCGTCGCCTCGGTCAGGTTGACGACGGAGCCTTTGCGCAGGCCGCGCGAGGGGACGATGCCGACGCCGATGATGCGCAGGCCCACGTCCTCCCGGATTTCCCCCACCAGGGTACAGATTTTGCTGGAACCCACATCTATGCCGACGACCGTCTGCTCCATACGGCCCTCCGGTACCTCACCCCTCCCCCAACGCGGCGAAGCCGCCGGGGGTGGGGTGAGGAACTACCAGTCATTGGTCACCGAATAATACGGCGCGTCCGGGAAGCGGACGTCCACGAACCGGGGGGTGATCCCCTTCGCCACCAAATGGGCGCGGATTTTCAGGTAGACCTGGAGCCGACGAGCCATTCCCGTCCCCTGGCCCACGACCACCCGCCAGCCCGCCGGGTCCTCCAGCACCAGCCCCCGGCCGGGCCGATAGAGAACCGGGCCCGGACGAACGCCCAACCGTTCCAGTTCCTCCAGCCCGACCAGCACATCCTGGACCACCAGCCCCCGTTTGTCGGTGGGAATCGGCCCGCTGACCTGCCATTCCCCCTCCAGCGGCCCGGCCGCCGGGAAGGCGCCGCCCGCCCGGTCCACCCAGTAGTAGACCCCGCCCTGCTCCCAGGCCGCCATCACCTCCCGTTCGGTGACGGCGATGACGCACCGGGCCGGCAACTGGCAGGAGACCCGCGCCCGCTCTATGGACGGGATGTTTTCCAGGATACGTCGCTCCGCCGCGCGGGGGTTGGCCCAGAGGATGTGCAGCCGCTGGAGCCCGCTGGCGGCGAAAATGGCCTGCGGCGGGACCCGCTGGGCCCCCACCACCTGCGCGCTGGTGACGTAGAACTGGGGGCTGAAGGCGAACCACAGGACCAGCCCCAGCAGGGCAATTCCCCCCATACTGCCCAGCATAGCCGCCGGGCGCGTGGGAGTGGGCCGGGCCGTCGTCCGGCCACCGAGGACCAGCGGAACGCTCTGCCGGAAATTCTGCCGCCGTCTACTGCCTCGTCGTGCTGGGGGCATCTTTTCCCTCATAGAATCGCATCAGTGTGTTCACGAAAACGCTCAAAAAGTGTTGAATTCCACATTTTTCCACACTTTCCACACTTTTCCACACTTTCCACACTTTTCCACATTTCCCAATTTTACTCCCTCAGACGATAAGCGATGTTGCGTCCTGCGCCAATTCGCTCAAGACGTCTGCTCCTTACCAGTTGTTGTAACAGATATACTGCCTGGTAACGGTTTACCCGGCACAACTCCATGACATCCCGCGTGGTTATATGACCATAGGAACGCACCCAATCCAGAATCATCTGCTCCATCTGCAGCCGATCAAAGGCCCTCCGGCGCACGTACTCGGCCCGGCGACCGGACTCGCGATAGACGCTCAGGCTGAGATGATACCGCCGGGAGCGGGTCCGGCCCCGTCCCTCCACCAGCCCGCTTTCAATCAGGCGCTCCAGTACTCCCCGGGCGACAGGCTCTTCCTTCTGAATCAGGTGAGATGCCTCGGCAACATCTATCTCCCGTTCGCGCCACAGGTAGTTTAGCACCAGCAATTCCTCAACGGAAAAAGGCCGTTGATGCCGGTTTTCTTCCTGAATAATGAGGGAAACGAAATCCAAATCGCTGGGACCTCCCGGCAAAATGACCGTGACCGCCGCATCCGTTGTCCGGGAATAGTCCGGTGGCAACCGCCCTGTACGCAGCAATCCCTCGTAGATAATGCTGACTCCTCGCCCCGTGCGTTCTACCAGCCCTACTCGCTTAAAAATATCGGCCAGACATGGGTTGCGCGGTCTGGGACCCGCCACTAAAATGTTGCTGACTGTCACCCCCTGGACGAAACCGCCAGGGTTTGTAACCAGGATGCCTTCACTCCGCAACTGAATATGGACGGCTCCCAACCGGGTATAGTCCCGGTGCGTCAGGGCATTGTTGACCGCCTCACGGAAAGCCCGTGGGTCATACGAGGGAATCCCCACCCGGAAGAGGCCCACGGTTAACTCCCTTTCCTCGTTTCGGACGGCGAAGGCTTCCATAATCCGCTCAAAAATCCTCATCAGTGGCCATCGGTAGAACTCGTTGACCCGAACCTCGCTCCCTTCCAACACCTGGAACGCCACCTCGTGAGCCGGGAGAACATTCCGCAGAGTCTCTTCCCGCCCAACGACCAGCAATCCGGCCACGGTCGGTATCAGGTCTCCTCGCTCGCTCCTGACCGCCAGTCTCAGCGCCAGAGCCAGACGCTCATCGTCCAGGTCAGCCAGAGAAGCATCCCCGCGATATTCCTGGATCAGACGGCGGACTCGTTCAAACTCCAGGGGGTCTAAATCGCTCCAGGCCGCTCCCTTCACCGGTTGCGCTGTGTAATCCTGCTGGCCCCGATCCGCATACCAGGTGGTAAACTCGTACGGGTAGAAAGGACGACATACCGGCTTGCCTGTAGCATCGTAATCCCGCACCAGGAGTTTGCCTTTGCTGGTTGCGGTCAAAGCAGGAGCAGGTGGTACTTCAATGGCCGCAACCAGGCCTTCAGGAAACTGGACAAAACGTACCTGCACGAGCAGGGGTGGGGCCGTGCGCGCTGCGATCAACGAAGTGAATTGTTCAGCGTTGGTGCGATGCCGCTCGTGCAGTCCAGTGACCGTCCCATCATCCTCCACACCCACCAGTAGCAGGCCACCTTTCGCGTTCGCCAGACAGACGACCGTTTCTACCAGTTCGTCGTCAGAAAGGGGCCCCCGGTCGCTCTTAAACTCCAGGGTAAAAGACTCACCGCCCCGAATCCGATCCCGTAGTTCCCGCAGGCTCTGGGACGCCCCCATTGCTTACTCCTCCGGCTGATACGACACCCGATTCCGCGCCAGGTCAGCCCACCGCTCCAGCGCCAGTCCGATCAACCGGTCAATCAACTCCGGGTACGGAATGCCGCTGGCCTCCCACAGTTTCGGGTACATGCTGATCGCCGTGAAGCCGGGAATGGTGTTCAATTCGCTCACGTAGAGTTCCCCCGTCTCCCGCGAGAGCAGAAAGTCCACCCGCGCCATCCCGGCACAGTCCACCGCCAGATAGGCCCGAATGGCCAGTTCCCGCACTCGCTCCGCCACCTCCTCCGGTAGCGGTGCCGGAATCAACAGTTGGGACGCCCGTTCACCGTCGTCCAGGTACTTGGCGGCGTAACTGTAGAATTCCCGGCTGGGGATAATCTCCCCCGGCACCGAGGCAATGGGGTCGTCGTTCCCCAGGACGCTCACCTCAATCTCCCGCGCCTGCGGGACCGCCGCCTCCACCAGGAGTTTCCGGTCATACTGGGCCGCGTCCGTCAGCCCCCGCGCCAGTTCCTCCCGGTTTCGGCACTTGTTCACCCCGACGCTGGAGCCCAGGTTGGCCGGTTTGGTGAAAACCGGGTATCCCAGTTCCTGCTCCACCCGGTCCAGCACCCCCTCCGGGTCCCGTTCCCACTCCTTGCGCTTGACCACGATGTACTGGACGACGGGAATCCCGTGGGCCCGCATCACGTCCTTGAAGAGGACCTTGTCCATCCCCAGCGCCGAGGCGGCCACCCCCGCGCCAACGTACGGGATGCCCGCCAGGTCCAGCAGCCCCTGGACCGTCCCATCCTCGCCGTAAGGCCCGTGCAGGACCGGGAAGACGACGTCCAGTTCGGCCAGGAGCGCGCGGGCCAGGTGGGGCTCCAGTTCCTTCAGGGAGACCACTCCCCGGCAGGCCGGGTCGCCCAGGAGCGCGACGGGGCTGCTGAGGCCCTCATCGCCCTGCGATAGCGCGGCCATTGGGTCGCCCGAGGCCAGCCAGCGGCCCTCTTTGGTGATGCCAATGGGCACCACCTCGTACTTCTCCGGGTCCATCACCCGCATCACCGAGCGGGCCGAGATCAGACTGATCTCGTGCTCCCCCGACCGCCCGCCAAACAGCACGCCTACCCGTATTCTCTTGCTCACGGTTCTCCTTTAAAACCACCAAGACACAAAGACACGAAGAATCGGCCATTGGTCATCTGCTCATTGGTCATTTGCTCATTGGTCATTTGTTCATTGGTCATTGTTAATTGTTAATTCCCCTCCGCGTCCCACCCAATGAATTCCACCTCTGGCTCCAGGCGGACCCCAAACCGTCGCTCCACCTCCGTCTGGATGTGCCGGATGAGGGCCCGGACGTCGGCGGCGGTGGCGGAGCCCGTGTTGATGAGGAAGTTGGCATGCAACTCCGAGACCATCACCCCGCCGATGCGGTACCCCTTCAGCCCGGCCTGCTCTATCAGACGCCCTGCGTGATTTCCGGGTGGGTTCTTGAAAGTGGAGCCCATCGTTGCTCCGGAAGGATGACGGGTGCGCCGCCAGGCCAGAATCTCCTCCATCCGGGCCGCCAGCGCGGCCGGGTCGCCCGGCGTCAGGGCAAACGTCGCCGCCAGGACGACGGGCCGCTCCGGGCGCGGCGTCCGTTTGATCCGACTCTCCCGGTAGGAGAACGCCATCCACTCTGCGGGCCGTTCGGTCACCTCCCCGTCGGGCTTCAGCAGGGTGACGCTGCGCAGCACCGAGGCCACGTCGCCCCCGAAGGCACCGGCATTGCCCACCACTGCCCCGCCGACGGTACCGGGGAGCCCCGCCGCCCACTCCAGCCCGGCCAGGCCGCGGGCCGCCGTCTCCCGGGCCAGCGCGGCCATCGGCGCCCCGGCCTCCGCCCAGACGGTGCCGTCGGCCCCGATGCGGGTCCGGTCGGCCCGGTGGACGACCACCAGCCCCCGCACCCCGGCGTCGGAGACCAGGACGTTGCAGCCGCCGCCCAGGACCAGCCACGGGACCCCCGCCGCGCGCGCCCGCCCCACCGCCTCCACCACCTCCTCCGTCGTCCGGCAGACCACCAGGAGGTCAGCGGGCCCCCCCACGCGCATGGCGGTATAGGACGCCAGCGGTTCATCCCGCCGCGCCCGCTCCCCCAGTCCCGATGCCCATTCCAGAAGCGAGGCGAAATTCATTTCTCACCGCAGAGAACGCAAAGAGCGCAGAGAAAAACAACAAGATTCGTAATTACCTACCACAAAGGTCACAAAGTACTCACGAAGGACACAAAGGGTAAAAATCGTCCTCCGTGTCCTTTGTGTGGCCTTCGTGTCCTTCGTGGTTTTTACGAAACGACTCTTGGGTAGGCAGTTACCAAGATTCGTGCAATTCGTGTAATTCGTGGCTATCTCCCGCGAGAAGGTTTTTGGGCTTTCACCAGTTCTATCTTGGCCGCCAGGACCTCGCTGGCGAAGGCGTTCCGCTTCCGGCGTCGCCGCCGCACCCGCTGCAGCCGCCCCCACGCTCGCTCGCTCTGATTGGACATCCTTCCACCTCCCGACAACCCTCACGCCTCACGTTTTACGTTTCACGTTTTACGTTTCACGTTTTACGTTTCACGTTTCACGCTTTCGCTCCCAGCACTTCCAGCAGCCACTCCCCCACCTTATCCCCGTCGCCCGCGCCCAGGGTGAGGACCACGTCGCCGGGGCGGACCTCCGTGCCCAGGAGCGCCACTGCCTCCTCCCGCGACCCCACCAGCCGCGCGTCGGGGTGACGCATTCGGGCCACCACGTCGGCGCTGCTCACGCCCAGCGTGTCCGACTCCCGCGCGGCGTAAATGGGCAGGACGACCACGTGGTCGGCCCCGTCAAAGGCCTGGGCGAACTCCTCCAGCAGGGCCTTCGTCCGGCTGTACGTGTGCGGCTGCCAGACGGCCCAGATCCGACGGCCCGGAAACCGCTGGCGGGCCGCCGCCAGGGTGGTCCGGATTTCCGTCGGGTGGTGGGCATAGTCGTCCACCACGACCACCCCCTCTGCCTCCCCCTTGATCTCAAACCGGCGCCCCACGCCCCGGAACCCGCCCAGCGCTGCCCGCGCGGTGGGGAAGGGCACCCCCACTTCGTCGGCGACGGCCAGCGCGGCCAGCGCGTTCAGGACGTTGTGCTCCCCCGGCACCCGCAGCCGGACCTCCCCCAGCGTCCGCCCCGACCGGACCGCGTAGAAATCCACTCCGCCAGACGGGTTGGCGTGGACCCGCCGGGCCGTCCATTCAGCGCCCCGTTCCCGACCGTAGAAGACCACCCGACCCCCCTGGGCCTGCCGTTCCCGGCCCAGTTCCCGCGCCACCGGGTGGTCCCAGCAGGCGACCAGCAGGCCATCCGCCGGGATGCGGGCCACAAATTCGGCGAAGGCCCGCCGGAAGTCGGCGAAGGTCGGGTAGCAATCCGGGTGGTCGTGCTCCACGTTGGTCACAACGGCGATGCGCGGCGCAAATCCCAGGAACGTCCGGTCGTACTCGTCCGCCTCTACGACGAAGTGCGGGCCGCCGCCCGCGCGGGCGTTGATCCCCAGCCCCACCATCGTCCCGCCGATGATGAAGGTCGGGTCCAGGCCGGCCTCCCAGAGGACGGTGGCGATCATCGCCGTCGTCGTCGTCTTGCCGTGGGTCCCCGCCACGGCGATGCCGATGTGCCCCTCCATCAGTTGCCCCAGGACCTCCGCGCGGCGGAGCACCGGGATGCCCGCCGCCCGCGCGGCCTGGACCTCCACGTTGTCCTCCCGCACTGCTGAGGAGGCAATCACCACATCTGCTCCGGCGACGTGCCCGGCCCGGTGGCCGATGTAGACCTGCGCGCCGTCCCGCGCCAGCGCCTCTGCTGCCGGGGAGAGGGCCAGGTCCGACCCGGAGACCACGGCCCCGCGCTCCATCAGCACGCGGGCAATCGCGGAGAGCCCTGCTCCGCCGATGCCGATGAAGTGGATGTGACGACCTGCGAACGAATTCACAGCAGCACCACCAGCACCACAATCAACGTCGCCCCGGTCAGGATGAGAACCAGCGTGTCGGTCATCCAGACCCGGGGCAGGAAATGGCTAACCAGTTGGGCGGCCGCGGAACCCTCCGGCGGTGCCGCAATCCCCCAGATGCCGTACCCCGCCGCGTCCAGAAATCCCCAGATGGTCCCCGCCAGCAGATAGCCGTTCACCGCCCCGATGATGAACCCCAGGATCAGGTCCTGAATTTTCTCCCGTCGAGCCTTGCCCGCCAGGTAGGACGATACCACCGGTCCGGCGTAGCCGAAAAGGGCCATGGCAACAAAGAGAGCGCTAAAAATGTAGAACTGGTCTAAGGCAGAGCGCGCCTTCAGGTACTCCCGCACGAAGGGAATGATGTTCAAAGATAGCCAGCGCAGGAAGTAGGCGGAGATAATGGCCAGGGTGACCAGCAACTCCCGCACCCATCCCCGCAGCGCGCCGATGAAGCCAAACATCAGGACGACCAGCCAGAAGAAGGTGTTGAGCGGCATCATGGCTCCCCCTGATAGGCGGAAACAATCAACTTACCCGCTCTCGGCAATAATCCTCTGATAAACACGCTCACTGAGCCAGAATCCTTTAGCCCGCAGTTCGTCCAGGGCCATTCTCAGATCGCCCAACAATCCTGCCTGATATGCAGCCAAGAGGATACCAACGGTCCCTTTCACGCGAAGCCCAATTCCAGCGGCGTAGGCCCTGGCCAAATCATCATCTAAAAGTACCCATGATGCTTTTATCTCTTGGGCCAGAACAATTGCTTCTGCCTCACCGGGGCCCAGGTTTGCGCGCAGGAGAGTCACCGCCAAAACATCGCTGACTCTTTGCCGTTGAACCCATCCCTCCTGGTGCGCAGAGAGGACCAATGCACTGGCTGGTTTGCCCTCCCCGCGCACAACAACCTCTATCCAAACCGCATCAGGAACTACAATTCTCTCAAACAAACGCTGGAGCAAATGGAACTGCTCAATTTTAGCGAGCCCAATCAGCGGGCTTGAATCAGCAACTACAGTGCTCATTTCCGTACCTGCGCTCCCAGATGTCTGGCATTCTGAATCTCAGCCTCTAACTCCTCATCCGTGTAAGACACCCATTCTACTCCATGTTGCCGGGAGATGTCCATAAATTCCGAAAGACTGAGCCCCGCAAGTTCAGCCGCCTTGCCTGCCGACACCTTCCGTTGCCGGAACAATTCCAGCGCGATCCAGATTTGAGCATCTCTTTCCATCTCCCGCCGGGACTTCCGCAAAAGGGCCAGCAATTCGGTAGGAAACTCCAATTTGAGCGACACCGTTTGCATTTTTCACCCCCTGATCTCTACCAATAACTGGGCCAGATGTCCTGCTGCATCAGGACGGGCCAGGGCCCGCGCACGCTCCCGCATCTCCGAAAGATGCGCCGAATTCCCCAGCAGCGACCGCACCGTCGGCACCAACTCATCCTTCAGCCGCGCGTCCTCCAGAATGACCACCGCGCCGCGCGAGGCCAGCCATTCTGCGTTCACCCGCTGGTAGCGCCAGGCGTACGGGTAGGGCACCAGGACGGCCGGCAGGCCGAAGTACGGCAACTCTCCCAGCGTGGACGCCCCGGCCCGACAGACGGCCAGGTCCGCCGCCGCCAGCGCCTGCCCCATCGCCGCGCCGTGCAGATACGGGGACGGGTGGTAGCGGCCCCGCGCGGGGGCCGGAAGGGTGTCCGCCCGCGCCGCCACCCAGGGCCAGTCCCGCTCCCCACTGATGTGGACCACGTGCGCCACCTCCAACAGGACCTCCAGGTTCTCCACCACTGCCTGGTTGATACTCCGGGCGCCCGTGCTGCCCCCGAAGGCCAAAAGCACCGGCTCCCCGTCCGGCAGCCCCAGCGCCGCCCGCGCCGCCGCCCGCTCTATCCCGGCGAACTCCGGCCGGACCGGGTAGCCCGTCACCACCACCTTGCAGGCCGGCAGGAAAGCCCGCGAGTCCTCCACCGTCACCCCGATGCGGGTGGCCAGACGGGCGATGAACCGCACCGCCAGCCCCGGCTCAATGTCCGGCAGGTAGAGCAGAATGGGCACCCGCAAGGCCCACGCCGCCAGCGCCACCGGCACGCTGGCATACCCGCCGGTGACGAAGAGGACGTCCGGCCGGCGACGGCGACCCAACCGCAGTGCGGTAAAGACTCCCAGCGCCAGTTTGACCAGATTGCGCGTGGCCCGCCAGGGCGCCAGCCCGTGCAGCCCACCGGCCGGTATCCCGGCGAAGGGAAGCCCCGCGCGGGCCGCCAGCCGCTCCTCCACGCTGCCCTGACCGCCCACGTGGAGCACATCCACCGGCCCCAGGCCCCTCAGCGCCTCCAGAACGGCCAGCCCCGGATAGACGTGCCCGCCTGTTCCCCCACCGGCCATCCAGAGAAACATCCCAGCCCTCACCGCAAAGGTATACGGAACCAAAAAGGCACGAAGACACGAAGTTTTGTAACTATGACTCCACTGCAAAAAGGGTTCTTTATCGCAGAGACCGCAGAGTACGCAGAGCAATATTTATGGAAATCTCTGCGCTCTCCGCGTTCTCTGCGATGAGTTTTTGCAGTGAACTCAACTATTCAGGCTTCCTCACCCCACCCCCGCCGCCTGCGGCGGCAGCGGCGAAGCCGCTGGGGGAGGGGTGAGGCTGAACAGTTACTCCTTTATGTCCCTTCGTGTCCTTTGTGGATGATTGAACTTTGTGTCTTGGTGTCTTCGTGGTAAATCATACTGCGGTTGGACCTCCTCGCCCTTCCATCGGCGGGGTGGACGCCCCCGCGCGACGCTCTCCAGAAGCCCCACTGCCGCCAGCGAGGTCACCAGTGAGGAGCCGCCGACCCCGATGAAGGGTAGGTTCGTCCCCGTGAACGGCAGCAGCGATACGATGACCCCCATGTTGAAAATGGCCTGGAAGACCAGGAGCGCCGTCAGCCCGGCCGCCAGCAGACCCCCAAAGCCGTCCCGTGCCCGCAGCGCAATGCGAAACCCTCGCCAGGCCAGCACCCCGAACAGCCCGACCACCAGGAGACACCCAACCAGCCCCAGTTCCTCCCCGATAACGGCGAAAACGGCGTCGGTGTGGGCCGCGGGCAGGTAGAATTTCACCCGTCCCTCACCCAGTCCCGTGCCGAAGAGGCCGCCGCTGGCCAGCGCATAGAGCGCCTGCTGGGGGTGATACGGCAGGAGCGACGGGTCCCTCAGCCCCGCCAGGAACGCCTCCAGCCGCTCGTGCGCGTGGGGATACACCGTCACCAGCCCCCAGAAGACAGCCCCGCCCATCAGCCCGGCGACGAACAACTGGCCGATGTGCGCACCGGAGAGAAAGAAGACGACGAAGCCCGCCACGACAATCACGGCCATCGTGCTCAGGTCCGGCTGCAGAGCGACCAGTCCCGCCACCAGCCCCATCCAGACCGAAAAGGGGATCAGGCCGTAGGTCAGGTCGCGGATCCGCTCCCCTTTGGACGATGCCCAGGCGGCGGCGTAGATGACCGTTGCGACCTTCGCCAGTTCGCCGGGCTGGACGGAACTCCCCAGCAGGGCGCGCTGCATCCCTCCCTGGGGACGCCCCAGGATCAGCACCAGCAACAGCAGGATCAGCGTCCCGCCCAGCAGCGGCACGGCCCAGTCTCGCCAGAGGGTGTAGTCTATACGGGCCAGCGCGACGGCCACCGCGACCCCCAGGGCCAGCCACAGGACGTGCCGCTTGAGCCAGTAGAGGGGGTCACCGTACTGGCCGTAGCCCCAGTCAAAGGTGGTGCTGTAGACCATCAGCAGCCCCACCATCACCAGGGCCGCCACCGAGAGCATCAGCAAATAATCGGGCGGTCGGTCTTTCATTTCTTATCTAACCGCAGAGGACGCGGAGAGCGCAGAGACTTTTATCTCTTATCTAACCGCAGAGAGCGCAAAGAACGCAGAGGTTTTTTATCTCTCAAAGAGTGTGTCGGGAGCCAGAAGAAATTGCCAATCTTGCCTTATGAGCGCAGGAAACCTCTCCCAGGGAAGTCGGGAAAGTTATTGACCAGGCGGTGAATGCCGTTCTTCAAAACTTTCACGTTAAAATTGATCAGCAGGCCGACCCGACACCCCGAAAGTCTCAAATAGGATAGCAGTTGGGCATAATGCACGGGCAGCAACTGGTCTACCGCTTTAATCTCCACAATCACCTTCTCCTCAACCAACAGGTCCAGACGATAACCGCAGTCCTAGCCACCTGACACTTTCAGCCAAATGAGGGTATGAATTTGGTGGAGATGGGCCAGGCATTGGTTAAGCATCGCTCCACCCATCGTAGCCCGATCTGGAAGATGCTCAAATCCCGCCGATCAGCC
>Ga0272448_1004539_pt1 | contig 15773 bp, 10 predicted proteins | sample YNPCB0191_FD_202220 | JGI IMG/M metagenome (GOLD analysis project Ga0272448, IMG submission 202220) | Hot spring sediment microbial communities from Yellowstone National Park, WY, United States - YNP-CB-019-1 | ecosystem: Environmental > Aquatic > Thermal springs > Hot (42-90C) > Sediment...
TCCGGGTCTTTGAGCGCCATTTCCACTCCAATCAGGTTGATCAGTGTTTCTTCCGAATGTGGATTGCGTTGGAGGATCTTTCGGTATTGGTCACCCGCCTCTTCCAGCCGGCCCGCCAGTTGTAAAGATACAGCCTTACCGAACAAGGCAGCTTCCTGCGTCGGCATGCGGTTCAGGCAGCAATCAAAGGCCTCCAGGGCTGGTTCCAGCTTATTCAGTTGCAGGTAGCACACCCCCATGCCAAGGTAAGCTTCACTTCGGCCGGGGTCGATTTCAAGAGCACGCTGGAAACGTTCTAAAGCATCCTCCCATCGGCCTTGCTTCTCCAAACACACAGCGAGGTTGAAAGATGCCGTGCGGTGCGCCGGTTCCAATTGAATAAGCCGCCAGTAACTACTGGCAGCTTCTTCGTATTGCCCAAGCTGAAAATGGATGTGTCCAAGCGCCGAGTAGATTTCTCCATCCTTTTCACCGTTGTCAATAGCGGCGTACAACGCCTCCAGGGCTGCCTCAGGCTTTCCGTCAAGGTGCAGAGACACTGCTCGTGCCAGCGCACGCGAGGCGCCGCGTCTCTCGCCACTAGAACCTACCCGAATTACCACCGGCATCCGGCCTCGTGGCGGAATCCCACCGCTCGGAATGTCTCTTTGGCTCATGTCCTTAATTCCCTTTCGTCCCCTTATAAGAACTTGGATAAAAATACGCGCACACTTTTCCGATGAAATCATCCTGGTGGGATAATTTCACCCAATAGATTCTTGCTCGCTCCCCCCTGTCGCTAAAAAATCCCACGCCTCCTATCTTCAGCCGGTCATCACGCCAGTAATCGACTAATTGTCCTTCGATCGAGGTTGTGAAATCCTTATCTGTAACTGTCAGCTGGACACGGTACGGGGTATCGTTATGCATCAAAACTCGTATTGGAACCTCCACTCTTGGGCCTGCTTTTCCTCCGATTACCGGGTAGCGTATCAGCGCCACAGAAGGTAGTGGCCCCGGTTTCACGACAGTAATTTTCGAAGCGTAGTAATTGGCATGATCTGACGCCCGGTATACCCAGCTCACGCTCTTTTTCTCAATCTGTGCAAGGAATTCCAGGCGGTAATTCCGCATACGCAACGACGGACGGTACAGGGCCAGATGACCGGGCCTGACGAAACCGGCTCGCACAAAGCTCCAAGACTTATTCCAGTCTCCTTCCCCCAGCCACTGCGCAAACCCATCGTGGAAATCATCGGTAAGCTCGACCGCCGCCCGCGCCCGGATGGCTTGCTGAGCTGCCTCCCAGCGGTTCTCCACGGCAGCCCCCATGGGAGCATCTGGAGCTAGCACCCAGAGACAGGCCAGCAAGCACGCAGCCGCAGCCACGACTTTAGCTAACGCGGGCGTGCGCTCCCACAAATCTCGTAAAGGTTGTAGTAATGAAAACTCCCCCTGTTCAAGTGGTCTAAGGTACTGAAATGTTTCGACAATTCTCAGCACACTGCTCTTCGGAACGATCGGTGGTCTTGACTCTAAGGGGAATTCTTTATAGGCCAGCGGCAAGCTGCTCACTGTCGACGGAGTGACTCCTCCGAAGTCGAAAACAATTGGCGACGTCCTTTGAGATTTGGCAAACCAGCTATGCCGGAATAGTGTCGCCAGGACTGGCAATCCTGTTGAAGGCTCCAGCGAGGCTGGCTCCACTGGGTGGGGAGGCATGACTGGGACGTCTGCAAGGCCCAGCGGCATGGCGATCGTCCGGTTTTGCCTGAGACTTTGAGTCCCCTCCAGCGGATGTAACTTGGGAAGATGCAGGCGCCGCAAAACCGCTGGAGGATAAAAGAGACGGTCACCTGCAGGCGTAGGAGTCGTAGCCAGTTTGCATGGTTCAGCCTTGAAGCCCGTCATAGCCAGCGCCACATCCGGTTCACTGAATGATTCCAACCCGCTCGTAGGCAAACGCAACGCACCCCTTGCAATGTTCACCAGCGGCTGGACTTCGTGGCGAAACTGCGGCTGCCGCGTGACTTGTCGAGCCATAATATGTGCTACTGACGCTTCCCGCAACGATCCCCTCATATCCCCTATAAGCTCTGGCAATTTGGGCTGAGCCGAGCTGACCAATGGAGCGGCGCCCGCCTGTATGGTCGCCCGCAGGGCCACGGGATGCGGCGGCGCCAAGCCAAAGGAAAAAGAAACTGGCAAGGGAACTCGGCCGAGAATGGTGCTGGAAAACCCATCCTGTAAGGTTTTTGCAGGGAAAACAGGCAATATGGGCATGGCCGATGTTGCGGCCCCAGAAGCGGCCGCACCCGGATGTGGGCCCACCGGCAGATACTCGATACAGGGCTGCCGGCTCTCGCGTGCTTGTTCTGTAAACAACCCGCAGCCCAAAATCGACAAATTGAAGCTCCGCGCCAACAGCCAGCGCGCTTGTGACCGAAAGCTTACAGGTTTCGTGGCAACATTCCACAAGGCCGGAAGCCTTTGCTTTGCGGCTTCGGGAGCTATCAGAAGGCTTGACCACTTCGGTTGAGGAGGCAATAACCGGGGCGCTGCAAAAAAGCCTGCGGGCAGAGCTGGAGCCAGGGAGAAATTGAGAATTGATTCAGGCCGGCACTGTTTGGAGGCATAACTCGGCTGGCGTGGCTGGCAAAACATTTCCAAGGCGCCCACCGGCTTCCCCATGGGCATGGTCAACACCTTGACGCCCCGGAGCGCCCGCACCAGTCCGGAAACCACAGGCCCGGCTTTCAACGAGATACCACAGCGTATTCCATGCTTTATCAACAGCGCTGCCGACTTGGGAGGAACCGGCATCAACGGGTTGCCGGCCATCGATCCCACTGATAACACTGTCCTGAACGGCACGGGTGCGATGACCGGTGAAAGAAGTCGAGAGAAACTGCCCATGCACGTCGCAGGTGCACTTAACGCGCGTAAAGCCGGCAGCTCAACATGGGCCATGTCCCGCAACGGATGAAGGGAGCCCGCAGCTCCCAGGGGTGCGGAAGTCTGCACTGGGTTTACAGCCCTGGCGAAGCCAGGGGTGTTGTCCAAGGTGGCGTGCGCCGAATGCTGCTCCTCCTGGGGTAGGAGGCGTGCCAGCGCGGCCTTCGTCAGCTTGGCATAGCGCTCCCGGTGCTGGTTACAGCAAAACTCACTGTCAGTCAGCTCCCTCAAAAATCCGAGTGGTTTGCCGCAGTATAAGCACCGCATGCTGCTCACCCTTCCCCTTCGCCAAACCAAGCTGGACGAGCCCCGGGCGAGAGGATCCTTTTCCAGAACTTCGGTGGAACATCCGAAAGAGCGTAAGGCTCCTCCCCGTTAAAGGGACACCACTCCACCTCTCGCCACAATGTAGCCAGCCCCTTCGCTGTTATCAAGACCGTAAATAGGTAACAGCCGCCTATTTACCAAAGTTAGTAGTAGGTAACCCTACGGATCAGCCTGCGGGGGCGCACGTTCTTTACATATTGTCTTGCCTGGTGTGTCATCGCCTCATAGCGGAGGGGGGAGAGTCAACGAGGCTTTAGCCAGCGCCCGCTGTAACAACTGCGTAGCTTCTTCGATACCTACCCCACGCGAGATTGCCAGCTCGGTAATCAGCATGTGCCGCGCGCGGTCTAACATCTTTTTTTCACGGAAAGACAACGGCTTGGAATGGTGCAGCACAAGAAGGCTTTTGAGAACTTCCGCCACTTGCAAGATGTTGCCCCCGCGCATTTTGTCAGAATTGATTTTGAAGCGGCTTTTCCAATCCTCGCACGTCCGGCATTCACCATTAGCCAGGAACCATAAGACCCTGGTTATCTGCCCGTTACGGGTTACTTTACGTAGCCCCACCTCTTTGACGTGGGAAAAAGGAACCATTACCGTGAGGTTACTGGAGAGCAAACGAAGAAGGTAGAACTTTTCGTCTTGGTTGCCAAAACTTCGTATACTGATATTCTCAACCTTTGCGACGCCTTGATTCGGGTAGACTACTTTTTCCCCGATATGAAAGAAGAAGCCGAATCTCTCGTGCACGCCTACTCCGCGTTGATCAACAGGTCTTTCCGAACTGAAGTCTGATATTAAACCCAACTTGCCTGATTGTCAATACAAAAAGTTTCTTGGGTGATGTCAAGCGGATTGTGTAACGAGCTCGTGATACTCCGGGCAATGACCGCGGCGCCATCAGCCAACGTCCAGCGCACGCGCCCGCTCACCTGGCTACCAGCCAGCATCAGCGCTTTTTGTAGACGCGGTTGCCATTCGCGGCACACGGCTGACGATGTGGCTGCGCTGAAATGCTGGTTCTCGCGCAGGGCGCACAATCGCCATAGGCGATCATGTTGCCCTTGGGCTACGGGGCCGTCAGCGTGGCGGTGGTTAGACCTCTTACGCCTTTGCGGGAGCGCCTTTCAACCCCCAAGCTGTCCCATCAAAGACATCACGTCGTAATACTTGCGCTCACAGTATAGTTCGCCATCGCGCATCTCGATCACGTTGCAGACCTTCACCTGCATTCGATTCCTACTGGCTGGTGCACCCTCCAGTTCACCGACATGAGTTCCCCGAAAAGTTATCGCGACGACCCCCAACCTGCCTCGGGACCGGGATGCTCGATCCCGTCCGCGCCAGTGTAAGTGTGCGCCAGATGCAGCAGGCTATGGTAGTAATTGATGATCAAGCCTATCCGAACATTCGCAAGTCAGCGTTAAAACCGAAATGTGGGATTAGTAGCAGTGATCGCCGGGCCGCCGGGTTACGAACGCCGCTGAGCCACGAATTCATCGGGCAGGCGGAAGGGGATCTGCGGCGCGACCTACCCTACCCTCTTTTGCCTCATTAATGGAAATATTATAGGCTGTCAGTATTTTTCCAGTCGCCTGATCAAGTTGCACCTTAGCCTTGCTATATGCGCTAAGAGCAGCCACTTCGTTTGAAGCGGCTTGCACCAAATCACGTTGAGCCTGAATAACAAAGTAAATCGTCGAGGCGCCCAACGCGTATTTTTTCTGTTCCGCATCAAGATTTTGCTCCTGCAAAATACGAGCCTTCACGGCCGCCTCGTAGCCGGCTCGAGCCTGCTGTAGAGCGATAAGAGCGTTAGTCACTTCCACGCGAATCTGGTTGATGAGTTGCTGCTGCCGAATTTCCTGCTGCCTTAGTGAAAGTTGACCGCGAATCATATCCGCTTGGGCAGATCGGTTTCGCAAAGGAACGTTTAGCTGGAAGCCGATAGCATAATCAGGAAAGTTGCGCGCAAGCAACTGCGACAGGATTGTGCCGTAGCCGCCAATGAAAAAAGAAGAAACGGAATTCGGGTTACGTTGCTGTGGTGGAAGTCCCTGAATGCTTGGGATTGGCAACGCATTGACCTGCCCGGCAAGAGCATTGTTTTGTAAAGTCGCCACCAAGTCCAGACTCGGCAACATGGAGCTTCTGGTGCCTTCGAGACCGATTTTTGTGTTCTTTACCTGAAGCTGAATCTGCGCCAGTTCAGGGCGGTTTTCCAGGGCTGTCGCCCATAAGTCCTGTATCGGCTCAACCGGTTCAACATCTGGAATATGCATCCGGTCTGTGGGAATGATGTGTGCTTCGGAAATCGTCGGACTCGCCACCCCCGTTCTGCTGAGAGCATTCTTAAGGATCGTTTCCTGTTGCAGGACCAATGTCTCGGCAACGGTCAAGGCCTGCCGATTGCTCGCCACTTCAGCCTCCGCTCTGACCACCTCGATTGGAGCCAGCGTTCCAATCTCGACCTGTTTCTTGTTATCGTTGTACAACTTCTCAGACACCGCCAGAGCCTGGCGTTTTACCTTCACATTTTCGATGTAGCTCACCAAGTCCCAGTACAGTTGTGCAACAGCAGCGACCGTCGTCATAACCTGCTGCTTGAACACCAAATCTGAAACCTGATAGTTGTTTTTCGCGATTCGGATGTAGCGATTATTCACTGCCAGTCCGAAACCCTGAAGCAAGTGTTGTGATAGGGTCAGAACAAAGCTTGCTGTAGTGGATGGGTTGAAGTCACTCCGGCCCGCGTTGGAAGTGACAAAGTTGTTGTTCCAGCCGAAATTCACCGAGGTTCCTGTAAGGAAACCCTTCTGTATGGAAGAATTGAAAAGCGTGGTGGTCTGCACGAGCGCATTAGTGCCGGTAACGAAGCTGTTGGTTTGAGGCGTCGTCCGGTGGCTCCAATTGTATTGCGTGGAGACGACAGGGTCCAGTGTAGGAGGTGCTGTGCCGGGAGTGTAGACTGTCAAGCCTTGTCCCGTCGTGGTGGCTGTGCTTCCCACCTGGCCGGCGCCAGAAGAGCCGGCAGAGATAGCCGAAGAAACACCCTGAATCGCGGCGCCCGCTCGGGCTTTAAGAATGTCCGACTCGGCGATTCGAAAGCCGTACCGTTGCAGTTCAATGTCCAGGTTGTTTTCGAGCGCTAGCGCGATGGCGTCCTGTAATGAGAGATAAATATTCCCAGCTCGCAATAGCGATTCCAAACGTCCGGAGTTGCTGAGCCTGATCGGTGCCTCATATTTCGGACGGTATGGCGCTGTCAGCCCTGCAAACAAACCACCCGAAGGTTGTCCTGCCGGCTGGCCCGCCCTCGCGACAGGTGGCTGGAGCAACGCATAGACACAAAGGACGGCAATCGCTTGATAGATGGTTTTCATGAGACGTTCCCGAATCGTTTAAATTTTCCTTTATGCAGGAAGAACTGCAAAACTTCAAGACGATACAACGGAATTCCCGGTTCCGTGAGTTTTCAATGATATAGTAGGCCTTTACGATGCTGCAAGCTGACCAAGTACTGAAAATATTCGAATCCACAGGCGCTTATTTACGCGGCCACTTTCGTCTGACAAGCGGACTACACAGTGCAGAATACTTGCAATGTGCGCTTGTGCTGCAATACCCAAACTATGCCCGGCTGCTCGGGGAAGAGCTTGCGCGCAAACTCGGCGACCTGCTACCGGGCGCGCCTCCTGCCGTGGTTGCCTCACCTGCGCTCGGTGGCCTCATCATTGGCCACGAGGTGGCGCGCGCCATGGGTGCACGTTTTATTTTCACCGAAAGAGACGCGGAAGGGAAGATGGTGCTCCGGCGCGGTTTCTCCGTGGAAACCGGCGAGCTGGCCATCGTCATCGAGGATGTAGTCACTACAGGCGGCAGTACTGCTGAAGTGGTGCGCGTGTTGCAAAGCGCCGGAGGGCGTGTGCTGGCTGCTGGTTCAGTCATCGACCGCAGCGGCGGACAGGCCAATGTCGGGGCGCCTCGTGTCGCTCTGGCAACGCTCCAGATCGTGACGTACGCCCCAGAGGAGTGCCCATTGTGCCGTGCCGGATTGCCTGTGGTCAAGCCTGGTTCCAGACCGGGTGGCGGAGTGTAGAGCCTTGAACGTGCTCGTTGAAGAACAGGCTGCGGTGAGCTTTGACAAGTTAGCGGAATGCCAGTGGCGGCGGATCAAAATCACTGTAGCGTATGACGGCACGGATTTTCACGGCTGGCAGGTACAGCCCGGCCTGCCTACTGTCCAAGGCATCTTGCAAGAAGCAATCTCTGAGATTGAAGGTGCCCCAGTCCACGTTGCCGGTTCGGGACGTACCGACGCTGGAGTTCACGCGATTGGTCAGGTAGCGGCGTTTAGCATACGGAATCCCATCCCGCTCGAAAACCTGCGCAAGGCCATCAATCGCCTTCTTCCCGCCGCCATCCGGGTCCTCTCTGCTGAACAGGCGCCTATGGATTTTGACCCGCGCCGGTCTGCAACGGCAAAGACTTACGAATATCGTATCTACCGTGGCGAAATCTGTCCCCCTTTTGAACGCCATTACCTCCACCATTTCCCGTATCCTCTGGATACGGACCGCATGGCGCACATGGCGCTTTTGTTTGAAGGAAAGCACGATTTTTCCGCTTTCGCGGCCTCTGACGACAAAGACATCCTTGGGGAATCCAAGGTTCGTACCGTCTATGCCTCGTGCATCAAACTGAGCGGTGACCGTCTTTTCTATCGGGTACGGGGAAGTGGTTTCCTCAAGCACATGGTTCGCAATCTGGTGGGAACACTTATCGAAGTAGGGAAAGGGAATCTGGGAGAGCAGGAGATCCGTGCTTTGCTTGAACCGAGCTACACACTCAAAGCAGGACCGACAGCTCCAGCCAGGGGGTTATTCCTCATCTCGGTCGAATACTAGAGGACGGCAGCGTACTTGTTTGTTGTTTTACGCAGCGCTGTGCATAGCTTCCCGCAGCAGTTCACAGTTCTCCGTCACTTGGTCTTTGTACTTAGGGAACATACCAATGACCACGACATCGTTGGGCTTAGCATAACGGAACACCAGCTTGAGGGCGTTCAACATCTGTTCGCGCGAGCCGCAGAGCCGGGTAGCCCCGTAGACTTTGAAAATCAGGCACTGCTTGGAAGCCTGGCGTACGTGCTTCAGCATCGCCTCCCGGTCAGGATCGTGAAAATACTCACCTTCGATGGGTCGACCAGCAAGTTTGCTGGCCTCTTCCGGTGTCCGGCTGAGGTTGTACAGGCAGCTCATGTAAAAATCAATGTCCCAGCCCTTGGATTCCACATAATCGATCACTTCCGGAATGTGCGTTCCGAGGCCGACCTGTTTGCCCGCCTGCCGAACCATTTTCAATGCCTCGCGTGCCTCCTCAATCCTGCCTTCCGCCCATAGGCGGTCCGTCCTGGTACCGTGATGATAGATACCGATGGGGTTTTCCTTGAGAATGTCGGAAATGTTTCGCTTGGTGTCCGTTATTTCTGAAGCCGTCTGGGCAATCCACTGGATGCGTCCGCCTTCCTGACGGTACTCATGCAGCAAACGGATGATGTGCTTGTCTCCTCGGGACTGCCAGGTATTAATGCCGGCTTTCTCGCAACTGCGTAACAGCCGTTTTATATTCTCACACGTGAAATAATCCACCATGTCCTGGCTCAACTGGTTTGATAAATGTGAGGTTCCGCTCACCGGGTTGCCGCCTACAATGAGACGCGAAATTCGGTGATCGCCAAAAGGCACTGTGGGCATCTCGTCCTGCTTTTGCGCTGCAACAGCAGCCGGACCAGCAACAGCCGTAAGAAGTGCTTCGCGGCGGCTAAGGTTCATATTCACCTCCGAAAGCCGTAATCATAGCACCCGCCGACGGGTAAGTTCTTCGATCCGGCGGGCCAGTTTTTCCCGAATCGCGAAAAGTTCTGCAGCGTTGCGTGAAAAAGCACTCACGTCCACCACCATGCTTTTGACGGCGTCATCGGCAAACTTGGCATCCCCCAGAGATTTCAGCAGCCACAAATATTCGTAATCCTCAATCCCTTCTCGCAGCAGTTCTAACCGGATGGAAGAAACAGGTCCATCCACGTCTTTCTGACCCGTATAATGGCGGACCTTACTGCCAGGATAAATAAGGGATCCTTCGCCGTTCAGAATATAGCCTCCGCTGCAGAGGAAGCCACTCAAGTAGGTAACAGGGTCTATCCAAGGATCCGGTGTCTGAGACCAAAACTTCAAGTCCCAGTAAAGGATGCCGTTCATTCCATAACGCCATGTAATCCAGGGAACCATCACGGGATCCATGGCCGGCCCGTCGATGAAGTAGTTTGGCTGTGGGTATCCCTGATCACAGGATATGTACCAGGTAATCTCTCCCCCTTTGGCTTGCTCTGCCGGGATGGCCTCTTTTACTGCCAGCTGGTTGAGTGCATTACCGTGAATGGAAAAGTTATTGACGTAGCCCGTGAGAGTCCCCCATTCCGGACGCCTGGGAACTGGCGAATCCGTGACGAGGAACGGAACGCCCGGCGCAGCCTCATGCACCAAGGTGGCCCACCTGCGCGTATCTTCGTAAGCTTCAGCCGTGCCAGGCTCATCGATCGGGCTGTTGAAGATTAACTTCTCCAGCCACCCTTTGCTCTTATAGAAATTTACCACCTGTTTCAGGTATGACTGAATGCGCGCAATGGCTTGTTTGGACATTTCCCCCGGTCGACTGTTTCCCCCCAGTTGTCTTGGCACCGACTCGAGGATCACCCTTTTGGTCTTCCACCTGTTCATGTACAGTTCATAAACCTGCTCGTTAAATTGAAGTTTCACCTGATCGCCGACCACCTCGATTTGCGGGTGAAGAGGCTCGTTGAACCAGGGTTCCATCCGGTGAGCATAGAGAAACGCATGGTATTTCAGCAGCAGATCTTTAATCGCCGGTGAACCCGAGGGCAGGTTATGTTGCACAGCAAGCTGACTGCTGGACGCACCCATATAGGTGATCAGATGCGTTTCCTCAGGCAAGGCAAAATTGTACACCTTGACCTTGAGCTTGAGTTCGTCCACCAGAGCGTTATTTCGGCTAACACGTACCCAGCCTGAATAATCACCTGCGGCAGTATTGGTAGTGGTGACCACGTCGATCCAAAGACCGCGGTTTTTAACAAATTGCTTGAAGCCCGCAGCCATATTGAAGGGATCAGTCAGCGGAGCGAGAGCATCCGGGAAAAATCCGGTTTCGCCAACAGGGCTGGATTTACCATAGCAAAGCACCACGTGTTCCAGATAGAGCTTGATCTGATCGCGTGATATACGTCCTTGGTTGCCAGCGAGGTCAGTAACCTCGACAAAGAACCCAGAAGGAGCGGGATAGGAACGGTGCGGGGGAGGAGGCACGGAAACCACCAGCTGAAACGGGATGTGTTCGTTCTTCGCTCCGGATACCGATACCGTCTTCGTTTGCCTGTCCCAGACCAGATTGTGCGCTTGGGATGGTTCGTCGGGGCGCACCTTGTAAACGCTCGGCACTGCCCATACTTCGATTTGGCCAGTTTGCGCTAGACAGCGTAAACTTCCTGCAAGCAAAACGAGAAGATAGATTGCGGTCATAGCAAAGTTAGTCTACAACAGCCGCCCGGACTGCGGCGACTTTCGGAGGTATCATGCCGTATTATGAAAGCCGCAGTTTCTTTCTCTTTGTTGTGTGCGATAGCCGCAGCCCAACCGGTTGTGACCATACAGGCTGTGGACCGGATGGATTTGCCCTGCGAAATAGAGAAACTTTCTTTCATAACAGCACCTGAAGTCACTATGGCAATAGGTGAATACGAGCCCTTGGCCTTGCTGGTTAGTGCCACAGGCAAACTCAAAGAAACGGCATTCCGCATCGAGGGACTGCCACGCCGCGTGACCGTCGAAACAAGGGTCGCCACGCCGTACCGGCGAAAGCTGAGGGCCGGCAAGGCTGTCACCGAACCCTATCTTCTCGAAGCTACAGAGTCCGTTTCATTTAAAGAAGCCGGCAAAGCCGTTTACTGGCTGATATTTCACGCTGAGCCAAGCGTCAAAGCCGGGAGCCGGATTGTTACGGTTCGCCTGGCAGATGCTTCGCTAAAGCTCAGGGTTACAGTACGCCCCTTCCGGCTTCGTCGTGATCCGGGGGTGTTTTATGGAGCCTTCTGTGGTCGCACTGACGTGGCCATCACTCCAGCGCATATGCAAGACCTTCACGAGCGGGGATTCGACGCCTTGCAATTTTTTTGGGGATCCCTGAGCCTGCCTATCCGAAACGATTCAGGGCGCATGGTGGTTGATTTTTCCTTTGTCGACAGATGGATGGAGGAATTCCAAAAAGCGGGCATGAAGGGACCCATAGTGTGGTCTCTGGGCAACGATTCAACCAGTCACACCGAGAACATCCTTTCCCAGGTCTTCAACATTCCCCATCCGCCTCTGGTGGAGAAAAACGGCAAGCGAATGAACTTTGCCGACATCAAAAATCCGGAACTGAACCGGCGACTGAAGGAACTCATGCTCGCAATCAAAGAACACTTGGCAGAAAAGAAATGGCCGCAGCTCAATTTCATCATTTACGACGAACCTACGGAGCGTCTTATGGAGGAGCATGCGGACCGGTACCGGTTTATTAAATCCTTCTGGCCGGAACTCAAAATCTACGGCGTAGTAATGGACCGCCTGGAATGGGCGCAAGCTGTCAATCCCATGGCGGACATTTTAGTAGCCAATGGGGACTTCGAGAGGATCTCGGCGCTAGCTGAGCGTTCCGGAAAGCCTTTTTGGTTATACGGATCAGCCTCAAGCCGCGACGAGGCTGCGCTACGCCAGAGCTATGCGTGGCGCCCCTGGGCCCACAAAGCAAAAGGCGTCTGGTTCTGGGCCTACAACTACCACGCGGCGGACCCTTACGACGACTTCGACGCAGGCAGTCCGGATTCGAGCATGAGCATGGTATGGCCCTCCCGGCCAGGCAGCCTGACCTTGGTCTACTCGGTCTCCTGGGAGGGGATGCGAGAGGCCGTAGACGACATGGCATACATCCAGACGTTGGAGTGGATGCTCAAGCAGACATCCACCGCCCGGGCGCGTGAGATCCAAGGACAACTGGAAGACCTCAAAAAAGCCATACCATCCGGCAGACGTGTCAGAGTGCTTGGTGGAGATGCGCACGACACGGTTGAGCAGACAAATTCCAAGCGTTTTGTAACTGAGGGACGTCGCAAAGTTGCTACCTGGATTGAGGAGGTACTGCAAGCGGACAGGAAACGATTCCGTGAGATTCGGGTCAACTGAGCTGAACTATTCCTTAACATCGAGCATTGAGAGTTAAACCAATTTAATAATTTAGACCGCCCTTCACCTATTGACACAAAACTGGGTTGGCACAATAATTGCACCGAAGAATCCCATTCCTCTTCTATAGGAGGCAATCCAGTGATAAAGCTTCTCGACCCAAAGAGGAGCCTGATTCTGGCTCTTCCCCTTCTCCTTTTACTTGTCCTTAATCTGTGGCCTCAAGCTGGCACGGGAAGTGTCGGCGGATCAGTCCGGGACCAGACTGGAGCCGTCATTCCAGGCGCCACAGTAATTCTCAAAAATGTGGCCACCAACATTACCCTCAAAACGACCACCAATGAGGCGGGTATGTACATGTTTCCCGGCATTAACCCCGGTAGATATGATCTGACCGTCGAAGCGCCAGGGATGCAGAAATTTGAAGGCTCCCTCACGGTGCAAGTGCAGCAAAGCGCAATTGTCGATGTGGCGCTCAAAGTCGGGTTGGCAACCACTCAAGTTACAGTAAGTGACGTGACGCCGTTACTGACGGTGGATAGCCCCACGCTTGGCCATGTGCTGGAACGGGATCGCATTGAACAATTGCCGCTTAACGGACGCAGCGTCTCTTCCCTTCTAGTGACGGTTCCCGGAGTGGAGACAGTGAACTCGAGCATCCGCGCCTACGGTCAAAAGACCGGCAGCGGCGATATGTTACTGGACGGCGCAGCTATTGGCGACCGCTACTGGGGTTACACCACTATTCGCCGCCCGCCTGGGTTGGACACTATTCAGGAGTTCAAAATTGAAACCAGTAACTCATCGGCCAAATACATGGTACCCACCACGATGATCCTTAGCACCAAGAGTGGAACCAACGAACTGCATGGAGCGGCTTTTGAAACAGCCAGGAACAATGCATTTGGTGTAGCCCGCCAACGGCAAGAGGTATGGAGCACCGCCCCAAAACTGATTCGCAACGAATTCGGCGCCTCTTCCGGTGGTCCAGTCTACATTCCAAAGATCTATAACGGCAAGAACAAAACTTTTTGGTTTTTTGCATATGAGGCGCAGCGGATTCGCAACGAATCTTACTGGACAGGTTCGGTGCCAACCACCGCGATGCGAAATGGAGATTTCCGAGATCTTATTGACTCGCGCGGTCGACTCTATGCCGTATATGATCCATGGACCACAGATCCGGTCACTTGGTCGCGGCAGCAGATCTCGTACAACGGCCAACTGAACGTCATCGATCCCGCGCGCATCAGCCCGCTGGCCAAACAATTGTTTGCCATTACACCGAAGGAAAACTATAACCCGCAGGGAGTGCCCAATTACGCTTTGCTCGGGAGCAACTGGCGTGGTAACGCAGCCGGCTACCAGGACTCTTGGACGATCACCGGCCGCATAGATCACCGCATTACAGACAACGACCGGTTGTTCGCACGTTTCACCAAAGGTGATGAGCACGTCTTCTCCCAGGATTGGAACTTACCGATGAATGCGGATCCCTCGTCGCCGCTCAACAACGTTGCAGGAAGCGTGCAGCGAAGAGGACCTAACAAGAGCCTCGTCCTCAGCTACGTGAGGACCTTTTCTCCGACATTATTCAACGAGGTGCTGGCCACTGCTTCCAACGACTTGCGGTGGAAAGGTACCGGCGCGCTCGGCGTAAAGTACGCCGACTTGATGAACCTGCCCAACCCGCTCAACGTCCCAGGGTGGCCAGGCATTTACGACTGCGGCTTGAGCGGCTATTATTTCGAGACAGACAACACGCAAGGTGAGCCCTTTACATATTTTGTAGTAGATGACAACGTCACGAAGATGTACCGTAAGCACGAGTTCCAGTTTGGTGGCCACTGGAGGGCAGACCGCTTGAACGTTCTCCCCGATCAGCAACAGCCCCAGGGCAATCACAGTTTCGCCAGCCTCGGCACTTCGCTATACGACACCAGCACATCCCGCCTTGCACCTACAGCCTTGGCTTACACTGGCTCCAACCTCGCGAACATGTTCCTGGGCGTTATGACGTACTCGAACCAGTTTGTGCGTGGATACTATTACGCGCGGGGAAGGAATTACGCTTTTTATTTCCAAGACAATTACAAAGTTACACCACGCCTGACGTTGAACCTCGGCGTACGTTGGGAGTATACGCCGGCCTATAGGGAGAAAAACGGCTTCATGGTGGGGTTCGACAAGGTTCAAAAAGCCATCGTGTTCGGCACGCCCACCATAGAGGAAGCCTACCGCATAGGAATGACCCTTCCAGTAATCGTCCAAAAATACCAGTCACTCGGCGCAAAATTCGAGACTTACAAGGAGGCAGGCCTGCCCCGGGAACTTATGTACGACAACCGGAAAGACTTCGGTCCCAGGATTGGAATGGCTTACAGAGTGGGGGACGGAGCCAGATCGTTTGTTGTGCGTTCGGGATTCCGGATGGCCTACTTCCCCTTGCCGGTGCGTAGTTGGGGTGTAACCATGCGATCTAATACACCCACCACAGCGCGCTTTTACGGTAATAGCTATAACAATGCGGCCCGCTCACCAGACGGAATCCAGAACTACATGATGCGTTCGGTCCCGACAGTTATTGCTGGACTGAATAGCAGAAATGTAGTCAACCTTAATGACCCCGTTAGTGTCGCTAGTCTTACGCGGGGGTCGACGAGTAATCTTTACTTTGATCCGCACCAGCCAACCTCCGTAACCAGAGACTGGAACTTCACAGTGGAAAAAGAGATCATGCAGAATACGGTGGCCCGGGTAGCCTATGTCGGTAATCAAGGGAGAAATCTGAGCCAGACCATTTCAGAAAATGCAGCCATGGCCTCGTTCGTTTGGTATTGGACCACGCGCAACCCATTGCCAACAGGGGAATACTCCGGCGTAGCAACACGTTCGTTCGACCAAAAGGTCTACGGCAGTATCACTCGATATGCAAGGGAAGGCTATTCGAATTACAACGGCTTCCAGTTGGAACTGGAACGCCGTTATACGAAGGGTTACGGTTTTCAGATCTTCTATGTTATGGGCAACAACTTCACTTGTACGAACATGGCTGAGCTATCAGGGAGTATCTCAGAGACGAATCAGTTTCTGCCGGGTGAGGTGCCCATAGACGAGGACGCAAGGAACCGTTTCCTGAACTACGCCCGGGACACCAGCATCCCAAAGCACCGCGTGCGTTGGAACTGGATCGTAGATCTGCCTTTCGGCAGG
>Ga0272448_1004540_pt1 | contig 15772 bp, 12 predicted proteins | sample YNPCB0191_FD_202220 | JGI IMG/M metagenome (GOLD analysis project Ga0272448, IMG submission 202220) | Hot spring sediment microbial communities from Yellowstone National Park, WY, United States - YNP-CB-019-1 | ecosystem: Environmental > Aquatic > Thermal springs > Hot (42-90C) > Sediment...
GCCTGACAAAATAGGTCTGCAGCTGCCTTCGATGCAGCATATGGAGAAGAAGGCTTAAGTCTGTCTTCTTCTTTAAAAGAACCTTTTATTATGTCGCCATAGCTTTCATCCGTCCCAATTTGTAGGTATCTTATATCTTTCTTCGAACTTCTTATGCATTCTAGTATTGAAATAGTGCCTTCTGTATTACTTTTAAAGAAATCCATAGGATTTGCTATACTTCTGTCAACATGTGATTGAGCTGCAAAATTTACTACTGCATCAACTTTTTCTATTAGTTTACTCATTAAGTTTCTATTGGTTATGTCTCCATTAAAGAACTCATACCTTTCATCTTTTTCTAAGTCTCTTAAGTTGTTTGGGTTTGAGCCATAGGACAAATTGTCAACATTTATGATGCTAACGTCTTTATAGTTACTTAGCATATACCTAATAAAATTGCTTCCTATAAAACCTAGACCACCAGACACTAATATTTTCATAGAAGTCACCTACTTCTTATGCTCTTCAACAAACCTCTTAATAACATCAATTACATAAGCGAACTCCTCTTCTGCAAGTCCAGGATAGATTCCAATGAAGAATGAGTTGTACATCGCATAATCCGCGTTTTTTAGTGAACTTGCTATATGATAGCTTATGTGTTTATATGCAGGATGCTTTAAAATGTTTCCTGAAAAAAGCATTTTTACTTCAATATTATGCTTAACGAGCCACTCTACCAAGTCTTTGCGCTTAAAGGGGGCCTTAGGTTGTATAGTTAGTGGAAAAGAAAACCAGCAAGGGTCACTTTTAGGCAACCATTTCGGCAATATGAAATAGTCTTCATACTTTTTCAGCTCATCGTAGAGAATTTTAAAATGCTGCTTTCTTTTCTCACAAAAGAATAAAAGCTTCTTGATCTGAATTATGCCCATAGCAGCTTGAACTTCAATCGGCTTAAGATTGTAGCCAATGTTGATGTAAGTGTACCTTTTATCATAATCTTCTGGTAATTCTTTAATTTTATTCTTTTTGTCATAAGCAGCAGATTTAGGACATTCTTTGTCGCCACAGTATAGAGGGTTGCAAACAGGCATTACACACGCCCTACCCCAATCACGAAGAGATTGAACAATGAACGCTAATTTTTCATCGTTTGTCACTATCATTCCGCCTTCACCAGTTGTAATCTGATGGGCAGGATAAAAACTGAATGTACCGAAGTTGCCAAAAGTCCCTACAAATTTGTTGTCATACTTTGAACCTAGCGCATCACATGCATCTTCAATAACTAACAAATTGTACTCCTTAGCTACATTCATTATATAATCCATGTCGTTTGGATTGCCAAGAGTATGAGGAATAAATATTACTCGAGTTTTATCTGAAATAGCTTGTTCTATAAGTTCTGGATTAACGTTGTATGTACCTAGATCTATGTCAATAAATACAGGAACCAAGTTATATTGAAGGATAGGATTTAGAGTCGTTGGAAATGTTAAGGCAGGTGTAATCACTTCATCGCCAGCCTTAAGCCTTTTTTCATTTTCGAGCGACGGGGAGAAAAAGGCCGCTATTGCTAAAAGATTTGCAGAAGAACCTGAATTAGACATTACTGCTTTCTTTACACCAATTAATTTAGCGAATTCACTCTCGAAATTTAAAACATACTTTCCAACGCCAAACCATCCATCTAATATAGCATTAAACATACTCTTCACTTCTTCTTGATCGTAAATTGAACCACTGTACCTAACCATGTCTCTACCAGGAACAAACTTTCTTTTTGAGCTTCTTAATTTGAAGATCTCATCAACAATTTTAAAGAGTTTAGAACGAAGCTCAGATTCAACACTTTTAGAGGTACTCACTTGCGTACACCTCATCAAGCCAAGAAATAGTTCTTTTTAAACCTTCTTTTAGCGAAAAATGTGGTTCCCAACCTAAAAGTTCTTTTGCCTTTTTATACGAGCCTACCTGGTGTTTTATACCACCGAAAGCTTTTGGGTAATCAGTAAAAGTTATTTGAGACCGGCTTTTCAACGCCTCCTTAACGAGTAAAGCCATTTCAAGGTTTGATGTGGCTTTACCTGTAGCTAGGTTCACAGCCTCACCAGACGGCAGAAGTCGAGCAAGCCATAATCCCTCAACAATATCATCTATGAAAACATAATCACGTGTATCAGATCCATCACCATAAACAGTTATTGGATTATTGACTTTTGCTTGTATATAAAAAGTTGGAATTATCTTATTTAACTGCTGATATGGACCATACGGATTAAACAATCTCACTATTTTTATATCGAGCTTATATGTTCTAGCATAAGAGTAACATAGACGATCACAAGCAGCTTTAGATGAAGCATAAGGATTTGGAGGATTTATTGGATGATTTTCGCTTATAGGGGTCTTTGAGTCACCGTAGATTTCACATGTGCTAGGATAAATTAACATGAAATTATTTTTTCTACATGCTTCTAATACGTTAACCGTGCCTTTGATGTTAGTTTCTATTGCCTCAACAGGATTAATTACACTTTCTGCTGGTTTTGCATATGCTGCTAAATGGTACACAATATCAACATTCTTCGTCCAAGTGAGGATTTGTTCATAGTTTAAAACATCTAATCCTTGTTTTTTTGAAAAACCAATTATTTCAATGGATTCTTTGGTTAGACGTTTCTTCAAATTACGACCTATAAAACCAGTGTCACCAGTTATGAGAATTTTCAACTTTAGTTAACCTAAGCTATGTTGGTTAATGAATATAAGTTTTGCTGTTAAAGGAGACTGTCAACTTAAGGCTTATAGGCCCATGCTTACCCTCGAACAATACTTAGAGGTGAAACAAATTGAAAGTAAGCATAGGCCAGCTTTATTCTTTGTTCAGTGATAGAAAAATCTTTCCTAGGAGAAGAGTTGACCCTTTTGCAAAGGCAATTGGAGTTAAAGTTTACACTTTAGGATTAAGCTTAGCTCAGGTAAAGGAATTCTTAGAAGGACTAGGCTATAAAGTAAGTAGAGAGGCAATAAGGCAATGGTATTTAGAAGCTGGTGAACTTCTCCTTAACATTGAAATAAAGAAGAGAGGTTTTATAGCTGCAGATGAAACTATAATCTTTAATTTTGCTAAGAAAGCTTACTTATGGGCAACTAGAGAAGTGAAGAGTGGTGAAGTTATAGCACTACAAGTTACTAGAGGATAGGAACCTAAGGTTCCTATTTTGGAATAAGGAATTCAATTGAGCAATGGTTCTCTGAACTAAAGAGAAGGATAAGACAGTTCAACGTTTGTTTCCCAACTTACAAGCCAAGAGTCTCAGAGCGATGGATAGCATCGTGGGTGGCCTTAAGTTGACAGTCTCGACGTATTCATAAAGTAGAAATCTTTCCTTAACTAAAAGCTTTTTATTAGCTAAAAGAATAAAGTTACTCCATTTTCCTTGAAGATGTGAGAAAGTATATGGAAGAAAACTTGTCAAAAGTTTCAATGAAAAGAGTCTTTCTTGATGTGAGCGATCTCTAATCGTTGATAATTTAGCGCGCGCCAATCGTATACTCTTTTTATTCCTTCTTTCCATGACACCTTTGACTCCCAATTTAACTTTTCTTTTGCTTTCCTTACATTAGAAATGTATACTTTTTGATCTGATTTTCTTCACTCACTAAATCTAAGATTTAAACTTTTTCCACTCATTTCCTTTGTGAGTTTTATATCACTTTGGAACCACTCAAGTATTTTTTAAAAAGATTGATTTTCAAGCTATTTTTTAACATATTCTTTTGGATATCTTTATCGTTGACAGAACGCAATGTGACATTGACATTAACATGTAACGCCCATGAATCTCTCAGGTTCATTATGTTCCATAAGATAGCTTTTATGTTTGATATTGTAAGAAGAGGCATTTTAGCGATAAATATATAAAAAAGACTTTCTGCTAAGATTATTGCAAAATATTTTGGAATTATTTTGATCAATGAATTTGTGCTATAATTCTTTATTAACATTCGCAAGGTGTTACGTTCGACAAGAAATCTGATGAAATCTCTTCTAATGTGTTCTTTCTTGAAAGTTGCCATACTTTTGTGATGGACTACGGCACGAGGATTAACCCTTATAGTATAGCCAGCTAACCTTATTCTCCAACACAAATCGATATCCTCTGCTAAAAGAAAAAATTTCGAATCAAAACCACCGATCCTCTCGAAAACCTCACGTCTAACTAACATACACATGCCAGCAATAGCGAAGCACTCTGTTACGTTATCGTACTGGCCGTAGTCATTTTCAAGATGCCCGACCGCATATAAGCCATAGCCATAAACGTCACAATTGAAACCACCTATACAGTCGATTAATCCTGTATCCATTAGAAGAACCTTGCAGCCACACGCTCCTATAGAGGGATCTAATTCAGCTGTTTTTACAAGCTTTTCTAACCAATCACGTTCTACTTTAACATCAGTACTAAGAAAAACGATGTACTTGCTACTACTATGCTTTGCTCCGATGTTACATCCCTCAGCAAATCCAACATTTACCTCGTTCTTGACTATTTTGACCCAAGGGAAATATCTTTTAACGAAGTAGACACTGCCATCTTTTGAACCATTATCTACAAGCACCACCTCAAAATCTCTGAATGTAGATCTAGCAATCGAGTCAAGACAATCTTTAAGGTATTCTTTCCCGTTGTAATTTACTATGACTATTGTAACAATTTTTGAAGACATTTCTTAACGAAGCATGTAATATTTATGTATCATTGTTTGTTAAATGAGTTCTATACCATTCAATAGTGTAAAGCAACCCTGTATCGATGTCTATTTGTGGCATCCAACCTAGAACTTTGGTAATTTTACTCAGGTCAGGTCTAAAAAACATAGTTTCCGTCTCTCTATATGGAGCACGCTCTATTTCAATGTTCCTTCCGGTGAGCTTGATGATTTTATGAACTAAGTCATCAACTTTGACATTATCGTAAGATCCAACATTAAATATCTCTTTTGTTGATTCTTTATTTTCAAGAGTCAGTAATATCGCGCGTACTACATCATCGACATAAACAAAATTCATAATTTGATTGCCTCCAAGAATCTGAATCTTTTCTCCTTTAAGAGCTTTTTGAACGATTTTTTGCAGCCCATATTTGTCACCTCCAGGTCCATATACATTAGTAAACCTTAATATAGTGTAGTTTAATCCATATTTTTTCCCAGCCCAAATAATTATTTGTTCAGCTAGAAGTTTCGTAAGACCGTATAAATTATTTGGCAATAGAGGATCATCTTCAGACGACATCTCACCTACGGTTTCTCCATATACTTCTCGTGAGGATGCAAAAATGAGTTTTGCGTTTATCTTAAGTGCGGCCATGACGACGTTAAAAGTGCCACAAACATTCACGTAGAAACATTCATGTGGTAAATCTAGACAGCGTTTGATTCCTGTTATGGCTGCTAAATGTACTATAAAATTTGGACTATATTTAAGAACAGATCCCACTAGGGCTTCATAATCCGTCACATCTCCTTTTACTATGACCAAGTTTTTGATACTTATTTCCATCTCATTCATTTGCAAATTATCTTTAGTATAGACGATGACTTCCTCATTATGCTCTAACAGGGCCTTTGTTAGGTGAGATCCTATGAAACCACCTCCTGTGATTAGAACCTTCATTTTCGAAACCTTCTCAGCTTATTAAATGGTAGAACCAAGAAGATTATAATTGTTAGAATCGAGGTAAATGAAACAATTTTTCCCAAATTATGTTGATATTGAAAAGAATATTGTAGAGAAAGCTCGTAGCGTCCCGTCTGATTAATATAGTAAACATTGGCGAATCCATATGCAGGCAAGGGTTTAATTAATTGCCTACTCAATACCAAATGCCATGATGGGTCATAGTTCTCGCTGAATACTAAAAAGAAAGGTTCAGAGTTATCTGTATTAACTAAATAGTTTGCCGAATCTAGTTTAGTATATGAAATTCTACTTTGCAAAGTCACTGAATGCGGTTCGGTAGTTTGGTTGGATGGTTTAAAAACAATTAAATCTAGTCCCATATTGGCTTGATTTATATTTAAAATTATGTTATTCAATCCTTGTTTTAAAAGAATATTTCTTATAAGGTACCAATCGAATTTTGTACTAACTACTTTCTTTAATACTGTTAAATCGGTGAAAAAGAGTTTCACAGGTTGCTGGTCTGTATAGGGGCCCCATTGATTCCCCACTTCGACGAGCCTAACTTCATTTACACAGCTTCTATTCCAACCGGACATATCTACCGATATATAGCTCCATTGATTAGCAGGCAGATAGTAGTAGTAAGCATACCATTGATCAACTCCATTCCTTAATCCAAAGCTCAAATACGCCGTTGATACATTTACCTGCGGATAAACCCAGAAACCTATAGTATTAAATTGGCTCCAATTCTCACTCGAAAACTCTTTGCTTAATATGAAATCGGAGGTACTAGATTTATCGATAGTAAAGGAGTAACTAACTGAAAACTTTGACAAACTCATATGAGGGGTAAACGTTGACTGTTCTATCGTTCCAGCCGGATTGCCAGTTTGATGCCATCTAGAGATGTTCTCAAAGTCGTCAATAAGTCGAAAATAGAAGTTTCTCATAGATGCGTTTACGGAGCTTGGGCTGTTTGTTCTTAGATAAATATCATACATGCCAGACAGGGGTGTCCAGATTGTGAAGTTTAGGCTAGTAGGCGCTAACGTCTCCAAAACCATTCCCTCGCTTACTTCTCTTCCTAAGCGATTGGAAACGGTTGTAAGGCCTTCATTTAGGACATTTTGGGGTTTTGAGATTATTACTACGGGTTTTGTTGTCAAAATTTTGGATGCAGATGTTTGAGCATTCAACCAAATATCCTTGGGTGCGATTACAATTAAGCCTATTGCATTCTCGCCTTTTTGGCTTGATACTTTGAATGTATAATTCCCTTTAGAAAGAGAAATGGAGCCTACATCAACCCATTTGAATCCCTTGTCATATTGAACCTTTGCATTTATTGTTTTTGAATAGTCGCCGATAGAAAACGTGACGTTTGAGGCCTTGCTACCGAAAAATACTTTTGCGTAAACAACGTATTGGCCAGAAGTCGGCGCGATGAAAGGAATTACTAAAGTATCATTTGTTGCTGAGATAGCTATATCCTCTATTTGTGTATAGTAGTACCAATTTGCCCTAGATGCCTCTGTCACGCTTTGCGTCCATCCATATTGCCAACTTGGGCGAATGGTTGCGAATAATCCTGGCTGTATTTTATACTCGCTTGGAATAAAAGGAAGCAAAAGATCTAAATAATCATCATCTTGGATTATAACACAATTAATAGTATTGAAAATATAGTTGTCGGTAGGTGATAATTGAGATGAAAATAATACCAATGGTAAAGCTTGATTACTTAAGTAATAGCCTAAATTCACCAGTGTAGATAAATCGCCAGCAACAAGTATGGCTTTGGACGTGCTATAAATATGTGGCAAATATAACCCGTTTTCAAAAACTTGGAGTTCTCCAAAGTTTTTTGACAATGAAATCTTCTCTTGTCTACTCATAAGGGATGTTTGATTACTAATCGATAAATAGGTGGTTGGAATAAAATCATTCCTAGTTATTATGTACTTCACATTGGTTATCCCAAGAAGTTGCCCAAAATATTTTGTTCTATTCTCACCAATTGTTCTAGCCATGAAGGTGAAGAACTTATGCCACCTGAAGGTAGCTACATCCAAGCCTGGCTTTGAAAAAAGCGTTACTATTGGGTCACGCACCGGTTGAATAGAAGAGTGTTTGCTGATACCAACAGAAGATAATGGCATCCAAGCTACTCTGAAGTCTCCATCCGTGGTGGCAAAGTAATCGTACACCTCCTTATAATAGCTAGGAGGATTATAAACCTGAACAGCACCATTTAGGTTGCCTGTAAAGAATGGAATAGACGACAATGCTATAAGTAATAAGAGAACTATTGAAACTACGAACTGCCATCTACGAGGCGTTAACTTTGTGCCTACCCTAATACTCACATTTTCGATAGCGATAATGTATAGTTCAACTTTTTTAATTTTTGATGCCTTGTCTATTAAGTAATCGCTAAAAATCGCTAGCAACGCTGCGTATGCAAGTGATGGAATAAAGGCGATATGATAAGGGTCTTCAAGGATGGTTCCCAGAGGGACATTTAATAAAATCCAAGTTTTTAAATTGCCTAGTGGCGAATTTGCCCCTGTAATTAGAAATAACGATATTAAAATAAGAAGGCCAAAATACAATGAAAAATACCTTGCTTTTAGGTTTCTGTGATTAATAAGTAAGGTACTTAAAGCACATAATGGTAATATTAGGCCAAGCACAGCCCAAATAGAGTTATCAAAGAGTATCCCATTATAATAATTCGGTTCATCGAGGTAGCCCCTAAGTGCAAAGGCATTTACTAATGTTGAACTCAATTGCTCAAATCTGCCCAAAAAAGACAAAGGAGTGGCGCTAGTAAGTGTCCGTAACTCTCCCGGAGCATAGAAAAATGACATTAGGGGGAAAGACTGAATAAGACTGGCTATTAAGTTAATAATTAAGAACATTTTGACTTTAACTTTGAATTCGTTCATATTGGTTGTAAAGAGTGTGTAGACGAGCAAAAGCCCGAAAAGCATAAAGGCAAATTGACCTTGAGCCCATGCAAGCCCATAAATTAAACCAGCCAAGACGATTCGCTTGTAGGATTTAGAAGGGGGGTCTACAGACTTAATGAATAACGCTAATACAAACGGTGAAAGAGCATAACTGATCAAGTACACTATATGTCCTTCAAGAAATCGTCCAAATACGTTAGGGGTCAGCACATAAAATAACCCAGCTACGAGGGAGGAGCTTTTTCTTGTTCCTATGATACGGGTAAGATAATAAAGTGACGCTCCAGATGCGATCAAAACCGAAAAACAAGTGATCTTAGATATTAAATCAGCTCCCATGCCTAACTTAGCAAAAACATAGAAGACGAATGTAATCCAATAGGCAGTAGTCAGAGTTTTAGGGAAGCCTCCAGCATACTCGATGTAGGGTGAAAGGTCTTGGTAAGCCCATAATGCGAACTGACCTTGATAAAACGGGAAAGGCCAATCTCTGGCATAGCCTACCACGCCAGGTTGCAGTATTAATTTCCAAAGGATAATGAAAGCTACTAAAGCGTAGAATGAGCAGACTAATATTGGCTCAAGGAAAATTTTTGCATATTTTTTAAACATAGATGTGCACACGCTAACGCTTATAAGCTATGATTAAAAGTTTGTCACCACAATAAGGCTGAGGAAGTATCATAGTCATTTTAAAGAAAAATTCCCGTATTACTATTAATAAGTCAAGAATTGACCGTATACGAAGAGTTCTTTCTGGATGCCATGATTTCACTTTGGCTATGAGAAATCCTTGGTCAGTTAAAAACTTCGTGTATGTGATGGCAGAGTGTACTACTTCGTTTGGTGTAGCTATACCTGTACCCATAACCAACCGATCAGTAAAAAGATGCCGGACAAAAGTCCGAATGAATTTGTTTATGAAGTTAGACCCATTTGATTCAACTATAACGATTTTTCCTCCTTTCTTAAGGATCTTCTCACATTCTTCTAGAATTGGAATCGGGTCCGGGAAGTGATGTAAAACATAACGGCAGAGAATAATATCAAAACCTGACTCACGAAAAGGCATTTTCTCTGCATCGCACACTATTGTTTCCCCAAAAGGCCGGCTTTTAATTGTTTTTTGGCTATTTTTATAGATTTTCGAGAAATATCAATACCGACTATAGAATATTCAGGAGGTAAAGCACTACTAACATATCCTTCGCCACAACCAACATCAAGTAAAAGTCCGGGCTGAACGAAGGAAAGAATCATTCTCGAATCCTCTTGTTCCTCTTTCATACTTTCTCTTTTACCTGATGCCTTATTGAAGAATCGCACTTCTGCTTCTTTGTCTTGTCTGGTCGTCTTATTCATCCACAACTATCATCCAACACCTTTCTAATTAAGTTTAAAAGTTCATCAGTTTTTTTGTTCCAGTCTAATTCCCTTGTTAACTGTATCGCTTCTTCCTTAAGAGTTTCATACAGTTTTGCATTAGAAAGTAGATTGAGTATACTCTCAGCAAACATACTTAAATTATTTTTTGGCACCTTAATCACCCCCTTGGGATAGTAAGTTCTGAGAGCTGGTAAATCAAACATTACGGCTGGAAGACCACAGGATATTGCTTCCATTGGGGCTATAGCACCAGTATCGTAAGTAGCTGGATGAACAACTATCATGCTTTCCTTGAATATTTTTAGTTTCTCAACTCCATCCTTAAACCCAAAAAGAGTAACGTTATTTTCTAATCTGTACTCCCTTATCTTTTTTCTAACATCTTTTTCTAGCTCTCCAGTACCTATTATAGCTAGCTTTGCATAGGGCCTCTTTTCACAAACAAGCTTCCAAATGTCTATGAGTTCCAAGATACCTTTCTGGGGATGAAACCTACCGATGAAAACCGCGTCAAACTTTTTCTCCTTAGGCTCAGGGATCGTAGATGGAGTTGTAGTATCTACACCCCAACGAATGGCTACAACTTTTTCAGGTGGCAACCTTTTACTTATAAACCTCCATCTGTCAAGGTCGTTTGTGACCCAGACCATGTCAGCATATTTTTTGATAAGCCAATAAATTGGTATCTGAGAGAGATAGTAAAGAAGACCTCTTATAAATAACTTTCCCTTGTAAGGCGATTCTTTACTAAAAGGACTGGGAGCGAAAAGGTAAAATGCTGCAACCCATTTTGAATTTTTAAGTCGCATTTTCATAATCCACGCAGGGATAGAGTCAGGCATAAAATCGGACGAAGAAAATATAACAATATTTTTTCCACAGATTTTGGAAATCCTTATTGCAGCCAGACATCCTTTGATTATCCTCCAAACGTATATGATATAAACACCAAACTTCTTAAACTTTGAAGAAGACCAAAGTACGTAATTTGCTCTTCTTAACCCATAATATTGACCTCTTTCAATTCCTTCCTCAGTAGTAAATACTTTCACTATAATGCCGCGCTCCTTTGCCCAGCGCTTTGCGCACTCAATCCAGATCCTATCACCGCCACTCATAGGTCCAGCTACGGAGTTAGCTAAAATGTCAATGACGAAGGAGTTATCCTCGTTCATGACTTACCTTATTCATTTTCTAAATTGATTGAAACTTTTAGGATAAGACAATGAAAGTACATTAGCTAGTTAATCCTCTAAAAGATAGGTATCTCTTAAGACCTTCTTCAAGAGGAATAGGCTCAATTTTTAATATTGTTTTCATCTTCGTAATATCAGCTAATGTATTCTCAAGGTAATTAGTAGGTTTATCTACATAAATTGGTTCAATTTTTTTATTTAGCATGCTATTAAGCATATCTAAAACTTCATTAAAAGAATAAGAACGACCACTTCCAACATTTATTACCCCTCGAATATGGTTTTCAGCAGAGCTTAATATAGCTACAACAATATCATCTATGTAAACAAAGTCTCTTCTTTGCAATCCATTTCCAAATATGATAGGCCTCTCATTTTTAAGTAGAGAGTTCAGAAAAAGTGTAACGACGCTTGCAATTTTTCCTTTATGGTCCTCTCCAGGTCCATAGCCAGCAAATATCCTTAAGCCTACATTAGGAATATCTTTAGAATATTTCTCAGCTATAAACTCACAAGTCAACTTACAAATGCCATATAAATTAGTTGGACGAGGTCGCATATCTTCTCGCTGAGGAAGGGGCGTACTTCCATACACACTTCCAGAAGAAGGATAAACAACCTTCCTTACACCTACACGCTTAGCCCATTCAAGTACGTTTACGAAACCGCAAATCGTTGTATGAACGCACAGCTTTGGATTTTCATTAAATAGAATTACTGATGAAGGTGCTCCGAAATGAAAAACATAGTCTATGTCATTAATTTTGCTTAAAGTTTTTTCGTTGGTTACATCGCCTTCTATAACTTCACAATCTGAAGGTATGTTTTCGTTCTTCCCCACAGAAAAGTTATCTAAAATTATAACATGCGCATTCTCCTCCAGTAACCTTCTCGCTAATTGCGATCCTATAAATCCAGCACCGCCTGTTATTAGGACTCTTTTATTGCTCCATCTCATGAAAAATTAACACCATGCTACGACTTTTGCTCTTTATAAACCTTCTTTTTGAATTTGAACAAGTGCTCCTACAGCATATGTAAACAGGATTCCAAAACAAATTACTGGGTGAAGGAACCATGCTTTATCATAAATTTTCCTATATCCTTTAACGGCATCAGAAGTAGGTTTGATGAGTGTTAGCGAAAAAACTATAAACTTAAGAAGATTAATCTTATCTTTGTAAGAAGAAGGGTTGTAAAGATGGTATCTGCGTCTATTTTTATCTCTGAAGTAAATTTGCATATATCTTATTCTTTTTTGGAAATATTTCAAAAACTTCTCACCACTTTGATGTATAATATCCGTCTTTACTATTCCGTACAAATTACAACCCATTCTTATTAAATCGAAATTTGAATCAATATGGAAGAAATTAAAAATGTCTAACGTAACTTTCTGAATCACCTCTCGTTTAACGATGTAACCATTTGCTCCAAGTGTCGGTACTTCGTTTGGAGTAAACTTAACAAGGAAGAAATCTCCCATATCTTTAGCTTCTCCCATTAATGCCCAACTCTCTTCCAACCACGAGAGCCTATCTCTTTTGTTAAGGTAGTAGGCAAGAGGATCGTTAACACCAAAAAGAGCAAAATAACGATCAAGTAACCCTAAATCTTTTCTATAGCAATATCTTAATGGTTGTGTGGCCACAACTTTTATGGAGTTCTTAAATGGTTCCGTCATTCGTTTTAACCACTCACTATGTGGTAAGATATTATCAGAAGGGATGTTAGCTATGAGGTCATTCCTTGCATAATTATACCCTATTGCTGTAGCGGTTTCAGGTCGACCAGTTCTTTCATAGAAAACTTTTATTTTAAGCAATTTTGCAAAAGATTTGACAACTTCAATAGTTTTATCTCTCGACCCTCCGTCAACAATTATAACTTCTATTTTATCTTTTGGATAATCCTGTCTTACGATAGATTCTAAACACGCTCTGATCGTTTTTTCGCAGTTATAAGTTGGAATTACTATGCTTACAGAAAGTATATCTTCGGTCATGATTTTCTTACCGAAAAGTCTTTTACGTGCCCTATAACTTTCTTTACTCCTCTCAAAATGAATTGCACGTCCTCTAAGCTTCTTATCGTAAGAACCCTATTTGTTATGTACCCAGGAGTGAAAAATAGCTGATATATCTTTTTAGCCATAAGTTCCACATCTTCTTCAGGCAAAGGAGTCTTCATGACTGGCATCTTCATGTCGTAGTCATCCCAGTTCATTGTTCTAAGCCACCCCTCTTTCTTAGCTTGTTCAAAAAGCTTTGTTCCCGGATAAGGTATTACTACAGTTACTTGCAAGGTCTTCGCCCACCCCTTCTCAAAGAAGTACTTTGCTAGTTTAAAAGTGTTCCACGCATCCTCTCTTGTCTCCCATGGATAGCCTACCATTATCGTTATATGCGGTTCTAACCCTGCATTAGATGCCCACTGGATTTCCTTTACGATTCTCTCTACCGTAACTCCCTTGTTTATCATGTCCAAAGTTTTCTGGCTTGCCGACTCTAAACCATACAAAAGCATTCTAAATCCTGCCTTTTTGAGCAACTGATAATCCTCTTCGTTCAATACTCCAAATCGCATGTTGCAACTGAAATATATCTTTTCATTCAGCTTTCTTTCTATCATCAAGTTAGCAAACCTTGTTAACCATTCTCCAACAGGAAAGGTTCCAGTGTCATCGAAAACTTCTTTGATATTATACTTTTCTACTAAGTTTTCTATCTCCTCAACCAACAATTCTGGTTTCCTTACTCTAAATGTTGGATACAAGGTAGTCCAAGCACAGAAGCTACAACCTCCATTCTTTCTCCACCAGCAATCTCTTCCTACCATCGTGTACGTTCCAGGAGTTCTCTTGTAGTTTCCATTCTTGTAAGCATAAAGTTCCCATTTCGTTAAGTCTCTATCTATAAATGGAAGAGAGTTGAGGTCATGATTAAGTATGAATTTTCCAGTACTCTTTACTTTTTCATCTTCTCTACACCATATTCCAGGTTCTAATAGATTCTGTTTTCCATCTAAGTATTTAACCAAGTTCAGCAACAAAAAGTCGTAATCCCCTCCCTCGATTACGTAGTCAACTTTGCTGTTCTCCATAGACTCTTCTGGTAAAGCGGTAACATGGTCTCCGACGAGCACAACTTTTGTTTTAGGACTAACTCTCTTAACGTCCTCTATGATCTTCCAATGTCTTTTCACAACTGGAGTCTTTGTTTCGATCATCATAATGTCTGGAGAATTCTTTTCAACTTCTTTCAGCCATTGAGCATAAGTTTTCTCCTCAGCTATAGCATCATCCCAAATTACCTCGTAGCCTTCCTTTTTCAATAAGGTTGCAACGTAGGCTGGAACCATTGGATATATATAAGTCGGTTCAGAGAAGACTTGATATTGTCTGTTTTGCAAAATTGTCGGTGTACCCTTAATACCAGGTATTGGTGGGTTTGAAATAGATATCTTCATGACAAATCCTCAGCTATTTTAACTAATCTCGGTTTAACTCCGTGAAGAACCCAATTTCGTATAGTCTGTGGGTTTATGCTTAACTGGCAAGAAACCTCTTTGCAGTTCTTAACCTTATCATAAAGTGATACTGCTTTTTCATATTCGGATAATGTATATTGCCTTTCGATAACTACGTATGAATTAAGCATTTCTATCAATTTTTTCTTCTTACGTGAAATTCCGAACCCTATCGACTTATAGAATAGATCAAGATTTCTATGATTACTGATCGTAAGATTATATACTGTTGGAAAGTTCACAGTTTGTTCCCCTATATTTGCTGTGCGCGCATGCCTACTTAGATGAATATGGGATACGATGCCAAAAGATGATAGCATCAATCTGATTTGAGAGAGTAGTTTCTGTGACTCATTGTAGATCGCGATGTGCCTGCTGTAATATTTTCCATTCTTAACCGTACAGGTAGCAGTGCCCTCTGCGTCTGCAAAGGATCGAATTATCGCAGCCTTGAAATCCTTGAAGGGTGAACTTAAAACTTTCTTGGAATATACCCAACTATCACCTTCTTTCTCCAAGTATGGTAGGAAGCCGTCGAACCACCTTCTGCTAGCTTCGATATACCATAAGCCTGTATTCCTTCTATGCACTTTCGTTTTAACGTCGATTTCAGCGAAAGCTTCAGAGATCCGTTCGATGAACTCCTTATCTTTTGAGGCAAGTATGTAATTCACTAAATCGTTTTCAGTAGTGAAGCCTAAATATCCATCGCTAGGAATAGTACCAAGAATTTCACCAAACGCTACCCTTTTCCTCCCATCAATGCTGATGTCATGGTTAAATTTCAATATCCTTTCGTTCGCAATGCTCCTAAACTTTTTGAGTCTACTCAAGGAAATCCTTCTCTTATGCTCTATTGATTTTGGTCTTTTCATCTTCAACAATGTCTCCTCAGAGTAAACTCCAACCTTACCTTTATTCCAGGGAATCTGCCCTTTATGAGATAACGATATCTTCCTCTTTGACTCATCTGAATGTTTCCTGCCATAGAACGGATTTTTCTTGCC
>Ga0272448_1004542_pt1 | contig 15770 bp, 15 predicted proteins | sample YNPCB0191_FD_202220 | JGI IMG/M metagenome (GOLD analysis project Ga0272448, IMG submission 202220) | Hot spring sediment microbial communities from Yellowstone National Park, WY, United States - YNP-CB-019-1 | ecosystem: Environmental > Aquatic > Thermal springs > Hot (42-90C) > Sediment...
ATACTGCCCAGAAACTGTAAGTGCCTTTTCAATATCTTTAGGGTATGCCCTGTCAACAAGTCCGGGAACATACGTGGCATATGTGAAAACATCTAAAAAAGCAGACTCCAGCATACCGTCAGGCACCCGAATAGGTAATTATACAGTCTATGTAGCTGCAAAATATGGCGATGTGTTAAGAGCCAACGCTTCAGCTACTTTCCAATTTATCCTCGCAGGCGATGTAGATGGTGTAAGAAATCAGGCAACAGGCCTCTACAGTGTCAACATCCTTGACGCTATCAAGCTTGCACAAGCCTTTAACTCTAAACCCGGGGATCCTAACTGGAACCCAAAAGCAGATTTCAACGGCGACAGCAAAGTTAACATTCTAGACGCTATTGTTCTCTCTGCTAACTTTGGCAATCAAGCACTATAACAGTCAGCTTTTTTTCCATAAGCTTTATAGCCTAAAGAAAAGCATATTTACTCTACTGAAGGAGAAAGGAGAATATGAAAAAGTCACAGATTAGATTGCTTTCAGTTTTAGCAATACTTCTATTTACAGTAATTCCTACAATGAACTTGACAGCTCCCGCTGCAGCCATAACCGCGGCAAGAATGTACGTTGACCCAGCAAGCATAATTGGGGAAATTTATACTCCAGGCAATAACATTACAGTTTATGTCAAAGTCGAGAATATACCGCAAATCCCTGGAGTTTGCGGTGCACAATTCCGACTTGAATGGGACAGCTCTGTTCTTCAAGGTGTAAAGATTGAAATTCCAACAGGTCACTTCATGGATCCAAGTGGCGTTGAAACAGCTGAAGGTAACCTTTGGATCGTTGCAAAGAAAATATATGCAGATCATGCTGAATACGGAGTCACATACTACGACATACCTGCAGCAAAAAGTAGAGGAACAGCCCCCAGATATGGCAACGGCACCCTTGCAAAAATAACCCTGAAAATTTTAACAGTGGGTCGTACTATAATCCACCTGAAAGATGATGTACTAGGCGACGAAGCTGCCAACCCAGTAGATCATAATGTTGATGATGGCATTTTCGACAACAGACCACCTCCACCAGCAGCACATATATATGTTGACCCTGACCGAGTAGTTGACCCAACTCTGACACCGTGCCATAACTTCACCATCAATGTTTCAATCACAAATGCAACTGACGTATACCGCTATATGTTCAAATTGAATTATGATCCCACAATACTACACGTTGTAGATGCCACGGTAGGAAACTTCTTCCCACCTACAGCAATGGGCCTTATTGAAACTGACAACAGCATGGGGTATGTGAACTTCACAGTATGGCTCGTACCTCCTGAACTTCCAGTTTCAGGAAATGGCACACTTGCAACAATAACGTTCCACGTAGAGGGACTGGGACCAAGCGCTCTGATTATTTCTAACTCAACGCTCTTCGACAACACGAATGGCTTATTGCCTCACTCCACAGCCAATGGCTTCTTCAACAACATTCTAATGGGAAAGCTTTATGTTGATCCACCTGAAATAATAGACCCAACAATGCTTCCGCCATCATGGTTCAAAATTAACATAACCGTGGATGACGTAGAAGATTTGTATCATTATGAGTTCACTCTCGCATATGACACAATAATCCTCACATGTTATGGTGCCATGTTAAATCCAGACCTTAACGGTATAAGGCCCAGCGGGACAGTTACTTACAACGATCCCCTTGGACTCGTAACAGTCAACGTTTCCTTTGATCCACCTACATCACCAGTAACAACCTATGAACCACTACCACTTGTAACACTCTTCTTCCAAGTAGACTCAATAGGATGGACAAACCTAGACCTTGAAAACACAAATCTGACAGACTCGGAAGGTAATCCAATACAACATGAAGTCCAAGACGGCTTCTTCATGACTTTAATAAGAGACGTAGCTATTACCAATATAGTAGCAAACGAAACACAGGTTTACCCTGGTTGGTTTGTGAGCATAGATGTAACTGTGGAAAACCAAGGCAACATATCTGAAACATTTAATGTTGAAGTCTACTATGACAGCAATCTGATTGGCACAATACCTATTATTGACCTTACACCTAGCGCGTCAGAAACACGCAGAATAGAGTGGAATACCACTGGAGTACCCTACTGCCACAATTACACAATAAGCGCATACATTCCACCAGTTCCGTTCGAACTGGACACAACTGACAACACATACATCAATGGTGGAGTAAAGATACGTATCCCAGGCGATGTGAATGGCGACGGACAAGTTAACATCCTAGACTGCATAATTGCCTCAAACAGCTTCGGAGCAACCCCTGCAGATCCAAGATGGAACAGATATTGTGACATGAACAAAGACTATAAAATCAACATACTTGACATGATACGCATCTCCAACAACTTTGGAAAACACTGCTAAAATCCTCTCTTTTTTTAACCTAGCTATGTATGATTTGAATTAAAGTGCTCAAATTCAAAAAGCTTAAATTACAATCAACTCAATTTAGTGTTGGTGAAATATTTGATCAAAAAAGAAGCAATACTACTAACTGCAGTATTATCTTTGCTAGCACTCGCATCTTTTCCAAGAGCACAAGCAACTGGGGAAATGACTATACAAGTATATCCGAACACTGTTACAATCACTCCTGCGAACATGACCTCAACTTTCCAAATAGAAATTAGGATGATAGACGCACATGATGTTGCAGGCATACAGTTCAGAGTAGAATGGAACAGCTCCATCCTAACATGCAAGACCATAGTGAGACCAACAGGTCACTTTATGGACCCCGATGGCACTGAGGAAGCAGAAGGTAACTTGTGGGTCATCTACACAAGAAAAGGAACAGGGTACGGTGAATATGCGGTAACATACTACGACATGCAAGCCGCACAAACAAGAGGAACTGTACCGAGAACAGGAAACGGGATATTAGCAACATTAACGATGAACGCCACAGGGACTCTTGGAACCACTACGATACACTTTAATCCAGATGAGACAATAATTGGCGATGTGAACTCGCAACCGATAACTACTATTCTGGATGATGGCACAGTTATAGTGATACCTGAACTGAATCTAGCAATACTAGCACTATTGCTTCCAACGATTGCATTAGCAGTTATTGCAGCACGAAAATTCTTGCCGAAGAAAAACTAGATCAAGCACTTTAGTGCAACACTTTAAAGCCTCTTTTTTTATTTTGTAAAGCGCTTATAAGAAAGCAATGATTTTTTACATTACAAGTCCAAGATTAATGCTATTCGCTGTTGTCCTTGTCAAGTTTACTAAGTCAAAAAAGGTGTAGCCTCATAAGTACCGTTAGTTTATTTTTAATTTTACATAATTTACAAAAACCATATCAAACTTGATTTCAAAACAGTTTCAAGTTGTAACTTGTCAGAGCCGAGAGAGAAAGTTTTTCATACGTTTATTGGTTTTGTCTTAGTTTGTAATTTTCTAAAGAATTTGCTACGGTGACAGCTATAATGAAGAGAACCATTAACAGCAGGAGAATTATGGATGAGGAGGCAAATTCTGAGATCACCGCGGTTCCTTGGATTACAATGTGGCTTGGGCTTGCATGCATATATGTGAAGTATATAAAAGTGTGCGTGCCATTTCCTCTACTAACGTAGTCAGTTTTTGGAGCACTATCTATTGTTACCGTCCATGGGCTATCTGCTAAAAGGGTCTTCGGAATCGTAACGTTGCAGTAGCCAACCGTGCCTGATGGACCTGTTATGTTGAAGCTTATTTGCATTTTCGGCTGGTTAAATTTGAACCCCAAAATCGAGGAGTTGCTGAACAGTGCCACGGCGTAGACGGTTCCTGCCCATACCACTGGAATAGGGTTAGAATAATTCCAAAAAAGCGGAGCAATTAACGCATATTCATCCTTATTGTTAGCGTCAATGACGTATTCTGTGTCTCCAATACCATCACCATTCAGGTCTGTTCCGTTGTAGTCGCTCCAATAGTTGCCTCCAGAAGGATAATCATCGTCCCACATGTTGTTAAATGATTCATAAAGATGCGTTTGTTCTGTGTTATTTATGAAGTTGTTGTGGAAAATCCTGTTATTGCTGGACTGAGAAAGAGCTATTCCATACCTCTTGTTTGATGAAACAGTATTGCCATAAATAACATTATTGTCAGAATAGAAAAGGAAAAATCCGTCCCAAGTGTTGTTAAACACATTGTTACAAACAAACTTATTGTCCCATGAACTGCCTACTGCAACCCCGTAATAATTACCTATTACATTGTTGCCAAAAAGAGTAATATTGCTCGAACTTTCAAAATAAAATCCATAAAGAAATCTTGTAATTTTCACATTTTCAATCGTTACATTACTCCTGCCAACCCACTCTATTCCTTTTCCACTTCCTGTTCCTTCTAGAGTGTAACCTGCTCCATCAACCACAATATTGTCTCTCTCAATCACAATGGAATCGCTAATGTCACTCGTAAATATATACGAACGGTTTCCAACATTTTGAATAGGTGCTGTTGAAGGCTCAATTAACCCATCAGCTCTTATGTAGATTGTTCCTGTCGCTTCAGCAAGTTGAACATTAAAAGTCAGTTTCACCATTCCACCAATCAGAATTGCCAGCATTGCCCCCCAAAATACTACTCCCTTCATCTTATTCCTTTCTCCACTTAATACATGCCTATACCTTAATCGAGTCTATTAATGCATATCTGAATCTTATATGTTATCACACTTTACCTTGCATATCTACACACAGTACTCGTATAGAACTTAGTTCCAAAAGCTTTAAAAAGTTTGTAATGGTAAATATTAGTGCCGAGGGAGAAGGGAAATACATGCGGCAACTGCCGATGTGGATAGTTATCATAATTATTGGTCTAATTCTATCACTTTCTATGCCCTTAGGCACTGCAGGATATACAACTCCAATTGTTTGGTCGAATAAAAAAGAATATGACCCATCCGAAACAGCTCGCTTATACGGTTATGGGTTTAAAGTTCTGAGTCAAATCAACATCACCATTCTTAGACCAGACCTAGTCAAAGACACGGTGCAAACATTAACAGATGAGTTTGGATATTTCGCTTGTCAATATCTTTTAGACGGAATCCATGGAACTTTTACGGTAACAGCAACTGATGGAGCAAATGTTGCCACCACAACGTTCGATAATGCTCTCTATTTGAGCGCATGGTGGAGCGATGGAGACAGCACATATATTTATGCTGAAGCTGGCGGGTTGTCAACAAGTAAACAATATTACATTAAATATTTTGACCCAGCTGGAGTGGAACGGAGAAAAAGCCCAACCTACACTGGAGTAAGTTACTTCGCTGACAATTTAACAATAATTCCCACTTTTCCAAATATTCTTGGATATTGGACTGTAAAGCTTTACGAAAATAACAATGTAAAAAGAACCAAAACGCTTAACATAAACAAAATTGTTTGGACAACCGATTCAACATATACAAATTTCGTCACATCGTTTGCTCAAGGCGAAACAGTATACTTCAAAACCATAGGGCTTCAAACATGCATGTACTATCGGTTCAAGCTTCAAATGCCAAACGGAACAAGATTTTTTGTTGGCAGCTGGACAACAGGCGTAACCTCCATGACTGGAAGCTACATTTTACCTTCAAACGCTCCAATTGGATCGTGGAAACTTCACGTACGACAAGCAACCGATTCATCTGGAAGTTGCGAAACGCACTATGTAGATTGCCGATTTCAAGTTACTACAGCGCCTCCACCTCAACAATACTATTTAACCGTTCGAACAGACCCAACTGGAATTGGAACAATCCCCGGAGAAGGATGGTACAACGCTTACACATCTGTCAATCTAACTGCACCTGACATTTTTGCAGGACCAACAGGAACCAGGTACATGTTTAACTACTGGGACGTTGACGGAACATCCCAAGGTACAGGCGTTCGCCTGATTTCTATTTACATGGATGCAGATCACACTGCAACCGCCCATTATGTCACGCAATATTTTCTTAACCTAACAACAAATCCGCCTGGAGTTACAATACCCGCAGGCGTTGGTTGGTATAACGCAGGAACAAACGTACCTATTTTTGCCCCAGAATTCATAAGCATCGAACCAGGGGCTTCTCGTTACCGATTTAACGGCTGGACAACTGGAGACATGTTTGAAATAGCTAATGCCTCAGCAACTTCCACCACCGTGTTCCTAGATAAACCTAAAACTGTAACCGCCAACTATCTAACCCAATATCACTTAACTGTTACCTCACCTTATGGTACGCCTACAGGCGAAGGCTGGTATAACAACGGCGACACAGCCTACGCCAAATTAGACACAGGCTTAGTAAACCATGGAAATGGCACACGAAGAGTATTCACTAGTTGGGGCGGAGACGCTTCTGGAACGAATTATGCACAAAGCAACCCAATAATAATGGATGCTGCGAAAACAGCTATAGCAAATTGGAAGACCCAATATGCTGTGAATTTTACGCAGACTGGGTCTCCTATAGCACCCACTGTAACATATACTGCAGATGTTGACCCAACAGAAACGGTGCCCTTCACTATTTGGGTCAAAGCAGGCACCGAAATCACTTACACATATCAAGACATTGTTACAGGAGCTCCAGGTGTAAGATATGTTTTCACTGGTGTTACTCCATCTTCACCACAAACCGTGAACGGTCCCTTAACAATAAGTGGCACTTATCAAACTCAATACTATTTAACTGTCAACACTAACCCAACTGAAGTATTGACACTTAACCCTGCTGCAGTTTCTGGACAAGGATGGTATAACAGTGGTTCCACAGCAACTGTTGATGCAGTTCAAAATGTGGACAAGATTGCAGGAGCATCAAGATATGATTTTAGATCATGGACAGGCGCAACACCAACAGGCACAGGAAACCAAGCAACGGTACTAATGGACAATCCTAAAACTGCAACAGCCAACTACCAACTACAATACTATTTCACCGTAACCTCCCCATATGATTCGCCTGCTCCAACAAGTGGCTGGTTTGACTCTGGAACAAGCATAACTGCATCCGTTACATCCCCAGCAAATGGGCCTTCAGGAACACGCTATGTTTGCACAGGATGGACAGGCACAGGCAGCGTGCCCTCCTCAGGATCAGGAACATCCGTATCCTTCTTTATACAAGAACCTTCAAGCATCACATGGAACTGGAAGACACAGTATCTTTTGATAGTGCAGACTAATCCTCCAAATTTGATTCCTCAGCCAACAAGAAACCCAACAGGAGAAGCTGGACCCACAAACGGCTGGTGGTACGACGCTTCCACAAGCGTCACATTAACTGCCCAATCAATCACTGGATACACATTCAACAATTGGGACGTTGACGGCAATACCCAAGGCAACGGAGTTAACCCAATCACAGTTAGCATGAACGCTCCTCATACAGCCACGGCACACTACACTCCAATAATATCATATACACTTACCATTATGACGACAAGCGGTGGCACAACTAATCCTGCGCCTGGAAGCTACTCGTACGCATCTGGCTCATCAGTCCCAGTAACTGCGCTTCCTACTGCAAACTACGTTTTAGATCACTGGGAACTTGACAGCGTAAACGTTGGATCAGCAAACCCATACACTGTTACAATGAACAGCGACCATACGCTGAAGGCTGTTTTCAAACTTATCCAATACCAAGTCACATTTAGCCAATCTGGAGTTGGCTCCGACTTTACAGGAACTGTGGTCATCGTAGATGGAACCAATTACAAAGTGAGCGAGTTACCCCACACGTTCACATGGGATGCTGGATCAAGCCACTCCTTCGCATTCCAATCACCATTAGTTGTTACATCGAATGCAAAACAATACATTTGGGCAAATACTACTGGCTTATCAACGCTGAAAAGCGGCTCCCTAATAGTTTCAGGCACAGGCAACATAATAGGCAATTACAAAACACAATACTATTTGACTGTTAAAACTGATCCACTCGGTATTGTGACCATTTCAGGTCAGGGCTGGTATAATTCTTCAAAGAGTGTTTCTCTCACCGCTCCCTCGGTTTCAGGTTATACCTTCCTCAACTGGGATGTTGACGGAACCAACCAAGGCAGCGGCGTCTCCAGCATCACTGTAACCATGAATGCACCTCACACAGCAACAGCACACTATTCAATTGTATCGCCTCCTCCTCAGGCTCCAGTTGGAGGCTACTCAATTTCGTTGGTGAAACAAACTCCAATATCTGCTATCACAACGTATGCAATGCTAATAGCTCTGTTCGGCATAGTGTTAACCTTCACAAAACGCAAAAGAAAATAGGCTTCTTTTTCCTCTATTTTAATTGCAGCTTGGAGCCAAAACAATGAGCAGAAGTGATTCTAAAAAGAAGAAGAAAATTCCAAATAAGCGATTACTAATCTTATCAGTAAGCCTAAGCGCAATAATCATTTTCGGCTTTGTAACTTACAAAATGATTTTTCAAAATCAACAGGTCAAATTCTCTATGAAAGCTGCAATAGTAGACCAACTCTCCAAGCATTATCTTAACCCCACGTTCAATTCTACAGCCACAAATCTCTTGAAAAATGCAGGATTCAATCTGTCATATTTTAGTTACAAAGATGTAACAGTTCCCTTTTACAAACAACTTATCGAAAGCAACTACGGAATAATAATATTCAGAGTACACTCCGCCTTAAGAAATAACACGAATATTGTTGACCTATTCACCTCAGAGACATATAAGGAGAATAAATATCCTGAGTATAATGGACTTTTAAGTAAAGCAGAGTATCTTGCCCCCTTTGGAAATGAGACAGGCGGCTTCTATTTTGCAATTACACCAGAGTTTATAAAAAGGTTCGGTAGTTTTCCTCATAGTATAATCATAATCATGGGCTGTTCAAGTCTTAAGGTAAATTGCTACGGAATGGCCCAAGCATTTATTGACAAAGGTGCAAAAGCCTATGTTGGATGGACAGAAGTCGTTTTACCAGATGACACAGATCAGGACACTGTGATGTTTTTAGACATGCTTCTAAGTAAAAATAGAACACTGGCTACTGCCATTGATGTAACAAAACCACCACATCATTATTATGATCCTAAGCTTAAGATTGATGTATGGAGTGAAATGAGCTTTTATCCATCATCTGCTATAAATTTGAAAATATCTGATTTGATTGCAGAAGCAAAAAGCTCCAATGCATCTATGACGTTTAATAGTTTAGAAAGGTTTTCTTTTTTAATTGCAAGTGTTAACTTTAGATCAAAACATTTTTTGTGATTAAACTAGGCCGATTGTCAATTGCTGGTAACGTTTTGAAACGACCATGTGAAGCTGATTTCGCAACTGATCTCCTAGTAGATTAGCCTTTTGCAGTTTGCTTATGTCTTCTGCCAGTTTTTTGTCTTCTACAACTTCGTTTATCCATTTTTCAAAATCTCCGCGATAGAGGTGAAACTCGAGGGATTTTATGTTTACATGATTTATTCTTTCCATAAACTCTTTTAGCGATGCTGCGCTTTCGCCAGTGTAGTTTCCTATAGATGTGAAGAAATAAAATGCCTTTTCTCTCGGCAGTGTCCTAAGGCTTTTTGGATAAATCTCTTCTCTCACGCTTGTTTCCTCCATTTTTATTATTTGTTTCTTTTATAAATGTTAACTTTTTCGGGTCATTGACTATTGAAAATTGGGTTTCCTTAAACTTCTTAGTAACTATTGAAGTGCGAATCCGCAGAACACCAGGTAAAGGTGCAACTGAATTAGCAATAAACATGTGAAGACTTTCCTGATTCTCTGCAATTACTTTCGCTATTATTTGAAGTTCTTCAGATAAGGACGTGTAAACCTCCAGCACTTCAGGCGCATTGCAAAGTTTTTCAGCAACTTTCTCGCTTTCTTTAGGGTCCGTATAAATTGTCATTATTGCAACTATGTTTTTTGTTCCTGCCTTTTCAGCGTCTATTATAGCTGTATACTTTTTTATTATTCCATATTGCTCCATTCTTTTTATTCTATCAAAAACTGTTGAGTGTGCCACACCCAAGCTTTTGCCTATTGCCATGTATGTTCGCGTAGCGTCTTCTTGAAGAGCTTCCAAAATTTTTAGGTCCATTTCATCTAAAGACACAGCATTGTTTTTGTATTTCAATACTATTCTTTGTCTCCCAACATTTTTCAGTGGTTTGTTGAATTTATTGTTTGTTGTTGGAAAAATGTAGAAAATATTGGTTTTTTTCTTAAATTTTTTACTCGAAAATTTCCGTAAATCTGTAAGTTAAATTTCCTTTTATCTACAAATTTTCAAAATATTCCAATTTTGTCCTACGATTTTGCGAAGAAAAAGACAAATACATTTAAATTTACGGTTTTCATATAGAATATTGTTCTAGAAGATTCTAACATATAAGGTTAGTGATAAAAAATGAATATCTCTAAAGTTTGGGAAATTCTCAGAAAATTCAAAAACATATGCAGCTTTCACGGTTGGAGAACCTCTGAAAGTGAGGACTGGATAAAAATCGGTGACGAGTATCACAGTTTCTTGTGGGCAAGAGATGTTCATCCATCTTCGTTTAAGAGGATAGTTTCAAACAGAAAATGTGTAGTTCGGGAAGGCTTATCTTATCAGGTTGTGGAGGCATCTTACACCGCTTGGCTTTTCTCAGAAACGCCTTCTGAATCTCTTGTCAAAACCGTTTTCGAAGATCCAGACTATTCTGAAAGGATAGCTATTTACGACTTAAGTCCATTATTAAAGGGAAAAAGCATGTGCGTTAAACTGAACAATACAAATAGCCCAGTCTTCCAAGAATTTGAGCATTTTCTTAAAGACGAATTAAAGATTAAGCTTAAGCCTCTTTCACCCTTTTTAGACACTGCCACAGATAAAAATGATTTCGCTATTAAGGAAGTTGCTTAGACATTTCATATCCGAAAATTTTCAAAGGCTTGATAAGGAAGAAACTCTCTAGAATATTTCTTGTGAAACGCGCATGTCTCAAGATGCAGAAAAGATAAAGAGACTTGTTGCCTTCAAGAAAAAACTTGAAGAAAAAGTTGTGGCACTAGAATCCGAACTTAAGGAACTCCAGACAATGCTTGAAACAGTGAATTCTATGCTTTTAGAAAAAGGGTTTCGACATGCTGAAATAAAGGCTGAGGCTATTACAGCAGAGATTTCACAACCCAAAGAAGAGCCATCTGCAGGCCCGATTGAATATGAGAATATTATTCCTTTAAAAACGTTTAATGATGAGCTTCTAGCAAATCTTTACGTAAGCGAAAACTTGCTGCGTGTAGTGCCTGCTGAAAACAAAACATTCAACATCAATACACCACCTTTCACACCATTTCTAATAGAGAAAGTTTTCATCAAAATGAAAGAAAAAGACAATGAACTAATTCGCGCTGGACAACTTTCGCCAGACAAAATTTTTTCTTACGATATTATTCAAGATGGCGATGCAATCCGTGAAATAGTGATTAAAAATTTTGACGCAGACCGTTTGAGAGAACTTAAATCAAGTATTCGTTGGACATTGGAGAAAATGTACGAAAAAATGAAAAGTCAAAGCTAACCGCGTTGTTGTTTTCAAAGGCCAGATAACATTATAATATAATTTTGTTAGCAAAGTGAGGTCTATGACTGAGGAAAAAACTGTTAGTCAAACTAAGCATTAAGGCGTTTTGATAGGCTTGAAGGTGTTGCATTGAGCTGATTTTGGAAGAATATTAAATGTAGAAAAGGACAAACAAGATAATTGCTTGAGAATCATCGTCTGTCAAAGTAGATGTTTTTGCCTTTTGCAGATATTGGAATTCCCATGATTACTGTTGCTTCTGGCAGTAGCTTCAGCTTTGATGCTGCTGTGCCGATTCGGTACATTATGCGATTGTCAACATTTAATAAACTTGCAGTTTTTGCTGCTGAGCCTAAGGCGATTCCAAGGTCAAGAGCTTTGAAGAGGCATGTTGCACCAGTAAAATCTTCGCCGAGCTTCTTGTTTGCTTCTTCAAATTCTTTACAACTATCATAGCCACATGCACCACAGTTCAATCCTACACTTTTGTTTCCTCTAACCCCAATTAGAATAACAGCTTCTGAATCTCTCACATTTTTTGCGTCTCTTTTGAAGCCTTCAATTTTTCGTTCTTCACCTATTTCTTCCATCTTTTTTGCAATATTCTCTTTTTCTCCACCATGAACGATTAGAGTTAGAACATCATCTATTCCAACTGTTTTGGGTGCTGTCCTTGCAGCTATTAGCATGAGTCTTGCAGTTTGCAAAAGTGCTTCTTTTTCTCCATCTTCACTTTCAATTATTGGTCGACTTATTTTCACCACAACCTTAGAGTGAGAATTACATTACTGAAAATATGTAAGGTTAACTTAAGAATTTTGGGTTGCTTCTATTCCTAGGGAAAAGCCTTTTTCAAGAGCTCTATTATCTGTTTGAGTTGACCCGTGTACACTGCTATGGCAAAACAAGAAACGCCTAGCAGCAGCAGTAGTGCACCTATTACTCTGCGTTCTGAAATATCCATATTTTTCCACTATCCTAAATATTTCTTCAGGACAGCTTCAACATGTTGCTTTGGGACTAATCCAACAATTCTGTCAACTTCGCATCCGTCTTTCATTATCACCATTGTCGGTATGCTGAAAACTTGGAAAGACTCAGCAGTCTTGGGATTCTCGTCAACATTTAACTTGCCAATTGCAACTTTTCCAGCATATTCTTTGGCTAACTCTTCAATTGTTGGAGCTAAAGCTCTGCATGGACCGCACCATGATGCCCAAAAATCAACCAGAATAAGCGGATGCTTTTTTACTATTTCATTAAAGTTTGAATCAGTCACATGAACTGGTTCCACACTTATTTCTCTCCCTTTAGCTTTACTCTCTAATAATTTCATCAATTTCTTTTCTCTAATATGCTTCAGTTCAGCATCTTCCTCTGATATAAACTGTTCGCGTTTACTGCTCATTTCACCCTCATCTTCATGCCTTAATGAGGCTTGCAAAGCCTTAAGCATTTTATAGGCATCGCTTGGATTTGAAATTTTTGCAGCTAATTTTTCGAAAGGGCATAATTCCCTATTATCCCAATCAAGTATGCTTTCAACTAATTCGTTCCATTCATGGTAAATCATGTTTTGTTCAAAAACTACCTTGGCCTTTTCACTTAAGACTATGGCATACACAGCTTTAACCTTTGCATAAACGCATAAGAGAGCAATTGCTTTACCGATAACTCTATCAGCAACTGAAGCTTCTTGAAGGTTGTCTCCGAATTTTTCAATAGCTTCTAAAAAACCAGAAATCCCACGGGATGCGGTTTCAAAAATTATTTTACCGCTATTTACTATGGTAAGTGTTAAACTATTTTCTCGGAGACGTTTTTTAGCTACATCCAAGTCTTCCATCGCAATCAGCTTGACAATGATAAGCCTCTGCGATAATATTTATTTTTTATTTTGTGATAAACAATTTTTACTTTTTACCCATTGCTTTTCCAAGCAGGAACGTGGCGCCTAGGACTAGAAATATTCCGAGAACCCCTGCTAAGAGTGTTGAAATGTAGGAATTGTTGATTGATGGTATAGCGTAGTCTGGCATTAGCCCTGCCCAGCTGGGTTCTGTTTCTTCTATGCCAAGGGTTTCAGCGACTTTTTCTAATCCGTCAGGAAAGCTGGAAGCAAAAGGTATCAAAATTGCAAGGCAAACTAGTATCAGGATTAAGGATTTAAGGTATCCTTTCACTTTGTTTCCCTCTCAAAATTGCTAAACCATTGAGAACTGCTGGTTGCAACCTATTCAATTGTGTTATAAGTGTAGTTGTTATAGTGCCTTCGCCTAAACCGATTAAAACATGCCAAAACAGCATTGCAGGTACTGTGACTGCAATTCCTCCAGCCTCTGCAAAAAATGGAGAATAACCTATTTCTAGGGCACAGGCTAAAGCTCCTAAAACTACAGAAAGCCATGATGCCATAAAGACGCTTAGGAAAAGCCTACTATTACGCTTGGAGTTTCTCGTCATAATCTTAACTAGAAAGAAGCTTAATCCGCCGATGATTGCCATGTTGAAAACATTTGCTCCAAAAGTGGAAATGCCACCATCTGCAAAGAAGAGCGCTTGAATCAGAAGAACAATAGTCATGCTGAGAATCGCTGCATATGGCCCCAATAAAATTGAAAGGAAAGTCCCACCAACTAGGTGTCCACTTGTTCCATAAGCTATTGGAAAATTTATCATTTGTGCAGCGAAGATGAAGGCGCTTGAAACAGCCAACAAAGGAGCTAGAGATTTAGAATATGTAGCTTTTGCTTTTTTCCATGACCAAATTAGGAATAGTATGGCTATTGCGTACATAAGGGCGCTGATTGTTGGGCTTAGAAAACCCTCTGGAATATGCATGCTTCTTCCTCGGTAACACTTTTCTACATTTTAGTGTTACTATCACACATAAAAGCTTTATGGCAAAATCCCCAACCTATAATGGGAAAGTCATGACAAAAATAGTTCGTGTAGGAGTAACATTTCCACCAGATCTGCTCAAAGATTTTGACGAAATAATTCACAAGATGGGCTATGAAAACCGTTCCAAGGCTGTTCAAGATGCAGTTAGACTGTTCGTTTCCGAAAAAATGTGGCTCCATGAAGAAAAGGGAACGCAAACCGGCGTTCTAATGATGCTTTATGATCATGAAGTTAAAGAACTTGAGAGCGCACTAACACATATTCAACATCACTACGCCAGCATAATCTGTTCAACAATGCATATTCACCTAAGCGAACGCGACTGCTTAGAAGCTATAGCTGTAAAAGGTGATGCAGCTGAAGTTCGTCACTTAAGTGATGAATTGGCTGCAAAAAAGGGCGTGAAACTTGTTAAAACAATGCTTATCTCAATTTAGCCTTTTTATCCTGTTATTTCGAACATTTTTTCTAAAGCCTTTCTAGCCTTTTTTGTTATCGGCTCTGGAACTGTTACAATGTGTCTTTCCTCTTTCAAAGCCAAATAGAGCTTTTCAAGAGTGTTCAACTTCATGTTTGGGCAAACAGCACCTTCATAGGCTAAAATAAACTTTTTCTCTGGATTATCCCTTTTCAGCCGATGCAGAAGTCCTTCTTCTGTGGCTACAACGAAAGTTTCAGCTCTGCTTTCTCTTGCGTGACGACACATTTGTGAAGTGCTTCCAACAAAGTCGGCTACACTCTGCATTTCTAAGGAGCATTCTGGATGAACCATAACAACAGCTTTTGGATGCTGCATTTTAAGCACTTGTACGTCTTCTGGTTGAAACAACAAGTGGGTTGGGCAAAATCCCCATTCAGGAATTGGAATTATTGTTTTTCCAGTTTTCCTCTGTGCATATTCAGCCAGATTGCGGTCAGGTCCAAAAAGCACAGTTTCAGCACTCAACGAATCGATGACTTCCACAGCATTAGCAGATGTGCAACATACATCAGCGTAGGCTTTAGCTGAAGCAAGAGTGTTCACATACAGAACCACAGGCGAAAGTGGATATTGCACCTTCCACCTTTTAATCTCATCAACCGTAAGCATCTGCGCCATGGGACAACGTGCACCGAGACTTGGCAACAAGACCCTTTTTTCTGGATTTAGAATTGCGGCAGATTCTGCCATAAAATCCACTGCAGAAAACACTATGATTTCTGCTTCTCTTTCACTCATAGCTTTTCTGCTTAACTCAATACTGTCACCCACATAATCAGCAATATCCTGAATCTCTGGTCTC
>Ga0272448_1004544_pt1 | contig 15769 bp, 21 predicted proteins | sample YNPCB0191_FD_202220 | JGI IMG/M metagenome (GOLD analysis project Ga0272448, IMG submission 202220) | Hot spring sediment microbial communities from Yellowstone National Park, WY, United States - YNP-CB-019-1 | ecosystem: Environmental > Aquatic > Thermal springs > Hot (42-90C) > Sediment...
CTATTCACGAATTTGTTAATGCAATGCTATCTTCTCTTGTTATCCCTGAAGTTTTCTCTAGGCTGAGAGGTGTTCATGTTGGACAAGCTTAGGCTCCTTGTCATTGTATTGATTTTATGGTCCACTTTAGCATCTGTCTTTGCAGCATCATATTTTAACAGTGTACAGGTTCTTGAAAGGGAAAATTCTTCTCTAAAGGCCTTTAGAGAGCTGTCTCTCAAGAATGCTACTGTAGTTGTTGTGATAAATTTTGGAAACGGGACCGTTTACGCTAAACCTGTACATTTTATGGCTGACACAAGCTTTTCTGTCCTTAATGCAACAATATATGCGGCTGATGGCAAGTTAGAATACGAATATTCTGAGAAGTTTGGAGACGTCTTCGTTACCAAAATTTTGGGTGTAGAGAATGACGCCAAATCCTCAGAATACTGGGTTTTCTATGTCAATGGTATGATGTCAGAGACAGGCGCATTAAAGACTCTGGTCTTTCCAGAAGATGTCATAGAATGGCGTTATCAAAAATTCTAGCTGTCCCCTTTTGTATCGAAACCTAGCCCGCTAAAACCTCACCCTAAAGGGTGAGATGGCTCACACTACAGTTTTAGAATTGGCGATTTTGTGAAAAAATAATGAAAACTATTAATAATGGCCTCTGTAGGAAGCCTGTAAGGCAGGAAGGGTATGTCATCGTCTGAGTTTAGGCATGTTGTCAGGTTAGGTGGCAGAGATCTTAATGGCAAGAAGAAGGTTTTGGCAGCGTTAGCTGACATTAAGGGTATTGGTTTCAGTACCGCGAACGCTGTCTTGAATAAGCTTAACATAGACGCAGATGTTAGGTTGGGTTCGCTTTCTGAAAACGACCTGAATCGGATTGATGATTATGTTAGAAACCTTCAGAGTAAGGTGGAGTTTCCATATCTTTTGAACAGGAGGAAGGATCCATCTTCGGGCTCGAATATTCACTTGATAGGTTCTGATTTGGACTTCGTGGTAAAGGATGATATTCGGAGGGAGAAGGAGGTTATGAGCTGGAGGGGGATAAGACACTCTCTAGGTCTTAAGGTCAGAGGCCAGAGGACGAGGACGACTGGGAGGAAGGGGTTGACTGTTGGTGTGCGCAAGGGTGTAGCGAGACCTGCGCAGGCCGGTCAGCCGGCTCAATCGGAAGAAGCCAAAAAGTAGGGTGTTGTCTATGTCCTGTCATAGCATCCTCTGTAATACTGCAAACCTTTATAACTTGATTCAATGGCTATTCGGACGCAGGCGTGCTTTTAGGGGATAGTTATGGGAGATCCTAAGAAGCCTAGAAAGAAGTATAGTACTCCCCGAATGCCTTGGAGGAGCGACGTACTAGTCGCTGAGCTTCAGCTGATTGGAATCTACGGGTTAAGGAATAAGCGTGAGCTTTGGAAGGCTAAGACTATGCTGTCGAATTTCAGAGGGCAAGCTCGCCTTCTTTTGGCGATGCCAGAGGCTGAACGTAAGGCGAAAGAGAGGATTCTCTTGAGTAAGCTTGCCAAGTACGCTTTGGTCGAAGAGAATTCTACTTTGGATGATGTGCTCGGGTTGACTGTTGAAGATGTCCTAGAGAGGAGACTTCAGTCGATCGTCTGGAGGAAGGGGTTGGCGAAGACGCCTGCTCAAGCTCGACAGTTTATAGTCCATGGACATGTCTCCATCGGAGACCAGGTGGTGAAGCGTCCAGGTATGCTGGTTGAAGCCGGTGACGAAGAATCTGTAAGGCTTAGAGAGGATAGTCCTGTTAGGCTGGTGTTGGAGGCCCAGAAGGGTGGTGGCAGGTGACGTCTAAGCAGGTTGGTGTGGAAGAGGAAAGGTGGGCTATAGTTCACGTCTATAGCTCATACAATAACACGATCATCCACTTCACGGACTTGTCGGGTGCGGAGACTATAGCTATAAGCTCTGGTGGAAGGCATGTCAAGGCAGACAGGTTTGAGTCCTCTCCTTATGCTGCGATAAAGTCTGCCATGGCCACGGCTGAAGAGGCGAAGAACAAGGGTATAACGTCGATAATAATCAAGGTTCGCGCTGTCGGCGGCACAGGCCCGCGGGTTCCTGGACCTGGACTGAATGCTGCCTTGAGGGCTTTGGCTAGGGCTGGATTCAAGATAGCGAGGATCGAGGATGTTACACCATTGCCTCATGACACGACGAGGAAGGCTGGCGGTAGAAGAGGTAGGAGGGCGTAGATGTCTGTTAGGATCTTGGATGAATCATATGATAGGATAAGGGTCCTGTTTGAAGGCTATCCTAGGGTTTATGTGAACTCGATAAGGCGTGCGGCTGTCTCTCTTGTGCCATCTATGGCCATAGATGATGTTGTAATCTTGGAGAACACTTCCTCCTTCTATGACGAAATCGTGTCACACCGTCTGGGGCTGGTTCCCTTGAAGACTCCTATAGGCAAGTATCTTCTACCGTCTGAATGTGACTGCAAAAGCACCTTGGGCTGTCCGAAATGTAGGGTGCTGTTTGTGCTTGATGCTGAAGCAACCGATAGGGTGAGGGAGGTCTATTCGGCTGAGCTTGTCTCCGAAGATGAAGAGGTGAAGCCTGTTTCATCCAACATTCCATTGTTGAAGCTTGCTCCTGGTCAGAAGATAAAGCTTGAAGCGTACGCGAAGCTTGGCAGGGGGAGGGCTCACGCCAAATGGCAGGTTACTTCAGCTGCGGTGTTGACGTCTTATCCTATGATCTCTCGAGATAAAAGTTGCAACAATTGTGGGATGTGCGTTGACGCCTGCGTGAAGAACGTGTTTGTGATGCGTGATGGCCTGCTGGATGTTGTCAACCCCCTGAACTGTAACCTTTGTCTCGAATGTTTGAAGGCATGTAATCTGGATCCTAAAGGTCTCCGTGTGGAAGAAGCTGAGGACAAGTTTATTTTGACCTTGGAGGGTGTAGGCAGCATGTCTGCCAGAAACATCCTGCTGCAGGCTATCAAACAAGCTGTCTCCCAAGTCGACGAAGTCATCGAAAGGCTCTCTGGGGAGGTTGTCTCTGTTGAGAAGGAAGGCCAGTAACCCCATGGTTAAGGAGACGTTGATGAAGTTGACTGAGATCTCTAGGGAAGGTAATGTTGTCTTCTGGCGTCCGATCATAGAAGCCATCTCTTCTCCCAACTCCAGGCGTCCTGTTGTGAACGTGGGAAAGATCTCCAGGTTCACGAAGGTGAATGACGTTGTCCTGGTTCCAGGAAAGGTCTTGGGGGATGGTGTGATAGATCACCCGGTTACTGTTGGAGCGTTGGCTGCCTCAAGAAGTGCCTGTGAAAAGGTTAGGGCGGCAGGTGGTTCACTGCTTTCATTGATCGAATTCGCAGAAAGATATCGTGACGGCTCGAAGGTTATCGTAATAGGTGGTTGATGATGTCTGAAAGGAACAAGACGGTTGTGGTGGATGGAGCCAACCACATACTGGGTCGCTTAGCCTCAGAAGTCGCGAAGCTGCTTCTTGAAGGAAACAAGGTGGTTGTTGTAAACTCTGAAAAGGTGCTGGTTTCAGGCAACAGGAGGTCGAATGTGAGAGAATACCTGTCGAGGCTGGAGATCAAGAGTAGAACGAACCCGATCTATGGCCCATATCATCCACGTAGGCCTGAAAACATTGTCACGAGGACGATCAGAGGGATGTTGCCTGTTAGAAAGAGTAGGGGTGCTGCCGCTTTTGCACGTCTAAGGGTCCACGTGGGTGTCCCATCAGAATACGAGAAGGCTGAGAAGGTAACCTTTTCGAAGGCGATCGCGAGCAAGCCGCTGTCATTCTACATTCAAGTAGGAGAGATTTCAAGGGTTCTTGGAAGAGAGGTGGCTGAATAGTGGTGAGGAAGGCGAGGCAGTTTGACGGCTGGAGAAAGACAGCCTACGCTCAGGCGATGATATCCTCTGGCCAAGGTCGAATATGTATAAATGGGACGCCGGTTGAGCTTCTGCAGCCGGAGTTCGCGAGGTTGAGGATAATGACCGCAATAGCTTTAGCGAAGGATATCGCAAACAAGGTTGATATTGCAGTCAAGGTTAGGGGTGGAGGGTTCATGAGCAGGGCTGAAGCGTGTGCGATGGCGATTTCTAGGGCTATCGCAGGATGGAGTGGTTCAGAGGAGGTGAAGAAACGTTATATGGAATATGATCGTTTTCTTCTTGTAGGCGATGCTAGAAGGACTGAGCCGAAGAAGTTCGGCGGCCCAGGGCCTAGGAGGAGGAAGCAGAAGTCGTATAGGTGACATGATGGTATGATGATCCCAGTTAGATGTTTCACATGTGGTGCGCTGATAGCCGACAAGTATGAAGAATATAAGAGGCGAGTGGGAGCAGGAGAAGAGCCTGGCAAGGTCTTGGATGAGCTTGGCGTCAAAAGATACTGCTGTAGGCGCATGTTCATCTCAAACGTTGACATCATCGACCAGATACTCCCATATGAGGAATCTGTGACTCGAAAGGGGAAAGAGTTCCAGCCGGTGAAGTGAGGCTATGGAGACAGAAATAAAGGATCTGAGGGCTCGAATCGTATTCAACAGCAGAGGAGAGAAGGCTTTCGAAGCAGATGTGCTGGTAGGCCGGTTCATCGGCCGAGCTTCTGCTCCAGCGGGTGCAAGTACCGGTGGCGGTGAAGCCGTCGCTTTTCCACCGTCAGGCCCAGAGGCAGCGATCCAAGCCTTCCGCCAGTATTCGAGAAAGATTGTGGGATTTGATGCAAGCGACATTTTTGGCTTGGCAAAGCTTCTGCGTGAAATCGATCCGTCACCGTCCTTTAGCAGCATCGGAGGCGCAGCCGCGTTCGCGATCTCCGTGGCTGCTGCTGATGCTTCGTCGAAGGCTCTTGGTCTGCCAATGTACAAGCTCATAGGTGGTGAGAGGGTGTATGCTCACCCCTATCCTCTTGGCAACGTCCTCGGTGGTGGTAAGCATGCTGGGGAAGGTTCGCCTGATATTCAGGAGTTTCTGTCGCTTCCAACCGGCGCCGGCAGGATATATGACGCCATCTACGCCAACATCCTTGTCCACAAGGAAGTGAGAAGGTTGGTTGAGATGAAGGATCCGACCTTTGCAGGCGGCAAGGGTGATGAAGGGGCGTGGGCTCCACATCTGACCGACTTGGAGGCTCTGGAGGTGGTGGGCTCTGCTGTAGCGAATGTAGGTGACAGGGTCGGCTTCAAGGTAAGTATGGGAATTGATTTCGCATCCTCTTCCATCTTTGACCCTGAGACTGGACAATATAACTACGCTAGAAGGAAGGTTAAGCTTACGAGAGAGCAGCAGATCAACTTTGTTCTCTCGATAATAGACAAATATTCGCCTGCCTACGTGGAGGATCCGATGTTCGAAGAAGACTTTGAAGGGTACGCGGAGATAACGAGGCAGGTCAAGCACACACTTGTTGTTGGAGACGACATTTTTGTGACAGACAGCAGGAGGCTTTTGAAGGGGGCTGAATTCGGCGCCTGCAATGGTGTCATATTGAAGGTTAACCAGGTGGGCCCTCTTGGAGACGCCCTGAAGTTTGCAGATACAGCTAAGGCGAAGGGGTATGCTGTTGCAGTATCCCACAGGTCTGGGGAAAGTGTTGATCCACACTTGGCTCACATTGCGTTGGGGGTTTCGGCTGAAATCATGAAGTCTGGTGTTGTCGGCGGAGAGCGTGTTGCTAAGCTGAATGAGCTTATCAGGGTCGACGAACTCTATGGCCCATTTAAGATGATGGCTGTTGACTGGTGATCGGCTTTGTCGCAAGAAAATGAAGCTGTAGACGAGGAAGGCTCCACAGAAAAGATGGTTACCACCGAGATAACGGAGAAGGCTCTGTTCTCGTCTGGTATAAGGATTGGCAGCGTGGCGAAGACAGCGTATATGAGAAAGTTTATTGCTGCAACAAAGCAGTCTGGCTTGAACATTATCGACATCAATAGGACTCTTGAACGTATAGAGGTTGCGTCCAAGATGATATCTCGCTCCAACCTAAAGAACGTGATCGTGTACTCTCGAAAACCTTACGCTCAGACGCCTGTGGAAAGGTTCTGTGAGCTGACGGGATGTATTCCTGTCGTCAAGAGGTTTCTGCCTGGCACGATAACCAACCCTCTCCTGAAAGACTATTTTGAGCCAGAGCTGGTTTTGGTCTCAGATCCATTCTACGACAAGCAGGCTATAGATGAGGCTTCAAGTATGGGCATACCGGTAATCGCCATATGTAACACTGACAATGTGATCTCTGATGTCGACCTCGTCATACCTGCTAACAATAATGGGAGGAAGGCGTTGGCTGCAGTCTTCTGGCTTCTTGCCAGAAGTGTGCTGCTGATGACGAAGGCACTGCAGCCTAACGAGCCGATGAAGTATACGATAGACGATTTCGAGACTAAGACGGAGGAGGAGTCTTCTTAAACTTATAAGCCTCCTTCCCAAGATGATGCTTGATCGGTCTTGGGCGTTAACCGAAGGCCTGCAGTAGCTGGATCCTTCTACCCGGGCAGCGAAAAAGGTTTAAGAGATACTCTGAGTCAGCTTTTCGCTTCGGCTTCCTCCAAGAAGGAGGGGTATTCTCCTCCAGCCTTCTCTAGCCTCTTTGGTCTTGTTTCTCCACATGCTGGATACCAGTACTCGGGATATGTGGCTGCCAGAGGCTATGCTTTAGCCAAGTCTCTTGCTCCATCGCTTGAGCGTGTCATCGTCATCGGGCCGAACCATCAGGGTGTAGGTAGTATCATAGCTTCGCCGACGTCGGAGAAGTGGCTGACTCCTCTGGGGGCTGTACAGGTTGATGTGGATGGTGTTATGAGGCTTTCTAGAATTTCTAACATGATCGACTTGGACGATCTGGCACACGAATACGAGCATTCGATTGAAGTCCAGCTTCCTTTTCTACAGTACGTGTATGGGGGCGCCTTCAAGATTCTACCCATCTGCATGATGTCACAGGAGAAGAGGTTCGCGGTCGACCTAGGTGACTCGATCTCTGAAATATTTGTGGAGGGCAAGGATATGATCGTTGCCTCCTCTGACTTCACCCACTATGAGCCACATTCTGTCGCCCTCGAGAAGGACAGGGAGCTGATAGGGTATATTGAGAGGCTTGACATCGAAGGCTTCTATGACCTCATATACGATAGGAAGATTACGGTCTGCGGTTTCGGGCCGATTGCCACGTTGATGGAGGTTTCGAAGAAGCTTGGCGCCTCCGGCGGTAGGCTTCTCCTCTACATGACCAGTGGAGAGGTTGTGGGAGAATACGATCAGGTTGTAGGCTATGCTTCTATAGCTTTTGGCAAGTGATTCTGGTGGAGGCTTGCGCGTTTTCGCCTGGAAAGGTTATACTGTTAGGTGAACACTTTGTGGTTCACGGCGCCTACGCTCTTGTTGGGGCGATAGAGCAGGGTTCAACGACCAAGTCCTCATATTCCAACGTTGACGAAATAGTAAGCGAAGACCTGAATTTGTCTTGGAGGGAGGGGCAGCCTGTTCCTCCACAGCTTGCACCATACAAGAAGGCTCTTGAGGCCATCAAGAAGGAGTTTGGATCATCTAAGAATGTGAGGTCATCGATCAAGTCAGGTCTGCCTCTTTCCGCTGGCTTGGGCTCCTCAAGTTCCACCTCCGTGTCCTTTGTCGCGTCTGTATTGAAGCTTCTCGACGTGGGCTTAGAGCAGGACAAGGTGTTCGAGATCGCCATGGAATCTGAAAAGATGATCCACCGTAATCCGTCTGGCGTGGACGTGTTCATAGGGGTTGAAGGCGGCCTCCACCTTTTTAGAAGAGATGGCTCAAGAAAGAAGGTTGAGCTTGCAGGTCCCCTGAAGCTTATCGTCGTCAACACTGGAATCAGCCGCTCAACTTCAGATCTCATATCAAGGTTCTCCTCATATAGGAAGCTGTTTCCCGCATACTTTGATGGCCTCGTCAAAGCATCGTCTCATGTGGCCATGTTGGGCTCAGACTATCTCAGCAGGGGAAGATATGAAGAGTTCGGCCTTCTCCTGAACTATCAGCATGCCATACTATCGTTCTTAGGTGTCTCATGTAAGGCTCTTGATGATATCGTCAACTCCTCGATCGAATACGGCGCGCTTGGCGCGAAGTTGACGGGTGCAGGCGGGGGCGGATGCGCTATCGTCCTCCCTGAACAGTCTTCGGCTGAAGAATGTCTCAGGAGGTTCGATGGGTTTGAAGCTTTTCTGACAACTCTTCCCTCTCGAGGTCTAAGGACATGGACGGAGTAGCCGAAAGTGTTGTCATAAAGTTGGGGGGTTCGGTGATCACCTACAAGGATCGCCCGATGACATTTAGAGGAGAAGCGGTGGGCGGGCTGTCGAAGGTTCTCTCAGCTCATCCTTCAAGGAAGATAATAGTTCACGGTGGCGGCTCATTCGGCCACTACTTCGCAAAGAAGGCTGGTCTGTCTACCGAATGTAAGCCTGCCGAGAGATTGAAGGACGTCTTCTTGACGAGAAAGAGCATGTTTGACCTCAACCGGCTTGTCGTTGGCTGTCTGTCAGAGAACGGCCTCTACCCTTACACGATATCACCGTATCCGCTGCTCAATAGTCATTCTTCGATTAGGTCTTTCCTTCGGCTGCTGCTTGACCGTGGGCTGGTGCCCCTGCTCTTTGGGGATGTCGTGCCATGCAGGGGGGGATTCAAGATCCTGTCAGGGGATGACATATCGTATCACATCTGTTCGATGATCAAGCCTTCGCGTATGATATTTTGCATGGACGTGGATGGAATATATCCTTCACCCAGGATTGAAGGGGAAGCGATCAGGGAGCTCGATGTGGAGGTTCTAGAGAAGGTGGTAGGATGTGGTGGGGGATTCGATGTCACCGGGGGGATTGCTAGGAAGCTGAAGGTTGCCTCAAAGATTTCGAAGCTTGGCACGGACGTCTTCTTCGTCAACGGCCTGAAGCCTGACTGCCTATTCAAAGCTTTAAATGGCATACATGATGTGGGAACATACATGAGGGGGATAAGATGAGTGAAAGGGTTCAGAGGCGGAAGGTAGACCATATTTCCATCTGCCTAAAATATGATGTGGAATCGAAGGCGGTTCCATCAGGCTTTGAGTATGTGCATCTGGTTCACAACGCCCTCCCCGAAGTCGATCTTTTGGAAGTTGACACTTCTTCGGCGATCTTCGGACGTCGACTTAGCTTCCCCCTACTCTTTGATTCTATGACGGGAGGTTCAAAGGAGTCGAAGTCCATAAATCGGGTTGTCGCCGAAGTGGCTCAAGAGAAATCTGTTGGCATGCTCTTGGGGAGTGCTAGGGCAGCCTTGGAGGATCCGTCTTCACTTGAAACCTACTCTGTTGCAAGAGACGCTGCCCCAGACATCTTTCTCGCAGTAAACATTGGTGCGGCTCAGCTTTCAAAGGGGCTTGATATTGAAAAGCTGAAGGGGTTCGCTTCTGCCTTGAAGGCTGATGCTGTAGCAGTCCACTTGAATCCTCTGCAGGAGGTGGTTCAAGTTGATGGAGAACCTAACTTCAAGGGCGTCTATGATGGTATAAAACTTCTGTCAAAGAATATAGGTCTTCCTCTAATCGTCAAGGAAGTTGGAATGGGAATCTCTAAAGAGACTGCTGCAAAGCTTGAGCTGGCTGGTGTGTCATGTATCGATGTTGCGGGGTTAGGTGGTACGGACTGGGCGATCGTGGAATCTATTAGGTCTAAGATGTTGGGTGATAGGTCTAAGAGTGCTCTGGGGGGCACGTTTTCGGCTTGGGGGATCCCGACGGTCTTGTCTCTAATGGAATGCGCTGAAAGCTCTAAGGTTCCAATCATCGCCTCCGGTGGCGTGAGAAGTGGGCTTGACGTCGCCAAGGCTCTTGTCTTAGGCGCCAAATATGGTGCCATGGCTCTTCCAATATTGAAGCATGCTGTGAAATCGAAGTCAAGCCTCTCCGCCTACGTTGACCAGCTTCTTCTCGAGTTCAAGACGGCGATGTTCTTGACTGGATGCAGGAGGGTTGATGAGTTGAAGGGTGTAAGGTATTTTGTAGACTTCCCCCTGCAGAGTTGGCTCTCTAGGTGACCAAGATGCCTTTACAAGATGAAATGAAGTACCTTTCTTCGAAGGTTGACGAATATATGGCAGCATACTTTGAAAGAGAGCCGAAGCGACTGTATGATGCCTCATACTATCTCCTTCGCCAGGGCGGTAAGAGGCAGAGGCCTTTTATCCTCATCAACTCTGGCCTAATGTTCGGCGGCTCGCTTGAAAGCATGCTTCCTGCTGCTGCAGCCGTCGAGTTCCTGCACAATTTCACCCTCGTCCACGATGACATAATGGACAATGACGATGAGAGGAGGGGTGCTCCGACTGCTCACGTAAAATATGGGGTTCCTATGGCTATCTTGGCCGGCGACCTTCTTTTCTCGAAGTCTTTTGAGTCAGCGCTCAAGCTTGTCATGGAGGGCTATTCGAGGGAGAATGTTCTAAGGGTGTCTGAAGCCCTTGTTACAGCCGCTGTCGAAGTCTGTGAGGGGCAGGCTTTGGATCTGCTGACAGCTGGCTCGAATGAGTTTCCTTCACGTGCCGAATACTATCGCCTGATCGAGTTGAAGACCTCGTCTCTGTTCAAGGCCTGCACTGTTATAGGATCGATCCTTGGTGGAGCTGACGAAGAGTCTGTAGCGAAGATGAGGGAGTTCGGTCGACTTTATGGCCTATGTTTTCAGCTTGTTGACGATGTGCTTGGCGTCTCCGGTGATCGATCTGTTACTGGTAAGCCGGTTGGAAACGACATACGAGAAGGCAAGAAGACTCTTGTCATGAAATATGCCTTGGACAATGTTGCCGAAGACGATAGGAGGAGGCTGCTTTCGACGCTTGGCGATAGGTCTGCTACATCAGAGCAGATAGCTTATGCGCTGTCTCTAATCGCAGGCTCTAAAGCCGCGGATATGGTTAGGGCTGAAGCGAAGTCGATTTCAGATGAGGCTGTTTCCATCCTACAGGGTTTTCCAAAATCGAATGCTAGAGACATGTTAATAAACTTGACCTTTGAAGCGTCTACTCGGAGTAAGTAGGCTTGTCTCTGGGCGGAGAAGTTGAAGAGCTTGTTAGGAGGAGCTCTCTCGCCAACGCTGTAAAGCATGGTGGGAAATGTAGCCAAAGTGCTGTGCTAGCAAGGGTTCTTGGTGAAAGGCCATCGCTTAGGTCGAATGTGAAGGAGTTGATGCAGCTTATAGGCGTTGTAGCCGACCAAGTCAACAAGATGGCCCTTGAAGAGCAGAAGGCAGCCCTCTCAAAGTATGGGGTCTTCGAAGAAGCAGTGCAGCATAAGAGGGAGGAGAAGGCTCTGCCTCCTCTGGCTGACGCGGAAAGATATGAGACTGTCACCACCAGGTTCGCTCCTAACCCTGACTCCGTCCTCCATCTGGGGTCTGCTAGGGCGATAATTCTGTCACATGACTATGCCAGGATGTATAATGGAAGATTCATCTTGAGGTTTGAGGACACAGACCCTAGACTGAAGAAGGCAGCTTTACCATTCTACCAGTCTATAAGAGAAGACCTCAAATGGCTTGGATGCACGTGGGATGAAGAATATTTTCAGAGCGATCGGCTTCCAATATACTACGAGTACGCTCGAAGGCTGATCGAAGTCGGAGGAGCCTACGTCTGCACCTGCAAGGTGGAAGTCTTCAGAAGGAAGCTCCTGAAGAAGAAGCCCTGCTCATGCAGGATGCTTTCTCCCAAGGAGAACCTTGACCGATTTGATAAGATGCTGGATGGAACCTATGGCGAGGGCTCGGCTGTATTGAGGGTTAAGACTGATCTAAGCCACCCCAATCCTGCAGTTCGAGATTGGCCTGCGCTTAGGATCGTTGACGCAAAGAAGCATCCTCATCCACGTGTTGGCTCAATATATCGAGTGTGGCCCCTCTATAACCTTGCAGCAGGCCTCGACGATCACCTGATGGGGGTGACTCACATCATACGGGGAAAGGAGCATTACACGAACATGGTGCGCCAAAGGTACATGTACGAACACCTAGGCTGGGTCTATCCTACGGCGATCCACTATGGTAGGCTCAAGATTGAAGGGGGGGTCTTGAGTAAGTCGAAGATCATGCAGGGGGTCTCGAAGGGGTTGTACAGTGGATTCGATGACCCCCGCCTAGCCACATTTCAGGCGCTGCGTAGAAGGGGGGTTCTGCCTCAAGCGATCAGGCAGATCATATATGAAGTCAACGTCAGGCCTGTTGATGCCACAATAAGTTGGGCTGCGCTTTATTCCATAAACAAGAAGCTTGTGGACAAGTCTTCTCCCAGATACTTTGCTGTCTTCGACCCTGTAATGTTGGAGGTGTGGGGGGTGGAGGGTGAAAAGCTGCTTGTCCTCAAGAAGCATCCTGAGGTCGAGTCGATGGGCTACAGAACTCTGACTCTACATCCTACACGAGACGGATCCGTGAAGGTCTTTGTCGAGAGAGAGGACGTGGATAGGGTTAAGGCTTCACAGGCCTTCAGGCTGATGGGCTTCGCCAACCTCTCTGACCTAAGAGAATTTGGAGGGCGTCTTCAAGCCAGAATATCTGGCTACGACTTGGATTCGGCGAGAAGGTCCGAGTATCCTCTCATCCACTGGGTTCCCGCGGACGACTGTGTCAAGGTTAAGATGGTCGACCAGAACGGAAGGCTCATCGTCGGCGTCGGGGAAAGAGGTCTGCTCGATGAACCTGTAGGCTCAATGGTTCAACTTGAGCGAGAAGGCTTCGCAAGAGTAGACTCTAGAGATGAGGGATCTGTAACCTTATATTTTTGTTCAAGATAGTGAGTTAGCAGCCTATCTGTTTCTGAAGTTGAACGGTGGGGCTCCATAAGGTTAGCTTTATATTGCACCAAAATCGAGGTTCTACGGACTTGATGACTATGTCAGGGAAGAAGGATGAGTCTGGTCAGAAGGCTTACTACGTAAAGTTTGAAACGCCAAAGGAGATCGTTGATTCCACATACGAAGTCGTGAAAAGGGCTTCTGAGTCCGGCAAGGTCAAGAAGGGCACCAACGAGGTGACAAAGGTCATCGAGCGTGGTGTCGCAAAGCTTGTCGTAATCGCCGAAGATGTTGATCCGCCGGAGATCGTTGCCCACCTTCCGATCTTATGTGAAGAAAAGAAGATACCTTATGTGTTTGTCACAAGCAAGAGTCAGCTTGGAGCCTCCTTGGGAATCGATGTACCATCTGCTTCGGCTTGCATTGTTGAACCTGGGGATGCTGCGTCCGTGTTCGACGATCTTCTTAAGTCTATAGCCAAGCTGAAGTCTCCATAAGGGGGTGTTCACGATGTCAGCCTCTAAGGGTGAAGAGAAGCCTACTCCAGCAGAAGTGGTGCAGGTGATAGGACGGACTGGGGTGGCTGGGGAAGTTACGCAGGTGAGGGCTAAGATACTTGAAGGTAGAGACAAGAATAGGATTCTCACAAGAAATGTGAAGGGCCCTGTGAGGCTTGGCGACATCATACTATTAAGGGACACGGAGCTTGAGGCGAAGAAGATCAAGTGATGTTGATGCTTTCACAGAAAAAGTGCTCCTTCTGCGGTGGAGAAATAATTCCGGGCACAGGAATAGCTCTCGTCAGAAATGATGGTTCCTCCCTATGGTTCTGTTCATCGAAGTGTAGGAAGAACATGCTCTTCCTGAAAAGGGATCCGAGGAAGCTCAAGTGGACAGAAAAGCATCCTAAGCGTGCAGCTCAAAAGAAGTGATCGGTTCACTCCAAGATGGGTGAAAGGGACACTTTCACTGAATCGTCTGATGGCATCTTAGGCTTGGCCAGCTCATCTCTCTGCCCAGTGGACGTCTCATCAGGCTGATGCCTACGCTTCAAGGTCGAAAGGAGGTTGGGGGTCTGTTTTTAAGTGGGCTAATGTATCCCTTGCTCTGACGGCCAGCGGGGAAGGTATATGACATCGCCCTCAACCGTCATGTGACAGGTGAAGTGATTTGGTGAGATATAGGCAGCCTATAGTGGTTGTCCTTGGACATGTTGACTCTGGAAAGACTTCTCTGCTAGACAAAATTAGGAAGACGGCTGTCCAGGCTAGAGAAAGTGGCGGTATCACACAACATATTGGCGCCAGCATGTTTCCAAGAGAGACCCTGTTGGACATCTGCGGCCCCCTAATAGCTGGGGTAGGTGGGGAGGTGAAGGTTCCAGGGGTTCTCGTCATCGACACACCAGGTCATGAGGTCTTCTCTAACCTTAGGGTTCGAGGCGGCTCTGCTGCCGACTTCTCCATCATCGTCGTGGATGTGATGAAGGGTGTTGAAGCTCAGACTGTTGAAAGCTTGGAGATCTTGAGGCAGAGGCGTGTGCCCTTTGTGGTGGCGTTGAATAAGATAGATATGATCTCTGGATGGAAGATGGGGCCGAACGCTTTCGTGACAGAGTCGCTTAAGCGTCAGTCTCCGTCTGTAATCGAAATCTTGGACAGGCAACTCTATACTGTTGTAGGCAGCCTCTCTAGGCTCGGTTTCAGGTCAGAGCTGTACTCGAGGGTGAAGAGCTTCACGAAGGAGGTGGCGATCGTTCCTGTAAGCGCTAGGACAGGTGAGGGGATACCAGAGCTTCTGTCGATAATAGTGGGTTTGACTCAGCAGTACATGATGTCCAGTTTGGCTTATCAGCTCGGTGCACCATCCGGGATCATCCTAGAAGTCAAGGAGGAAGTTGGGTTAGGTGTCTCAGCTGACATCATACTTGTGGATGGTGTTCTGAAGACAGGCGATATGCTTGCTGTGATGAAGAAGGAGGGTGCGGTTCCGGCTAAGGTTAAGGCGATCCTCTTACCGAAGCCCCTCGACGAAATGAGGGATCCTACCGACAAGTTCGCCCATGTCGACGACGTCTGCGCTGCTGCCGGCGTAAAGCTTGTTTCTCCTGATCTTGAAGGTGTACTCCCAGGCTCCAGGTTTATTGGATATGGTGGTGAGGCCGAATTTCAGAATATAAAGTCTCAGATCGAGGGGGAAGTCAAGGGTCTAATATTCGCCAAGGACGAATTAGGTTTGATAGTGAAGGCTGATGCCCTCGGATCGCTGGAGGCGATCGTGGGATCGCTTAAAAAGAGGAATGTGCCGATTCGTTTGGCTGACATCGGGCCTGTGTCGAGGAGAGATGTCGTCGAAGCGGTCACTGTAGCGGAAAAGGATCCGTTTCTGGGGGTCATATTACACTTTCACGTCAAGGTCTACCCTGACGCAGAGGAACTCATGCAGGCCAAGAAGGTTAAGGCATTCAGCGACCCTGTCATATTCAATATCATAGAAGGGTACCTGCATTGGGTGGAGAGTGAACGTCAGAAGATCGAGTCAACAGAGTTTGGGTCTCTAACTCTCCCATGCAAGATTCAGGTGATGAAGGGGTTTGTGTTCAGGCGTAGTAATCCAGCCATCTTTGGGGTGGAGGTCTTGGAGGGTAGGCTGAAGCCGAAGTATCATATGATGAAGGGTGACGGTGTGGTCGTGGGAGCCATAAGTGGTATACAGGATAAGGGAAAGAGCATAGATGTAGCCTACAAGGGTAACCAGGTCGCTGTCTCGATCAAGGAGGCTGTTGTCGGAAGAAGCTTCAGCGAAGGCGACATCTTGTATTCATCCCCATCCTACAACGATTTCAAGACACTTAAGTCCAAGTACTTTGACAAGCTTGATGACGGCGAAAAGGAGGCTTTCGACGAGATACTTAAGATAAAGAAGGCTAAAGACCCGTCTTTTATCTTCTTATAGGTACTATTTATAACAT
>Ga0272448_1004548_pt1 | contig 15760 bp, 15 predicted proteins | sample YNPCB0191_FD_202220 | JGI IMG/M metagenome (GOLD analysis project Ga0272448, IMG submission 202220) | Hot spring sediment microbial communities from Yellowstone National Park, WY, United States - YNP-CB-019-1 | ecosystem: Environmental > Aquatic > Thermal springs > Hot (42-90C) > Sediment...
CTTTTAGTCCCTTTTGCTTTTCTCTCATATTAACTTAATGGCCCCCTTAGTGGTTAACTTGCCCGAACTGTTTTTATATCCTAGATATTTCGGACTCTATCACCTAAACCCTTCCCTAAAGCAGTAAATATTATATAGGAAAAATATTTACCTAAATTTAAGCTATTCATCATTTTTTCATCTATTTCTGCAAGCAACTTTGGGTCTGACATATCAATATTATTTATTTGTGCCAGACCGGTAACTCCCGGCCGGAATTCAAAAACACCCCTACCCGCTCTCTGTTTAATTAATTCTTCCTGATTAGGCAAGCAAGGTCTTGGCCCAACTAAGCTCATGTCGCCTTTCAATACGTTCCATAATTGCGGTAGCTCATCTAATTTATTTTTTCTTAATATCCTTCCAAATTTTGTAATGCTTGATGGATCTACTAAATGGGTTGCGACAGATGGCGTATCAGGCTTCATGGTCGGAAATTTAACTAAAATAAAACGTTTCTGACGACTTCCTAATCTCTCTTGCAAGTAAAAAAATCTACCTGTTTCAAAATAACATATTAACATTATGATAATAAATATGGGCGATAAAAAGACAAGACCCACAAAAGAAGCAAATAAATCTATTATTCTAATAATTTTTATATTTTTCATCTTAATAAAACTTGTTTCTATTCATAGAGAAGACAATGCTGCAAGCTTGTCTAATATTTGTTACAGATCTCCTCTTTTTATCATTTCTTTAATAGTCTCTTGCCAGCCAGTTTTTAAGTCATATTTCGGTTTGAATCCAGTTTCTTTTATGAATTTCTCTCCAGAAATAGAGACATCTTGAATATATTTGTCTATGATCCACTCGCCATATTTAGGCTTTAGCCCAAGCATATTTGTGCTCTTTTCTAAAAATCTTAAGCCCATTCTAACAGGCATCTCTGGCAGATGAACTATTTTAGGTTTCCTTCCCAATGCTTCGTATATCGCTACCATGATTTCTCGAACGGAATGAGTAGCTCCATCAGTAACATTGTAAACCTTGTTTATCGTTAAATCGTTATTCAATATTTCTTTAATGGCTAAAGCTACGTCTTTTTCGTATATTAACGTTTTCTTAGTTGATCCTCTCCCTATTGATATGGATAGCCCTTTAGATGCCATTTTTGCCAGCTTACGAAAGTTGCCTTTATCGTTGGGACCATAAACTGTTGCCAATCTGATGACTGTGGATATAGGATTGCCCTTTTCATTTTTTGCAGATAATACAATTTTTTCTGCTCTTAATTTTGATCTTGCATACGGAGATTCCGGATTTGGAGGAGTATTTTCATTGGCAATGATATTAATAGTCGGTCCATATACACCGATGGTACTAAAAAATATAAATCTTTTTATACCCATATTAATAGCAGCATTAATAATCCTACGTGTCCCTTCTACATTTATCTTTTCATACATCACCTCCGTTTTAGGCCCAGGATCATTTATATGGGCTAATGCAGCCATATGAATCACTATGTTACAATTATCCAGAACCTTCTTTAGATCTGCATCAACGATATCTCCAATTATAAGATCCACACCCCTATAATCTTCTTGAAAATAAGCATCAGGAGGTTCTTTCGCAAATACTCTTAATTTAAAACCAGAATTAATCAATTCCTTTATTATCGCTGGGCCCAGACCACCTGTGCCTCCTGTTATAAATAACGAATCCCTAATCAATTTAAAGTCCTTACATTAAAAATTTAGGTTTAAATTGTATTTGTAAGACGGCCTTAATCAATTAAAATATCCATATAAATAGATTTTTTACTATTTGAAAATAAAAAAATATATAGCATCCGGTTTCAGAGCCTTGAAGAAGATTTCTTTTTATCACAGGGAAATAATTCAATCGTCAATTTTCTCCTTTGAACTTCTTACCCATTTTAAATTTATATCATTGAATTCTAAAGAATAATATAGACCTTTTTATTCGAGAAAATGGCACCTTTTATTTAAATAATTAAATATTATAATCATCATTTTTTATCTCTTTCGCCTTGTCGTTTTTTACTTAATTTGGAAAATAACTTTTATAACTAGCTCAATAAAAAAACCATTTTTGTTCATTATTTTTCAGATAAATATCAAATTTATAGATAATAATAATAGGAGCCTAATCTTCTTCGACCCCTCAAAAGCCGCATTAGCCCTAAATTGTGCTTTAATTAGTTTTCTATTCATAATGTCTTTTTTGCAACATCCCCTCTAAATTGACAGCAGACCATTTTTAATCCCGTTAATCTAAATAGCCATTAAAGAGCATATCAGCCTTTCCGATTGTTATAATCCAGGATCAGAATTATTCTCAATTTTAAATTTCCTTAACTATTTACTAATTTGAAAAAATGTCCACTGATTCATTTTAAATAAGGGTTTTAGAAGCATGGTAAGTGGATATCTTAATTTATTAACCTTCCACGCTCTATAATTTTCGCTGATTGCCTTAAGAGTATATATACCGGGCTTACTGGTCCCGCCTGTCCTCATTTCTACAAGGGTTCTAGGAATGTAAGTTGTACTTACATCATATTTATAAAGAAATCTTAGCATCAATTCGTAATCTGCGGCTAGAGGAAAATCAAGATTCAATAGACCATATTTTTCATAGGTACTCTTTTTACAGAAAAATGTCGGATGAGGAGGCGCCCAGCCTATTTTGAACCGATTTTTATGGAAATCTCCTGCTCTCCAATACCGGACAACTCTAGAAATATCATTCTTGTCAATATAAATCAAATCACCATAACAAGAATCAGTTTTATTATCTTTCAAATATTTTACCACATCCTCGATAACATAATTATCGGCATAAAAATCATCTGAATGCAGTACCCCAATTACCTCACCAGTAGCACGGCAAATGCCTTTATTTATTGCGTGGTATATGCCAGCATCCTTTTCGCTTACCCAACAAGCTATTTTATGCTCATACTTTTTAATAATCTCCAACGTGCCATCCGATGAGCCTCCATCGATAACAATATGTTCAATAAGAGGGTATGTTTGAGAGTAAATACTCCTAAGGCACCACTCAAATGTCTTAGATGAGTTAAATGTTGGAGTTATAATCGTTACCTTCAAATTAGACCTTCAAACTAAACATGCGAAGTATGGACTAAATTTTGTAATTGGATACATATCTCTTTGGCCTTTGATTCCCAGTTAAAATTTTTAAAAATATATTCGCGTCCTCTTTTTCCCATTTCTTCCCGCTCTTCTTTGCTTTTTTTATAAACATCTTTCAAAGCTTTGTAAAGCTCTTCTTGGTTTGGCTGAATATAATAGCCGCAACCAATCCTCTCTATTTCCTTCCATGGCGTTCCTGTCGTTGTAATAACCGGCCTTTCGCAAGCAAGAGCTTCAGCTACTATATTTCCAAAATTCTCGCTATATGACGGCAAAATAATAACATCCGCCCTTCGTATCAATTTAATCTTGTCATCTCCATACACACCATTAAGATGGATAATATTTTCTTTCGTAAAATCAAGATTGAAACTCTTCAAATATCCCTGATGATCAGGTCCAACAATAAGCAAAATAAAATCTTCTTTATTGTTCTCATTGCGAAATCTTCGATATGCTTTAATTAAAATATCCAAACCTTTTTCCTTGTCTGTCCTGGACATAAAAAGAAATATGAACCTTCGATCTCTGAATTTCTCATAGGAATATTTATCTGGCAATTTAGTATATATTTCAAAGTCGATACCATTTGAGACCTTGAAAATATTAGTAAAGCCCAAAGCGCGAATTGATTGTTCTTCTATAGCTGAGGTAACATGAACGAGCCTGGACTTACGCATTAAAGGCAGGGTGATAAATTTTATAAAAAGATATTTTTTCCATTTTTTATGAGCAACTCTCCAAGGCTCAAGTCCGCCCCTTGGTGCAACTATGAAAGGCTTTTTTAATACAATTGCATAAAACTGAGACAATGTTACAGGAAATGTAAAAATACCATTTATTAAGAGAGCGTCAGCAAATTTTACATCATGCCATAATCCTATAATTGCTTTCCATGAGAAACCAAAACGGTGGAATATCCAAGAAAGATAACAGTTTCCATCTTCCTTTAAAATCTTTTTGACTGCGTGGGGATTTTTACTCACACAGGATAATTTTATCGGTAGACATCTTTTCAGATACTTAAAGAGCCTGCTCCCACTTTCCACAACACCACCATAATGAAGATCGGGAAGATAGTGTGTGGTGATAAATAGGTATTTCACTTCTTTTCTGCCCATATATATCCAACAGATAGCCCTTCAAAAGAAGATATTCTCCCCAAATCTTTATCAAATAGCCTCACAATAAAACCATGATCATTTAGAATATTGATAATATGACGCCAATTAACATTAAAACAGGGATGTATCTCCATAGATAGACGCATCACCTTTTTAATCCATTCAAGATTCGATGAAAAAAGCGTTTCTTCTCCACCTTCTATGTCAATTTTTAAAAATTCAATCGTTTTAATATTATATAAATTACATAAAAAGTTGAGAGAAATTGTTGCTTTACTATCTATATTAGATACAAATTTTCCTATAAAAATCGCATTATTAATTCTATTTAGCTTTGAATGAACCTGAAATTTGGTTAAAAATTCATTCGGATTGCATTCGATAGAATATACATTATCGGAGAACTTCGCTGCTAACATACTAAAAACGCCTCTATTCGCCCCTAAATCCACGACATCGCCATACTTTTTAAATTTAAATCCATAACAGTTTTTTAGGAAAATCTCTCGAATTAATGGAAAAGAATCTGAAGAAAAAATAAATTTATAACCAAATTTTTTTACAAATATGAACTTTCGCAAATTTTCTATATCATGGTCAACGCTTCTAAGGCTTTTTGTTCTTATAATATTTTGTGTATTTTGGACTAAGCTTGCTATATATTCTAACAATAAATAATTGCCGCATGCTTTGGAGATTCTATGAATCTCCCTTATTAATTTGGCCACATCAGACATCATCTTGTTTTAATCTTTCTAAAATTTTTATACTTATAATCATCGGGTACCAAAGCGCATGAAGAAAACAATAAATTAATCCTTCCTTGCCATCTAAAAGACCAAGTTGGAAAAAATACCGGAAAATGAAATAGATAAAAGGGCGAATAATTAATGGTAATTTATTCCAAATACTCCTTCTTATCCACAATTTAATCCTAATCTTTAAAACATTTGGTGAAATATCACAAGACTTCTCCTTCCCCAAAATCAATTCAGCTTCTCTCAAGGCATTTTTAATATGTTTCTGAATCCAAAAATCAATATCGCGATGATCTTGATGATACAATAACGATTTCATTTTAATGTATTTATGTCCCTTTGTAATTGCATATTCCCTTGCACCCTCTCCTTCAAAATAAAGGCCATCTTTTTTAAAAAGCCTTAAAATCTTAGGATGACCATAAGCATGTTTTAATCTCCTTCCTAGAAAGATTAAGACGAGCTTAACATAGATTGCATCGAAATCTGCTCCTGAGTCAAGGATACCTTTTAATTCGGAAATAAAATCTTTTTCTATGTATTCATCGGCATCAAGAAAAAAAACAATTTCATTCCTTATATTGCAGTTACTGAGTATCCAATTCCTCTGCTCTGCCCAACCCTCAAATTGATGCTCATAGAACTCAACTTCTTTATAATCCATACATATTTTAGCCGTATTGTCGACACTAAAGCTATCTGTTATTATAATCTGATCAAAGCTATCCTTCACGCTTTCAATTGCATATCTGATATTTGCCTCTTCATTTTGAGTCATTATGAGCACAGTAACTGGAAGTTTAGATATCATGATAACTCCCTATTTTGATATTTATTCTTTTTAGCATCGAGAGAAAACTTTCTGATTTATAAAGATCGTACTCTAAATCGCTTAATCCAAGATGACAGGGAACCTCGTATATTATATTAGGATTATAATAGCATCTTAGAGCATATTCCCATAGTTTAATTGCTTTATCTATATTATCGATCTTAATTCCAAGACCCGGTGTATTTATAATAATTTCATTAGCAAATTTAAACTTTTTCCCAACCCTGAACTGCCAAAGAAAAGAAAACATATCCCTTATCGAATATTTCACGCTATTTGTCTCCATAAACCAATTCGATATAAATTTTTGACCTCTTATCTTCTTGACTTTAAATTTTTCTGCAGCCTTGATTATGGCGTTTAAGACTGGCATAAATAGGTGTGTATTCTGATGACTATCGATATGTGTAATATATATTCCATTATCAAGTAAGTATTCAAACTGAAGAGAAATTTCTTTTTCTATTTCTTTGTAATCTATTTTACCTAAAAATAATCTTTGCACAAAGTCTTTCTTTGAAAAAAAATTACCATCTTCATCTACTAATGATGATGAATTTGATAAGGGCTTCCCTTCAACAAGATTAATATGAATACCTATTGATAATCCTGAATATTTTATTTTATTTATATAGTCTTTAAGAGTTGGATTATTGGAGACAATTGTTGTGCTTTTTATAATACCATATTGAGAAAGTTCAGTTATTCGTTCACTTTCCTTAATATTAAGACAATAATCATCTGCATTATAAATTAGCATTTATAAAATCTCATTATTTAAGTTCTTTTTTATATTGAGAATGTTGTTAGTTAAGTGATGAATAAAATAAATAATTTCCTGCAATGATAAAGCTCCTGGAGAGCTAGTGTATACTAGTTCTATTATATCCACAGTATATATAATTTAATCTCTGATAAAAGTGAGTTGTACTTAAATAGGGAATTTAGAAGCCAAATTGGCCATCGCCACATAAATAATCATTCATCCTCATTGAAAACTTAACTATAGTGATGAAAAAAGCATCAATAAAAAAAATTCTATACATGAATTAATATTAATGGTTCTTCCGGCATTTTAATGGGTCAGCAGATGCGGTAGAATAGCTCCGAAAGGAGCGAAATTTATGGAAGTTAAAGAGCTTTATCGTCAGATTTTGGGCATTGAGAAGCCGTGGAAAGTGAGCGAGGTGGAACTTGACGTTAAGGGGGAAAGGGTAGATGTTCAGGTAGTGCATGATGAAGGTGTACGCTGGCCATGTCCTGAGTGTGGTGAACTTCTTACGGTGTATGATCATGCACCGGAGCGGGTCTGGCGTCATCTGGATACTTGTCAGTTTAAGACCTATCTTCACGCTCGTATACCTCGGGTTAATTGTCCGGATCTGGCCTCGATTCGGAAGCATGTGCCTGGGGCGGAAGATAAGCTGGTATTTGACCGCTATCATTTGATGAGGCACCTGGTTCAAGCAGTAGATAAGGTTCGTAAGCAAGAACATCGGGAGCTGAAGAGAGAAGGCCTGGGAGTGTTGGCCGGACCCAAGTATCTTTGGCTTTATTCTCAAGAAAACCTTCCGCCTGAGAAGAGAAGTTTGTTTTCCTGGTTGAAGAAGAAGCGGCTGAAGACGGCTCGAGCCTGGGCTATCAAAGAGAGCTTCAGGGAGCTATGGGACTGCCAGTCTCTGGGCTGGGCCGCCAAACACTTTAAGTCCTGGTATGCCTGGGCTATTCGTTCCCGGTTGGACCCGATCAAGCAGGTGGCTCGGATGTTTCGTAAATACCTGCGTAATATTCTTACTTACCTGAAGCATCGAATCACCAACGCGGTAAGTGAAGGAATTAATTCTACTATCCAGACCATCAAGAAAATGGCCTGCGGCTTTCGGAACCGAGAACATTTTAAAATCGCTATCTATTCCCATTGTGGCGGATTAGATCTTTACCCTGGTACCCATGAAAATCTCTGATGGACCATATTAATTAGTATTATCTTTGAGTTAACTCTTTAATTATATTGGAAATAAGCTGCACATCAGATTCTTCTAAGTTAGAGCCACTGGGCAGATTAAGCCCTTGTGCCCCAAGCCTGGTTGCGTGTGGGCATCCCTCTCCATCGCGGCTATAGGTTTTGTATTTCGCAATATGAGGTAAAGAATGCATTGGAACAAAGAAAGGCCGCGAATCAATCCCTCGCTCGCGTAAGGCAACCATAAGTTCGTCCCGTTTCAGTGGATAGTCAGAGGGAAGCACGATGCTCACCATCCAATATACATTTCTAGTACCTGGGCGCTCGGCATTAAGCATAATTCCTGGAATATCAGATAGATAATGAGTATACCAGCGGAAAATTATGCGCCGTTTCGCGATAAAAGTTTCTATCTGTTCTAATTGAGCCAATCCAAGTGCTGCCTGAATATTGGTCATTCGATAATTGAAAGCGAGCTCAGTATGATAATAACGCTTTTTTTGACTCATTCCGTGATCCTTAAGATATCGCAATCGTGTTGCCAACTTGGCATCATTGGTTGTGATCATCCCTCCTTCTCCGGTAGTAATAATTTTGTTGCCATAAAATGAAAACACTCCTACCTTTCCAATGCTTCCTACACGACGGTTATGATATTCTGCTCCATGGGCCTCAGCGGCATCTTCTAAAATAAATAGTCCATGCTTATCAGCTAACCGTTGAAAAGCGTCCATATCAGCAGGATGGCCATAAAGGTGCACGGGTATAATCGCACGCGTACGTGGTGTAATTGCCCTTTCTGCAGCTAAAGGATCCATACACCATGTATCTTGTTCCACATCTACAAATATAGGTGTTGCCCCAACCATCAATACAGCATGGGCAGTGGCTACAAATGTCAAATCAGGTACTAATACCTCATCTCCTGGTCCTATGCCCAAAGCATGTAGTGCTAAATGGAGGCCTGTAGTACCATTGCATACGGCGATGGCATGCGATACTCCCACATACTCCGCAAATGCTCGCTCAAACCGCTCGATATAAGGGCCGAGGGAAGAAATCCAACCAGAGCGCAAAACATCATTTACGTAGGCCAATTCTCTCTCTCCAATTATTGGCGCAGCTACGGGAATGAACATTATTTACCTCCATTATTCGATTTACGGCTTTATCCTATTTTATTCAAAAAACGCCTCATCCGTTCTCTGAAAATAGGATAAGTATGCTCTTGCTCAATCCGGGCGCGAGCCGCCTTACCTAATCGCTGGCGATATGTTTCATCTTTAGCCAACCGTTGTAAATGATATGTAATGGCATCAAGGTCAAAGGGGTCTAGTGAAAAACCATTAACACCTTGCACAACTGCCTCTCGAGAGCCATCCTGATTACCCACTAAAATAGGCACACCACAAGAAGCAGCTTCTAACGGTGTAAGCGGAATTCCTTCACCTCGTCCTTGCCCTCTGTCGCTTATTAGGCAAAAAACGGAAGCTGTACGATAGATATCTGGTAAATCAACTTCATTAATGAAACCAGTGAAAATGATCCTATTTTCCCTAAGTGCACGAGCGCGGTCCTTCAGAATAGGTATTAAATCTCCGCCGCCACCATATATAAGATGGCAGTATTTAGGCAACCTTACAAAAACTTTAAGAAGACGTTCGTACCCTTTATAAGCGGCAGACTTTGTCAATCGCCCTAATGTAAGGATATTGAAACTAGTTGTTGGATATGGAATTCCATATCGCTGACATACCGCCGGGTTAGGAGGACCTGGACTGAAGCGTTCGCTATCTACACAATCCCACATAACTTCAACGGAACCAGCTGGGCGATAACCCTCATTTTCGATGTATTGTGCCGTGAAATAACAATCTGAAACAACATAATCACTATGCCGAAGGCCCCAATATATATCTGCACGAAATCTAACTGGAGTCCAAGCTTCTCGGCCGTATACCTGAACAACTGTTTTTGCCCCCACCAAGTATGCCATTAGACGAGCCAGACCAGATAGGCGCAAGTGGGCACACCAGATTAAGTTTGGTCGCTGGCGAAAGACAAACTGCTGCATCTTTTTGAAAAAAGCAACCCTATCGAGCAAAGAAAGGGCCTCACCATGGCCATGCCAGTTCACCAAAAATGGTGTTTCGAGATCATCTTGCCTACCTGTAGGCCCTCGTCGCGACAAGACCACAATGTTTTCTTCTCCTGCGAGCTCGCGTAGAGCCAAGATCTGATAGCGGTTATAACGGCTGATCCCACCTTTATCAAAAACACCAGGGGTTAAAAATATTATTTTCATTGGAAACGATCCTTTATAACTTTGGCAGGATTCCCAATGGCTATTGCATTTTGTGGAATATCACCGCAGAGAAATGATTGCACCCCAAGCCAAGCATTTTGGCCAATTGTTGACCCGGGCAGGACCACAGAGTTCAAGCCCACCGCAGCATTATCTCCGATCACGACAGGCGAGCAAATTAAAGCTTGTTGTTCAGGGGGAACTAACCCTACGAATTTCCAGACCAAATCTGGTGGACCAAGACCCGTTAAGTCACGATAATGGTGAGAAAGCGAATATATTTTCGAGCCTGATGCAATTGTCAGACAGTTGCCTATCTGGAGCCCTCCATGTCCTTGCAATAAAACGAATGGAGCGATATGCACTCTTTCGCCTATAACCACCTCACCTTCCTTATAACGGAAATGAGAATTTTGCTTACGATATACTAGCCTGCCGTCCTCATGAAGAGGTCCGGCTATGATGATCACATAATCGTCTATCCAGCAATAATCTCCGATGTGAACCCATGATGGTGAATATATTCGAACACCTACACCGAAGCGTACTTTTTTCCCTAGGGATCCAAGCCGGCATTTCCAATAAATATAACGCAGCTGTGTTCCAAGAGGTCCAGGCAACCCGCAAATAAGCCATTCAATTGTATACCATATCTGAACTTTCATATTTTTTAATAAATGTCGAGATTTCCTCGATGCTCCCAATACTTTTTGTAATAAAAGGGCTCTCCTAATTCGCATTCTTACCTACCTTTTTTACCTACCTTTCTTAATTCCAGAAGCACTTAGAAAGCTTATTTCAATATAACATAATGTACAGTTCCCTAAGCAATGCATAAAATTTCCGCTTGTTAAGAGATAAGTATCCGCATTAGAATAATTATATGGATCGTGCTAATATTATAGAAAGGATTTTTTCATACTCATCCGGTCTCTTTATCTCATAAAATCGCGCCTATGCATTGAAATTCATTGGAAAACCATGCTAATCTTTTTCGCCTTTGACCGCTTTCAGAGCTACATTATCGCCGATATAATCCTTAATAATAGAGCTTTTTATAATGCGTTTTAATCTGTACATCGGGAGTAATGGTGGATGATCATTCTTTTTATTGTTTTTTTCTTCAGTTTTTTATAGCATTTGATAATTTTCATGTCCAAGAGGAGGATTTTGCTCGAGAAAAGGGCCATTGCACGAGATAAACGGCCAATAATGCTATAGGCAATTGCCGTAAGAGGGGCCAATAAATAAAACCATCAAGCCCCATTCCTGCTAGATCCAGCCAAGAAATAAAAAGCATTCCGAATATAGCCAAAGCAGAAACGGCTCTCCCCGAGCGAACAACCAGCCATTCGTATATCACTCTCAGTATAAAGCCGAGTAGATGCATACTTCATAGAGCGCCTAGATGGCCAGAGTTCCGATACAAGCCAACTATTATAATAATTATAAATCCAAGGACCGGACTTCAGGATCGATAGATATCGTTGTCCGTTTATCCCGAATTAGCCACATGATTACTAATCCAATGGGTAGTTCCCGTACAAGCGGATATAGTATATTGATCATTCCAAGCCCAACAATGTCGAACCAACGCAAAAGTAGCGATCCAAATATAATAGCAGCTCCTATATCGCCTGACCTATCAGAAGCTAACCACGCATAAAGTGTTTTTACGATGAATCCAACAAATAACATTCCTACGAACACGCCTATAACCCCAAAATTGAAGTAAAGGTCTCCAAACAGAGTAGGAGCTGTACCTCCAATAGAAGGGCCGCTAAGCTCAATAAAAAAATCTCTGCTTAGCGATGAACGACCATGCCACAAAAACTGAGGCACGAAATTTAACGCCATTTGGGGTAAGAAAGTACCTCCATAAGCAAATGGAATTCGCTCAGGCACATAAGCCATTATGAGCAATAGGTAATCAAGATCTAGCCTATTTCCTATTTGCTCAATTAGGCTTTGCATATCAAGAGATAACTGACGTGATCCATAAACAAGGACATCTCGAATTAATTCCTGTTTCGCCAGATTAGGCGATACATCCAAGGTCTGATAGCGGTAGCTCCCTACCCATAAAACTGATATCATGGCTATAATGACTATAGTTAATATTAGCCGGAAGCGAATCCGTGCCCCAGGCCTTCCGATGGCATACGCAACAGCAACACCCAAAATAGGTTCTATCATATATTGTTTCAATCCGCTAGCTATGCCAAAGATCATTTCAATGCCTAATACTGAATAACAAAACATAATTAAGCGCGACGATCTATCCTTTTGTCGAAAATAAAAGCTCCACAGCCCGATAAGTCCGATTCTACGGATGCTAGCAAGAAAGTCCAATGGACCGATTTCGGCTGGGTTGGGCTGAATATAGTTGCTCCAAAGAACATTAATCCAAAATGATGAACCCCCTTTCAACACACTAGCAATTCTGAAGATCCAGCCAAGCAACCAAATGAAAAATAAGCGATTTATAACCCCCTTATGGGGCAACAGAATAAAAGAAATTCTATATCTCAGCTTTGCTCCGAGATATTTGGAAAATGGGGAAAAATATCCGATCATAAAACTAACAAACCCGATACCCGCTATAAGCATGGCAGGTTGCAAGAGAGCCAATGCCATTGAATAGGTGAGGTAGGGAGAAGAAAGAGTTAGCGGACGCCATCCAATCGCTATAAGCAATGAACGGACGCATATGTGAAGCAAAAATTCAATAGAAAACCAATATATCGGCTGAAGAAAATCTATCCTAGAAAACAAGAAAGGTGATATGGCCATAAGCGTTAAGCAGCCGAATTCCAAATACAACAAGCTATCAAATACCCATAATAATACGATAATCGCAATTGCGCAGATAATTAAAGCAATTCCATAATTTAGCAGTGCATTATCATGCTTGGGCAAAGCTATCACCCCTTGCCTTTTTATGGCCACAAATGACCTTGGAACCATCTCATTGACATTAATTCGAACACAATCACTTTATCGAACTAATCGCGATCTCGGTTATTCCACTTTTTTTACACTCTCTCATTGTTTATAGAGACATATAAATGGGAAAATTAAATATTTTTGCTAATAATCTCTCTTTTATACCAATTATAAGTTCTCTTTAATCCCTCTACTAAAGTTATTTTTTGCCTCCAGCCTAAATATTCAATTTTTGATATATCTAAAAGCTTTTTAGGAGCTCCATCAGGTTTTGAAATGCTAAATTTAGCACGCACTTTAACATCTATTATCTTTCTAATAACAAAAGCAAGATCCTTTATCCTAATATCGTCTCCAATACCAAGATTTACAAAATAATCCGAAACTACCGTTTTGAGTCGATCTGCATTAATATTTTCCATAAAAAAAATGCAACCATCAGCCATATCATCAACATAGAGAAATTCTCTATAAACCTTTCCGCTTCCCCAGATTTCGACATACTTTTCTGTAACGCCAATTTGTTTTAATGTTTCTTTTATGGAATTAAAGTCATTATAATTAATCTTTTGATCTAATCCAAAACCGATTGGATATTTCTTTAAATCCTCCTTTATTAAATCAAAATCTTTATTTTTAAGAAGCTTTGCTAAATGAAATTTCCTAATAAGAGCAGGAATTACATGGGCTGTCTCCAGATTGAAATTATCATTTGGCCCATAAAGGTTTGTAGGCATAACGGAGATAAAATTAGTCCCATATTGCTCGTTATAATATCTACATAGTTTTAAGGCAGCTATTTTAGCCATGGCATATGGCTCATTTGTTGGTTCAAGTGGCCCTGTGATCAAATATTCTTCCTTCATTGGTTGGGGCGACAATTTTGGATATATGCAAGATGAACCTAGATTTAGTAATTTTTTTACTCCGTACTTATAGCTAGCGTTGATAACATTTGCAGCTATCATAATATTGTCATAAATGAATTCAGCCTTATATGTATTATTGGCCAGGATTCCACCAACCTTAGCGGCAGCTAAAAATACATATTCTGGTCTTTCTCTCTCAAAAAAAGATTCAACATCGGCCTGCCTTCTAAGATCTAATTCATCTATTGTCCTTGCGACAATATTTTTATACCCTTTTTCAATCAATTTTCTATAAATTGCTGAACCTACAAGACCTGTATGTCCAGCAACATATATTTTAGAATCTTTATTCATTTTCTTTCCCTTATCCCTTCATAGAATGAAAATTCATGATTTGTCCAGTTGTAACCATTATTCATTGAAATATTTATTCCTTCTCTCTTGGGTTCTATCCCATTCTGTAAAAGATCATAATCAACCATTATTTTTACAAGCTCTTCAAACTTTACTTTTGGTTCCCAGTCAAGTCTTTTTTTAGCCTTAGTTATATCAGCCTGTAAATGTTCCACTTCTGTTGGCCTAAAATATTTTGGATCTATCTTTATAACTATATCGCCTGGCTTCACAAAATCACGCCACTTGTTTTCTGTGCTACGTATTAACCCATCTTCTTGCGTTTCATGCCCAATCCACTCTAATTCTATTCCCACATACTCAAAGGCTTTTTCTGTAAATTCCCTAACAGAATGACTTTCTCCAGTGCCCACTACATAATCGTCAGGCTCATCTTGTTGAAGCATAATCCACATCATTTTTACATATTCAGGAGCATAACCCCAATCTCTTTTGGCATTTAGATTCCCCAAATAAAGAACTTTTTGCCTGCCTGAAAGCATATTAGCAATTGCTCGTGTTATCTTTCTCGTTACGAATGTTTCTCCTCTACGTGGGCTTTCATGATTGAAAAGAATCCCATTGCAAGCAAATAGATTATAAGCTTCTCTATAATTAATTATCATAAAGTAAGAATATATTTTTGCAACGGCATAAGGACTTCTCGGGCAAAATGGTGTATTTTCATTTTGAGGTGGTGGAGATGCTCCGAACATTTCAGAAGAGGAAGCCTGATAAAATTTTGCTTTTATCCCGCTTCGTCTTATAGCTTCTAAAAGCCTTGTGGTCCCAAGAGCATCAACATCTCCAGTATATTCAGGCAAATCAAATGATACTCGCACATGCGATTGAGCACCGAGGTTATATATTTCATCAGGCCTTATATTCCAAATAATATTAGCTAAAGTGCTTTGATCTGTCAGGTCACCATAATGAAGAAAAAGTTTGGCATCCGGGTCATGAGGATCAAGATAAATATGATCAATGCGCTGAGTATTAAATGTTGATGATCTTCTTATCAACCCATGAACTTCGTATCCCTTGCTTAAAAGGAATTCGGCAAGGTAAGAACCATCCTGTCCGGTAATTCCCGTTATTAATGCCCTTTTCAATCTCATTTCTCCTTTTATTAACAATTTAATTCCTGCTTGCCAATCTTGGTGCTCTTTTCTATTAATGGGGCATAGTTTTTACCCCGGCCATCGCATTCCTCGTATCAATAATGCACTTGCTCCACCTGGCCAGCTCTTCCCAGTTAATCACCTTGTGGGCGGTGGAAATGATGCAGGCATCAAAGCTGGAGATGGTTGGCTCGTCCCAGGCGACGGATTTGGTGCCAGCCCAGTGGGAATGCTCGCGGGTTGGCTTAATCACCGGGATGTAGGGGTCGTAGTATGAAACTTCGG